>Ga0187772_10000272_pt1 | contig 22564 bp, 24 predicted proteins | sample 0116_SJ02_MP15_2_FD_133137 | JGI IMG/M metagenome (GOLD analysis project Ga0187772, IMG submission 133137) | Tropical peat soil microbial communities from peatlands in Department of Meta, Colombia - 0116_SJ02_MP15_20_MG | ecosystem: Environmental > Terrestrial > Soil > Wetlands > Peat | place... | reverse complement strand
TGTTGAATGGAGGAACAAAAATGTAAAGTCAACATTTGAGGCGAGGCTGTCGAAAAAGCCCGAATATTTTGATTTTATAAAACTCACATGTTGTAAAATCAACTACTCGCGTGTTAGAAAAAATCTGATTTAACGTTTTTCGAGAGTCTCGGAAGAGGTCTGCTGTTCTCAGGAAAAATTCGCCCTTAATTTTAACGCTTTCAGCTGCTTATTGGCAATAGCAGGTTGACCTTGGAGTCGATGATTACCGATAGGAATCAAGTATGCTTCGCTAAAATGGTAGGTTATGGACTTCGGGAAGGAAGCAACGGCTCCGCCCGTTCTTTTTTCATACAAGATAAAGATCCCCGGTTGCTACGTATAAAACTTAATAAGTAGAACTAACCATTCACTTTTCATTGAACAGCCATCTATCCAGTTAGCAAACTCTGAGTTCCACGGACAAGATTCGGTTCGACTTCTAATCCCTGTCCTACGCTTCTGTCTCCAAATGGATTCCTTTTTCTCATAAAATACTGGGTTGACCCTATTTACCCTTTAAACCGTTTGATCTAATGGTAGAGTGTGTCTAAAGGGCAAGAGGTATCTTGCAATGATAGAGAAATGATAGAAATGGAGGTAGCCGAGATGAAAAGTTGCAAACCAGCCTCGATAATAAGAAGATCTCACTTAGTGCCTCCACATATTCCCCGCGAGATGCCGGCCATCTATCAAGTCTTGGAGGGTATTGAGGAAAGAGTAAAGTTGCTGAAGAAAGCCTTCTATCGGAGATTGGGGAAAGGAAACACTGAAATAAAATTATGAGAATTATCGTTTTGGGGTCCTGAAATTCTTTGGAAGCTCCTATTGAAACGTCGGATGAAGTGGCTCTTATGCTGAAGGAAACAATGGAGGCGGCTAGAAGTGGGTTTCAAAAAGTTCATGTCAGCGTCTATTACCTTGATGTTTTGTATAATAACTCTCTAAAATTGACACCTTTCCAATTAGAGGGGCATCTCGTAAATCCGATAGGTCTTATCCACCTTCCCCCCCATCGCTTCGATCCCGTGCCGCATGAGGGGATTCGCTTCGAGAATCCATGAGCATTCTGCCTGACGATAACCCTTTTTGCTTCCTCTCTTGAAGGTCTCTATATAGAGGAGGCCTTCTACTCCTTTCTTCTGAAAGGCATGTTTCACCCCCAAGAGCATGACTCGAATTTTATCGATCTTTCTTGAATAGTAAAGGAACTTGATCGCACCCAGAAGCCCAAGCTTTCCGTTCAGATGCTTGAGCACCACGTAATAATCTGGGATGGCCACAGAGAAGCCCACAGGTTCATCCCCCAGGTAGGCAAAAAGAACCAGATCCGCCACGACGAGAGGCTTCAGATCTTTTGCCGTGAGATCAAGCTCTTCGTCAGTCATCGGAACGAATCCCCAATTCTTGCTCCATGCCTCGTTATAAATCTCTTTGACGATTTTTAATTCCTCGGCAAAACGTCGAAGATTAATCGGACGAACATGAAGCCGGGGTTCCTTTTTCTTCAATCTCTCCGTGATACGATCCAGACGAGTGACGTTGAAAGTAGATGTCTCCAAGAGATAAGCATAAAGATCCATCTTCTTCCTCAGCCCAAACCCCTCCAGTAAAGAAGGATAAACAGAAGGGTTGTAAGGCATCATCAAGCACGGAGAGGAATCGAACCCTTCGACAAGAAGACCGCATTCGTCGTTGGTCGAAGGATTCATCGGTCCGGCCATCTTCTCCATCCCGTGCCCTTTCAGCCAGTGCACAACCTTGGAGAGGAGAATTCCTGCGACCTCCGCCTCGGGGACGGACTCGAAGAATCCGAAGAAGCCCACTTTCTCCTGGTGAAACTCGACGTAATGGTGATCGATAATGCCCGCAATTCTGCCAACCACCTTTTTTCCCCTGTACGCCAGAAAAAAGATCATATCCGAATGGGAACGAAAAGGATGCTCCGGACTGAATTTCGCAAGCTGGTCTTTGATGAGAGGAGGGACCCAATATGGATCCCCTTTATAGATCTTCGAGGGGAGCCGAATGAAGGTCATGAGGTCTTGCGCATTTTTTGCTTCTTCAACATGGATTGCCTGGCTTGTCATATCGTTGGCCTCCGTCGAATCAGTCTCAATTGTTTTTCCTTCTTTCCTTCGATCTCGTCCCTTTGTTACAGGGTCTTCTGAGTTATGCCTTTAGACAGGTATTGTTGAATCTTGACGAGTTTTTTTTCAAAGGAGAGTTCTTTAGGAATTGGTCTTGAAGGAAGACTTAAATCATGGCCACAGTCTCCACAATATTTTTTCCCTAACGGGATTTCAGTCCCACATTTGGGGCATTTCAAATCCATCTTAGCCCGTACTCCTCGCAGAACTTTATTCCCTCACGATTATCAGTCTGGCGTTCTGGGCATTTCATTCTTGGCCTCTCCTTCGATAGAGACCCTTACTACGATTCTAAATGTTAGAGGTTATTTGAGAGGTTCATTCGCCACCCAATGGCGGATAAAAGTCTACTAATTTTGAACGGAAACGTCAACAGCAATCATTGATTACTTGAAACATTCATGCCGACGAGTCGGCAAAGGGCGGACCGAGGCGCAAACGGTGATAGTTCCGGTGACAGTCGAGCAAAAAGTGGTCAATCTCAATTCGAGGGGAAGTCTGTAAGTGGCTTGAATTTCAGGTAAAAGAGATGGAGCCCACGGACGGATTTGAACCGCCAACCCGCTGATTACAAATCAGCAGCTCTGCCATTGAGCTACGTGGGCTTACGCCTAAGGTATCACATTTCCCAGGAAGGATCAAACCCCTGCCGTCCGTCTCTGAATTCTCTCTTCGACTCAGTCTGAAAAAATTATTTGTATCCCGTGAGCAGGGCCACGATGGTCCATCCAAAGAGAATAACCAAGAAGATAATAAACTGTTTGACTAATTTAGGATCCATAAGGCTCCCTCGTTCTTACCAAAGGCCAGAGATGAACCCGGTTGTGTTCATAAGGTCCTTTCGCATGAAACCCCTTTCTGTCGGTAACCAAAGGTAGTATCATCATGGAAAAGGTGTCCGTCGACAACAGGCTGGATTGCATTTTTTCTTAAAATGGTATATTGAGAATAGATATTTTGAGCCTGAGCTATTATGAAAAATTTTGAAAATTATTTCAAGAAAGAAAAGTGGATAAAAGTCCTTCTCCTTTTTGGAATCGTTTTTCTCGTCCCCTTCTCCTCGGGCGCAGGATCGATCAGAGACGTCAGCCAGGCCATTGAAAAAGTCCAATCCATCAAACCCCCCTTTCAGTTTGCTGTCATCGGAGACAGTCGTGACGGGGAAAAGGTATACGCCTATTTGATAAAAAGAATCCTTAAGCGAAAGCCCGATTTCATCATCCATCTCGGAGATATGGTTCCCAGTCCTCGCGAAAGAGAGTGGCAGGAATTTTTTGAGGCTTCGAAGCCGATCACGCTTCCCTTCTTTCCTGTTGTGGGGAATCATGACGTAGGCACAGGAAAGGATAAGTGTAGGATCAGCAAAGAGCAACGGTCGTGGCTTGAGGGTGTTTTATCATCTTCCAAAGAGAAATTTAAGCTGGTATTCATTCATCGCCCCCTTTTTCTTCCACTGGACAGTTTAAAGGCGGGGAGGGCCCTGGACAAATATCCCGTCGAACGCGATGAGCTCCATCGGCTGTTCTTGAAAAACAAGGTAAAGGCAGTTTTTGAAGCCGATGACCACCGTTATGACCGAAGAGAAGAAGATGGTATACTCTATCTCATCTCCGGGGGCGGAGGAGCGCCTCTCTATACGACTGAAAAGAGAGGAGGATATTTTCATTACGTGTGGATTTCAGATGAGAAAGAGAAGATAGAAGGGGAAGTGGCGGCTTTGGAAAGCAAGGTTCAAGATAGATTTGTGATGGAATAGGAGGAAAGGAGAAAAGAGATGGGGTTAGGATTGGCTTTGATCGCGTTGGGCATGCTGATCCTCTTGGATCGGATGGGTACGGGATACGGGTTAAGAGAAGGATGGCCATGGGTCGTTGTAGCCCTTGGAGTCGGAGGTATTTTCCGGAATAGAAAAAGCCTGGCCTCTTGGGTTACGATGATCATCGGGATCCTGATCTTGGGAGCGAAGTATTACTCGCTCCATTTTTCTGTCCCGGGAGTCGTCCGAGTTTATTTTCTCCCCGCTCTTCTCATCGTGATCGGGCTCCTCTGGCTCTGGAAATATAATAAGGATTGAGGATAATTGAAATCGTCCTTTTGATGAGTAGGCTAGGTTACGAAGCCCGTTTCGTTGGGAAAGAGTGGATGAACGATGAACAATGGACACTGAACAAAAAAGATAATACACCGCTCATCGTTTAACGTTCATCGTTGCGAATGCCGCAGTTCATCCTGGAATGAGTCCGGCCACGACCAGAATGGTGAGTTCTTCCGTTCCCGTATTGGTCAGTTCATGAAAAAGGCCGATGGGGATATGGAGTGCATCGACCGGTTCCACCTCGCAGGCCTCATCACCTACCTGCATTTGCCCCCGGCCGGTTTGAATGATGTAGATTTCTTCCACGGGGTCCAGATGGAATAATCCTTGTTCCCACCTATCTAACTGAGAGAAATATAAAGAGTTTTGTCAATCCCGAATTCAGGGAAATAACGAGGTTATAAAAGGTTATAGACACATTGCTCTGGATTAATCTTATCTCTTAGGAGACCTTTGGCTGTCAATTCCCACATAATTCATACCATCTTCTCCCATCCCCAGAATTGACTCTACAAAGTAAGTTTTATAAGAAACTCCAAATTCACTTCCGACAACTTTCTCAAATCTCTGCGCTTGAATTTAAAACCACTCAAAACCCCCGCAGGTTCACTCAGGCGATGTCTATTTTAAAACCTACTCCAACCTATGGGAAAATCAAACAGCGGTCTTAAAAAGTGAGAAACACTTGACTGGAATAGACAAGGAAGGAGTCTTCAAAAAATTGGAGTGGGGATTTCTACCCATTTTGAATAAGCATGTTAAGATGATTTCCAAATGTTGGAGCCGCAAGCACCACTTTATTTCCGGTGGGTTGTCATCAGACGAAGTAGCTTTCAAAAAATGTTCCTCAGAGCTTTCATCATACTTAAATCCTTGGAAGTGGAAAGGGTCATGAATAAAAAGCTTAATGAATACGTCAAAAAGGTATAGAGAGAAATAGAGAGTTTTCACTCTTTGGCTTAAAATAGTAGAGGAGGTAAAAAAATGAAAAGAATCGTATTAATAGGCACTTTATTGCTGGTCTTTGTCCTGACAGCCGGCACAGCTTCGGCGGCTCGGGTCTTTTGGGGGGGACCTTTCCTCCCGCCAATCATCGCTCCCCCGGTAATTCAAGGGCCCCCAGCAGCTTACTACCCAAACCCTTATGGCTACTACCCTTATCGCTATCTTTATCCCTATTATTCATACCCCTATGGTTATCATGGTTCTCGGGCGTGGGGTCGGGGTTACTGGGGTTATGATGGGCGGGGTTATTATGGTTCTCGGGGTCCGGGTTACCGAGGTCATGGTGGGTATCGCCGATAACACCTTTTTCGGCCAATAATGCATACTTTTCAAAAGTGCCGGGTCGTAAAATATCTGGAAGGAAGAATAGAGCGAATGAGAGGTTTCTTGATTAATAAAAACCTATGTCTTTATTATTGGCTTAGAAAGAGAATCGGAAAGAGGCAAGCCTATAGAGTGTCGAATACTCTCGAAAGGGTTATCCTGATTTTTGGAAGAGAACCAATCTTGTAACCCCTTTTTCGGTGGCAAGGATGAATGAAGGTGCGCGTGGTGGGGGAGGCGGCTTGGCGGTTTTACAAGTCTTCACTCTTGGCAAAGATGAGAGATGAATGATTATGAAATCATCAGTCACTTTAGTCCAGAAGGACTTGGAGTGGCTAAAAAGACGATAGCGAAATTCCTCGCACGTGTAGTCCGGCTTTATGAGCGAGAGCAGGGGGGTACCGTAAAATACGATCTTCGTTCTTGCCTTCTTGACAGTGTTACTTTATTTGACCTAACCTTCCCAAGGGTTTTGGCCGGCAAGTGATGAATAGAAAAGAAATTAGTCGTATTCGCTACGTGGTTGGTTTTTGCCAAAAGTGATATCTTCATCCGGGGCTCCCCGCCTAAATGAGAATTGAAAGGGCTGAACGATAAACATATTTGCTGCATCCTTTGCACTTCCGGAGGGAAGCGTGAAAGGAAGTGTGACAACGAAGACGGCGCTCCCCCCGATCCCGGCGGCGACTGAAAGGGGTCTGGCAACAAGTAAATCCAGGAGACTCCATCCTTGTGCCATAGTATCAGTATCATCCATCCTTAGTTGATCTCCAGCCCACCCCGTCGAATAAAGACTGCCTATGAGCAATGAAACGGTCAGCAATAACAGAAAAAACTTTTTGAATTCTTTCATAAAAAGTCCCTCCTTTTTCACTGGCTCTCAATAAGAGCCTACCAAAACTACGTAGAATTGTCAACCTATCAGAACACCTCTTTCACAACGCCTCACCCCCTTGGAGGAGAGGGATAGCGTGATGGGGGAATATGCGGGCCATGAAAATTGATCTAATGAAGTATTTTCATGATCGGGAAATGAATCCTCATGAGGCATAGTCTGGCCACCACCGGTTTTTTTGTCCAATGCATCACGACTTATCCCTGTAGTGAAACGAAATCTTGAAAATTGAAGAAGGCGGTCATCATATTTAAACCTGTGTATTACTGCTATAACGATTGCCATAAATGGATGAGGGAATAGGCGGAAGGATTTTAATAAAAGGTAGTGAATCATGTAAATCTTACAATGCAATTCTTTTGCCAATCAGATAGATGTCATCATAGTGAACATAAGTTATTGATATTTATAGGGAAGCTATTTTTGTTGCAATACAGATTTTTTAAGAATAATGTTCAAAAGTGACAAAGGAGTGCTAATTGGACGAGAATTGCCCTCCCAGATTAAGACTTCCCATTTAACGGTCTTCCCAGAGAGTTGCAGTTTCATTCATCGGTCGAACCGGTCAAGGAGAGGAGGTGATTCAATAACTAATTTGGTTCCTTGAAGTACATTGAAATGTCTTATCCACATGAATTATATAAGTCTTCAGTCTTTGGGATATGTCGCGATAATTCTCGACCTGATCAGCTCCCTGCCTGCGGAATATTAGTGTAGTAAACTCGTGTAAGATTTTTCTGTATCAAGAAGCTAAACTACTATAAACTGTCCTGGCGATTTCCATTTGTCCTATTGTATTGTGGGAGAAAGATGAACAATCAATATTACAAGGAAGAAGTCCTCGGAAAAAGGAGACATGAATAACAGTAATGCTTACTGCAGGAAAGCATTACCTGTCAATGATTAGGTTAGAAACATGCATCAAAAAGCAGGGCCATTTCTGATGCATGACCCTGCTTTCATCTTGTTATCACTTCAGCGTGTCAGCACCTGCCTTCGCCGCCACGCCATCCTGCTGTGATGTGCCTCCCGAAACGCCGATGGCGCCAATGATTTTGCCGTCCATCAACAGTGGCAGCCCACCCTCGATCGGAACAGCGCCCTCCAAGCGCAGCATACGAATACCCTCGCCGCCCGCCGCTACCGTGTCCTGTAATGCTTTGGTTGGACGCTTGAACAACACTGCGGAGCGCGACTTACCAATTGCCACCCTAACGCTGCCTGTCTGGGTGCTGTCCATCTTCTCGAAATAGATGAGGTTGCCGCCGGTGTCGGTGATGGCGACAGCCATGGTCCAGTTGTTCTTACGCGCCTCGGCTATAGCTGAGGCGGCAACCTTCTTAGCGGTTTCCAGATTGATCGATAGACCATAGACATTCGCCATCTGGGCGAGAGCGTCCTGTCCCATAACAATCAATAAGACCAAACCCAATACCGGTATGAACAAGCTCTTTTTCATCGACTTTCTCCTTTCTTAGCTCTGATTATCAGAACAGAATTGATAGAATTTTCTTACTTAATGTCTTGGATATAGATTGTTTTCTGAATCTTCTCCAAACATCAAATGGAACAGAGGCCGAACAATAAGATCTCTGCCCGCTCCATCTGGAGTGAACCTTTCCAGAAAACGGCAGCTAAAACGTGTAGGCGTCGTAAACGACTGCATTACCCAACCTCATCGCAAAAGCGATAGCCATGGCCCTGTTTAACCAAGCATATTTCGGTGAAGCTGTTTCAAATGTCATATATAAACGAAAATAATATAGGTTACCGTCCACAACCTCACCCTTGGTCACCTTCGCCATGACGTCCGGAGGGCCGTAACGATAGCCTTTTGTCTGGAGATAGATTAAGGCCCCATCATCGGTCTGGAGTAAGTACCGAGTATCGATGATCGCAAGACCGTCTTTCGTAACAATCTGCCAATCAGCACCATTATTGAGGATTGCACCCTTGATCTTTGGACCCTCAAACTTTCCGCCAGTTATCGGAATGATGCGACGCTTACCAAGGTCTGATGTCTGTCCCAACTCCCATATGGGCGCAATTAAATCAACATACCAGCGGCCCAAGTATTCGAGCTTTGGTTTCGGAGGCTCGAACCCCTTGGTGTCAGCAACGGTTGTCGTGGCTTGCTGTGCCATGCATATCCCTGGCACCAAAATTGCCGGTAAGACTAATACAACGAAAATCCATCTCTTCATAGTCCTTCCCTCCTTTTGTTTGTGATTACAGCATGCTATTTTCTCCCTGCCTGATCAATCCATTTTCCACCTCCCTTCTTACTCACAACATTTTACTGCGCAACATCAACGGGAATCATAAAAATCTTTCAAGTTCCGAAAGGTCGAGGTCAGACAGGGAAGTTTAATTTGAAACTTTATATTTTAATTAGGAGCTTACTAATTTCGAATAGAGACGTCAACAGGATTTAGCGATTAGTACTCGAAAGGGTGTATGGATTCACAATTTTGAACAATCACGACTTCACGAGGAAGTACTCTTCGACCGGACACCCCTTCAAGTTTCAAAAAGGCCTAATGATAGGCTGGAATGAGTCCGGCCACGACCAGAATGGTGAGTTCTTCCGTTCCCGTATTGGTCAGCTCATGAAAAAGGCCGATGGGGATATGGATTGCATCGCCTGGTTCCACCTCGCAGACCTCATGACCTACCTGCATTTGCCCCCGGCCGGTTTGAATGATGTAGATTTCTTCCATAGGGTCCACATGACCGATGAGCTTATTGCCGGGTGGTACCAAGGCATGGGCAAGAAACATCAGGGCTTGGAGATGACGCGTGTCCAGAATCATGTGAGCCACGCCACCCCCGTGGGCCCGATAGCGGGTCGCTTTCACCTCGGGATGCTCCAAGTTGCGTCGCACCATCAACCGTCTCCTCTCTCGAAGTCGCTTTTATGATCGTTCACTTCTAAATAGGCTCTTCATTCGCATCAAGAGGTTCATGTCCCCGTTCGTCACGTATTTTCCTTCCACGAAAGCCTGTTGTCCGTCCATCTCTTTATTTGCGATGGCCAGCCAGACTTCGGAAGGGGTCTTGATCATCAGGGTCGGGGAATCCACTTTCCCTTCGTGATAGGTGCATTTTCCTTTTTCAATGGAGAAAAACCAACGGCCTGGCTGTTTTCCCGTTACCTCAAATTGAATCGTTGCCCTGAGATCTCCGGCAGCCTCGGCGTTAAAAGTTGAGGCCATACCCCTGAGAAGAAGTCTCATATCTTCTATTCTTCCTTCTTGTGGCCTTCCTTGGGTGACCCCTTCGAGGTAGCTATCCCACCAAAGGTTTGCCATTTCAGCGACCTCATCGGGAGGAATAAGAGGTTTTTGAATCTGCGCCTCTGTCTCCTCCGAAACCCTTCCATCCCGGATGACCTCGACTCCTGCTCGATAGACAGCTTGCAGAACCCCGCGGAGCTTTTCTCCCAAGCCTTTATTTTTTAGGAGCTCGCCGGCAGGCATCAGAAGTTCACCGACAATAGGCGCTCCTCCATTCTGCTCCATATGGCGGAACACCTGTCGAAGCCCATCGAAATGGGAGACTTCAGGGAACCCGCAATTGGAGATCAGGACGATCTTCCGATGAACGTTATACCTCGGCGGATGCCGGTAAGCTTCCTGCGTCTTGATGAGATGGGGATCGAGCAGAGGGAGCAGCCTTTCCTGAAAGGCTTTTAAGAGAGAGGTCATATTGTAATTATAAAGAGGCGTCGCATAGACAAGAATATCGCACGCCTTCACCTTCTCCAGAAGTTCCGGCATATCATCCTTAAATACGCACACCCCCGGAGTTTTTGCCCAACAGGTATAACATCCCACGCAAGGATGAAATTCTTTCTCCTTCAGATAGATCGTTTCGGCTTCAGCTCCCTGGGTGCGGGCACCTTTCAGAAATTCTTGAAGAAGAATTTCAGTATTACTGGCTTTGGGCCGTGGACTTCCTTGTATGGCCAAGATCTTCATCCTCTTTTCCTTTCTCGTTTATGTCGTCCTCCTTGACCTCCACGGGAGCACCCATAGGTCTTCCGTCTTCATGAGTAAATTCATGTCTCTTTCAACTTTATTCGAGGGCGGAAAGTAATAACACTTACTTGGGATTATCCCGGATTCGGGATGAGTTTGCAATGCCAACTCAGGGTTTCCTCGCTCCCCCAGTCCCCTCTTCCCTCCGTGGTGCGGCTCCTGGCAGAAAGTGCCAGACGAATGCTGGTTGCCTTTATAAAAAATTCTTGTAGTTTGATGATGAATATGATAAATATGGCCAATTGTTTGTAGCTCCAAAGAGGAGGTGGGGACGTGGCTTCTTATAAAGTGATTTTCTTGGGCCTTTCGGTGATCGGCCTCGAAGAAGAGACCCGTTTGATCGGCGGCCTTCAGAAAAAGTTTAATCTTAGTCCTGAGAAGGCTGAAAGCCTGCTCCAAAGGGTTCCCATTGTGGTGAAGAAAGGCCTTTCGAAAGAGGAGGCGCAGAGGTATGTGAAAGTCTTCGAGGAGATCGGAGGAAGAACCAAGGTGGAGGAAGAGGAAGAGTCGATTCCCACTCTGAAAATTACACGGGGTTATGAACCCGAACAGAGACCTGAACCTGGGCCCAAACCTGAGCCGAAGCCGACCTTTGCTTATAGGTCTGGGCCCGAAAAGGAGGCTTTTGCAAAAGGAATGGTCACTTGTCCCCAATGTGGGTTTGAGCAACCCGAAACGGATGAGTGCATCAAATGTGGCGTTATCATATCTAAGTATGTCCAGTATCAAGAAATGGCCCGTTCGGTTGAGGGCCAGGTTCGAGAGATTTCATCAGAAGAGTATACACCATGGGAGAGCGGGGAAGGTTTCACCTCCGCCTTTTATCAAACCACAGTAGGTTCACTCTTCTCCCCGACCCGATTCTTTAAGAAGATTTCTTCTGGACAGGGATATTGGTCTCCTCTGATCTACGGCTTGATCACCGGGATTATTGGGAATGGGTGTGCTATCTTATGGTTTTGGCTGTTTATGGTGCAACTGATCCCACTGGACAGGATACCTTTTCAGCATAGTCTTTCGATCCTCCGACTCATTATTCCTTTGCCTTTCCAGGTAGCCATCGCCATTTTCATCGGAAGTGCTATTATCCATCTCTGCCTTATGATTGTGAGAGGAAATAATAATGGGTATAGGACGACCTTCCGTGCCGTTGCCTATTCCCACAGCGGATATCTCTTTGGAATCATTCCATTCGTAGGGATGGTCGTCGGAGGAATTTATGCTTTCATTCTAACCGTCATCGGGGTGAGGGAAGGCCATAATATCTCAACCGGAAAGGCAGTTCTGGCAGTCCTCCTTCCGGTGATTGTAATCTTCGTGCTCATTGTTGTCGCCGTTGTTCTCGCGACGATTTTCATCGGGTCAATGGGGTTCTCTAGTGGAGTGCGAACATAAGCCTAAGTCAAATAACCTTCGTTTTGATTCAAGGGGCGTTTAGCCCCTTTTTTTTGAGATGACTGAAGAAGAGGAGCCGTCCACCCTTAACCATTGAGCTCTGAGGAAGATGAGGAAAAGAAGAGCAAAAAGAGAGAAGGGACGGGATCGAAGAGAAACCCGTCAGGTTTTCTCTAGAGAAGAGATTCTCCGGGTCATGGCAGATGAAGATCGGCCCCTTCTTTTGAGGGAGATCCTGCGTCGTGTAGGTCTCCAAAAAGAACAGAGACAGGAGGCGAGGGAATTCGTCAGAGATTTGGCGGAAGAGGGGAGAATTGTTCGGATTCGGGGGAACCGTTACGGCCTCCCATCGAAGATGAATCTGATCGTCGGCAGGATCAAAACGCATCCGGACGGGTACGGATTCGTCATTCCTGAAGCAGAGGGAGAAGAGGATATTTTCATCAGCCCCAGAAATCTCAAGGAGGCGATGTATGGAGATCGTGTCGTCGCAAGAATAGAATCCATCCGGAGAAAGGGAAAAGAAGGTAGCATCATCCGGATTCTGGAAAGAAAGACGCGCAAGGTCGTGGGTAAGTTTATGAGGGCCAAAAATTATTCTTACGTCATCCCGGAGGACGAACGAATCCTCCCAGAGGTCTTCATCTCGGAGGGGGAGACGAAAAGGGCAAGACCTAATCAGATCGTGGTGGTGGAAATTACCCGGTATCCGACGGAGAGGGCGAGGCCAGAAGGGAGAATCACCCACATTTTGGGATATCCTGATGATCCGGAGATCGTACCGCAGATCATCATTCATAAATACGAGCTTCCTTACCGATTCACATCTACGGCGCTGAAAGAAGCACAAAACCTCCCTCCTGCTCCCTCCTCACATGAACACCGAAACCGGGTTGACCTGAGGGGGATTCCGACCTTTACCATCGATGGAGAAAACGCAAAAGATTTCGATGACGCCGTCTCCGTCGAAAGAGAAAACGATGGAAGCATCAAACTCTATGTCTCTATCTCCGATGTCAGCCAGTATGTCAGAGAGGACACATCTCTTGACGGCGAAGCTTATTCCCGCGGCACCAGCGTCTATTTTCCAGACCGTGCGATTCCTATGTTTCCGCCCGAACTCTCCAATGAGATCTGTTGTCTCCATCCAAGGGTGGATCGGCTGGCGCTTACGGCCGAGTTGCGATACGACGCAAATGGAGAGAGAAAGGGCGTTCGATTCTACCCCAGTGTGATCCGAAGCGATGAAAGGCTCACGTATACGTGGGTCAAAAAAATTCTGGTGGATGGGGATCCGGTCCTCAGGCAGAGATTCAGTCCTCTCATGCCCTCCTTAGACCTTATGGCTGACCTCTGTCAAGAACTTCGCCGGAGAAGGACGGGGAGAGGGACCATTGATTTTGATCTTCCAGAACCCGAGATCCTCCTTAATCTCCAGGGGGAGACCGAGGACGTCATCCGGGCGGAGAGAAGTCTGGCTCATCAGATCATTGAAGAATTTATGATCGCCGCCAATGAGGCCGTCGCTCATTTTATGGAAGAGAAAGAGCTTCCGTTCATCTACCGAATTCACGAGCCCCCGAAAAAAGAAGCGATCGATGAATTTAGAAGGTTTATATCCCATTTAGGATATAGGATGAGAAAGGAGTTTGACCATTCCCCGAAGGAATTCCAGAGAGTCCTTGGTGATGTTAAGGGAAGACCCGAGGAAAGGGTGGTAAACGAAATTCTCCTTCGATCGATGAAATGGGCTAAATATTCGGCGAAAAACTTAGGACACTTCGGCCTGGCCTCGGATGGCTACACTCATTTCACTTCTCCCATCAGAAGATATCCTGATCTGATCGTCCACCGGCTCTTAAAAAAAGCTTTGTGCAAAGAGGAGATTAAGATCTCAGAGGAAGTCTTGGCTGAAAGGGCTGACCATCTCTCCAACAGAGAGAGGGTAGCGATGGAGGCCGAAAGAGAGATCCTGGATCGATACAGGGTGCGCTTCATGAAGGATAAGCTCGGTGAGGAATATGGAGGGGTCATTAGTGGCGTGGCTGCCTTTGGTTTCTTTGTAGAACTGAAGGATATCTTTGTTGAAGGGTTGGTGAGAATGACAAGTCTCCACGACGACTATTACCAATATGATGAGAAGAAATACTGTCTTATCGGGGAGAGGACTCATAAAACCTTTACAATTGGCGATGAAGTCAGGGTAAGGGTAGATCGTGTGGACGCGGAAAGAAGACATATCGATTTTGGGCTGGTCCAAAGGATAGATAGGATATGAGGGTGACGCGCCCGCCTCGATGAGCCATCGGCGAGGCAGGGAGACGGAGCGATCAATTAATTTCAAATTTCAAATTGTAGATTGAGGAAATTCTACTTCAATCTGAAATTAAATCAGCGATTCTTCGATGTATTCTTGACATTGGAAAGAGATGAAGGTCTTGGACAGGGACCCATTTCCCTTTTCCCTTTCCATTCCTTGGCTGGCAATGATAGACATGGAGACTAAGCTTGAAGTGAGAAAAGGTCTGCTTGAAAGTCCCGATAAACTTCTTGACTTCAACATCTATTCCTATTTCTTTCTTAATATCACTTTTTAACCTTGGCCTTGATTCGGCTTCACTTTTCCAATTCGGAAACTCCCATAACCCTCCTAAAAGGCCCGTGGGCGCTCTCTGATTAAGGAGAACCTTTCTATCCTTCTTGATTACCGCTGAAACTGACTCCACATGGGGAATCGTTCTTCTCGTCCTCTTCGGTGGATAGTTCTCGGGTTTTCCTGAGGCTCTTCCTTTACAAACATCACGCAGGGGACACTGATCACATTCTGGTTCTTTGGGTGTGCAGAGCATCGAGCCCAGGTCCATGAGGGCCTGGTTAAAAGGGTTTGAAAATCCTTTCGGGATCAGGGATTCTGAGATTTTCCACAGAAGATCTTCGGTCTTGCCTCTTGTTGGATTATCTGAAACAGCAAAGAGTCTTGAAATAACCCTCTTTGCATTTCCATCGAGGATCGGAGCTTCTTTTTGAAAGGCAAAGGACAAGATGGCGCCGGCTGTAGACCGCCCGACCCCTGGTAACGTGAGGAGGTCCTTCAGAGTATCGGGAATTCTCCCGTGAAAAAGGTTTAGCACAATCTGAGATGCACTATGAAGGTTTCGTGCCCGAGAATAATATCCCAGCCCCTCCCAGATTTTGAGAACTCTTGAGAGGTTGGCCCTTGCCAGATGCCGGACCGAGGGAATAGATTTTAGGAATTTTTTATAGTAGGAGATGACGGTGGCCACCTGGGTCTGCTGAAGCATGATTTCCGAAACCCAGATGGCATAAGGATCCGTGGTTTTTCTCCAGGGGAGGTTTCTCCCGTTCTTTTTGAACCACTTCAATAGATTTCTCTGGATTTTTTTATTGCCATTTTTTCCTACCCCATTGTGGGGGAGGATTGAGGTGGAGGGCATAGTTGACACCGAGTGAATTCGCAATAATCTCTTTTAGTGCTTCTATTTCTTCTAGAACTTGGTTATTCCAAAACCTCAAGACAGAAAATCCTTGGCTCTCTAACCAAGTGTCACGTTCTGAATCATATGCGGGTTGTTCGGAATGTTCCCCTCCATCAACTTCAATAATCAACCGCTTCTCAAAACATACAAAATCCGCAATATAGTTTCCTATGCGCTGTTGCCTGCGAAACTTGCAGCCTTTTAATTGACGAAGTCGAAGATGCCTCCATAGAGTAAGTTCAGCTTCTGTCGTCTTCTTTCTTAATTGTCTAACTCTTGTTTTATCCATCCCCCCATCCCCACCTTCCCCCACAAGGGGGAAAGAGGATTCGAGCTTTTTCCTTATCCTCTATATCAAGCTGCAGCACATCTCTATGAATTTCGTATCAAGGCCAATCTCTTTTGCATAATCAATAGTCCCCTGGAGAGGATAGGCGATCGTATTAACCCCAGAGTCAATAAATCCCCTTTCCACCGCTGCTTTCCAGGGATGAGCGGGTCGGATGCAACCGAGTCGAATTGGAATGTCCGGGTTGAGAATACGAGCAATGGCAGAAATCTTTGATACCTCTTCCGGTTTCGGAACTTTGAAATGATTTTTCTCATCCAGAAGGAGGTCTTTGAGGATGACCAATACAATGGTTTCAACGCCGACACGGGTCACCATCTCTAAAGCCCGCCACTCTCCTCTGACCTCTCCGAAGTGATGTCCAATGATGATGTGAGGTGCAAGTCGATGTCCCATCTCCTTTAACATCCAGAGCGTCTGTTCATAATCTTCAGCCCTTTTGTTCAGATGGTAAACCTCACGAATGGTGTCGTTATTTCCAATGACATCAATAAGAATCTGATCGACGCCGGCTTCCTTAAGTGCTTTGGCGATCTCTCTTCGAATCAGGCCGGTGTGGACGATGACCTTAAATTGCGGATTATTTTCTTTAAGAGCCTTGATTGACGGGAGAAATTTCTCAAGGGGGACTTCGCCGTTACGATCTGCACCACCACTGACTAAGATACCGTGAGCCCCGTTGAGACGAAGTTGATCAGCCACTTCCAGGAAAGCTTCAGGATCTTCTGCGGGGATCATCGATTCAAGAAGTTTTCCCTTGCAGTGTGCGCATCGGAGATCACAATGACCTCCGGTCACACTGATCGCTGCGAAACGGTTTTTCTGCAGGAAAAGCGTGTTGTCATGATAGGAAGCAGTGCTGGGAACAGAAAAGGTAAGTTCATTCCCGAAATGCACCTTTCGAATTCTGAAAGCTTCGGGTTGGAGTTCCTTTAAAGAAGTCTGTCTTAAATGATCAATCATTGCCTGTCCGTTCCTCTCACCCTCTCCGTCTCCCGGCTGATGAGAGGGACGGGGTGAGGGTTTCATTTCTTATTGAGTCTTACCTAATCCTATCTGCATCTTAATTTCTTCAATATCTTCAGGTTCTGGCATAAATGGGAAATTGCGGATAGGGCCTGAGGGCCGCTCGTTACCGTAGGGACGGTTGCAGGCAACTTTCCCGTCTCTACCGGGACACCCTGAGGTCATAAACGGTTCTCCGACCTGGATAAGGGAGTCGATATCCATCCCGAAATCGACCAATCTTCCGGCTTCATCAAACTTCATCTGGCCGGCTGATCCCAGACCCTCGTTAATGACCCAGCGAGCAAGCTGGATTCTCCGGTATTGGCCAAGAGGAGGGGGAAAGTGTTTCTCCATGGGACTTCCCATCTCGGGGAAGAACGAAAAGAGATGAGTATAGGCCCCCATCTCTTGTCCCCTCTGAATGGCATGGACCATCTCTTTTTCTGTTTCACCTAGGCCAACAATCAGGTGGATCCCCACCTGAAATCGTCCGAAAACATTTGTGGCCATTTGGACAACCTCCCAATAATGATTCCATTGATGAGGGCCTCCGACCCCCTTCCCTCTCAATTGACTAAACAGCTTAGGTGTGCCAGCGTCAATGGCGATTCCAACCCGATCCGCGTCGGCCTTCTTCATTGCCGCGAGAGAATCATCATGGCGGATCAGCGTTGGAGAAATGAGGACGCTTATGGGCAGATCCGTCTCCCTTCTCAATTGATCAACCACAAAAAGAGTATCTTCCAGAGCCTTAGGATGGGTGATCATTGAGAGGCAGACGCGGTGGATTTGGTCTTTTCCTTTTGTCCTTTCAATGATCTCTTCCAGCGGGTAGAGCGGCCAGTCCACCCGGATGAAAGTTTTTCCCTTTGCACCTTGTTGCCTCGACTTCGAGAGTCCGCAGAAATGGCATTTTCCAAGACACCCCTCATCATAATGGAGGAGGAGGTTCAGCCCCTTGAGCTTGGCATTTCGGTGAAAAGAACCAGATTGGAACCCTAACGTCAGCGAGGCAGCTAGACTGGTTTGAATATATTCGGGACTTACCTTATGTGTCATTTCTTCCTCTCCCCTCTCTTTATTAAAGAGAGGCATCTCCACCGGTAAGAAAACGGGGATCGATGGAGATGTTCTTTCTATCCTCATGGTATTCTTTAAAGCCCACCCAAGTTTTGCGGATCAAGTCATCAAAATCAATGTCGGGTTCATTCCAGTTCTTTTCGAGAAATTCCCTCTTTAAAGCACCGTAGTGAAGGGATTTCCCAAATGCCTCTTGCGATTCGATTTCGTAATTCTCCAAGTGTCGAAGGTTTCCTTTTTCGACAGCTTCTGCGGCAATCCTTCCAGCGATCTCGCCGCCAACGATTGCGTTAAGGATTCCTGCGCCTGTGATGGGATGGGCATGTCCTGCAGCATCACCAGCGAGGAGGACATTCTCAAAAAGATTCTTTCGATGGAATTCACACGGGATGAGTCCCCCTGTCTTAGAAACGATTTGAACCCCATGCAACATTTTGGTCTTCACAAGGGAATCGAGGAAGTTGTCCAGTAGGTTGGGCAATTGGGACGCTTTTGAAAGGACGAGGCCAACTCCTGCATTGGCTGTTCTCCCCTTAGGGAAGAACCACGCATACCCACCCTCATAATCTTTATGGAAATAAACATCCACATGGCTCCGGGGCTCGGATAGAACGACTTCATACTGCAGCGCCGCAATCGTCTTCAAAGGAAATTGTCCAACGAAGCGGGCAACTGAAGAGGGGACCCCGTCCGCACCAATGAGGACTTTTGAGGGAATGGTTTCCCTCCTTGAGCCTCGCTCCACGACAAGCCCCTTAGGAGATAGACCTACGGCTTTGGTCCCGATTGAAATTTTTGCCCCTGATAATACGGCTGAGGCTGCCAACTCCCTGTCGAAGAGTGATCGGTCCAACATATACCCGGGGCTTTTCATTTCATAGGATGTTCCATTAGGGAGATAGGTGACCATCTTTTCGACCCTTTGCATGATGCAGGTTGGAGAGAAAGAGGCGTGACGGACAATCGACAAAGGAACGAACTCGGCACATTGGACTGGAATCCCAATGCGCTGCCTCCGGTCAATCAATAGCACTTTGGCTCCTCTTTCAGCTGCAGCCTTTGCTGCGCTTGAGCCAGCGGGACCGGCTCCGATGATAACGATGTCATAAGATTCGGTCATGAGCAAACCCAATTTAAATCCCAAGATCCAAATTCCAAACTCCCAAGTAATTTTCCAATCGTTGAATGACCAAATCGCCTAAAGTCGATAGAAGTAACTCCCCCTCCCCCCCTCTTAATTTAAGAGGGGAGCAGAGCGAGGGCGTTAAGGCGCAATGCCTGCCTCTTTTGGTCAGCGGGGACGCTGACCCTACGAACTATTTTCTCTCCAATAGACCGCTTACCCATGGCTATATTCTAAGACTTTTTTGAGGAGAGAGAGGTTGAGATGAGTCTGGTTTTCAAAATGACCTTTCAATGCCTCTTTTTCCTGTCCGAGATCGTAACAGGTGCTTCTCTCTACATCGACAAGAATTCCAGATAATCCGATCCGTTCAAAGTCCGGCCGGTGTTTACCATAAAAAGGCTCGCAACAGGAACCTATAAATTCTTTGACGCCGGAATGTTTCAGGTTGCGGAGGGTTGATTCGAGTTCTTCATAGTTCTGGATGGTGAGGGAATCCATCCCAAAAGACCTTGCCAATTGTGAAGCATCTCCCACGGAGCACCGACCGCATTGTTCGCAACCCTGTATGTTACGATAAACGCATTCGACCTCTTTGGCACAATAGGGAAGGAGAAGGACTTCAGGGTTTTTGACCTCCTTAAAGGGCTTCAAAACCGGGAAGAGATCATGGGTCTCTTCTTCGCTGAATCCCTCCGGGAGAAGGTCCATCTTTTGAAGGGCCTCCTCAATGGCCCGGATGAGATGGCTTTCGCTCATTCCGGGAATCGTCAGTTTTCCATCGGCGTAAAAGGAATGGATGATTCCTTCGATATTTGAGGAATCGGCCTTTGAGTTCTTCAGAAGGCTTTCAAGGTCGAAAATCGACCTTTTGGGATAGGTGAAGAAATCACCCGTGATTAGGATTTGGTTGATCACGCGGGCTTTACTGTCCATGGCGATCGAGATCCGGATCAATCCACCCGGAGCCTTCAACAGGGAGCTTACGGTTTTCCTCCTGGGCAGGGCATCCCTTGTCTTGAAAATATACTCTTGGGAGGAGAAAGCGGGCAATTTTGCCTTCAGCAAATTCTCTTCTTCAACCGTCAGAGGTTTGTTTTCGAACCTCACTGCAAAGGCGTCCTCAAACCCTTTCGTCAAGGAAGCCTTGACCGCCTGAATCGAAGGGGTTCGGCCCAGTTCCCATTTTAGGCAGGTCACCCTTTCTTTGACGGATTCGATTTCTTTGTCCTGGAGCTTTTCGGTGGGAATTCTCAGACTTCTCAGCATCTCATCGACATCGAAATCAACCAGAAGGGTCCCCTGAAATAGAATCGCACCCGAAAGTTCTGTCCCTCCGGTTCCTGAAATCTTGCGACCCCGGATTTCGACATCATTCCTTGGACGAAAATAAGCGCGAACCCCGAGATGGCGAAGCCCAAGGGCGGCTGCCTCCCCCATCTTCCGATAAAGATCCTCGATCCTTGAAGGAACCCTTGGATCCTCCTTGGAGATATAAATCTCCCAGCCTAATTCATTTTTTCCCCAGTAGAGCGCGCCTCCTCCTGTGAGCCTTCGGTTAATGTCGATCCCGTGAGCCCGGCAGTAGTCGAGCCTGACTTCCTCCTCTATCGATTGATGATGTCCGACCAATACCGTCGGGCTTGAGAATTGGAGAAACCGAAGGGTGTTAGGGATGGTTTCCGCAGCCTTCCATTCGAGAAGTGCATCGTCAAGGGCCATGTTTTCCGCGCCCGAGCGAGCACCTGTATCGATGAGTCTCCAGGTTTCCATTGTGATACTTTTATAACTAATTTGTCTGCGGTGTTCAATTTAAAAATAGTACGGATCGAGAGGACCCATTGAACCTAGAAGGAGTAGGGCGGAGGTAAAGGCAGAGTGGACGCGGATGGACGGCTTTCCTGGCCGGCACGTGCCCCCAAGGCCTATCTTGTAGACGGGGTCAAGGGGCACAATATGAATGAAAATTTCCTCTCCGGGAAGCCCTGCCCAGTGGGCGGGAAGCTTCATTCTATTTCAATACAGCGATCCGGGTGACGGCATTCCTCATGATCGAATCCTTGATATATTCAACCTTCACTCTGTCGCCGATGAGCGGAGGTCTCGAATCCAGAAAGGTCTTATAGCCACACCAGAATACCGAAACTCTCCCATCCTGTCCTCTGACCTGGAGAACAGAAAATTCTATTCCAACCACCTTGCCATAATAGACGCTTGGCGCGGCTTCAACGCGGTTGATAAAGAGAATGGCGATGATTAAACTTACAAGAAATCCGACGAGAAGTACTCCATTTCTTTTTTCCATTTCAAAGAAATCCTCCTTTTGAACCACCAAACAGAGAAAACATTGGTATAAAAATCAATCATTATTTTGACATTGAGCACGAAATCCATGTCTACCCTCTACAGCCTGAGTGGATTGAGGGGTACCATCTGCAACTGTGCTCCCATCGGCAGGGATGTATGCAATAAGCAGGATGACTTTGGAGGAATGGTGAAAACAAAGTTTGATCCGTTTTCTTTTGCCTCATACCAGATCTTCCCGCCCAATTTTTGAATGACCTTGTGGGTGAGATAGAGGCCCAGACCCGTGCCATCCGCCCGCTCTTCCCCAACATCACGATTCCCGTTACCTATAAACTTTGTGAAAAGTCTTTCCCTCCATTCTTCAGGGATGGGTTTTCCGGTGTTATAGACATTTAAGCGGTAGCAAGACCCCTCATCTTCAAAACCAATGGCGATCATTCCCTCCTTGTGGCCATACCTGGCGGCATTTCTGAGGAGATTCCTGAAGACCATCTTCAGCCAGATTCCGTTTGTCCTGATGGAGATCGACTTGTTCGACCTGGCATGGAGGCGATGGTCAATCATGAGACGGCGTCCTTTGAGCTCTGATGAGAGTTCCTTTAGGACGGGAATCAAGACATCTTTCATCAAATCCAAGGCTTGGTCTTCTGTCGTGAAATCATTGTTTACCGAGAAGCTCCTGCCCAGATACTCCTCGGTGATTCCGATCAATCCCGAGGTTTTTGAAAAAAGTTCTTTTATCCTACGGACAACCGCCTCATCCATCTTCCCGTAGTAACCACGACTCAACAATTTCAGGGTGGCAGAGATGGAGAGGAGAGATCCCCGGACATCATGAGACAGGGCTTTCACCATGCTAAGAATCTTCTCGTTGAGGTTAAGGTCAAGAGATTCGGGCGCCCTGTGCCTTTGACGGGCCTCGAGTTTTCCAACGCAATGGGAAACCCGCATTTCAAGCTCCTCCGGTCCAAAAGGCCTAAACAGGTAATCGTCGGCAGAAGATCGAATAGCACGGGCAGTAGAAATCGATCTGCTGCTGGTGGCCAATACGAGAATGGCCATGATTCCCGCGTTCAATTCCTTGGCCTCTTCCAAGATAGATAGGACGTCGGTGATCACCAGGTCGAAATCGTTGACAGGTATCCTCTCAGCGGCAGATTCATTCTTGGTCTCCATCGTGACATGATAGCCCTTCTTTTCAAGGGTCGATTGGATGATCCTAAGACCATGGGGATCTTCGTCTGCCAGCGCCAGCAATATCCTTACCTTTTCCATGGG
>Ga0187772_10000271_pt1 | contig 22632 bp, 23 predicted proteins | sample 0116_SJ02_MP15_2_FD_133137 | JGI IMG/M metagenome (GOLD analysis project Ga0187772, IMG submission 133137) | Tropical peat soil microbial communities from peatlands in Department of Meta, Colombia - 0116_SJ02_MP15_20_MG | ecosystem: Environmental > Terrestrial > Soil > Wetlands > Peat | place... | reverse complement strand
TTGCAAGATGTTGCTCAACGAGTATCGGCTGAATCCGGCGCGACGCGAGGATCAGGAAGTCATCGTCAAACAGCTCGAAGCCTTTTTCTTCGGCGAAGGATCTGCCAAGCCGAAGGAGTACGTCCCGCCAACGCATTAAACAATGGCGAGCCACAATTAGGCCCGTACTTGTCCCGAAGGTCCGAGGAACGGCGCCGCACCGGCCAGCAGTGCTAGGCCGGGAAGCACTACCCAGTCAGCCAGTCCAATTCCAAAGTGGACGAGCCGAAAGAAAGACAAGCCATCGAGCGCGAATCCCCAAGGCAGAATCAGGCACATTGTAATGAGCATCACCAGCGCGGGTGCCAACCCGGCGGCCAGCCGGGCTTGTGTCGCTCCCAGCGCGCGCCTCGAAAGGTGAGCCCCAACTGCGCCGAAGATTGGAAGGCTTAAAAGCCACGGCCAGTAGATTTCAAAGCCGACTCTGTCAATCCACACCAGCTGAGGTCGCAGTCCGAGAAGTTGAGTCACAGTCAACGACAGACTCGCGCCCAACAACGTGATCATTGCCGGCAGCCAAAGACTTCTTGTGCGGTAATTCATGGAATCCCCCTTGGATCGTGTGCGGCAAATTTCCGCCGCTAGCCTCCGCCAATCGTCGACTTCTTGCTGCGTGATCTCGAACGCGGCTATTTCGTTCAGGCCGCGGGACAATGCGTCTTGGTAGATCTCTTCAAGATGCACGGCCAATTCAACGATGACATCATCATGAATTTCCCCAGACCGTGTGCACGACTTCAGTTGTTCCCGAACTCGGTGCTCCCAATTTTCCATGGTTCACTATCTCATCGTTGCGGCTGCATTTCGCCTGGACTCGGTTCGCGTAAGAACGGGCCAGCGCCCATGAACAGCGCAATTGCCGGTGCTCCCGCCCAGATAAAAACCGCTAATGCCAAGCCGCCGGGGTGATGTAGAACGTAAGAATTGCGCTCGAAGAGGGCGCTGACCGGAATCGCCACCGCACACAATCCAAACATCACAATCGCCGGAAACGCGCCTGCGACGACGCGTGCAACTGGAGTTCCGCCACCGCGGCGGGAAAGGACCGCTCCCAGGGCTCCGCATGGCACCTGCACGAGCAGCCATATTGCGTAAAACAGGCCCGGCAGTCTAAGGATTAAGTGACTCGGCTGCAGGCTAAGGTCCGTGAAGTAGAAGGAGGGATCATGCGTCAACGCGATCTCCTCGGCAAACATCAGCAAGCTCGCTGCAGTTAAGCTCACAAATCCCGGCAGCCACAGAGATGTGGTGCGTAGGTTCAGGTGTTTCCGCTCCGACGCGGTGGCGCAGAGGAGCAGCGCCATGCATGCGATCCAGATGAGCCGCTGCAGAAAAGCTGCGCGATCCAGCAGCAACAGGACTACTCCGATTGCGAACAGAACTGCGATCGTCGGCAACCAAACCATCTTTGTTGGTGGACTCATGGAGCCCTCCTTACACTTGGCGCGGCAAATGTTCTTGCGAAGCGCGCGCCAATCATCGACCTCCTGCAGCGTGCGAGCAGTTGCCTCCGTTCCCTGCAGGCCGCTCGACAGTGCGTTCTCGTATGTTTCTTCCAGATGGGCGGCGAGTTCAGCGACGACATCCTCCCGGGCGGCACGCGGGATGCGGGATTCTGCGAGATGTTCCTGAACCAATCTCTTCCAATCACGCATGGCTGACTCCGGCCAGACTATCCAGAGCTTGGAAAAACAACCGCCATTCCTCACGCAATGGGGCGAGTTGCTTCCGGCCCGCGGCCGTGAGCCGGTAGTAGCGGCGGTCGCGCCCCGCGGTATTGGCCTGCCAGTGGCCCTCCACCCAGCCGCGTTTTTCCATCTCGTACAACAGCGGATAGAGCGAGGCGAGCGTAAACTGCAGCGCCCCGCCGGTGCGCTCGCCGATCTGTTTGGCGATTTCAAAACCGTAGAGAGGCTGCTCGGCAAGCAGCGAAAGGATCGCCAGTTCGCCGCTTCCCCGCGAGATCTTGGAACTGATGCGCTTGGTCATAGAAAACAGGATCCGCAATGCAGGAATCCTATGTTCCGAGTATAGGATTCCTACATTGGCAGGCAAAGTTACGAAAGACCAGTAGTTCTCTGGCGAACCCAAGCAGAATCCGCCTCAGCCATGGAACATTAGGGCGCGATCCCTGGCCTCCCATTACTCCCCCGATTACCTATGCACCAATTTTGATGCAATGTTCATCACCTCTTAACAATCGGTTGCTACAAACAAAATATGGATCTGCCTGTCTACAACACGCTGATCCTCTCTGACCTGCACCTGGGTGCAGAGACGAGCCATGCCCGCGAGGCGACGCGCGTGCTGAAGGAAAACCGGTTTCAGCGGCTGATCCTGTTGGGCGACATCTTCGCCGACCTCAACTTTGCCCGCCTCACCAAAGAGCACTGGAAGTTCCTGGGCTATATCCGCAAGCTGTCGAATCCCAAGCGCCACATCGAAGTCGTTTGGGTGGAAGGCAATCACGACCACGGGCTGGCAAACATCATGTCGCATCTGGTCGGTGTGCGGGTTTATCAGCACTACGAGTGGGAGTATCGCGGACTGCGGCACATTGCCATTCACGGACACCAGTTTGACGGCTTTCAGGTGAACCGGCTGACGCTGAGCAGATTGGGCACCTCACTCTATCTGCAGCTGCAAAAACTGGACTTTGAAAACAAGCCAATCGCTCGCCTCATCGACCGGCTGAATACGCGGTGGCTGCGGATGTCTCCGAAAGTGGCCGCCGGAGCACTTGGGTACGCGCGCAATCACGGCGCCGGCCGCATTTTTTGCGGTCACACGCATGAGGCCATTCGCGTGGAACAGGATGGCATCGAGTATTACAACTCGGGGGGGTGGGTCGATTCCAAGCTCACTTACCTGACGATCGACGAACTGGGGGTGCAAATCCATGAATACACCGAACGAACTGACGATCGTGATTCCGGCGAAGAACGAGGCGAAGCTGATCCCGCGGTTGCTGACTTCGCTGATGAATCAGGACTACTCGAAGATTTCGAGTACGAGGGTGTTGGTCGCTGACGCGAACTCGACCGACGGCACTCCTGAAATTGTCCGCAGCTTCGGCGATCGCCTGAATGTAAGCGTGATTCGCGGTGGAATGCCTTCGGTTGGACGGAACCAGGGCGCAGCCCAGGCGGACACGCAGTACATCCTGTTTCTCGACGCCGATATCGAGTTGGCCGACCGTTCCCTCATTCGGCGCTGCATGGAACGGGCACAGCAAGGCCGACTGCACTGCGTGACCACGAACATTCTGTGCCGCGGCGGTAACTGGATTGACAGACTTTTTTACGCAACGCTTGATTTGTTCCAATATCTGTCGTACCTGCACCGTCCGTTTGCAACGGGAATGTTCATGCTGTGCGATCGCAGGAAGTTTTGGGAGCTGGGTGGTTTTCACGAGCAGATCCTGTTCGCCGAGGATTACCGTTTAAGCCAGCAGGTGGAGCGCAAGCGATTCGCGATTGTGCGCGGCGGAGTGTATACCACCAATCGACGCTTCCAGCGCATGGGGCACCTGCGCGTGGGCTGGCTGTTTCTGAAGACCGCGATGAATTATTGGAACGAGAAATATTTCCTGCGCGATCACAAATACTGGGCGGAGTCCGACAGCTTGCCTCGCGCTTGATCAACAAGTTTGTTGTTGTGGCCACAGGAAACGGGATCCGGTCAACCAGCCGGGTCCTGCTTTTTTAGCGAGGAATTGGACGACGCCGGCGTTCTAGAAGCGAAAAACAATTCCCGTTGACAACCGGAAATCGTTCTGGCTCGAGCTGAAAAAACGGGTCGAAACGTAATCTCCCTCGAGTCGCCAGGAGAGGACGCGCATGATCCGGTAATCGACTCCTCCGCCGAACACCAGTGCCAGTGCGGTGCTTCCGCCGAAAGTGTTGGTGCTCATGTGTGCGACGCCGAACTCGGTTTCAGCGAACGGACGAAATTTGCCGATCGGCACCGAAAACCGCGGCCCAAATCCGACGTCATACTGATGACCGGTGACCTTGACTGTTGGGGATCCTTCCAGTGGGAGGACAGTCTGGGTTTGGGATCCGTAGTTTCCCGTGAAATCAGCGATGATGCCAAGTCCGGGAAGCACTTTTCCTTCGAGCGTAGCCTGCCAGCCTTGCAGGTTCGGACGGCTCAGGTTGAGGTTGAGGGCCGACGAGTCCGCGTTTTCAAAGGAGTATCCGAAATACAGATTGCCTGACGTTGGGATCTGGGCAGTTGCTAAAGCGGTTAAACTTAGCAGGGCGAAGGCGAGCAGAGCGGTTCCTCGCATCTATATCCGGCTCCTCGCAAATCTTGGTCTTCGATCAGAAACGCACCACGATGCCCGTTGAGACACGAACGTTATTCTGTGTCGAGTTAAAGAATCGCGTTTGTACGTAGTCCCCCTGAAGCCGCCAAGCCACCAGGCGAATCAGCCGATAATCGAGGCCGCCGCCGATTGCCGTTGCAAACGACGTGTCGGAGCCGGCAGAGTTCGCGTTCACGTGCGCCGCGCCAAACAGTGCTTCGGCAAAGGGACGAATTTTCCCCACCGATACTCCGACGCGCGGTCCGAACAAGTAATTGTGGACGGCTACATTCGAGTTGACATTAATCGGGGAACAGGGGAGGACGTTGACTGGACACACCGGTTCCGGAACATTCTCCGAACCGTAGTGACTGCTGAAGTCAGCGACAATGCCGACAAATGGAAATACATGGCCTTCCAGCGACGCTTCCCATCCATTGGTGCTGGTGCGACTATTGGAAGCCAGATCGGTGTTGTAATACGAATATCCCAGAAAAACATTGCCCGAAGTCGGAATCTGGGCCACTGCCAAGCCGGTGAAAAGCAAGAGGATGGGAAAAATGAAGACGGTTTTACGCATTCTGCTCCTCTCTCTCCAGCGCTTCTAACCCTGCGCTGCAAAGAAAGTTCTTAGATGCGGAATGGGCCCGGTCCGAAGACGAAATCCGCTTGTCGAGTCGATACAGGGAATGAGATCAGAATCGCCAGACCAGACCGGTCGAGGCACGGAAGTCATTCTGGTAAGCGCTGGCATAGTGGCTGCGCATGAAATCCCCTTGCACGCGCCAGGAGAAATTCTTGAATGACAGCTTGTAGTCGGTTCCGGCGCCAACGTCGATGGTCACTGGATTGTAGACAAGGCCGGACGATGTGATATGCCGAACTCCCGCCAAGCCGTGCAGAAACGGACGCCAATTGCCGTAGTTCTTCGAAATTCTCGGACCGAGAAAAACGTTGTACTGCCTGACGCCACTGCGATAGAAGCCGCTCGCATCAAGGGTTATGCCGAGGTATGACAGGTGAGAAAAGGGGAGATCTTCGACCGATCCGTTCCATCCACGATACGACTGCTGAATTACGGTATTGGTTAGCTGTCCGTAAGAAACGCCGGCGTACACGTTGCCGTTGCCAAAAATCTGCGCTGACGCGGAGGTTGAGGACAACGCGAGACAGAAAAACGCCAGCACCGCTGCTGCAATCTTGAGCACGAACTAGTCCTTCCTCGGCAACTCTGCCGGCCGAAACTGCCATTTTCTCAACGAAATCTGTTAGATGCAGTGTACCGGATGGTCCAGATGTCCCGGTCGAAAAAGTTTATCGGCCGCAGCCGATTCAAGTCCAAGCGCCATTTGGCCGAAAATTTATCAGAATTTCATGGTGCCAAAACCATGTGACCAGCGTCTATTTACTAGCATGCAACCTATGGATATGAATTGCCAAACGCAACCGCAGCCGCCTGTCCTGGTGGCCTTCCGAGTGGAGAAGGAGCCCAAGTTGAAGCTGAGTCTGGAAACACGAAACCATGGCGATGTAATCATCGTGCACTGCCAGGGCCGCATCGTGTATCGCGATGAGGCCGCCGCGCTCTCGCGCCTGATCGGAGAGGTGCTCGAGCACACCGGCAAGCTCGTACTCGATCTCAGCGGTGTCGAGTCGATCGATAGTGCCGGCATCGGCGAATTGGCTTTAGTGCAAACTTGGGCCAAAGAGCAGGACGCAGAACTGAAATATGCCGGTCCGAATTCGCTGGTGCGGACGCTGCTCGACCTGACCAATCTCGATTCGGTGTTGGAAGTGCACCCCTCTATTGAATCGGCTCTGGAGTCCTTCCGCGAGCAAGGCGTCTGCGCCGACTGCTGAGAGATCCACGCGAACCGCAACTTTTTTTCGCCCTCACCCTTCTCCGCGAGTCCCTTCCCGCTGAAACCGGTATCGGCCCTTGTTTTGTTGCGCAACCGCTTCTACGACCTTCAGAAATGCCCGGGCAGCATGAGAAAGGTTCGCGTCCCGGCGATAGATAAGGCGCAGCTTCCGCTTCAGCTGCAATTCGCGCACGGGGATTCTCATCAGCTCGCCGCGCGCCAGTTCGGCTTCAACGCTGATTTCAGGCAAGAAAGCAACTCCGTTGCCGGCGGCCACGAATTGCTTGATGGCCTGCAAAGTCGGCAATTCCAGATCCATGTGCAGCGGCGTCTTGTGAGTTTTGAACAACTGAATGACTTTTTCGCGATACGGAGACGATACGATATGAGCGACGAAGGATTCCGCCCCCAACTGACGGATGCTGATTTGCGGCGCAGAGGCCAGCGGATGCCTCGGTGGAACTACGAAGACCAGTTCGTCTAAATAGACCACCACCGAATGCAGGTTCGGCTCCTGCGGCTGATACGAGAGCACACCGAATTCAGCAGCGTAGCGCAGGACATCATCCGGGATTTGACTGCCCAGCGCTCGCTCGACCGAGATCCGAATCATGGGATGCAGGCGCCGGAACTCAGCCAGCACAGGAAGCAAATACAGAACGGTGAATTCGTTGGCGGCCAGGATCAGCTTGCCTTTCTGCAGCTCGCGCAACTCGGACAGAGATTCGGCAGCCTCACTGCGCAGATTGATCAGCTTTTCGGCGTACTCGTAGAGAAGCCTGCCGGCGTCGGTGAGAACCCCTTCGCGCGAGGAACGGTCGAAGAGCGGTTCCCCCAGTTCGTCTTCCAGTTTGCGAATGGTCTGGCTGACCGCCGACTGGGTGCGGTACAGTTTCTCGGCGGCGCGCGAGAAGCGGCGTTCGCGGGCCACCGCCAGGAAAACTTCGAGCTGGGAAAGCTCCATTGGCATTCTTAATCGATTCTCAGGAAACTATTAGCAATACTTATTATACAACCAAAACTAATGTTAACTTCAGAATAATAAGTTTTGCTTCTTTTTGATTTGCCCGTACGATAGACAATTAACCTCTTGCGAGGGAGGCATGGCCGCGCGATCGCACATCACGGTTTTCGACACCACGCTGCGCGACGGCGAGCAGTCGCCGGGCTGCAGCATGAACCAGCAGGAGAAGCTGCGCCTCGCTCATCAGCTCGACCGGCTCGGTGTGGACGTGATCGAGGCCGGCTTTCCGATTGCCTCGGATGGCGACTTTGAATCGGTCAAGGCGATTGCCGCAGTGGTGCGTAGGCCGATTATTGCGGGCCTGGCCCGCGCCTGCCGTCCCGACATCGAGCGCGCCTGGGAAGCCTTGCAAGGTGCGGCACATCCCCGGATTCATGTCTTTCTCGCCACTTCTGACATCCACTTGCAATATAAGTTGCGCATTACGCGCGATCAGTGCGTGGCGCAGGCTCGCGATGCGGTTCGCTTTGCCAAATCCCTCTGCGATAACGTGGAGTTTTCACCCGAAGACGCCACCCGCACCGATCCGGAGTTCCTCTGCCGCGTGCTGGATGCCGTTGTAGAAGCGGGCGCGACTACGCTCAACATTCCGGATACAGTCGGCTATACGATTCCGGCAGAATTCAGCGACCTGATCGCGACCATCCGGCAGCGGGTGAAAGGCATCGAGAACGTGACGATCTCGGCGCATTGCCACAACGACCTGGGCATGGCCGTTGCCAATGCTCTCGCGGCTGTCAGCGCCGGAGCGCGTCAGGTGGAGTGCACAATTAACGGCATCGGCGAGCGGGCAGGCAATGCTTCGCTCGAAGAAATTGTGATGGCGATCCGCACTCGGCCCGACCGCTATCCGTTTGAGACCGGCGTGGTGAGCGAGCAAATTTTTGCAGCCAGCCAGATGTTGAGCGAAATCACCGGCGTTGCCGTGCAGCCAAATAAGGCGATCATCGGACGCAATGCCTTTGCGCACGAAGCCGGTATTCACCAGGACGGCGTGCTGAAGAACCCGCTGACCTACGAAATCATGACGCCGAAATCTGTCGGCGTGCCCGATTCCAAGCTGGTGCTGGGTAAGCACTCCGGACGTCATGCGTTGGGGATGCGCTGTGAGCAGCTCGGCTATCAGTTTGATCGCCGGGCCCTGGATGACATTTACCGTCGCTTCGTGAGGCTGGCGGACAAGATCAAGCATGTCGAAGATCATCATTTGCTGGAGCTGATTCGCGACACGCACAAGCCTTCGACGTCGGCCACGCCGCTGATTGAGCCGATTCCCTCGACCCAACCGGCTGCCGTCAACGCGTCTACCCCGACTGCACCGGAGCCTGAGCCGGAACCGATGAAGCCGTTCCCGGTTGCGCCCCAAACAAATGCTTTTGGCCTGCCGCTACCCGTTGCGACGGATCCGCACCACGAGCAGACGCAGCAAGAGGATTACCTGTGGGGAGTCTGAGTGATCCAGTCATTCGCTGCTGACTGAGTCATTGAAACGAGCCGCCCTGTGGCGGCTTTCTTATTGAGCGCATAAAATTGGCGGTTCACGGAGTCATCAAGGTCCACAATGGTCATCAACCTCACCGTTCTTCCCGGCGACGGGATCGGGCCAGAAGTCACCGAGCAAGCTGTCTTGGTTCTGCAAGCCGTGGGCCGTGCTTTTGACCATCAGGTTCAACTCCAGCACAAATTGATCGGAGGGGCGGCGCTGACCGCCGCGAATGACCCGCTGCCAGCAGATACGATTCAGGCTTGTCTCGCTTCATCTGCCGTGCTGCTGGGCGCGGTGGGCAGCCCGGCGTTCGACAAGAACCCAGGACACCTTCGGCCCGAGGCAGGGCTGCTGCGCCTGCGGCGAGAGCTGGGAGCGTATGCCAATCTGCGGCCGGCGATGTTTTTTCCAGCACTCGAAGAGTCTTCACCATTGCGCCCGGAAGTCGTGCGCGGAACCGACATCATTATCGTCCGCGAATTGCTGGGCGGCGTGTACTTTGGTCAGCCCCGGTCAATCGAGGGAAATCCGGGATCGAAAGTCGCGATCAACACGATGCGCTACGGAGAAGACGAGATCGAGCGAATCGCCCGGGTGGCGTTCGAACTGGCGATGACTCGGCGTCGGAAGGTGCTGTCGGTCGACAAAGCTAACGTCCTCGAATGTTCGCGGCTTTGGCGGGAAGTCGTGAGTCGCGTGGGGACAGACTATCCCGAGGTCAAGCTGGGCCATCAATATGTCGATTCGGCGGCTATGTTGCTGGTGCAACGGCCGACGGATTTCGACGTCGTGCTGACTGAAAACCTGTTTGGCGACATCCTCTCCGACCAGGCTGGCGGCGTGGTCGGATCGCTTGGACTCCTGGCTTCAGCCAGCATCGGCGGCCCAGTTGGGCTATACGAGCCGGTACATGGGTCGGCACCCGATATTGCCGGGAAGGGCGTTGCCAATCCGCTGGGAGCGATTCTGTCGATCGCGATGCTGTTGCGCCATTCGTTCCATCTGGAAGACGAGGCAGCGTCCGTCGAACGCGCGGTTGCGGGTGTGCTTTCGCAAGGGGCACGAACGGCGGATCTCGCGGGCAAGGCGCACGCGGCCATTTCGACCAGAGAAATGGGACGCCGGGTGGTGGAGGCGGTTACAAATGCAGGTGTCGGGCGAGCGGAAAAGTCCGCCTGACAAAGTGACTACGCCTGTCGCCGTCCGCGAGTCGAGACAGTCTCCACTGTGGACGCTGCTACTGGCGAGCTGCCGTCATATTTCCCTGTCAGATCATTCCAGCGGATGTGCAGCATCTCCATGAACATCCGCGAGCCATCGATCAGTGGATGAATGCGGGTTCCCCCGCTGTGGCCCCACACAACGGGAATCTCCTGAACCTCGAAGCCGAACTTGCGCGCCAGAAACAGAATCTCGGGATCAAATCCCCAACGTTCGATCTTTTGAAGAGGGAAGATTGCTTGCGCCGCATGCTGGGTGAACGCTTTGAATCCGCACTGCGTGTCTTTGAACTTCAGTCCCAGCGAGATTCGCAGGAGAAGATTAAAGATTCGCCCGAAGATTTGCCGATGGAGAGGCTGCCGCTGCGTTTGAGTTTCGGCGCGCAGCCAGCGTGATCCGATGGCAACGTCGGCGCCGGCCGCCAGGGCCGCGAGCAGCTTCGGGGCCTCTTCGATCGGCGAGGAAAGATCGGCGTCGCTGAATAGGACAATTCGTCCGCGGGCGTTAAGCATTCCGTTGCGCACGCTATAGCCCTTGCCGCGATTGCCCGGATTCTCCACGAGGCGCAGCGCCGGATCCTTGGCAGCGAAGGCGCGAACAATGTCGGCGGTATTGTCCTTGGAGCCGTCGTTCACGACGACAACTTCTGCGTCCCACCCCTGCTCATGCACGTAGGCCAGTACCCGCTCGAGCGTCGCGCCCAGTCGGGCGCTCTCGTTGTAGGCCGGAATCACGACGCTGTAGTCAGGGTGCAAAACCGGCTCCTCAGTCCTCTTAGTCGATGCTGAAGGACCGCGTTTAGATGCAGGCGGAAGCCCCAGCTATTGTACGTTTCCCCACAAAATTCTGAGGATTGAAATCAGTGTGACGGGCACGGTGAGAGTGCAGATCTAAGAATGGCCGTGGCCAGCAACCGTCTACGCGACCTGCCGCATCTGCTCCAGCATCGAAAAATACTCGTCTACCAGATCCGTGTCCCACAACCCGCGCGCGGCTTCTTCGCGCATGGTCTTCTCCGCCTGCTCATGAGTCAGGGCAGGCTTATAGGAACGGGCGGTGCGAAGGGCATCGTATACATCGACGACCTGCAGTACGCGCGGCAGGGCAGGGATCTCTGCTGCAGTCAGTCCGTCGGGATAGCCCGAGCCATCGGAGTGCTCGTGATGGGACCGGATAATCGGTAAGACCAATCGCAGCGAGTGCAGCGGCCGGCAGATATTCTCGCCGGTAATGGGGTGGAGCTTCATGATTTCCCATTCGGGCGGAGTGAGATCGCTGCCTTTCTTGAGAATCTCGTCAGGCACGGCAATCTTGCCCAAGTCGTGCAGATATCCGCCCCGTCGCAGGGCCAGGATCGAGTCCTCATCCATCCCGAGGTGCCGGCCGAGGTCTGCCGCGCGAACCGCGAGCCGCTCGCAATGACCCTCCGTATAAGGGTCGCGCCCCTCGACGATCAGGCCCAAGGTACAGAGTACCGAGTCTGCGGTCTCCAGTTCATCGGTGAATTCCTTTAGTCGAAGCAAAGACTTTACGCGGGCGATCAATTCTTCCGCCAGCACCGGCTTGTTCAGGAAGTCGTCGGCGCCGGCCTCAATCCCGCGCACTTTGTCGGTGCTGTCGCTGAGCCCGGTGATCAGAACGAAGGGAATAAGCCGCGTGGCCGCATTTTCCTTGAGGCTGCGGCAGAGGTCGTAGCCCGACTTGCCGGGCATCATGACGTCAGAAAGAATCAAATCAGGGTTCTGACGGCGAACTTCGGCTTCGGCTTGCTCGGCATTGGCTGCTGTCACGACCTCGTAGCCGCGCATCGTCAGCAACTGGCTCATCAGCCCTGCAATGCTCGGCTGGTCGTCCACGACCAGGATGCGTGGCGCACGACGTCTTGGGAGAAGATCACCCATCTTCTGATAGGAAGCGGTAGCCCCGGCGGAAGTTGCCCCTCGGCGCAAGGCAAGCTCAACTGGCAAAGCTGCCCGAGCAGGAATACTGGCGTCGAATCGTTCTTCGACATCTGATTCTACAGCCATTTCACTATTTTCGCCGAGATGTAGGAGTTCCGGGCAACCTGCTTCTGCCTGATGGCCGGAGGCCTTCCCACTTCGGCACTGGCCTGCCGCCCATTGTGCCTGGAACCCTTGCGCGGAAAGGGACGCTTTGCCTAGGCTCAGCCATGCGAACTTATCGGGGGAAAATCGCACTCGCGATCGTGCTCTCTGCTTTGCTGGCGGCGAAAGGTAGAGCCGCCAGCCGAACGCACATTATCAGTTTCGGGAAGTGGACATCCGCCACCTGGCTCGCGACTGAAAACGACAAGCCGATGATCATGAAGGTTCGTCCGCTCATCATCGACGGGCGCATTAGAGAATACGTGCTCGGTCTTCCGCACGACGTTACGGATCGCCTTTTTGTCGCGAGGAGAGCCTTTCGCGTCAATGACAGCCTAACCGAAGATTCGACTCCGCAGTGGCAATGGCAGCGGGGAGGCTGGCTGCTCGTCGACCGCACGACCGGTCGCGTTTCTTCGATCAATTTGCCCGAGTTTGACACGTTTTATTCCACCGCAAGCTGGTACCGCGATTACGTTGCCTATTGCGGAGTCTCCGACGATGGCAAGAATACCTACGCCATGGTGGCGCAGATTGGTCGGCGCAAGCCGGTGCTCAAGAAGCCCCTGTCGAATTCGGGAGTGATCGAATCCGGTCCTGACTCTGGTTGCGTGACACCGTCGTGGCAACGAACTCCTGTGCGGGTGAGTTTTGAAACGGCGGACGGCGGCAAGCAGACATTCGCAATCCGCGGGCATGTCGTGGACATGGTCAATGACGATGAGGAAGAAGAAGGGTCGAAGTAGATTTTCTAAATTCCGGTTATTGTGTACGTCCGAATCGCAAACGAGTGTTCATTGTTCGAGCCAACACGCGTCCCCGACCCGGACTTCCGGGTCGGGGCTTGCGTGCACGGACGCCATAGCCAGATCTGATGTCCAAAATTAGAATGGTGAGCGGAGCGTCCAAATGGTCAGCGTGTTCAGATCGTCGTCAACCGCAGCGAAGCGGATAGTTCCGTGGTCAATCGTGCTGGCAATTCCGAAAGCTGCGCCCGGGTTGCCGCCGTCGAGTTGATAGGTGGCGACGAGAAATCCGTCCTCGGTGAACTCTACCAGATCGTTCTGTGTGCCACCGGCATTGACGCCGTCGCCATTGGCGGTGATCAGGTTGCCATTCGCACCAATCGTCAATCCCAAGGGACCGTGCAGGTGCTGTTGATCAGCAAAGACAACAGCGCCAGTGCCCGCGCTGCCAGTGCGCCTTACTGGATTCTCGATTGCGAAAATCTGGTTGTCGGCGGTCGAGGCTACAAATAGCACATCGCGCGCCGGATCATAAGCCAAGCCGGTCGGCCCTACGGCCACGATGGCTGGAATAAGTTGATGACCGTAACCCGATCCGATTTGTGTCTTGCTGGTAACCATCACCGTGTTGCCGGCGATAGCGAGATCGACACGCGTCACGGTGCCGCTCAGCACGTTGCTGATAAATACCTGCGCGGTCGATCCCTGGTCGTTGATAGTGAGATCCCAGGGGCTGTCGAGCAGTTTGGCGTCATTGAGCGTGACTACGTGATTTCCGTTCCGATCGAAGATTTGCAGCGATCCCTGCCCGGGAGTCGAAACGTTGTTGGGATACGTCACGGGGAGATTTCCCACCACCACGAACCCGCGGGACAGCACGCCCAGAGCCGTAGACAATCCAATGAGGCCCGAAGTTGCGAAGAGCGACTGGTGACCCCGGGGTGACATGCTGATGATGGTTGTGCCCGTTCCCTCAAGATTGCTGCTGGCGTTGAAGTTCGAGACCAAAACATCAGCGGGCATGATGCTGCCGCCCGAGGGAAACCCGGCCGGCACGAAAGCCACACCATAAGGATTCAAATCGCCGTTCGAAGGAATCGTCGAATCGGTGACGCTCTGCAAGGAATCCAAAATTGAGCCGTGGCGCAGGAAAATCGTTTCCTGGGCTACCGCAAGGCCACAGCAGATGGAAAAACAGACGAAGGCGAAACAGGTTCGCAATAGCAACTTACTCACGGCGCATCTCCTTGTTTTCTAATCTTGGTCTAGCATTCGTTCGCCAGATTAGAGCTGCACCGCGTCGCGCTTGTCACTGATTTGTAAGAAGGTCGTCAAAGCTATGTTATGGTCAAGAATTCTTCTCAGTCTCCTGCTGCTTCCACCGCAGGCATTTCCTCGTCAACCTGACTTGCTTTGACTTTTGCGCTGGTTACAAGAATTACCGAGAGCACGACGATGGCGCTTCCGGCAAGAATGAAGCGGTCGACGCGTTCGTGCAGAATCAGCCAGCCTAAAAAGACGGCCACGACCGGATTCACGTACGCGTAAGTCGACACTTTCGACGTTGGCACGTGCTCGAGCAGCCAGATATAGGCGGTATAGCCGATCCACGATCCGCAGACGACGAGATACAGGACGGCGCCAACACCTCGCGGAGTCCAGCGCACACGCGACAAATCGCGGTTGAGCAACGCGAAGATAAAATTGCCTGCTCCCGCCGCAACGATCTGCCAGCCCGTCGTGCTGAAAACGTCCATGCCCGACTGCCAGCGCTTGGCAAGCACCGAGCCCAGCGCCCAGCTGAACGATCCCGCGAGCAAGCTGAGCGATGCCCACAGCTCGCGCCGCCCGAGGCTGCCTGCCTGCAACTCAGGCCAGAAGAGCACGAGCAGCCCGAGAATCCCAAGCGCCAGACCGGCCTTCCCGCGTCTCGAAATGTGATGATCGCTGAGCAACAGTGAATCGAGCACGAGAAACCAGAGCGGAGTCACGGCAATGATCAGCGCCGCGAGGCCCGATGACACGGAAAGCTCCGCATAAGAAAGGGTTAGATTTCCGCCCATGAGCAGCAATAACCCCACCACAGCGGCCAGCATGATTTGGCGCGGCGAATAGAGGATTTGCCGACCGGTTAATGCGCAGACCACGAGCATGACAACGCCCGCGATGGAAAATCGGCAGGCGCACATCAACGCGGGAGGAATCGTCTGTACGGCGATGTCGATTCCGAGATAAGTCGATCCCCAAAACAGGTACACCAGCCCGAAGGCGAGAATCACCATCCACCGGCTTGGGCGCTGGGCAGAATGCATGGCAATCGGGAAAACAAGGGGAAAACGCTACAACATATCAGACGAGGGCAAGGTGCGTTCGGATTCAATCACCAGCGGGCGAAAGATACTATTGCAGCGTTGCGTACTCTGTTTCCGCAGCCTTGAGCACGGGGATATCGCTGTCGGCGTCTTTCCAGGTAGAGAAGAAATCCTGGTAAGCCGTCTTAGCTTTCGTGGTGTCGCCTTGCAGAACGTAGGCACGGGCCAGGCCGAGATGCGCCAAGGGATAGAGGACGTTGAGTGAACTAAGCCCCCGGTGGTCAAGAATTGTCTGGTATTCTGCCGCGGCCTTTGTTCCGTCATGAGCGCGGAGGTATGCTTCGCCGCGAACGGCTATGACTGCATAAGACAATACCACTCGGGGAGACGCGAATTCGTAAGCGATCGCTGACTCCGTCTGCGCGATCGCCTGATCCGGTTGGTTGCGCTGCAGACTCAGCGCTGCCCGAATCAGCGGGAGTTTATACCGATTCAACAAAGTATTGGACGGGGATTCCTTCGCGAGATTGTCGGCAAGTTTCTGGGCTTGGGCGGCATCACCTAGACGGGCGAACAGGTAGGCAGCGAAAGCTCGCGAAGCGGGATCGGCGGAGAGAGACAGCCCGGCTTCGGTTTTTTGCCGAGCTTCGGGAACAAAGCCGGCCTCCAGGTCACAGTCGGCCTCGGATTCGAGAGTACTCGCCCTATATTCCTTGTATCCCCCGGTTTCCGCTGCGGTAAAGGCTCGAGCATATTGCTCCCGCGCCTGTTTGATTTTCCCCGCTGCGCATAAACCATTGGAGTGTAAACCCAACAAAATCGGCTCGTATGGTTTACCGGCAACCTGCGCCAGTTCCTGGCGTATCGCGTTCTCGTCACCCCGAATGAAAGCCAGTTGGTAGGTCACAAGGTGCATGGTCCACGAATCTGCCTTCTGAGCGATGGATTGGTCGACGATCGCCTTCGCTTCGTCGTAGCGGTTCAACTGCAGGTATGAGACAGCAGCGTTCTGGTAAGCATAGGGGTCCTTCGGATCGAGCCGTAACGCTTCCAGACCCGGAGCAAGACTCTTCTCGATCTGACCGATGTCTTGATAAGTAAGCGCGAGATCGTCCAGAGGGACAGCATCGCGGGGATAGGTTTGGATCCACTCCTGGTACGTCCGGATGCTCGCGTCTGCATCGAGTGTGACCGTATCGTAGTAGTGAGAAGAAATATAAAACTTTTCCAGCTCGCTGGTCCGGTCTTTGAGGTCAAATGCTCTCTGCAATTCCTGGCGAGCCTCCTGGGTATTCGTCAGGTTGCCACTGCAGACACCAAGCACCGCCCAAGCCATGGCGAAGTTGGGATCGAGTTCCACGGCGCGTTTGAGATGGGGAACGGCCCCTTCGTCGTGGAAGCTGGTGTGTGCGGCCTGGCCCAGGCTGAATTCCTTCAGCGCCTCCAGCGACGAAGTAGTGGCCGCCTCCAGCGGCGTGGCAAACTGCTGCACTGAGCTAATGGATTCACCCAGCTTCTCGCGCAGGCTGGATGCGGCGCGGTCGAGCGATTTCAACACCTGTTCTTTGCTGTCAGCCTCGACCTGTTCGCGGTCGAGCGTGTCTCCACTCTGGACGTTGGTCGCTTCGAGCGCGATGACATAGTGGCTGCCGAGGCTTGCGATTGAGCCCGTGAGCATGGCTGTGACGCCCTCGCGCAGGCAGATTTCGTGAGCCACCTCATTGGTGATGCGTTCATCGGCCGGGCGCCCCATGAAACGCAGCGCTTGCTGAATTCTGGAATCAGAAAGAATGTTCAGGTACGGCGATTGCCCCAGCTGCACGGCCAGAGCCTGCTTTAGCGTTCCGTCGAAGACCGAATCGCCGGTGGTGTTGACGAAGTCGGCCAAAAGGACGCTGTCTTTCTCGGTGAGCTTCGAGGATGACCGGAACCTAAGGTACAGCCCGCCGGCCATAAGCGCGGCGACGAGCAGCGAGGCGACAGGGACCAGAATCTTCCAAGATCTCTTCTGCGCAGATACGACGCTCACTCCGGCCGAAGGCGGCGTGCCTGCCTGTCCGGGAGCCGACGCTGCGGAAGTCGCAGAAGCTGAGGAGGCTGTCACAGGGGCAGGAGGTGGGGAGGTTGCGGAGATGGGCATCCCTAGAGCTGTTTCCGGAGGAGGCACCGTCACCGTGCCGGAGCTGGCCAAGACTGCGCGCCCGCTTTCCGTATCTCGCTTCAGGCGCTGCAAATCGGCGCGGATATCGGCTGCGCTCTGGTATCGCAGGTTGCGATCCTTCTCGAGCGCTTTGTTGATCAGGTCCTCAAACTTTGGGGGCAAGTCCGGATTCAACCGGATGGGCGAAACGGGCGCCCGATCGAGAATCGCTTGAAAGATCAAGGCCGACGTTTCGCCGCGGAACGGCAATGCACCGGTTGCCATCTCGTACAGCACAACTCCGAAAGAGAACAGATCGGTGCGGCCATCAAGCTCCTTCCCCCTCGCCTGTTCCGGAGACATGTAGGCGACCGTGCCCAGGGTGGAACCAGGACTCGTGAGGTGCTGTTCCAGAACAACCGAAGTAGGCGCGGTGACGTCGCCGATTACTCCCCGGGAGCCTAAGTCGGTCTTCACCTTAGCCAGTCCGAAATCGAGGATCTTGGCATGGCCGCGTTTGGTGACGAAGATGTTCGCTGGTTTAATATCGCGATGCACGATCCCCCCAGCGTGCGCGGCATCGAGAGCATCCGCGACCTCAATCCCCAGGGGAAGGATCGTTTCCATCTTCATCGGTCGCCCGGCGATCAGGTGCTTGAGGGTCGCGCCATCGAGGTACTCCATGACCAGGAACGTTCGCCCGGCATCCTCCCCGATGTCGTAGATCGTGCAGATATTGGGATGGTTCAGCGCCGAGGCGGCCTTCGCTTCACGGCGAAACCGTTCCAGAGCCTGGGGATCCTGTGCTAGGTCGTCGGGAAGAAATTTGAGAGCGACGAACCGGCCGAGGCGGGTATCCTCGGCCTTGTAGACCACACCCATACCTCCGCCGCCGAGCTTCTCGATGATGCGGTAGTGTGAGATGGTTTGGCCGAGCAAGGCGTACGAACCCCGTGGTGAGCCATGCTAAGCGGCAGGGAGCGGGAAGTCAAAAGATCGGAATAAGTTGCAAAAAGCCTCTTTTGGGGGCGTGTTTCGTGGGCCGACATTACCAAAGGGGGTTCCGCCGCAATGCTACTTCCGGCTATAATCAAACAGTGATGTTGAAAGCGAGCGATGCTGCGCAAGAATCCCAATTCGCGGGTTCCTCACCCACTTCCGGCCGAGTGCTGGTTGCACTGCCTGGTATGCCCGCGGCGGTATCGCGCTAATTTGCCTTCCCGGCTTCGTCCTAGCCTCTTCGGTAGCGATTAGTTCGAGTTCCTCCCGATTCGCCTCAGTTCGCGCCATCTCGAACCGGATTTGCGCCTTCTGAGACCGTTCTGACTTACAACCGGCAACCGACTACTGACGGTTGCCTCGGAGGATGCCATGGCTACCCTGACTCACGAAAGCAAGATTGACGGAACCAAGATTGACGAGAAGAAGACTGACGGAATGAAGCTCATGACCAATGCCGGTCCCAAAATCAAGACACCGCTGCCCGGACCGAACGCCAAGCGCGTGCTCGACGGCGACCAGAAATACATTTCGCCGTCCTATACCCGCTCGTATCCGCTAGTTGCGAAAAGCGGGCGCGGCATCGTCGTCACCGATGTCGACGGCAATGAATTCCTGGATTTTTCCGCCGGCATCGCCGTGACTTCGACTGGCCACTGCCATCCCCATGTGGTCGCGGCAATTCAGAAACAGGCAGCCGAACTCATCCACATGTCCGGGACCGATTTCTATTACGAAAACATGGTGGAACTTGCATCGCGGCTGTCGAAGATCGCTCCCATGCCGGGGCCGCATCGCATCTACTATGGAAACTCCGGCGCCGAGGCAATCGAATGCGCCCTGAAGCTGGCGCGTTATCACACCAGGCGCCAGAACGTGATCGCCTTTTTCGGTGCCTTTCACGGGCGCACGATGGGAGCTCTCTCCCTGACGGCTTCGAAGCCGCAGCAGCGGCGACGCTTTGCGCCGCTTGTGCCGGGCGTGACGCACGTTCGCTACCCAGACGTGTACCGCGGATGTGTGGGCGGCGCACAAGAGGCTGACACCTTTGCCCTAGGCTGTGCGCGCTTTATTGAAGAAAAACTGTTCAAGACGACCCTTCCTCCTGAAGAAGTCGCTGCCATCTTTGTCGAGCCAGTTCAGGGTGAAGGCGGGTACGTCGTGGCTCCGGCGATCTTCATGCAGGAACTTCGCCGTATCTGCGACCGGCACGGAATCCTCCTGGTTGCCGACGAAGTGCAAAGCGGAATTGGACGCACCGGAAAATGGTTTGCCATCGAACATACCGGCGTCGAACCCGACATCGTTTGCATGGCGAAAGGCGTCGCCTCCGGCATGCCGCTGGGCGTAGTCATGACACGCGCCGAAATCATGGACTGGGTCCCGGGTTCACACGCCTCGACGTTTGGAGGCAATCCGGTGTGCATTGCATCGGCGCTGGCCACGCTCGACGTGATCGAAAAAGAGCACCTGCTCGAGAATTCAGCCAACGTTGGAAATCACATGATGAAGCGAATGGCTGACTGGCCGGCGAAGTACAAGGTGGTCGGCGATGTGCGTGGCCGGGGACTGATGATCGGCGTCGAGATCGTCAAAGACAAGGCCACGAAAGAATATGGCAACGTCGAGCGCGACCGCATTGTTGAGGCCGCCTTCGAGCGCGGCGTCCTCTTCCTCGGCTGCGGTCCGAGTACGGTCCGCATCTGCCCCGCGCTGGTCGTCACCAAAGAACAAGCGGATGTCGCCGTCGACGTCCTCGAAGAATCAATCAAGCTGGTGAGCGTTTAAGTCGTCTGTTCTACCTACACCCCCACCCGCACCGACCGGCGAGGTGGGGATTTTTCTCGTCCTCGCGTGCGTTTTCGGGGTTCACTTCGGGAATCTCGCCTGAAATTAGGAGACTTCGTGAGCTGAATCACATCTCCAATCCATTCGAGCCCTTTAGACTGACGGCTCGTCATGCTTCCAGCCGTCTTCGTCAGAAATTTCATTCGATGTCTCGATTCGCTTGCGCATCGCTTGGTCCCAGCGGATCCAAGGCCCATGCGCCAGCGCATTGGGGCGCGGGGCGAGGAAGACGCATACTTTCACTTGCGCGAATCCGGATATTTGATTGTGGCGCGAAATTATCGCTCGCCGCGTTGCCGGGGAGAAATCGATCTGATCGGATGGGACCATGATGTGCTTTGCTTTATTGAAGTTAAAACCCGAACGTCGCGGGATATAAAACCTGCGGAGGCGGCCGTCGATCGCCACAAGCGTCGCGAAGTGGCAGAGGTGGCGCGCGAGTATCTGCGGCGTCTTCCACCATCGTGCCAGTGGAGATTCGATATCGTGAGCGTATACTATGGGCAGCTTACGTCCCGCCCGCAGTTCGAATTGTTTCGGAACGCCTCCCTGGCGGCGTAAAATAAAAAGTTTGTGCAATCCCATTGAAAGGATTCTGTAAGTGCCGGAGCTGAGAAAAGATCCGATCGTTGGCCGCTGGGTGATTATTTCCACCGACCGGGCCAAGCGCCCAAGCGATTTTGTTCGCGAAAACATGAAGCCCAAGGGCGGTTTCTGCCCTTTTTGCTATGGCAACGAGTCGAAAACACCGCCCGAGATTCAGGCCTACCGTCCTAATCCGAATGGCGGGTCGCCGCAGCGCGATACCCCGGGCTGGACTGTTCGTGTGGTGCCGAACAAATTCCCGGCTTTAGGCATAGAAGGGAACCTCAATCGTCAGGCCGAGGGTATGTTCGACCGCATGAATGGGATTGGAGCGCACGAGGTCATCATTGAGACCCCGGATCACACGGCCAGCCTTGCCACGCTGCCTCCCAAGCGAATTGAAGATGTTCTGTGGACCTTCCGCGACCGCATTCTTGATCTGAAGAAAGACCGCCGTTTTAAATACATTCTCATTTTCAAGAACCATGGCGAGGCCGCGGGAGCCTCCCTCGAACATGCCCATTCCCAGCTGATCGCGCTGCCGATTCTTCCCATCAACGTCACCCAGGAGCTCGAAGGCGCGAAGCAATACTTCCTGTACAAGGAACGCTGTGTATTCTGCGACATCATTCGGCAGGAGATGGACAGCGGTACGCGCGTAGTCTCCGAGAATGAGAACTTCGTGACGGTGGCGCCTTATGCGCCGCGTTTCCCCTTCGAAACCTGGATTCTGCCCAAGCAGCACGAATCGGCCTTTGAAAATTCTTCCTCCCACATGTTCGAGAATCTGGCACGCGCGATCAAAACCCTGCTCAGCCGCGCCGATCGCGTCCTCGACAACCCACCCTACAACCTGGTGATCCACAGTTCACCGGTGCAGGAGCCGACCAACGATCACTATCACTGGCACATTGAATTCATGCCCAAGCTCACCAAGACGGCGGGATTCGAATGGGGCACGGGCTTCTATATCAATCCGACTCCGCCCGAGGAAGCAGCCAAGTTCCTGCGCGAAGCTAATGTAGAAGAATCCGTGGCGGCGCCCGTCGGTTCGTGAAGCAACGCCAACGAAATTCGTAGCGCGGAAATTAGGCACAAAAAAGGGCATCGCCCTTACCGCGATGCCCGTGCAGGTTGGACCGAGAGAGAGTAGACCCTCCGAAAGAACTTCCTCGAAAAGTCGTCCACGGCAGAATACCCAGCCGTCCCTTTCGATTTGTCACCGATTTGTAAAACCTTGGCGGGTCCGGCTAAGCGACGGGATTGCGGCGGGTATCAGGCCTGGGTGCGATCCTGGAATTCTTCGTGCCACGCCATCTGGATCGCCTCCAGTTTGCCTTCATTCGAAGCCTTGGGATCACCGGCAAATTCAGGTAGCTCAGTCACATAGCGATGCAAGTCGGTGAACCGCACGGTCAGAGGGTCAAGTTCGGGGTGGGCTTCCGAAAGCAAAATGCCGATGTCCTGGGCGTCGTCCCAGGTAAGCGGTTTTGGCATGGAAATCTTCCCTCCGCGCTAGTGCTGTTCCTCAGACACGTAATTTCGATTCCAGGCGGGAATCTCCACCACCACTTTCCCGGGCTTGATGATCTGCGCCTGGCAGCCGAGACGAGAGTTTAGCTGTAAGTCGGCAGCCATGTCCAACCGATCGGCTTCGTCATCATCCATTTCGGAAAGATTCTCCGCGCCTTCCTTTACCCAGATATGGCAGGTCGTGCACGCGCAATTTCCGCCGCAGGCATGGTCGAGGGGAATGCCGAAATTGAGTGCCACGTCGAGCAGCGACTGCTCTTTGCCGTGGTCTTCGTACGGCAACTTGCCGTTCTCGAATGTGACGGTCTTGCCCTCGGGCAGGAACGTGACTTGGATCGTATTTTCGTCCGGAGCCTCTTCCGTCGCGGTGCCGGCTCCCTGTGTCTTTTCGTCAGCCATTGTCACTCCTGACTGTGTCTCTGT
>Ga0187772_10000270_pt1 | contig 22694 bp, 18 predicted proteins | sample 0116_SJ02_MP15_2_FD_133137 | JGI IMG/M metagenome (GOLD analysis project Ga0187772, IMG submission 133137) | Tropical peat soil microbial communities from peatlands in Department of Meta, Colombia - 0116_SJ02_MP15_20_MG | ecosystem: Environmental > Terrestrial > Soil > Wetlands > Peat | place... | reverse complement strand
GACGTTGTAACCGTCCCGCCCGAGACCCCTCTGACCCCGGCCTCCGCCTGGCGCCAGGCAGGCCATCCGGCGGTCGACCCCCTCGCCGTCGAGGTGGTGACCGGCCGTCGGACGTACGCCTCGGACATCCGCCGTCCGGGGCTCCGCTTCGGAGCCTATCTCCAGCCGCCCCGGTTCGGGGCGCAATTGGTCGGGGCGGACGCTTCCGAAGCTCGGGCCGACCCCCTCGTCACAGTGGTCGAGGAGGACGGGTTCTACGGAGTGGTGGCAGACTCCCCCGGCCAGGCCCGAGAGGCCCTGGCGAAGATCCGGGCGGACTGGGACCTCGAGCCACAGCCGCGGGAAGGGGAGATCGAGGCCTACCTGCGGTCGCACCCGAGCCGGGGGGATTCGTGGGACACAGACGAGCACCGGACCGGTGACCCCGAAGCTGCGTTCGCCGCGGCCCCCGTGAAGGTCGAGGCCGTCTACCGGACCGCGTACATCGCCCACGTCCCGCTCGAGACCCGGGCGGCCGTCGCCGAGTGGGACGGTCCCCGGGTTACCGTCTGGGTGGGGACGCAGACGCCGTTCCGGGCCCGGCAGGCCGTCGCCGAGGCGCTCGCGCTCCCCGAGGACGATGTGCGCGTCGTCGTGCCGTTCACCGGGGCGGGCTTCGGCGGGAAGCATGGCGGCCCGGTATCGATCGCAGCGGTTCGGCTCGCGCGCGCAGCCCACGCCCCGGTCCGAGTATCGTTCTCCCGGGAGGAGGAGTTCCGTCACGGCTACTTCCGCCCGATGGCGATCGTCGAGGTGAAGGCCGCCGCGGACGCCGCCGGACGCCTCACCTCCTGGAGGTTCCACAACGTCAACGCCGGCGCCTCCGCCCTCGTGCCCCCCTACGAGGTCCCGAACCAGGCCGTCGACAACGAGCTCTGCGACTCCCCGCTCCCCCAGAACCCGTACCGCGCGCTGGCGGCGAACGCGAACAACTTCGCCCGCGAGTCGGCGATGGACGAGCTCGCGCGCCTGATCCGTATCGACCCTCTGGTCTTCCGGGAGCAGAACCTCTCCGACCCGCGGCTGCGCGAGGTCCTGCACCGGGCCGCCACTTGTGCCGGATGGGGCCAGTGGCAGGCGGCTCCGGGCCGGGGGCACGGGGTCGCGCTCGGCGAAGAGAAGGGTGGCCGGGTTGCCACGGTGGCCGAGGTCACGGTCGCCCCGGACCGGACCCTGCGGGTCGACCGGCTGGTGCTCGCCTTCGAGGCGGGTGCGATCGTGCATCCGTCGAACCTTCGGTCCCAGGTCGAGGGTGCTGCCGTCATGGCGCTCGGCGGGGCCCTCTTCGAGGCGATCCACTTCGACCAGGGGCGCCTCCTGACGGACCGCCTGAAGACCTACCGTGTGCCAAGGTTCTCGGACCTCCCGCGGGTCGAGGTCGAGCTGGTGGACCGACCCGACCTCCCGCCGGCGGGGGCGGGCGAGACCCCCATGATCGCCGTCGCGCCGGCCATCGGCAACGCCATCGCCGACGCGACCGGGGTACGGATCCGGGTCCTACCGATGGTTCCCGACGGCAAGGTGCCACCGGAGACCGGAGCGGACGGCGCTCGAAGGGAGCGGAGGGCCCCCGAGCGACCGAAATCTCGCTAAACGTCGCGGGGGGAAACGCATACAAGACCAACCCGATGCCGCCCTTAGGCGGGAGCCGAAGATGCACCGAGCAGGCGGTCCGACCGGCTCCCGGAGGGCGCGATGACCCCAACCGCTCCGTCCCGCCGCCGTAAGACGGTTCGATCCAAGGGCAGGGCCTCGGGTCGGGGTCGTGGTCGTCCCCGGGTCCGAAGGCTCCCTCCGCCCCCGGGCGCACCGGGACCAATCGACGCCGGCCCACTGGTCCGGAGCCGGCCTTCGCGGCCCGTAGCGCCCCGGCACGCCCTCCCGCCCGCGGGCCCCTCCCTGCACGTCGTGATGGTCGGCTGGGAGTTCCCGCCGGGCCACACGGGCGGCCTCGGGGTCCACTCGTTCGAGATCGTCCGCGAGCTGACGCGGCTCGGCCACCGAGTGACGTTCCTCACCCCGTTCCCCGGCCCGTTCACTCCGGTCGAGGGAACGACGTTCCGCCATCCGGGGGAGGCCCGGACGGGGCGCCCCCCCGAGTACCCACCCGCTTACTGGTCCGGGGGGACGCCGGACAGTCCGTTCTCGGACTCCGTCGACGGCTACAACGCCTGGGTCGCCCAGCTCCGCGACCTGGGCCGGGTCGACGTCGTTCACGTGCACGACTGGTTCGGAACGATCGGGGGGCGCGAGCTTGCCCGACGCCTCGGTCGACCGCTGGTGATGACCGTGCACTCGACCGAGTACGACCGATCGCTGGGGCACCCTTGGCAGCACATTGTGGACCGGGAGCAGGCCGGCATCGATGCGGCGACCCTGGTTATCGCCGTGAGCCGCCACCTCCGTCAGCAGCTCATTGAGCGGTACCGCGCCGATCCGGCAAGGGTACGGGTGGTCTACAACGCGGTTCGGCCTGGTGCCAGGCTGGAGCGGATCGATCCGACCAAGCGCCTCGTCCTCTACGTCGGCCGCCTGGCCGTGATGAAGGGAGTGGACACGTTCCTCCGCGCCGCGGCGAGGGCAGCCCCGGCGGTCGCGGACGTGCTGTTCGTCGTCGCGGGCGAAGGGCCCGAGTACCCCCGGCTGGTGGAGCTCGCGGCACGCCTGGGCATCGGGGAGCGGGTCATGTTCCTCGGCAAGGTCTCCGAAGAGGAACGGGAGATCCTGCTGGCGGGCAGCTCCGTGTTCGTCCTCCCCAGCGTGGTCGAGCCGTTCGGGATCGCGGCGCTGGAGGCGATGGCCGCCGGCGTCCCGACCATCGTCTCACGGACGAGCGGCGTCGCCGAGATCAGCCGCGGGACGTTCCGGGTCGACTTCTGGGACGTCGACGAGTTCGCGAGTCGGATTGTAGAGCTCCTCGAGTACCCGACGCTCAACCGGGCGATGGGCGACGAGGGGCGATGGGAGGCGCTGCGGGAAGGCTGGCCCGAACGGGCGCGGGAGACCGTGGAGGTCTACCGGGATGCTATCGCCGGGGGGGGATCTCGCTGAAGATCGTCCTCTACCTGCATCTCCACCAGCCGTGGCGGCTCGCCCGGTTCCGTTTCCTGGACCTGGGCAGCGGGCGCTCCTACTTCGACCTCGAGCGGAACCTCGCCATCTTCCGCGGGATCTCCGAGCGGTGCTACCGGCCCGCGCTCGACCGGCTCCGCGAGATGCTGGAGAGCGACCCGGAGTTCCGGGTGAGTCTCTCCGTCACCGGAACCTTCGTGGAACAGGCGCGGCTGGCGGCACCGGATGTCCTCGACCGGCTACGGGCCGTCGTCCGGACCGGGCGGGTGGCGCTCCTCGCCGAGACCTACTACCACTCCCTCGCCTTCCTCCTCCCACCCCCGGAGCTCGCTGAGGAGGTCACCATGCACCGCCGCCTCCTGGAGGAGGAGCTGGGGGCGCACCCGACCGTCCTGCGCATGACGGAGCTGGCCTACTCGGACGACCTGGCCCGCTTCGCCGAATCGCAGCGGTTCCGGGGGATGCTTGCCGAGGGCTGGGAGGGCGTGCTGCGGGGCCAGCCGCCGACGTACCTCTACTGCGCCGCCCCCGCGCCGACGCTGAACCTCCTCCTGCGCCACTACCCGTTGAGCGACGACGTCGGGTTCCGATTCTCCTCGAAGTCCTGGAACGAGTACCCCCTGACCGCCGAGAAGTACGCCGGCTGGCTGGCCCAGACCCCCGGCGAACTGGTCGGGCTGTTCATGGACTTCGAGACGCTGGGCGAGCACCACCCCGCCTCCAGCGGGATCCTCGAGTTCCTCGCCGCCCTCCCCCGCGAGGTGCGGCGCCACCCGGGCCTCGGCTGGTCGACCGTGGACGAGGCCGCGGCCGGCCGGCCACGCGCCCCGATCTCCGTGCCGTACACGATGAGCTGGGCGGACCAGAACCGAGACCTGGGCGCCTGGCTCGGGAACGACCTCCAGCGATCGGCCTTCGAGGCGGCGAAGAAGGTCGGGGTCCTGGTCCGGCAGGCGGGCGACGCGACCGTGCTCACCGATTGGCGCAAGTTACTGACGTCCGACCACTTCTACTACATGTACGTGAGCGGCCACGGGGCCGACCAGAGCGTCCACCAGTACTTTTCGAGCTACGAGAGCCCGTACGACGCCTACGCGAACTACATGAACGCGCTCACGGACCTTCGCCGGCGGGCGCTCGAGCGGCTAGGTGTGCCCATCCTCAAGTGACAGGGGAGAGAAGGGCTCTGGTACGCAATTTTCACTCTCGGTTCCGCCCCTCTCTATACGCGGGACAGGAGCCGCACGCCATCCGCGCCCTGGTACAAGCGTGGGATCCCCGCGGGGGATGCCGGAGGCCCCAGAATGGATGGGGGCCATGGCCGTCTTGAAGTGACCCGTTGACCTCGAGAAATCGAGCCCCGCGCTGGGGCATCCGCTATGCCATCCGCTCCGGCTACCTCGCGTCCGGCAGTTCGCCGGGCCGCATTTTGGACGTTTGTCGTGTTCCTCTTGGCGGTCTTGGTGGCGCTGGCCCTCACACTGTCCTCCGTTTCCGCCGCAGCGAGGGGTGTCGCCTTGGTCGCCGTGGTTCCCATTGTAACCCTGACAGTGTTCCTCCTGTTCATGGAACGGACAGACCGACGGTGGAGCTACGGCGGGGCTGCAGTGCTGGGTTCCATCGGCGTGACCCTACGGCTGGTCATTAGCACGAGACCCTCGCTCGAGGTGGGCGGTGGACTTCCCATTACGGTAACAATCGCGTACGTTGGACTTGGCACGGCCCTAGCGGTCACGAGCGTCTGGTCCTTCCTCTCGTTCCGCAGGGTGTAGGGACGTCTGTACGTTGCTCTCACCCCGGCGCAGTTGCGAGGACCCAGTATCGGATGGCCGTGACCTCGAGCCGGCCGATGCGCCGGATGTCGCTGTCTATACGCTCTAGGACGCCGCGGAAGCGTTCCACATCAAACCCCGGAACTTCCCAGGGAGCCGCACGCAAGAAGTAGACCACCGCGCCTACGTCCGAGAACGAATCGGAGTAGCGCGCCTCACGAAACTCTCGGACGTCGAGCCCTGAACCGCTCAACTCCTTCGCGAAGTCCGCGACACTGCTCAGGTGATTGTGCGGTGGCTCCGACGGAACTCCAAATTGCCGCAGGAGTTCGGCGTAGTTTCCGGCGGCCACCTGTTCCGTGAGGAACCAACCGTGAGGCTTCAGCACGCGGGCCACTTCCCGAGCGTCGAATCCCTCGTGCCGCGCGAGAACGACGTCCATGGACTTGGAAGGGAGGTCGATGTGTTGAGACCCGTCGATCGGCAGGACCTTCACGCCAAAGGGCGCGAGACGCGCCCTTGCGAGCGGGATGTTGGGAGGGTATCCTTCCGTGGCGAACGCCCGGTGCGGCAGGGGGACCAGAGAGGAGAGGAATTCGCCGCCACCAGTGCCTAGGTCGAGGAACGACTCTGCCGTACGGAGGACCTTTCGTATACTCGCCCGAAGGTCCCACGGCGGCACACCACGAGACCAGCGCTCTCCGAGCATGGTGAAGTCCCAGCCCCGAAGGGGAAGCGAAGCTCCTTCGTCCAGGAGTTCCTGGAAACTGCGCACGGATCACCGCTCGCCCAATCGTAATGGCAGGCTCGTGTAAGACGGTGTCAGCCTGCGCCAATCGCCCGCCCAGCCCGGAGCGTGGGCGGATCCTGTGCCCTCTCCACGACCCCTGTGGTTCACGAACGCAGGGTGGTCCTCAACTCCCTCTCGAAGATGTCGAGGTTCTGACCCCATCCACCCTGGAACCCCCTTTCGAGATCGCTAGCGTCTCCAGGAAAGGCGCCGAGGTCGATCATCTCCACGGCATCTTTCATGGGGATCAAGCTGTCGAGGTCCTTGTGCTCCAGAATCTGCATAGGGGGCCCCGTCGCGCCACGCCCAGGTGTGCGAAGGCATTCAGGGCGATGGAGGTTGACGCGGACCCCCCGTCCGTTGGCTTCTCAGCGCTAGAGGCAGGTGTAACTACCGCTGCAGCCCAAAGTGAGCGCAAGGCACTGGCTCTCTCCGTCCAAGAGGTCGAGCAGCCGGGGGTGGGCTGCCCCGGTCGGAGTGTGCCCCAAGTGCTGACATCAGGTCACTCCAAGAGGGTCTGTGATTTCCGGTTGTGAAAGGGCGAGTGCATCCCTTAGGGGTCCGGGCCCGCCCCGTGGTTGCCCGGGTCGGACGCGATGAGTCCTGTCGATTACACCAGACCCAGTCGCCGCCTCAGAGCCTCAAACCGCGGTTCCGACCACAGTTTCTCAAAATAGTAATCGCAGAACGCGGCAGGAAGCATGTAGGGATGCTCGTCGAAGGATTTCTCGAGCCACCCGAGCGCCTTTTCGTTCTCCCCCATGCTCGCGTAGAGCGACGCGATCGGGAGAGCCCCCCGATGATTCTTCTCATGCCAATCTAGGGCTTCGGCGAGCAGCTCAGCGAGCTCGGCAGACCTCCCGGCCTTACCAAGCGCGTAGCCTAGGGCAGTCGTCGGGCTCTCTAAGCTTAGGGTCTTGTCCTTAGAGACGGCCTCATGAATGAGGGCGATTCCCTCATCGAACCTCCCCTTCTGAACGTAAGCTAGGCCGAGCCCCTGGTGCCCCCAGAATGCCTCGGGGTCAATGCTCCGGACCTTCGTGAAGAGCGCGATGGCCTCATCCGGGTGGCGAAGCAGGCCAAGTTGCCATGCCACACCCTGAATCGTGTCGAGCGAAAGAGGGTCGAGTTCCAGCCGCCTCCTCGCGTACCGCTCGGACTCTGTAAAGTGCCGCTTGAACCGTTCCCAATTCGATACATGCAGGAGGGTGACGAGGAGGTTTGGGGCCAGCTCCAGCGCTGAGTCTATCTCGTTCTGCACACCCTTGTAGTCACCGTGCGAGAACAGGGCGATCGCCAGTACCGTGTGGGCCTCTGCTAGCGACGGGTCCAGCTCCAACGCTTGCCTGACCAGGGCCTCCCCTCGCTCCGAGGAATCCTTGGGCGAAGTCTCCTCCGTGAATCCCATTTGGAGGACCGCGTTGGCGAGGGCGACGTACGCGAGAGCGTATTGCGGATCCTTGTCGATGGCCTTCTGAAAGAAAGTCGACGCAATCTGATAGGAAGAGGCGGCTTTTCCCTTCAGATAGAGTGAATGAGCCTCCGGATCCTTCGTAGGTGCCCTTTCGATCCGTTCCCGATCCTTCTCCAATAGGGCGACCTTCAGCCTGGAGGCGACGCTCTGCGCAATCTCGCTCTGGATGGAGAAGACGTCCTCGAGTGTCCTGTCATAGTTCTCCGCCCAAATGTGCCTGTCAGTGTTCGCGTCGATCAACTGCACGGCGATACGGACCCGGTTTCCCGCCTTGCGGACGCTGCCTTCTAGAAGCGTTCCGACGCTGAGGTCACGGCCAATCTCTGCCGCCTTCTTAGTGGTGCTCCTGTACTGGGTCACGGACGTCCGTGAGATGACATCAAGTTCCCGGACTTTGGAGATCGCCGAGATGATCTCCTCGGTCATGCCATCGGCGAAGTAGGCTTCACTGGGATCGGAGATCATGTTCACGAGGGGCAGCACGGCGACGCGATGCGCGTCCAACGGCTCCAACGCGTCGCGGTCGCGCTCCCAAGGCATGGTCACCTTGTAAATCTCAAGCGGGAATCGCACGTTCTTGAGAGCCCGAGGTCCCAGCCTTTCTAGCGGGTTCGCGATTTTGTTCCGGACTTGGCCGAACACCGGCTCCGTGATGCACACGCCACCGGGATCGGCGAGCGGCTCGATCCGGGAGGCAACGTTCACCGAATCTCCGAACACGTCGTTCCCACGTTCTTCGACGTCCCCTAGGTGGACTCCTATCCGTATGCTGAGGGGTTGGACGCCGGCCACGGCGTTCCGCTCTCGGAGTGATTCCTGGATGTCGATCGCGCATTGCACGGCCCGAAGGGCGCTGTCGAACACAACCAGAAAGCCGTCTCCCAACGACTTGATCTCTCGGCCTCCATGATCCGAGAACTTCGGCCGCAGCAGGTCCTCTTGGTCACGAATAAGCTTCAAGGCGCTCGCCTCGTCACTCTGGGCTGCCGCGGTGCTGCCCACCATGTCGGTGAACATGATGGCCGCGAGCCGGCGCGACGAGGCCATGCGCTGGCATTGCGATGGGTTAGATTAATGCCGACTCCGGATCGGGAGTTCTGAATTTGTTCACGGGCGCTCAGCCGACGCAAGTCTCGGAGACGTTCGCTACCCAAGGCCGATTGAGCTAAGGATCGCTCGAAACCTTGGTTCCTTCTGAACCGGATCGTAGATGGGCTCCGCTCCAAAGTGAACCACTTCGGGTACGCGCTCGTCACGCGCTCGCTCGAGCCAATCCATGGCGGAGTCCAGATCTCCGAGTCCCAGGTATACCAATCCCAGGTCCAGCGAGGTGTACGGGCTCGGTGCAAGGAACGGGTTGGGGGAGGGCGCAGCCGGTACGCCCTCCAGGAGGGTCTCGATGGTGCGTTTCGCCTCGTCCCCTCTTCCCGCTAGGGCCTGAGCATGGCCCAACCGTCCCATCCAGGCCTGAGCTCCGAGGAGTCTACCTGCGTTCTCGAACTCTTGGACCGCGCGATCTGGAGACCCTTGTTCGACCAAGGCCTCGGCGATATAGGCGTGCGCGGATCCGAACGTGGGCTCAAGCTCGAGCGCCCGTTCGGCTGCGCGTATCGCCTGGTCGTACTGCCGGGCGAAGATGAACTCCTCGGCAGCCCCGGCGTGGATTCGATGGGCGAGGGGGTCGAGATCCTGCGCCAGGCTCGCCTCGGCCAACGACTCGTCAAACCGACCTACGTGCCCGAGGAAGAGGGCGTACCAGCTGTGCGCCGTAGCATAGCTAGGATTCAGGCGAGTGGCCTGCTTGAACTCGGCTTCGGACTCGGTCCACTTCCACTCGTACTCCTGGCGGATCGACCCGAGCGCGGCGTGAGGTTCCGCAAGGGTCGGCTCGAGTTGGAGGGCCCGGAGCGCACTGTCCACCGCCTTGGGATACGCGTCCCTGGGCGGGACGTCGCCTCTTCGGCCCAGCAGTAAGTGGGCATCGGCGGCCCCCGCATACGCCGGGCCGTACGAAGGATCCAGATCCTGTGCCGACTTGAACTGCTCCAGCGCGCGGAGGAGCCACTCCTTGGTCCCCCGGTTCCAAAAAAACCTTCCCCGCAGGTAGCAGGCGTACGCCTCAGAACTCAGGGTCCGATGAACTCCGGATGCGCCATCCGCAGGGGGCGTCAGCCGGGGTTGCAGAGCTTGAGCCACCTGAGCAGCCACCTCTTCTTGAATGGCGAACACGTCGCTCAGTTCGCGGTCAAACTTCTTGGACCAGAGGCTTTGATCGCGCCTAACATCGATGAGCTGTGCCGAGATTCGGACCCGATTGCCGGCTTTGCGCACGGTCCCTTCCAATACGTTGCCCACCCTTAGCTCGCGTCCGACCTCGCCGACTGGCTTGGTCGCATCCTTGTACCGCATGATCGAGGTTCGTGAGATCACGCTCACGCCCGGTATCCGGGACACCACCCCGATCAGTTCGTCCGTCAGGCCATCCGCAAAGTACTCGTCCTGTGGGTCCTGGCTGATGTTCGCGAAAGGAAGTATCGCGATACGAGCTCTGTCCTGACCCGTGCCGGGACGGCCCTCCGCCGGCGTGGCCCCGGACTCAAATCCCACCCGATAGAGGGTGACCGGGCTCAGGACGTTCCTGAGCGCCATGGCCGGCAGCTTCTCTAACCGGTAGGGGAGCTTGTTCGCGACCTGATCGGCCGCCTCCCCCGAGATCAAGACCTCGCCGGGTCCCGCGCTCGCCTCGATGCGGGCCGCGAGATTCACGGCATCGCCGAGAATGTCACCCCCTTCCACCACGACGTCGCCTACGTGGATGCCGATCCGTAGCCGAAGCTCATCGGCCTCGTCCGTTCCTCGGTTCCGCTGCGAGATGTCGGATTGGATCCGAACCGCGCACCGGACCGCCTCGATGATACTCGGGAACTCCACGAGAAACCCGTCGCCCAAGGTCTTGATTTCGCGACCGTGGTGGGCCGAGAGTTGCGATCTCACGATGGCTTGCTGCTCTCCACGGAGTCGGAGCGCTAGGGGTTCGTTGCGCTGGGAGAGTCCGGTAAACCCGACCATGTCGGTGAACATGACGGCCGCAAGCCGCCGGTCGGGCATGGGACTCGGAATCGTTCCTTCGAGTTAAGACCACTTCCCACAGGCGGGACGCCGGTGAGAGCCGGCCCGGTTCGTCCGAAGTGAGCTCAAGGGTAGTAGGTCGCTCACCGCGAAATGTATCCTATCGGGGGCCGGCCGGCGAGAGCGGGGCAGAGCCTCGGTCAGGGTCGAAAGATGCGGGGTGCCCCCGCGGGCGTGTGCCGGAAACCCTCCAGGTCGCCCGTCACTGTCGTAGGATGGCCAAGGGAGGGGACGTGGCCCCCCTTGGTCAAGGTGATACTCTTCCGTTGGCTGCAGTCAAGCGATGAGCGCGCACTTGGTCTCCCGAGACAGGAGTGACGTGGCCTATCCCGTCCACAACGACCTTCCGGAGTCCGCCCGGGGGCCGCTGATCGCCCTACTGGACGCCCGGTTGGCCGACGCAGTCGACCTTCAGACGCAGATGAAGCAGGCCCACTGGAATGTCAAGGGGCCGAGCTTCATCTCGCTCCACGAGCTCTTCGACAAGATCAACGAGGATACCGAGGAGTACGTCGACACGATCGCGGAGAGGGCCGTCACCCTCGGGGGGGTCGCTCATGGTACGGCTCGCGAGGTGGCGTCGAGGTCCACGCTTCCCGCCTATCCTGCCGCCAAGGACGGCCGTCAGCACGTCCAAGCTGTTGCGACCGCGCTCGCCGCCTTTGGTAAGCCCGTCCGGGCTGCGATCGACGAGGCCGGCAAGCTCGGGGACATGGACACGGCCGACCTGTTCACGGAGATTTCGAGAGGCGTGGACAAGTGGCTCTGGCAGGTGGAGGCCCATCTCCAGGCTGAAAGGTAGCGATGCGGTGGCTGCCTAAGGGAGCTAGCGTGAGCTTTCCCGACGGTTTCAGCATCGGGCGTACCCACCTGTGACCCCGACGTGCAGTTCGTCCCCACTCTCGCCAGCTGACGAGGAAAATCGGTCCCTTGGGGGGCGGGCAGGCATCGGCAGCGCGAGGCGACTAAGTCTGAGCTCGAGTTCGGAGTACAATCGCCGCAACCATCACGACAAGGGTCGCCGCGACACCAACGAATAGTACCGTACCCTCAAGCCCAGCTAGGGCGGGGATCGGGGAACCCCCCCCTTGTCCAAACGAAATCGCAGGTCGTTCGTAAAAGTGGGGCCCGGTAACGACACCCGTCGTGGCATTTCCAAACCATGCCACCTCCTCGACACAAGTCTCATTCGGTGGCCCGTTGGTCAGGTTTCCGCACGGCGACGCCCCAACGATGACATACTCGTATTGAACTACCAGTCCGTGGAGACTCGTCACTCCCTGGCCCATGAAGCTGCCATACCTTTCATAGGCAGACTCGAATGCGGGTTCGTGACACACCCTGGAAAAGAGGGTGAGGTTCATTCCGGGCCACTGCGTCTCCAGCCGTGAACAGAGGGTATCATTCTCCAACGCGTGCACGCCCACGAGACTCGCTCCAGAATCCCTTGCGACGGCCGACACAGGCGACCGGATCGCTCCGCCAACACCGAAGAGGGTGGCCCAAAGAACGACGACACAAACACCTATCGTCAGTCCGCCAGCGGGCCGGCTCAGGGGCCCCATCTTCGCCCCGCAACCCCCCCTAAGGCGTCCATTTTGATAAGGGTTCTGTTGAGATGCGATCGCCGAGAGTTGTCGGCAGGGGGGACTACGCGCGCCGGGGGAAGTCCGTGAAGGTGACAGAAAATGGGCCGAGCACGGTAGGCCAATCTAGCCTTCGGGTGGATAGCTTGTATCGTTGAGCGAGAAAGAGCTGTCGTTCTCCGATATGGGTGATGCTGTAATGCATACGGGCGATGCGTACGGAGTGCAGAAGCCACCGTTGCCGCCCCATGTGACATTCAGAATCGGTGCCAGGTAGGACTGCACCGAGGACCCCCAGTTCGCTTGCTGATAGGACGGCTGAGCGAAGGTCACGGGCCAGAAGATGGGCATGAATGACGCGTTAGGCTCACCAATCCAATCCGCGGGAGTGCCGCTGGGAGTAAAGTCCTCTATCGAGCCGGAGTACTTCAGACCGTTAGTATCATCGACGAAGGAGAAGAACGAGTTTCCAGACGCGACGGATAGGTTAACACTGATTTCTTGGCCAAAGGCGAGTCCGGCGGCGAAAGCCCCAGTGATGTTGACCGGCGGGCACGTGTTGGGCGGAAACCCACTCTTCTGCGGATAGCACCCTGGTCCGATGGATTCGTACCAAGCCGCGATAGTGTCGTACGCCGGTGTTGCGTTGTAGGTGGTTTCGCTGATACCTGCCTGCCAGAAGGACTCATTGCCCTGCCACCCACCGAGCCCAACCCAGAAAGCCACCTCCTCGCCAGAACCATAGCGTCCGTCTCGAGAGGAATCGAATGCGATTCTTGGGATGTTGAAGGTTCCAGCTACGGATGTGATCCGACTTCCAGGAGCGGCGCTCGCGACATAGCCCGCCCAGTTGTACCCAACGTCATCCTGCAGTGACATCACGATGTATCCAGAAGTCGATGTGATTGAGGGCCACAGGAAGTAGGCATAGCTCTCGTACCGTATCGAACCCCCCGTGACAATCCACTGGTCAAACTCGAATCCCCCTGCAATCGAACTTGGTTGAATCTCGACGGGCGGGGCTTCGCAGCTCGTCGAGTAAGTCTGACCGTCCGAGTAGAACGACCCCCCGATGTTAACCTTGCCGAGCCCGTTGAAGACGAGAATCGTATAGTTATCGCAGTTAGGCGGGGACGTCGTAGGAACCTTGACAGTTCCTCCACAACGCTCGTCGGGAGCGCAGTAGCCCCAGAGGGTCACGGGGTTTAGTCCGGACCACTGAGGGCACTGGGGCCCTCCGATCGTACCTCCGAGGCATGCATCACCCGTAGAAGCCCAGCCAGAGCTACCCACCCCCGGTGTAGCCTGGAACTGGTAGTGGAAATCCTGGGGGCCACCGCCCAGATTTACGACCTGAGCGGACTGATTGTCGCAGACGCTTGCTCCGTTCAGCGTGATGTTTTCTCCCACGCAGGAAAAGGTGACGAAATCACCGGGCAGGATTTGTGGCGAGGCGTCGTCGGAAAACACGACGGAGGCCGGTCTCCCCTTCAAGCCGGCTGAATCCTGGGTTGACTGGAATGTCAAAACCAGTGTGAGCCCAACGACGAGTATGGCAAGCGTACGGGATCTCGCCCGGAGTGGCCGGCGGTGCCGGACCATCAGACGCGACAGTACCCCTGACGGAGTATAGGTTTCTGGAGTGACAAGACATCCCATGGCATGCCCTCACATGCTCGTCGTTCCTCAACTCTCGCATCAAGGGACCTGATGGGTGGTGAAGGCAATCGGTCGCGGCGGGACGTAGTTGGGATCCCGTTGGCAACACGGCGGGCATTCAACCGGTTGGCCGACTCGTTGAGGATGAGGTCTCCCGGAGAACCGGAAGAACCGGCGGGTTTTCCTCATAGGGGCTACCGAGCTAGCCGGGCGCGGAGGGACCCGGTACGGAGGTTCTGTTCTCGGGTTCGTCGTCCCGTTGGAGAGGGAGTCGGCATCGGGAAACCCGCGCCGTAGGAACGGGGTGGGCTCGGCCCTGCGGATTCTCAGGTCACACGCAGGACGGACGTTCGCCTGCCGGTCTTGTCTTCGAGCTGGAAAGCCGCAAGTGGGAAGCCTTGACTATTCGGATTCTTTTCGCCAGCCATGGCCGAATCATCTGACCGCTTTTCAGCGGAGCGCCTCCTCCGCTCCGAGTACACGTACGTCATGGCCGGGCTCGCGAGCGTACTGGTCGCTCTGGTGCTCATCGTCGTCGGATACATGGTTGCCACGTACAACGACTGCGCGCCCTTCGGTGGCGGCTGCTCCTACACCTACGACGGGATCGGCACCGAGATTGCTATCGTCGGTGCAGTCCTGCTCGTCGCGTCGTTTGTCATTATGGCCACTCCGCCGAGAGGAACCAGGTATGCGGTTCCGCCGGTCCTTTGCAAGGGGTGTGGCCGTGCCTACCTCCCAGGGGCAGCGAAGTACCGTCCCGCTTGTGGCGAGAAGCTTCCCTAGTCCTAAGGCTCGCCCTCGACTACGGGGAATCGGAGGGAGCGGGCTCCCCGGGTGCTGCTCTCCTGAGCGAGCGGGTCTGGCGGGTCTAAGCCGACCTACCCGACCCATAGGCGGAACCCGTCTTTCCTGCCCGCCCCCGACCCACCGCTGGGCGCCAAAGAGAAGTAGTCAGGTCGGGGTGCGCGTCTCGAGGTACCCGTGCCTCCTCGAAACCCTGGCAAGCACGAAACCCACCCAGACCTCTACTTCTTCGCGACCACTATCATGGTCTCGAATCGCAAGCGGTCGGTCGAGTGGTACACCTCCAAGCTCGGGTTCGAGGTGATTCAGGACCTGGGGCACTGGGTGACGGTAGGTCACCAGGGGACCAACGGTCTGCTCCACTTGTGCGAGGCTTCAGAGATCGGCGAGGAACTTAGCCCGGGCAACCAAGGGATCACCTTCCACGTGCGCGGAGATTTCGAAGCGCATATGCGCGAGCTGGCCAAGGCCGGCGTCAGCTTCGATACCCCGGTGACGAAGAAGCCCTGGGGCATGTTCGCTCAAATCTCGGACCCTGACGGCAATGTGATCACTCTCAACCCCGAAGACTAGCTGCTTACCTCTCGCCGCTTGCAGGGGGCGGTTTCTTCTCCGGCAGGCGGTCCCGCGCAAGCCTCAGCCCTTCCCACGATACGAGTTTCCACGTCGGGGCGGTTCCGGCGAGCCGAGCGTACAGGGATTCGAACCGAACCGTTAAGGCCGTCCATGGCCCCCCTGCCGGCCGGACGTACGCTCGGCGGGGCTCCCGCCGGGCCGGCCCGAAGCCGCGATGATCACTCAGGTCGCAGGAAACGGCCGGCTCCTGCTCACGGTCAACGAGCATGGGGATTGGAACGAACTGTTCTACCCGTTCCCCGGGCAGTTCCAGCAGCTGCGAGAGGCCCGTTTAGGATTGTTCGACGTCCGCGCCGGGAAGTTCTCCTGGCTGCGGAGAGGGAACGGGTTCGCGCTGGAGCAGCAGCCCTTCGGGGCGGGCCAGCTTCCCGAGACGACCTGGACCGGGGACGGGGTCCGGCTCTCCGCGCGGGACCATGTCCACCCGAACCACGACCTGATCGTACGGGTCGTCCGGATCCGGGCCGAGCCGGCCCGGCCGCTGCGCCTCTTCGCCTACCACGCGTTCCAGATCGCCGAGTCGATGTACCAGGACACGGCCTACGTCGACCCCGTGACCCCGTCGCTGGTCCACTACAAGCGCGGCTACTACTTCGAGTTCTTTTCCGACCCGTCGTTCACCCACGCGGTCTGCGGCGAACACACCCTCAAGGGCCTGCAGGGGACGTACGTCGATGCGGAGGACGGGCGTCTGGAAGGACGCACGGTCGCCCACGGCGCCGCCGACAGCGCGATGGAGTGGGATGTCGAGCCCCCCTCGGGGGGCGAGGCCGAGCTGCGGATCTTCCTCGCCGCGGGCCGCTCCCTGCCCGGGGTCCACGAGGTCCGGGACTACGTGCGGCACGGCGGGCCGCGGCGGTTCGTCCGCGAGGCGGAGCGGTTCTGGGAGTCCTGGGCCGAGCGCCGGCTGCCCCATCCGCCCCAGGGGCTGAGCGAGCTAGGCCGCGAGGTCTACCGTGCGAGCGTCCTTCTGATGCGCCACGTCGCGGGCTCGAACGGTGCCATCATCGCCTCACCGGACACCCGCTCGCTGGTCGCGGCCGGGGACACGTACAACTACTGCTGGTGGCGCGACGGTGGCTACGTCGCGAAGGCCATGGACGAGGCCGGGCTCTACGAGCTCGCGGGCCGGTTCCTCGAGTTCGCACAGACGTGCCAGAACCACGACGGCTCGTTCTTCCACCGCCACTTCCCGGACGGCGCACTGGGCAGCACCTGGCATCCCCCGCCGTTCCTGCAGATCGACCAGACCGCCACCGTCATCGCGGCGGCCTGGCACCACTACAAACGCGGCGGCGACCCGGACGTCCTTGTCACGCTCTGGCCGCTCGTGAAGGGCGCAGCGAACTTCCTCAGGGAGTTCCGCGACCCGGCGACGCGGCTCCCTCGGCCGAGCTTCGACCTGTGGGAGGAGCGCATGGGAGTCCACGCCTACTCGACGGCCGCGGTGGCCCATGCGCTCGAGCGAGCCGCGCGCATCGCTGCGGAGATCGGCAAGGACCCGGAGCCGTGGCGGACCGCCTCCACCGAGGTCCGCAACGCCGCCATCCTCCACCTCTGGGATGCGACGACCAAGCGGTTCGTCCGGTCCCTGGAGCCCCGGGACGAGAAGCTGGACGCCTCGCTCCTCCTCGCGCTGAAGCTCGGCTTCCTCCCCTGGACCGACCCGAAGGCCCGGGCGCTGGTGGACGCGGTCGAGGCCCGCCTCTGGGTGCCGAAGGTCGGGGGCCTGGCCCGGTACGAGGGGGACACGTACTACGGGCAGGAGAACCCGTGGATCGTCTGCACGCTCTGGCTCGCCGAGGCCCGGCTCCGCCTTGGGGACCCCGCCCGCTGCCGGGAGCTCATCGAGTGGACGGTCGCCCATGCGACCCCCACCCACCTTCTGCCGGAGCAGATCGACCGGAACACCGGCGAGCCGAAGAGCGCGACCCCGCTCACCTGGTCGCACTCGACCTTCGTGGACGTGGTCCACAAGTACGCCGAGGTCGAACGGGGTAACCCGGCCGCCGAGGAGTGAGCGGGACCGCGGGCCAAGCCCGGCGGCTACAGGTACGGCTTCGCGAGGAGGCTGCACGCCTGGTAGAGGTGCAGCGCGGCGACCATGTCCCTTGACTGCGCCGAGCCCGGCATCACCTTCCGACGGTTGAGGTACTCCCCACTAACGGAGGCCAAGCTGGGGTCGGTCGCGTCGAACACAACGTCCGCGGCGGCGGACCGCGGCCTCCGCGCGAACAGGAACTTCGCGATCCCGATGGCGAAACCGGTCCCGCCTCCGTTGTTCCCGCCGAACCCCGAGGCCACGAACCCGGGGTGGACGGAGTTCACCGTCACCGGGTGGCCGTGCAGGCGTCGCGCGAACTCCCGGCCGAGGAGCACCAGTTCGAGCTTCGACCGACCGTACTGCTGGAACCCGCCATAGCGGTGGTCCGCCTGCAGGTCCCCGAAGTCGACGTCGTGCCCCCGGTGCGCCTCGGAGGCGACCATGACGACGCGCGCGGGGGCGCTCTCGACCAGGCGAGGCAGCAGGCGAGCCGTGAGAAGGAACGGCGCGAGGACGTTGAGGGCGAAGGTCCGTTCCAGCCCCTCCGAGGTGACCTCCCGGCGGTGGAAATAGGCCCCCGCGTTGTTGACGAGAAGGTGGATGCGGGGGTAGCGGTCCAGCAGGGTCGTCGCGAGCTGCGCTACCTCGGCGCGCACGGCGAGGTCTGTGACGGGAAGCGGGTACACCTCCGGGTTCTGCGTCTCGGCGGAGATCTGACCGGCCGCGGCGACGGTCCGGGCTTGGGACCGGCCCACGATCACGGTCGTCATCTTCTGGGCGGCGAGGCCCCGGGCGATCCACCGGCCTATGCCGGAGGAGCCGCCGGTGACGACCGCGACCTTCCCCTTGAGGCTGGGGACGCCGCTCACGAGCGCGGGCGAGCCCGGAGCGGTACAAGAAGGTACGTTGTCGGCCCCCTCGCTTCGGGACCGGTCAGTACCGCAGCGCCCGTACTCCCGGGAGTGCGGCCGCGAGGAGGCCGGCCCCTGCGAGCCCGACCGCGACGAGGAGCGCGAGAGCGGAGGGCGAGGCCCCAACCGCCACGGCGCCGATCACGGCAATCCCCACCGCGCTCGTGACGCCAGGGAACAGGTAGAGGTTCGAGACCACACGGGCCAGCTGGCTAGCTTCCACCGATCCGCGGAGGAAGGCGTACTTGGCGTCCTGGTAGGCCGACTGGGCGAAGCCGACGAGGAACCAGACGGCCGCGGCGAGCACGAGCGTCCGTGGCTCGCCGGCGACCAGGGCGAGGGTCGCACCCCCGAGGAGCAGGGAGCCGACGACGAGGAGCCCGACGCGCCGCCGGGGGTTCCAACGGGCGAAGCCGAGCCCGGCCACGACGCCACCGACCACGTAGGCGACGAAGAGGACTGCATAGGCGGACGCGCCACCACCAAACGTGCGGAGGGCGATCAGCGCGAGAAGGACGATCGGGGCCGCCGAGAAGAATCCCTGGACGGCATCCACCGTGCCCAACTGAAGGAGCGGGCGACCGCGTCCACCGAACACGGTGCGCCACCCCTCCCGGAACCTCGCGAGGAACGGCGCCGAGCCCGTCGGGGGAGGCACGATGCGAAGCGGCACTGACAGCAGTGTGGCCACGACCAGCAGGGCGGCGTAGAGCAGCATGCCGCCTCCGGCGCCTACAACCAGCAGGAGGACTCCCCCGACCGCGAACCCAGCGATGGAGTTCACCCCGCCCAGCAGGCCCTCCACCCCTCCGACGGCGAACTGATCGTCAGGAGTGAGCAGGATGCCTGGGGCGGCGTTCGCCGCCGCCCAGCTCAGGTCCCACAGGACCGAGAGCACGGCGACGAGGGCGAGCAGCTCGGCTACCGAGAGCGTACCCCGGAGGGCGCCGTATCCGAGGAATCCCGCCGCGGCGGCCTGCACGGGATACGAGGCCAGGTAGATCGTGCGCTGGTTGCGGACGCGGTCGGCGAGCGGCGCGAGGAGGAACGTCCCCGCGTACGCCGCTCGCTCGACGGCGAGCACCGCCCCCACGATGAACAGGCTGTGGGACGTCTGCAGCGCGATCCAGACGACCGAGATGGCGAACAGGGAGTAGCCGGTGCTCGCGGTCGCCCACGAGGCCAGGAACCAGCGGAAATGGCCGTGGCGCATCACGCGAAGGACGTTGCTGGTCACGTTCCCCCGTTCCGCGTCCGAGAGTGGCCCGGAGGGTTAACCCCCGCCTGTCCGACCCGGCGTCGAGGGCGGAGCGACCCGATTTACCGTGGCTAGGTTTCGGTCGTCGGATGTCCCCGTTGCGCGCCCCTCGCGGCCTTTCGGCGTCGGAGACCCGGGGGTTCGTCCGAGAGCTCGAGCGTCGCCTCCAACCGCTGGACCGGGCGATCCTGCTCGCGGACTGGAACCAGCAGACGGGTCGGTCTACCCGCACCGCGGCGGGGCTCCAGCGGAAACGGCTCCACCTGCTCTCGGACGAAGGGCTCCTGGATTGGGTGCGCGCGGCTCGCCGGGAGCGTTGGCCCCGTGTCCTGTCTCGTCAGCTCGAGCTGCTGGAGCGCATCGTGCTGGACACTCGCGTCGAGCAGGACCCGGAGGTCGCGGCGCTGCGGAGCCAGCTCAACTCCCGCATCGTCGCGTTCCGGCCGCAGTGGGAGGGGCGCCGTGTCGGGCGGGAGGTCGTCCATCGGGTCCTCCGGCAGGACCCGGACCCCACGCGCCGTCGCAGGGCCTACTACACGCTCGAGTCGCTGCACCGGCCGCTCGAGGAAGAGTTCCGTCGCCTCGTCCGCCTCCGAAACGAGCGCGCACGGGAGGCGGGGTTCCGTTCCATGGCCCACTTGCGGCTGGGCTTCCAGGGCTTAACCCCGGAGCGGGTCCGCGAGCTCATCGACGGCTCCCTAGGTCCGGTGCCAAGAGGCACTCGCCGCTTGCGAGAGTTGCTGTCCCAGGGGGACCGTTCCGGGGAGTGGTACCCCTGGGACCAGGAGTACGCCAGGGAGCAGCGGGCACCGCTGCCGGACCGACTCTTCCCCCGGGGGAGCATGCTTCCCCGGGTGCTCCGGGCCGTCTCCCGGTGGGGCTTTCGCACACCTCAGATGCGTTTTCGGGTCGTCTTCCACGACCTCCCGGCGGGCGGGCTCACGCTCGCCCCCGACCCCCCGAGCGACGTGCGGATCCTGGTCCACCCCCGCGGAGGTTGGGGCGCCTACCACGTCATGTTCCACGAGGTGGGCCACGCGGTGCAGTCCGCCTCGCTTCGGGCTCCGGGCCACCTGCTGCGGTGGCACGAGAACATCCCCGGCTTTGGCGGCTTCCACGAAGGGATCGGGAGCCTGTTCGAGGAGATCCCTCGCGACGCAGGCTGGCTGGTCGGGGAGGCCGGGGTCGACCGAAGGTCGGCGGAGGCGTTCGCCCGGGCCGAGGCCGACCGCGACCTGTTCAACGTGGGGTACCTCGGCCCGTGGATCCAAGCCGAGCTCGACCTGTACCGGAATCCCGACCAGGACCCGATGCCGGCCGCCGAGGCGCTCGCGCGGCGGCTCTTCGGGTTCGGTGCGTACACGCCCCGGTCCTTCGTCGACTGGTTCTATGTCGCCGACCCGATCTATTCGGCGAACTATCTGCTGGCGACCCTCTTCCACTACCAGTTGACCCGGACCATCACCAGCGAACTGGGGGCTCCGCTGTGGCCGAACCGCAGGGTTGGCCCATGGCTCACCCGCCACTGGTTCCGCGCAGGGTCGTTCGTCGAGTGGGGACCTCACCTGCGGGAGGTGACCGGAGCGCGCCTCAGCGCCCGGGCTTTCCTCGAACGGTTCTCCGAATCCTGAGGGAGGACAGGTCCCCTGCTGGGACCCGGGGGTCCTAACCGAGGATGTCGATCTTTCCGCTGCGGCCCGTCGAGATCTGCAGCTTGCCCCGGAAGTCCTTGACCCACCCGTCGGTGATCTTGATCTTCTGACCCACCGAGTAGCGGGTGATGTCGTCGCCCCAGAGCGTGAGCGTGATCGTGCCGGTCTCGTCCTGCAGCGTGGCGTCCGCCACCCGGGACGGGCCCCGAGCGGTCGTCACGTCGCGGACCGGAGAAACGGCGGTGATGACCGCTTCGATCGTGGCGTTCGCGTTGGCGCGCAGGCTCGTAATGCCGACCATTGCATTTCCGACAACGGCGGGGGTTATCCCGCTTGCGGGAGCCGGTCGGCACGAGCGGGCGGAGGGGGAGCCGGGCCGCCCCTCGGGAGTCCGTTCCGCGGTCGCCAGCCCCCGGCGCGGTCGCAATTTATATCGGGGACGTGGCTCGCGGCGCCGTGCCGGAATCCCGACCTCGGGTCGTCGTGATCGGCCTCGACTCGGCGTCCCCTTGGACCGCGTTCGAGCGCTTCCTCCCGTTCACGCCCCGCCTCAAGGAGCTGTTCGCGCGGTCGCGTCGCGGCGTGCTCCGGACCACGGACCCCCCGATCACCGTGCCGGCCTGGGCCGTGATGTTCTCGGGGATGGACCCGGGCACGCTCGGGATCTACGGGTTCCGCCACCGCCGGCCTGGAACGTACTGGGACCAGTACGTCCCCTCCTCCCGCACGCTGCTCCAGCCGATGGTCTGGGACCGGCTCTCCCGTCTCGGTCGGCGCGTGTGCGTCATCGGGATGCCGCCGGGCTATCCGCCGCCGGCGGTCAACGGCGTCTACATCTCCGACTTCCTCACCCCGGACGGGGCCCAGGACTTCGTCCACCCGCTGTCGATGCGGGACGAGGTACGCCGGGCGGCGGGCGGGGACTACACGTTCGACGTCACGTTCCGGGCGGACGACCGGGACCGGATCGGGCGAGAGCTGCTCACGATGACCCGCCAGCATCTCGCGGTCGCCAAGCACCTATGGGCGAAGGAGAAGTGGGACTTCTTCGCGCTGCACGAGATCGGCCCGGACCGGCTGCACCACACGTTCTGGAAGTTCTTCGACCCGGCGCACCCGCGCTACGAGGAGAATAGCAAGTTCCGCGAGCTGTGCGAAGAGTACTACCGGCAGCTGGACGCCGGCCTCGGAGCGTGGCTGGACGACATCCCGGACGACGTCCGCATCCTGGTCGTCTCCGACCACGGGAGCCAGGCGATGCAGGGCGGGTTCGCCATCAACGAGTGGCTGATCCAGCAGGGGCATCTCGCGCTGCGCGGGCCTCGACCGAAGTCCGGGACCCCGTTGGAACAGGTCCCGGTCGACTGGTCGAAGACGAGGGCATGGGGGGCGGGCGGGTACTACGCTCGGATCTTCTACAACGTGAAGGGGCGGGAGACGGAGGGGGTACTCCCGGCAGGCGAAGTCCCGACGTTCGAGGGCCGTCTTACGGACCAGCTGAAGGCGATCGTAGGGCCAGACGGGAAGTCGCTCCACGTCGATGTTCGCGTGCCGAAGGCGATCTACCGACAGGTCCGCGGCGATAGCCCGGACCTGATGGTCTACTTCGCGAACGCCGCCTGGCGCTCGGCCGGGACGCTGGGGTACGATTCGCTTTACCTCGCCGAGAACGACACCGGCCCGGACGACTCGGTCCACTCGTTCGACGGAATCTACGCCATCAGCGATCCTGCGAGCGGGCGGGGCTCCGAAGGGCCTCAGGAGCGTCTGATCGACATCGGCCCGACCGTCCTCGACCTGCTGGGGGTCCCGGTCCCCCCGGAGGTCCAAGGAACCGCGATCCCCCGGTTCCGCTAGCCGCGGGG
>Ga0187772_10000269_pt1 | contig 22770 bp, 19 predicted proteins | sample 0116_SJ02_MP15_2_FD_133137 | JGI IMG/M metagenome (GOLD analysis project Ga0187772, IMG submission 133137) | Tropical peat soil microbial communities from peatlands in Department of Meta, Colombia - 0116_SJ02_MP15_20_MG | ecosystem: Environmental > Terrestrial > Soil > Wetlands > Peat | place... | reverse complement strand
TTCAACTCCTCTCTCCCGCACCAATCGAATGAATCCTGCCTGCATTGCCATACCTTACATTGCTGGTGTCATGCTGAGTGCGTATTTCGCGCGAAGGATAGCACCCATCGCGTCTTGCTTCCAAAGCTGCTGGAACTAGATTCATTCGTTGAAACGTAGTCTATCAAATCATCAAAATGGAATCCGAGCGTGAACACACGTGTATGCCAAATGCACGGGTTGAGATTCTTCGTCCCGTCCACCTACGTCGAAGCGGCTACGGCGGACAGGCGCCATCAGAACGATGCATGTCGTTTAGCAGGGTGAAGGAAACGGCCCGCCTCGGAAGGCGGGCCCGCTTCACCGACTGAAAGTCGGGGGCTTCCACAAAGCGGAAGTGAAGTTTGCGTTGACCATCAATTCCAGTGTTTGAGTTGGGGCCAGGCTTGGGAGAGAGGCATCTTGAAATTCTGGCAGAGCAGAATGTCGTAGTGTTCCCAGCCCATGCCGAGCGGCGGAGCATTGTGACCTACGACAGTCGCGGTGCCGCACCAATCCTGCGCATTTTTCATGCTCCACTCGAGCAGAATTATGCTCTCCCCGGTGTAATCACGCGGTCCCCAATAGTAATAATTCTGATGAGCGCTGATGGATTTCGGCAGGCCATAGCGCGGGCCGAAGAAGTCGATGGCGCCCGCTTCGCCGTAATTTCCAGCCAGAATGGCGGTTTTTGCGCGCTGGTCCGGTGGAAGAGAGTTGTAGATTTCCGCGACCTTGGCGACCATCTCCGGCCAGCCGAATTGATCGGCAAAGTGCTGCGGTAAGGGGCTGATCATGCCGTTTTCCGTGCGTGTCATTTCCAGTCCCAACATTTTCATATAGGCGGGAATCTTGTCCGCGGGAAGAATCGGCATGGCTAGGGGAGCAGCGATAATGCCCACGGCAATGACGACGGCGGGGATGGCATAGCGCAGCCAGCGAAGAAGAGCAAACGACCGGATCACCAACTCCCAGAGAACGGCTCCGGCGGCGTACAGCACCGGGTAGATCGGCGCGAGGTAATAGTCTTTTCCCTTCAGGTACATCATTACGGCAAGAAAAACGAGATAGGTGAACGCAAGAAAGCGGTAGCGCTTTGCGCTAGGATGAAAGAGCAGATACAGAAGCCCGCCGAGCCAAACGAACGAACTGTACGGATTCAGCATGGCAATTTGCTGATGGAAGAAGGGGAGTGGAGGGAGCTCGACGTTCTTGTGCGTGACCTTGACATTGTGCAGGTCTTCGAGAGTGGGGAAGTGGTGGACGTATTGCCAAATGACGTTGGGCAGAGCGATCGAGAAGACGATGGCCGCGGCGATCCAGAACCATTTTGTGCGAAGGAGGCGGCGCTCGGGGGAGAGCAGGAGTCCCATGACGAGCGCGGCTAGGAAGAAGACGGCGGAGTGCTTGTTGAGCAGGCCGAAACCGAGAAGCACGCCGCACCAAGGCAGGAGCTGAGGCTTGTCTCGGTTGACGGCGCGAAGCAGGACGAAAACGCAGCCCATCCAGAAGAGCGGTTCGATGGGATTCATCGCCAAGCGCGTGCCGTTGCCGAGAATGGTGGGTGCGAGAAGGACGGAAATACAGGCGAGGAAGATTGCCCAGCGTTTGCCGCCGAGTTCGCGGGTGATGAATCCCGTGAGCGCGACTTCGACGCCGAAGGCGAGCGCGGAAAGCAGGCGAATGGCGGGAAGGGAATCACCGAAAACGATACGAAAGCCGCGAGCCAGCCAGGCGATGAGCGGCGCAAAGTCAACGTAGCCGAAGGCCAGATGATTGCTGCAGGCGATGTAATAGAGCTCGTCGCGGAAATATCCGTAGCGGCTACTGAAGACCATTTGGAGAAGAAAACCGATGGCGCCGATGGACCAGGCAAGGCGCGATTCCGCGGCGTAGGTCTTTTCGTCCACGATGGCCTGGTTCGGCATCATGTCCTCCGGGGAGGAACGATAACACAGGAGGCGAGGCGCACATTGTGGTGAGTATCACAACAAGAATGGTTCACGACAGAGAACCCAGAGGGTACGGAGATCGGAGGAGAAAGGCCGCAGGGCTCGCGGACCCGCTCTGGGCATGCTCGCCCTGCGCTACAAGGCCAGATCGGAGAGGAGGGCTTCCATTTCGGAGCGGGCGTGTTGGTTACCGGCGCGGATGGCGGCTTCGATGCCTTGGGTAAGGATGGCTTTTGCGTCTTCGGCGCGGTCCTGTTGGGCAAGGTTCTGCGCGTACATCTGGTAGCCGGGGACGTAGTCAGGGTTGGACTGAATGAGCGCGCGGAAATGAGATTCGGCAGAAGGGAAATCGCCGTCCCGGCTGCATTCGAGAGCAAGGCCATAGAGAGTGAATGCATCGGTGGGATTTCTGGCGAGAAGTTCTTCCAATTTTTGACGGCGGGATTTTTTTTGTTCGCTCATAGCGTCGTCTCGTATTATACGTGTTGGGAAGAACGCAACCAAAATAGAGGCAGAAACGAGGAAAGCGATGCCACGATCAGGCAAAGGCGTGATAGGGGAATTTCGAGAGGAGCCGCTGAAGGCGAAACCAGTGAGCGCGTCGGCGTCCGAGATGGCGGAGGTGGTGTTGCCGGCGCAAACCAACGCGCTGGGGAAATTGCTAGGCGGCCACGTAATGCATATGGTGGATATCGTGGCGGCTATGGCGGCAAGCCGGCATGCGAACAGCTACATGGTGACCGCGTCGGTGGACTACATTGATTTTCGGAACCCGGTGAATCTGGGAGAGATTGTGCTGCTGCAGTCGCATGTGAACCGGGTATTTCACACTTCGCTCGAAGTGGGAGTGGAAGTGTATTCGGAAGACATCCTAACCGGGGAGAGAAAGCATACCACGTCGGCGTTTGTGACGTTTGTGGCGATCGACGAGCACACACGGAAGCCCAAGCCAGTGCCGCCGTTGATTGTGAAGACAGCAGAGGAGAAGCGGCGGTGGAAGGATGCGGCGAAGAGGCGGGAGATTCGCCTGGCGCATCGGTCGAGGGAGAGGCGCGGGTAAGCCCGGCGGTTCACAATAAGCAACAGAAAATCGAAAAAGTGATAGTGCGTAGGATAAACGAGTTGGGCAGAAGTGTGTCCGCAGGTGCAGATTCTGAAGGAAACATATAATACGGTTGCCCCTCCCGCTAAGGAATCCTTCTTCGCGTCGAGAAGACGAGAGAAAAGCGTGATTCCTCACTCCGCAGACTCCGTTCGGAATGACGTGTTGGGGTCCAGGGTTAGTTCGCGAAGCTTACGCGGATTTCGTCGGCGAGTTTGAGGGCATGTTCCACACAGGTGCCGATGGCGGGGCCATTGAGGTAATTTCCAGCGAAATGGAGGCCAGGGAACTTTGCTCGGAGTTTTTCGAGTGTGGCAAGACGTGCCACATGGCCGAGGTTGTATTGCGGCAGCGCACGAGGCCAGATCGTGACATTCGAAAAGATCACCTGATTTCGAATAGAAAGAATGGGAGCGATTTCGCGGTGGACCAGAGAGACCAGTTCCTCTGGTGACTTCTGCATGATCGCAGGGTTGGTGGCGCCACCGACAAAGCTGGTGAGGAGCGCGTAGCCATCGGGGGCGCGTCCGGCAAAAAGCGAGGAGTTCCAGACGCTGCCGAGGGCGTTCAATCCGGAAGAGCGGGGGATCAGGAAGCCGAAACCCGCAAGAGTATGGCCCACGTCGGATTTGCGATAACCCAGAGAAACTACGCCAACTGCGGCATATTCGATGGCGCTTAGTTGGGTGTCGAATTCGGGGTTGAGGCGCGAGAGCACGCGGCCGGCCGCGAGAGGGGAGTTTGCTAGCACGAGCCGCTCGGTTTCGATGTGCTCCTCGCCGCGCGGGGTGCGAAGGATGACGTGGAAGCGCGGGGCTTTGGCATCGTGGCCGGGATCGAGCGGGTCAATCGCGATCACTTCGGTGTCGCAGAACAGACGATCGCCGATGTTCTGTGCCAGCGCCCGGAGAAGAGTGTCATTGCCCTCGCGGAAGGTTTGCAGGGTAGGTTTCTCTCGTGGCGTATTACCGCGTTTTGCTTTTCTGGCCTTCAGGACGCTGATAGCGCCGCGAAGAATGCTGCCTTTCGCGATTTCCGCCTCGTAAAGAATGGGAAACGCGGCGCGCAGGCTGAGCTTCTCGGGATCGCCGGCGTAAATGCCGGAGGTGAAGGGGCCAACGAGGCGCTCGAGCAGGGTTGACGAGAATTTGCGGCGAATGAAATGGGCGATGGATTCGTCGGGCTCGGGCGGATGACTGGTGCCGAGCAGGTCGCGAAGAATGGCGAAGCGTGTGCCGCCGCCCATGAACGGCGAAGCGAGAATGCCAGGACCCATGGGGACGTTCTGAAGCTTACCGCCAATCAACACGTAGCGAGGAGCTTTGGGATCGGCGAGGATGCGCTGGTCGAGAATGCCAAGGTCTTTGCACAGGGCGGTGAGACTGGCGTTGCCGCTGAAACTCTGCGGGCCGCACTCGATGAGGAAACCTTCGCGCTGCACGGATTGGATCACGCCGCCGGGTCGAGAGGCGGCTTCGAAAACAAAAGTGGAAATGCCGGCTTTCTTCAGAGCGTAGGCGGTGGCGAGACCAGAGATACCCGCGCCTACAACGAGTGCCTGGACCTGGGTGGACATAAGAAAGTTTGAAGTTCTAAGTTATAAGTTTTCAGTTGGAAGAGCAAAGAAAAGAAATCGAGACCTTTCAGGGCCCAAGGGGAGTTTTAAGTGTTGAGTTCTAAGTTATAAGTTTTCAGTTTAAAGAATTTGAGAAGTTGAAGTGTTAAGTTTTGAATGCTGCTTTCACGTAGCAGTGGGTTCATCCCCCGCAGGGGCCGTTTTTGTTCCAACGCAAAAACTCAAGGCACAAGACTTAAAACTTAGAACCAAAAACTGAGAACTAAAAACCAAAAACTGCGAACTGTCCGCTCGGCGCTACAGGGTTTTGGAGAACAGCGGACGGGCGGCGAGTTGCTGCTTTTCGAGGTAGGGATCGAAGACCATGGCCAGGTTGCGGATGAAGATGCGGCCGAGCCAAGCGGTGCGGATCTCCTTGTCATTCATGATCACCAGGCCGTCAGCCTGAGGCATTTTCAGGCGTTCGAGTTCCGGGGCGAAGTACTCGTCGAAGTTGATGCCGAACTGCCGGGAGATTTCGTCTTTGACGACGACGGTGTGGCAGAGCAGCCGGCCGATGACTTCGCGACGAATGACGTCGTCTTGCGACAAACGATAGCCGCGCATGGTGGCGACGCCGCGCTCGTTGACGACCTTTTCCCAGGTGGGAATGTCGCGGTAATTCTGCGCGTAGATTTGCTGGATGCCACTGATGGCGGTGATGCCCATGCCATAGAGATCCGCGCCCGCCTTGGTGGTGTAGCCCTGAAAATTGCGGTGCAACGTGCGGTTGCGCTGAGAGACGGCGAGTTCATCGTTTTCTTTCGAGAAGTGGTCCATGCCGATGTAGAGATAACCGGCCTCGATAAAGGCGAGCAGCCCGCTGCGAAAGATATCGAACTTCTGCATGCCCTCCGGAAGGAATTTGACGAACGAGCCTTGCTGCTTCTTGAGCCAGGGCACGTGAGCATAGCTGAACATGGCGATGCGGTCGGGCGAGAGGCCGACGATCTGATTGACGGTATGAGCGAAGCTTTCTCCGGTTTGGTAAGGAAGGCCATAGATTAGGTCGACGTTAATGCTATCGAAGCCGAGTTCACGGGCGTGGAAGATCAGATCGCGCGTCATTTCATAAGGCTGAACACGGTGGACAGCTTTCTGGACCTCTTCCTTGAAATCCTGAATGCCCATCGACAGGCGGTTGAAGCCCATGAGGCGAAGGGTCTCGAGGTGAGCGCGCGTGGTGACGCGGGGATCGATTTCGACGCCGATCTCCGCATCAGGTGCGAAGGTGAAGCGTTCACGCGTGTAGGTGAAAAGGTCTTCGATCTGTTCAGGGGAGAGATACGTAGGAGTTCCGCCACCCCAATGGAATTGGATTACGGGGCGATTGCGGGAGACGCCAGCGGCGATGCGATTGATTTCCTTCTTCAACGTGGCGAGATAGGGAGGCGCAACGCGCTTGTCTTTTTGGATGACGACGTTGCAGGCGCAAAAGAGGCAAAGGCTTTCACAAAAGGGAAGGTGCATGTAGAGGGAGACGGGTGAGCCCTTGCGGTCGGCGTCTTCGATGGCAGCTTCGAATTCGTTGGGGCCAAAGGTCTCGACCCACACAGGCGCGGTGGGATAGCTGGTGTAGCGCGGGCCAGGGCGATTGCAGCGGTTGACGAACTCCTCGCCGACCGAAAGCTCCTGCTGCATCTCGCGCAGGGTGGGATTCAAGATGGACACGACTACTACCTCCTGGAGCGAAAAGGGGGACTCAGCGCACACAAAACGTGCGACGACGAGAGATTCCTCACTTCGCGGACTTCGTTCGGAATGACGTGTTTGAGGTTTTTTTCCATTGGCTTATGAGCGGACAGAAGCCGCCGGCATGGCGCCGTGCAGAGCGGCTTGCTGGCCCGTGAGGATAAAGAGTTGCGCGTTTTCCACGGGCGTGTGCTGCAGAATACCGTGACCCAAGTTCAGAATATGTCCGTGACCACCGAGTTCGGCGGCGAGGTCGAGCGTAGACTGACGAATCTTTTCGTGGGGGCCAAAGAGAATAGCGGGGTCGAGGTTGCCCTGTACAGCGACGCGAGGACCGGCCATAGCGCGGACTTCGCGCAGAGGAATCCGCCAATCGACGCTGAGGACGTCGGCGCCTGCTTTGATGATGGAAGGAAGCAGATGATGCGAGGCCTTGGTGTAATAGATGACAGGAACCGCGCTGCCCAATCCGGAAATGACTTCCTGAACAGAGGGAAGGACGAATTCGGTGTACTCGTGTAGATCGAGTTCGCCGCACCAGGTGTCGAAGAGCTGAACCGCGGAAACGCCGGCGGCAATCTGGCCTCGGAGATAGAGAATTGTGGCTTTGGCTATGCGATGAAGCAGTTCGCGAAAGACCTTTGGTTCGCTGTAGAGGAAATTCTTCACGGTGGGGAAGCCGTCCTTGGCGCGGCCTTCCACCATGTAGCAGGCCAGGGTCCAGGGCGAGGCAGCAAATCCCAAAACGGGAGTATCCGGGCCAGCGAATTTCACCGTGCGGCGAAGGGCTTCCATCAGGAAGCCGGTCTTTTCTTCAGGGTCGAACGCGTGGAGCTTTTTCACGTCTGCTTCGCTGCGGATCGGCTCGGGAAGGTTGGGGCCTCTGTCTTCAAGTTCCAGCGACAGGCCCATGGCTTCTGCGGGGATGAGAATGTCCGAGAAAATGATAATGGCGTCGACGTTGAGACGGCGAAGCGGCTGGACGGAGACCTCGAGTGCCAGATCGGGCGTCTTGCAGACCTCGAGGAAAGAGTGCTTTGCCCGGATTTCGCGGTATTCGGGCAGGTAGCGGCCAGCCTGGCGCATCATCCAGACGGGCAGGCGAGGCACGGGCTCACAGCGGCAGGCGCGGAGAAACAGCTCTTTGCGAGTAAGGGCAATCGGGGCCTGAGAAGTCATAGTTCGATGTGAGCAGGATAACAAATCTGTGTGATTCCTGCCTGTGCGAGAGGTCACTGATCCGAACGACTAAAGCCAAAGTGGTTGCAGTCATGAGATATAGGATTAGTGATGTCTGTGCGGGGCCGCACAGCGAGATAAAGGGGAGTGCGGTATACTCGGGCCATAGCGCGCAAACTGGGCAGGGGCAGGATCCCGGTATATCCCAGATCGGCGTGGACATAGCCGATGACTCAAGGATTCGTAGTTATTACAGTTCTGACCTACCTGGCCAGCATGGCCCTTTATTTCCGCTTCCTGAATACCGGGAAGGAACTGACGGGGCGGCTGGCTACCACATTGATGTTTCTGGGGTTAGTGGCGCACTACCTGGCATTGCTGATGCGGGCAAAGGGAACGCACACGGTGCCGTACCACGACCTGCAGGGATCAATGTCCTTATTTGGGTGGTTGCTGGCAGTGACGTATTTGTGCTTGGAGATCTACCACAGGCAGCGAACCGTCGGTGCGTTCGTGCTACCTATTATATTGGCCTTCTTCTTCACGGCTTATCTTGTCCCTGACCATCCCCATCCCCCGGCGGCAGCTCACGGTGTGGTGTTTGCGCTGCACGTGACGTTGAGCATTCTGGCGTATGCGGCTTTCGCTTTGTCCTGTGTTCTCAGCTTGATGTATCTAGCCGAAGAGCGATTCCTGAAAATCCGCAAGCTAGGCGATGTGGTGTGGCGGTTGCCGCCTCTGGAGTTGCTGGAACGGATGAGCCACACGAGCGTGCTCCTGGGCTTGATCACGATTGCCGTGGGAACGGGGTTGGGCTATGTGGCGGTGGACCGTTTGCCCGGACAAGCCGCGTACTTCGATCCGAAGTATCTGGTGACACTGCTGGTGTTGCTTTTGTACCTGGCGTATTTCCAACTGGCACGCACCACGGCTTGGCGAGGAGCCAGGGCCTCCAAGCTGTGCGTGTTCAATTTCGTGCTGGTGGTCTTGAGTTTTACCGTGGTGAACCTCTATTTTTCTTCGCACCACCGGTATTTTTAGGAGGCTGTCGAGAGGAAAGTGCTCTCTTCAGGGGCTGAGCCCCGGCCTCCTAAAAGAGAGCAACGTTTTTTTGGCAGCCCTTTAGGAGCGCACGAATCGCGGCATGGAAATCGTCCTAGTTGGCCTGAATTTCCGGACGGCGCCCGTAGAGGTGCGGGAGAAGGTGTCCTTTTCGCAGGAGCAGGCGCTGCGGGCGTCAGAGGAGTTGCGGTCAAGCGGGATTCTGGAAGAGACGCTGGTGCTTTCGACGTGCAACCGCAGTGAAGTGTATGGCGTGAATGCGAACGGGAACCGGGAGTCAGCAGCGGCGCTTTCGTCGTACTTAAGCAAATTTCACGAGGTGAAGCCCGAGAAGCTGAACCCGTCGCTGTATCACCACTACGACCATGACGTGGTAAGGCATTTATTCCGCGTGTCGGCGGGGCTGGAGTCCATGCTGCTGGGGGAGGCGGAAATTCTCGGGCAGGTGCGCGAGGCGTATCTGCGGGCGCATGACAGCCATGTGACGGGACCCGTGCTGAACCGGTTGTTCCAGGCGGCCCTGGAAATTGGAAAGCGCGTGCGGGCGGAAACGGAACTCGGGACGCGGCCGATGGGCGTGGCGTCGGCGGGAATGAAGCTGGCGGAGCGGATCTTCGGCAAGCTGAATGAACGAACGGCGCTGGTGCTCGGAGCCGGAACGATCAGTGAGCAGGTTGTCTCCCAGTTGCGAGACCGCAATATCGGGCGTTTGTATGTGACCAATCGCTCGCGGGAAAAGGCGGTCGAGTTCGCACAGCAATACAACGGGAACGTGATCGAGTGGGGCGAGTGGGATACGGCGCTGAAAATGCCGGATGTGATTGTCTCCGCCGTGGGAGTGCAGGAGCCGCTGTTGACCAAGCCGATGATGGAGAAGGCCATGGCGGCGCGCGGGAATCGCGCCCTGTTCCTGATGGACTTGGGCATGCCTCGGAACATCGCGCCCGCGGTGGGTGAGCTTTACAACACGTATCTCTATACCATGGACGATTTGACGGAGATCGTGCAGCAGAATCGGAATGCCCGGCAAAGTGAAGTGCCGAAGGCGGAAGCGCTCGTGGAAGAGCATGTGGGGAAGTTCATTTCGTGGCAGGCCAGCGTGGAGTTGATCGGCGTACTGGAAACACTGCGTGACCGGTTGAAGGAGCGGCGCGCAGCGTTCCTGCAGGAGAAATTGAACGGGACGGATCGGTATAGCGCCGAAGACCGGGAGCACTTGGGGGTGCTGATGGATGAGTTAATCGAGAGGCTGCTGATCTCGCCGGCGGAACGCCTTCGCGCGGAAAAAGAGTTTCGAAAGAAGATACTGAGTGTGGAAGCGATCCGGGATTTGTACCTATCCGACAGGGAAAAACCATGAGGCCCCTTCGCATTGGCAGCCGCGGAAGCATCCTGGCCCGATGGCAGGCAGAGTTTGTGCGGAAGCAGTTGTTTCAACTGACCGGCGTGGAAGCGGAAGTGGTGATCATCAAGACTTCCGGCGACAAGATGCAGCAGGCGCCGCTGACGCAGATCGGCGGCAAGGGGATTTTCATCAAGGAACTGGAAGAGGCGCTTCTGGAAGAAACCGTCGACCTGGCGGTTCACAGCGTGAAGGACATTCCGACGGAAACGCCCAGTCGATTGCATTTTCCAGCGGTATGCCGAAGAGACGACGTGCGGGATTGCCTGGTGTCGAATAACGGGACGCCGCTAGCGAATCTGAAGCAGGGCGCGCGCGTGGGAACAAGCAGCCTGAGACGGCAGGCACAATTGAGGCACTATCGGCCGGACCTGGATATTCGCGAGTTGCGAGGCAACGTCGATACCAGACTGCGCAAGGTGGAGAGCGGCGAGTACGACGCGATTGTTTTGTCGAAGGCTGGGTTGGACCGGTTAGGATGGAGTCAGAAGATTACGGAGCCACTTTCGACGGAGATTTCATTGCCGGCGGTGGGGCAGGGGGCGATTGCGATTGAATCGCGCGTGAAGGATCAGGAAGCCGCGGAGATTCTGGGAAAACTGGATGACGAAGAGACGCGGACGGTAATCATTGCCGAGCGGGCGCTTCTGGCCGCGCTGCAGGGAGGCTGCCAGGTGCCGTTAGGAGCGTGGGCTCGCATCGAACGTGGCGATTTGGTGATGGAAGCGGTGGTGTGCTCGGTGGACGGCGCGCAGTATGTGCGGCAGAAAGCCACGGCACCACCGGCACAGGCGGCGGAACTCGGGCAGCGTATGGCGCAACTGCTGATTGAAGGTGGCGCAAGGAATATTCTGGATGAGGTGAATCGCGCCCGTGGGTGAGGATTCGGCAAACTGCTTGAGAGGAAAACGCGTGGTGGTGACGCGCGCGGCGGAGCAGAGCGAATCCTTAGTACAGGCATTGCGGGAGAAGGGGGCCGTGCCGGTGCTCATGCCGCTGGTGGCGTTTAGAGCGCCAGATGATCCGGGATTGGTGGACGAAGCGATTCGGGGAGCAGGGCAGTACGACTGGGCATTCTTGACTAGTCAGAACGCATTGAGGGCGCTGCAGGAACGGTGCGAGGTTCTTGGGATTCGGTTGACGCAGGCCTTGGCCGGCGTTCGGATTGCGGCGGTGGGACCGGCGACGGCAGAGGCAACGGGGAACGCCGGGTTGAAGGTGGAGTATGTCGCCGTGAGGCATCAGGGCGCGGCGATGGCGGAAGAGTTGAAGGAAAAGGTTCGTGGCCAGCGGGTTTTGCTGCCGAGAAGCGACCGCGCAAATCCGGAGCTTGTGCAGAAGTTGAGGGAGTTGGGCGCGAAGGTAACCGAGATCGTGGCATACAAGACGGTGCGGCCGGATGAGCAGAGCGCGTCAAATGTCGAGCGGGTGGTGAATGAGGGAGCGGACGCGGTGTTGTTTTTCAGTCCCTCGGCTGTGCATCATTTGGAAGAAGTGCTCGGTAGCACGAAATTTCTGGAGTTTTCGAGGCGCGCCTTCTTTGCCGCCATCGGTCCGGTGACAAAAGAGGCGCTGCAAGAGGCGAAGGTGGAGCGTGTGGCGATGGCAAAGGATACAACGATAGACGCGGTGCTTGCCGCCTTAACGGATTCTTTTTCGGCAAAAGAAGCGAAGTCGCCGGCAGGAGCGAAACCAAAGTGAGTTTCCCATTGCACCGCCCCAGGCGTTTGCGTGTTTCTGAGAAGATTCGCGGGCTGGTCCGCGAGAATCGCTTGACGACGGCCGGGATGATCTATCCCATGTTTGTTTGTCCGGGAACGAAAGTGAGGAATGAAGTCAGTTCGATGCCGGGCGTGTACCAGCAATCGGCGGATCAGATTGTGGAGGAGTGCCGCGAGGTCGAGGCGCTCGGAATTCCCGGCGTGATCCTGTTTGGACTGCCGGAAACAAAAGATCCAGAGGGGAAGAGCTCGCTGGCGGCGGATGGCGTTGTGCAGCGGGCGATCGAGGGGATCAAGAAGGCGAAGCTCGATCTGCTGGTGATTACCGACGTGTGCTTGTGCGAGTACACAGATCACGGCCACTGTGGCCTGCTGGATCACGACCGGATTGTGAATGACGCGACGCTCGAGATCTTGAGCGAGCAGGCGCTTTCTCATGCGCGGGCGGGAGCGGACCTGGTGGCGCCTTCGGACATGATGGACGGGCGCGTTGGGGCGATCCGAGCAAAGCTGGACAAAAACAAATTCGAAAATGTGGCGATCATGGCGTACTCCGCGAAGTATTGCTCTGGCTTCTACGGGCCGTTTCGAGAAGCGGCGCAGTCCGCACCCCAGTTTGGTGATCGTCGCAGCTATCAGATGGACCCGGCGAATGCGCGAGAGGCGTTGAAAGAAGTGAGAATGGACCTGGAAGAAGGCGCGGACATCGTGATGGTGAAGCCGGCCCTGGCGTATCTGGATGTGATCCGGTGTGTGCGCGACGAGGTGGATGTGCCGGTGGCGGCTTACAACGTCAGCGGGGAATATTCGATGGTGAAGGCCGCTGCCTCGAAGGGTTGGATTGATGAGAAGCGGATTGTGATGGAGATTTTGACGGGGATTCAGCGGGCGGGGGCGGAGATTATCCTGACGTATCACGCCAAGGATGTGGCGCGGTGGTTGAAGTAGGAAAGCAGGGAGTCGGTAGTTTGTAGTCAGAAGCTCAGACAAGAAATATAGAGTGATACGAATGCTCCGAGTAAGAGAGTGCGGAACGTGCCTGTGCAACGGTGCGATGGGTGAGGAAATGAGTCAAGCGACGAAGGCGGTGAGCCCGGAGGGAAAACGCTCGCGGGAGATATTCGAGAAGGCCGAGAAGGTGCTGGTGGGCGGGGTGAACAGCCCGGTGCGGGCGTTCCGGTCCGTTGGTGGAGAACCGCTGATCATCGAGAAGGGAAGCGGCCAGCATCTTTATGACGTGGACGGAAACATGCTGCTCGATTACGTGTGCTCGTGGGGAGCAATGCTGCTGGGGCACGCGCATCCCGCGGTGACAGCGGCGATCGCCGAGCAGGCGCAGAGGGGCACAAGCTTCGGGGTGACCACGGAATGGGAACTGGAGCTTGCCTCGCTGATCACCAAGACGATTCCGTTCCTCGAGAAGGTCCGCTTCGTATCGAGCGGTACGGAAGCGACGATGAGCGCGGTGCGTTTGGCTAGGGGCGTGACCAAACGCGATTTAATCGTAAAATTTGAAGGCGGCTATCACGGGCATGCGGACAGTTTTCTCTCGCAGGCGGGTTCGGGTCTGGCGACGTTGGGGATTGCGGAGTGTCCCGGAGTGCCGCAGGCGCTGGCGGCACTGACGCTGAACGTGCCCTACAACGACCTGGCAGCGGTGGAGCGGCAGTTTGCGGAGCATAAAGACAAGATCGCTGCGGTGATCGTGGAGCCGGTGGCGGCGAATATGGGTGTCGTGCTTCCCAAAGAGGGCTTCTTGAAGGGGCTGCGTGAAATCACGCGCAAGAATGGCGCGCTGCTGATTATCGATGAAGTGATTACTGGATTCCGGCTGAAGTACGGTTCGGCGCAAGACCTTTTTGGAATCGAAGCGGACCTGACTACCATGGGGAAGATTATCGGTGGAGGCGTGCCAGTGGCGGCGTATGCGGGGCGGGCGGAGTTGATGAACAATGTGGCGCCGCTGGGACCTGTGTACCAGGCGGGAACGCTGGCGGGGAATCCTTTGGCGATGCGCGCGGGGATTGCGACACTGAAAGAATTGGGCAAGCCGGGAGTTTATGAAGGGGTTGAAGCGCTGGCGAAGAGGCTGGTGGCTGGTCTGAAGAAGGCGATTGCAGAGGCAGGGGTGGCGGCGCAGGTGAACAGCATCGGGTCGCTCTCGACAATTTTCTTTGCGCCACAAGCGGTCAGCAATTACGGCGATGCGAAAAAGTCCGATACGAAAACGTATGCGCGGTTCTTCCGGGAGATGCTGAATCGCGGAATCTTCCTGGCGCCGTCTCAGTTTGAGGCGGCATTTGTGTCGGCGGCGCATACGGAAGCGGACATTGAGCGGACGATTGTGGCGGCAGGCGAAACGCTAAAATCGATTTCCAACTAAAGTCCCTCTCGTAATCGAATGCGTTGGGGAGAAAAGTATCCGCAGGTGCTGCGGCCCAACGGGTTTGGGCACGTATGGTCAAAGCTGAAGCGTGCCCACTGGGTATTTAGAAGAGGATTTCTATATCGATGGAGGAGGACTGAAGACCGATGCATGAGGTGATGGAAGGGCACGAGGCTGGGGAGAATCACGAAGACAATCCGTTGATGATGCCAGTGGCGGTGACGCTGTCGATTCTGGCCGTCCTGGTGGCGATCGCGACGTTGCTGGGGCATCGAGCGGGCACAGAGGAGTTGATGCTACAAACGAAGGCCACGGACCAGTGGGCGTTGTTTCAGGCGAAGAACATCCGGCTGTACGAGATGCAGAGCATGGCCGACCTGTTGGGAACCCTCGAACCCGCTGATAAAGAGAAAGCGTCCGCCTTGCGAGATAAGTATCTGAGTGAAGTGGAACGTTATACGAAAGAGAAAGAAGAGGCCACCCAAGAGGCCAAGAGTTTGGAAGCGGAGCGGGATTTGATGGGCAAACGGGAGGATCGGTACGACGCTGGAGAAGTGATTCTGGAGATTGCGCTGATCGTGTGCTCGCTGACGCTATTGACGAAGAAGAGGATTTTCTGGTTTTCGGGGATGATGCTCGGATTGGTCGGGTTGGTGGTTACGTTGAGTGGGCATCTGTTGCGTTAGGCCGCGCCCGCATAGTGCTGTGCTGGCAATTTAAAGTTCGGCCACTACACAAGCGAAATAGGTGCCCGTATGCAGAAGGGGCCTGCAGCCGATGCATAACCTCAGAGAAGAAAAAGCCGCAGGGCTGCGGATTCGCCCTGCGCTACAAGTCGGAACTAGGCAGTGCCGAGGGAGGAGTGGCACGGAGCAGGATGATTTCATCCTGGAGCTGTTGGAGTCGGGAGATGAGTTCCTTGTGGCGCACGTCTTCAGTGTCAGGCTTCCTGGCGATGAAGGAAAGATTGCCGCCGGGCTCGAGGATGCACTTGTCGACATCGGCGAGAGAGTCGAAGCCTTGCTTGCGGGCAGCGGCCTCCAATTGACTCATGGTGATGAGTTCCTTCTTCAGATGCTCCTCGCGCACCTTGCCGCCTTCCATTAGAACATCGGCCTTGCCTTCCACCAATTGATCCAGCCTTTTGTGATTGTAAAGGAAGCGGACCACCAGGTAGTTGATCGCCAGCAAAGAAGTGGCGCCCAGTAGTCCGCCGGAGACAGAGTTGTCGTCACCAATGATGGCGTTCTGGACGGTGTTGGACAGCGTGAGGAGGACGACCAGGTCAAAGGGATTCAGCTGGACAAGTTCCCGCTTACCCGACAGGCGCAACATGATGACGAGGAAGAAGTAAACGATTACCGGCCGAAGGATCTTTTCGAGGATCGGCAGGGTGATGACAAACATGTCTTTCCACATTTCGTACATCGCTTAGAGGCCTCCAAAGAAGACGGCGGTTGAGTTCTGGAAGTGGTCTAGTTTTCTCACAAAAAGGGTTCGGAGGGGGAGGGAAAAAGGTGCTTGGTAGCGGCGGCTTTACGCTGCGGTCTTCTCAAAAAGGGCTGGCGTGAAAGCCAGCGCTACATGGAAGGGGGAACAGAGAAGGAAAGAGAGAACACGCACCCTTGAAAAGCAAAGCGTGCAGCACCCAGGCTTTTGCTGGCCCTGCGGCTGGGACGACCTGTACGGAAGGACAGTCATGTTTAGACAACCGCGGACAGGCTGGCAATTTACGCGTTGGGTGCATTTCACTATCGTAGGAAGAGGGTCAACCTAGCTCGAAGATTGCACGAGACAGATCACGTCAACCTTCAGGAGGCTTCCGAACGTCCCCTTGGCGGAAGTTTGCTCGCTCCCCGCCCGGGGCGAAGCGCAACCTCATGGAACAGAGAATCGATACGGAGCCTGGAATCGCACTTGGAACTCAACAACTATCGATATTGCTGGACACGACCCAAGAGCTAATCGGGATCCTCGGGCTGGACGGGACGGTTCAGTTTGCCAATGCGACCTTCCGGAAATCGCTGGGTTACCGGTTGGAAGAGCTGTTAGGACGAAGCGTGCATGGGTTAGTGCACGCGCTCGATGTGGATTTGATGCGGGAGCTGCTGAGACAAGTGGCGGCGGCGAAGGGATCGACTATTTCAGAGCGGTGCCGATTCCGTTGCCGGGACGGCTCATGGAAGTGGATTCAGTTCACCTGCCGAAACCAACGTCTGGAGCCCCAATTCGACACGATTCTGTTCCACGCCAATGACGTGACTGACCTGCACCGCATGGAGTCCGAGCGCGCGGTAAATTCCGAAATCGTGCACGCATTGAACGTGACTGCGAACCTGGATCAACTCCTAGCCCGCATTCACGGATCGTTGAAGAGGATTTTGCCCGCAGAAAACTGCTTTGTGGCGCTCCACGATCCGGAGAACGACACGTTTTATTTTCCTTTTCTGGTAGACGAGTATGACTCCGTGCCGCCACCACAAAAAGTGGGCCGTAGCTGCACGGCGTACGTGTTCCGGACGGGGCGGGCCAGCTTGATCCCGCAGAGCGAGTTTGACCGGCTGGCCGCCTTGGGAGAAGTGGAGTTGGTAGGATCGCCTTCACCGGCGTGGCTGGGCGTCCCCCTAAAAACGCCAACGGCGACGATTGGTGTGCTGGTGGTGCAGCATTACCAGAACGAGAACGCCTACGATCAGCGCGACCTGGAGTTCCTGGAATCGGTGGGTGGACACATCGCTCTGGCCATCGAGCGGCGGCGAGCGGAAGAAGAACTTCGCAAGAACGAATCGATGCTGCGGCTGCTGTTTGAGCACAACCCATTGCCTACGTGGTTGTATGCCATCGATACGCTGAAATTCCTGAGCGTCAACCAGGCGGCGGAAGATCTCTACGGATATACCGCAGAAGAGTTTGCGCGAATGACCATTCTGGAAATTCGTCCTCCGGAACAGCGGGAAAAGGCGCTGAACTACATCAAGGAGATGGGAGCCGACGCGGAAGAACATGAATTCTGGCTGCACCAGGCAAAGGACAGCCGAACGTTCGAAGTAGAGACCATTTCGCACGAACTGAAATATGCCGGAAAACGGGTACGGCTGGTGGTGGCGCAAGACATCAGCGAGCGGCGGCAACTGGAAGGGCAGCTCCGGCAGGCACAGAAAATGGAGGCCGTCGGGAGGCTGGCAGGCGGGGTCGCGCACGATTTCAACAACCTGCTGATGGTCATCAAGGGACACACGGAGTTGCTGCTCAATGCGCTGGAACCTTCCGAGCAGATTACGCGGAAGATCGAACAGATCGACAAGTCGGCAGACCGGGCGACGGCGCTGACGCGACAATTACTGGCGTTCAGCCGGATGCAGGTTCTCCAGCCACAAATCATCAACCTGAACACGGTGGTGGAGGAGATGGGCAAGCTGCTGCCGCGGCTGATTGGTGAGGATATCGAGTTGTTGATCCGGACGAACGCCGACCTCGGAACGGTACGCGCCGATGCCAGCCAGATGGAACAGGTGATCATGAACCTGGCGGTGAACGCGCGAGACGCGATGCCAAGCGGCGGAAAGCTGGTGATTGAGACCGCGAATGCAGAACTGGATCACGGTTACTTGACGAGCCACCCGTTGATGAACGCGGGACCGTACATACAGCTTGTGGTGACGGACAGCGGCATCGGCATGGACGCGGAAACGCAGGCGCACATCTTCGAGCCATTTTTCACGACCAAGGAAAAGGGAAAAGGCACGGGGCTGGGACTTGCGACCGTTTATGGGATCGTGAAACAGAGCGGCGGGTTCATTTGGGTTTATAGCGAAGTGGGGAAGGGGACGTCGTTCAAGATTTACTTGCCACGGCTGGATCAGGCGGAAGACCACATCGGCGTGTCACAGGGATCGCTCGAAGTGCCGATGGGGACGGAGACGGTGCTGCTGACCGAGGACGAGCAGGACGTGCGGGAGATCGCGCGAGAGTTTCTGGAGTCTGGTGGCTATCGGGTGATTGAGGCCAAGGATGGAGCAGAAGCCATTCAATTGGCAACGAAGCATCGAAGGCAGATTCAACTGCTGGTGACGGACATGGTCATGCCAGGAATGACGGGGCAGGAACTGGCGGTGCGGCTGCAGTCAGAGATGCCGGGGTTGTGCGTGGTGTTCATGTCCGGCTACAGCGAGCACGCGGCGACGGAGATGGCGAATGCGGATCCATCGGTGCGGTTGTTGACGAAGCCTTTCAGCCGGGCGGCGATACTGCGGGCGGTCGGGGAGATCCTGCGCGGGGTGGGAAGAGGGTAGGCGGAAAAACCGACGAGGTAAGAGAATCACCATAGAGGGCACAGGGAGAAGATAACCAGAGAGTGTAGAAGTGTAAGAGTAAGACAGCCTCAGAGTTAAGAAGCCCGCCGTAGGGAATCAATCCAATTTAGGATGCTTATGGTGCCAGTCGGTGAATTGCTGGAAAGTGCGGCCGGCTTGAAGAACAGCCGTGTCATCACCTGCGCGAGCGACGAACTGGAGGCCGACAGGGAGTTTTTTGTCCGTGAACCCACAGGGAACCGAGAGGGCGGGCAGACCGCAGAGGTTGCCAATGCCTCCGATGGGGTCGGCGAAGGCGAGGCCTTTGGAAAGGTCGAGATTTAGAGGGGTCGCTGAGACCGGTAGAGATGCAGTCGCAATCACATCGTAGTTGTCGAAGAGATCGACCATTTTTTCCTGCAGAATTTCCCGAACACGAAGAGCGGAGTTGTAGTCGGCACCGGAGACGGTCAGGTTTGTGTATCCACCGATTTTTGCGAGGGGATCGTTAAGTTCGCTCACCTTGCCGGAACGGATCAGCTCAGAAAAAGCGGAGCCTGCTTCGCAGGAGAGAACGAGGTTGGCGGCATCTTCCCACGGGCCTTCCGGGAGAGCGGCGTTTTTCACGGACGGGAAATGATGTTGCAGGGTTTTGTGCGTGGTGTCGATGACCTTAGACACGGAAGGGTCGTAGTCTTTTTCCTTCCAGGCGTTGGTAAGCCACCCGACGCGAAGGGCGCGTGGCTTGAGGTCGGCGGCGGGAGAATAGGTGTATGCGGCCTTGTCGATGGGAAGCGTGCTGCGGTCGAGAGGATCGTGGCCGGCGATTGCGGCGAAGATGCGCGTGCAGTCCTCGGCGCTGCGAGCGAGCGGTCCGATCTTGTCCATGGAGTAGGACAGGGCCATGGCACCGTACCGGCTGACGCGGCCGTAGGTGGGCCGAAAACCGCTGATCCCGCAAAACGCGGAGGGACAGACGATGGAGCCCCACGTTTCCGTGCCGATGGCGAAGGCGGCAAGCCCGGCAGCAACGATAGCACCCGAACCGGAAGACGAGCCACAGGTCCAGCACGACGTGTCCCATGGATTGCGTGTTTCGCCTTGCAGGGAGGCAGACGCGAATTGGTACCCGAGACCGCCAGCGAGCTCAATCATGGCCGCTTTCCCGATCAGAATGGCGCCGGCGTGATTCAGGTGCTCGATGACAGTGGCGTTGTAGGGGAAAACCTGATCGGCGTAGGGTTTTGCGCCCCAGGTGGTGGGGATATCTTTCACAGCGAGAAGGTCTTTGGCGGCGTAAGGAATGCCATGGAGCGGGCCGCGATAATGCCCTCGGTGAATTTCCTTTTCGGCGGCTTGGGCTTGCTCGAGTGCGAGAGTCGGCGTGAGGCGGGCGTAAGCGTTCAGCTTGGCGCCGAGTTTTTCGCTGCGGTCGAGATAGCTTTGCGTGAGCTCGACGGGAGAGATCTGTTTGGCCTGAATTTGTTTGGCCAGTTCTCCGACGGATGCAAAAAGAATTGCCTCTTTTAGCATTCGCGGGCTCCGGTCACGGCTTCTTTGGCGAGGCGGCGGGTTGAGGCTTTTTGTCGCGCTCGACGAGAGGTTTCAGGTAGAGGGCGGGCGCGTTGCCATTTTCGAGATTGAATTTGCGGATTCTTTCGAGGGTAGGCTGCAGCTCGTTGCACATTTTCTTGATATTCGCTCTTTGCGCATCGTCGAGGCGGGTTCCGTAGAGGGTCAGAATCTGCTGATAGCGGGAATCAGCTTCGAGTTGGCCTTCGGGGGAGAGCGGAGGAGAACTCTGAAGAGTTTGCTCAGCGAGAGAAGCGGGAAGCATCGCTTTTGCAGGAACGAGCGAGGCCGAAGCGGAGAGGACGGCCGCACGACGCGCAAATTGCCTTCGGGAAAGCAACGAGCCGGATTTTTTGTTCATGGTGTTCCCCTGGGAAAGCTAGGCGGACAGGGATGTAGCGAGGCTAACGAATCTGAAGGGGGTCGTCAACTGGCCGAAGGGAGGGGTGTGAGGATCGCAGAGAAAAAGGGTTCACCACGGAGGACACAGAAAGCACAGAAGAAGAGTAGAAGTATAAAAGTACAAAGGTGCAAAAGTGCAAGACTGCAAGGGTGAACTCCGGCTGCCGAGCACTCGTGTCGAGCGTAGCCGGCCGCGCCGTGCGAGTCGCCTCCGCCAGGTGAGTTGCATAAAGCTTCTCAAATTCGGCGTCCTCTAAGACAGTCCTGCGAAGGGCCGCAAGGTCGGCCATCAGGGAGGCCACGATGACGAGTAAACTTGATATCTATATTAGCAGAGCGTTATCCAAGGAATGCGAGAGTGGCGAAGGGAAAGCGTGGTAGAGTGCGTCCCAAGAAATCTGTATCGCAAAGGAAATCCAAATGAAAAGACGAGAGTTCATGACTGCCACGGCCGGGGTGGCCACGTCGTTAACAATTCGCCCCTTGGCATTTGCGAAGGAGCAGGAGCGGAAAACCCCAGTGCCGTATCCCGATCGGGCGGTAGAGATTGTCGACCCACGCTTTGGGAAATACGCGGTGGGGAACGCCGCCGTAGAGAGGTTGTATGCGGGTACGCGCTGGGCCGAAGGGCCAGTATGGGTTGGCGATGGGCGGTATCTTTTGTTCAGCGACATTCCGAACAATCGGATTTTGCGCTGGCTGGAGGACAGCGGGGAAGTGAGCGTGTTCCGGAGTCCATCGAATTATGCCAATGGGAATTACCGAGACCGCGAGGGGCGTTTGTTGACATGCGAGCACGATTCGCGGCGGCTAACGCGGACGGAGCACGATGGCACGATCACCGTGTTGATGGACCAGTACCAGGGGAAGAAGCTGAACGCACCAAATGACCTTGCGATGCACTCGGACGGAACCATCTGGTTCACCGATCCGGGTTACGGGATCATGTCCAACTACGAGGGGCACAAGGCGGCGTTCGAATTGCCAGCCAATGTTTACCGGCTGGACCCGGACACGCGGGAAGTGACCGTAGTGGCGAGCGACATGGACAAGCCGAACGGGATCTGTTTTTCGCCTGACGAGACGAAGCTCTACATCGTGGACACGGGGATCCCGAAGCATCCGACGGATCCGCATCCGATTCGCGTGTACGACGTTGAGGACGGCAAGAGGCTGAAGAATGGACGGCTGTTCGTGAATATGGGGGCGGGTTCGTCGGATGGGATTCGGTGCGACGTGGATGGGAATGTGTGGTCAGCGGCGGGTTGGGGGCCGGAAGGATTTAACGGCGTGCACGTTTTCGCGCCTGACGGGACGTTGATCGGGAGAATCCATTTGCCGGAGACTTGCGCAAATTTGTGTTTTGGAGGGGCGAAGAAGAACAGGTTATTTATGGCGGCGAGCCAGTCCTTGTATGCGGTGTATGTGGGCACGGAGGGGGCACAGAAGCCGTAGGAGAGTTGACAGTTCACAGTTGAAAAGTCGCAGTGACGTTTCCGACCAACCCAAGAGCCCACGCGAAACACCGGCATGTGGCCCCGAGAAAAAGCAAGACCCATGCTCAAAACCCGAGCATGAGGCATCCTGCAAACCAAGAGAAAAGCAGAGGTCCCTTCCTGCGTCAGGACAAGTTGAAAACCCGCCGCTGCAAGAGCAAAGCCCACAGGCTGAAGCCTATGCTACTGCGGATTATTCGACTTGGGTGAGAGCGCGAACGTGGAGTTCGAGGGCCTGGTTGTATTGGCGCTCGATCTGGAGTTCGGTTTGTAGCTTTTTGACGAGAAGCTCCAGACAAGAGATTTCGGCGCGGAGCTTGTGGATGTCCGAAGCGCTTGCGGGGCGCGTCGCCGGTGGGACGGGCGAGGGTGGAGCCTGGCTGGCGGGTGCTCCGTTCTGCTGCAGGAAGGCTTCGGCGACGGCGCGGGGCCAAACGGACTCGGTTGGTTTCGTTTCCGCGTGAATCGGCGAGGGCACGGGTACGGGGGCAGTGGGCAAAGGCATGGCTGGAAGTGGAGCGGACCGCGGCAAAATTGGCGGCGGTGCGAAAAGGCTGCCCAAGGCAGCAGTGTGGTGAGGTTGTTCCAGTTGAAGGGCGTCCGCGGGCTTGGAAGCATTCAGAAGATTCCGGACGCGACCGATGAGTTCTTGCGGCTGAAATGGCTTGCGCACGAGTTCATCGGCCTGGACAGCGACGGCGCGATCAGCGACGGACTTGTTGACGACGCCGGACATAAGAATGACGGGAGTCTTGCCGAACTGTGGATGCTGTTTGACCTGGCTGCAGACGGAGTAGCCATCCTGATCGGGCATGATGACGTCGGTGATGACGACGTCGGGTGGATGCTGTTCGAATTGACCCAGGGCGGAAGCGGCGT
>Ga0187772_10000268_pt1 | contig 22794 bp, 21 predicted proteins | sample 0116_SJ02_MP15_2_FD_133137 | JGI IMG/M metagenome (GOLD analysis project Ga0187772, IMG submission 133137) | Tropical peat soil microbial communities from peatlands in Department of Meta, Colombia - 0116_SJ02_MP15_20_MG | ecosystem: Environmental > Terrestrial > Soil > Wetlands > Peat | place... | reverse complement strand
CTTATTCGCGAGATCATTGGCGGATTTTATGACTAATTCACATACGTCGTTCATAAGTGTAGCAGATGTACAATTACTCTAATTGTATATCACATTATATGTTTCAAAATTCAATTCCATTGCTAAAGAGCGGTAATGTGACATGTAATATTTGTACCAGTTTCAACTAATTGCCTCTAAATGAAAGAATTTGATGCAGATTTACACATACACTCGCGATACAGCATGGGCGTGAGCCCTCTTATGAATTTAGAAATAATTGATAGAATGGCTCACATTAAAGGTATTAACATTGTTGCTACTGGTGACTGCCTATATCCTGACTGGCTTAAAGAACTCGAATCAAAACTCGAGGAAATCGATAACACGTATAAATTTGGGGAAACATATTATATACTCCAATGTGAAGTAGAAACAACGTTAAAGGGCAGGGTACACCACCTTATTTTTTTCCCGAGTATTTCATCGGTGCATGAGTTGCGGGATAAAGTACTAACGAAAGGATACTCAAAACTTACTACTGGACGACCGATGCTGAAACTGTCTCCTGAACGACTTGTTGAAATCGTCTCAGACGTAGGTGCACTCATTGGCCCTTCACATGCCTTTACTCCTTGGACTTCAATGTACGCCTTTTATGAAAGTATTACAGACTGTTATGGACGAAACACACGCGAAGTACACTTCCTGGAACTTGGATTAAGCGCAGATACAACTATGGCAAGAACGCTTACGGAGTTAAATAACTGCGCTTTTGTATCGTTTAGCGACGCTCATTCTCCTTACCCTGATAAGCTTGGTAGAGAATTCACGAGGTTCAAGCTTAAAAACCCGGGTTTTACAGAAATTAAAAAAGCCCTAATGCAGGTTAAGGGGAGAGAGATAACAACAAACGTCGGTCTTGATCCAAGAGAGGGAAAATACCACCTTACGGGCTGCACAAGATGCAAGACAGCGTACTCTTTGGAGGATATAATTAAAAACGGGGTGGCCCTCAAAGTCTGCCCTTCTTGCGGTGGTCGCCTCAAGATTGGAGTTAAAGACAGGATAACAATGTTGTCCCAAAAAAACAGCCGAGGTCCAAAGTTAAAAAGGCCACCTTATATACATATCGTACCTCTCTTAGAAATACTAAGAGCGATACAGGGACATTCAACAACTAAGACGAAATCTGTACAGCATATGTACTATCAACTAATAGAAGAATTTGAAACTGAGACAAACATTTTGATTGATGTACCCTTAGTTGAGATAGCTCAAGGACACCAGAAACTCGCTGAAATCCTGCAAAAGTTTAGGGAAGACCGGATAGAATTTGAATTTGTGGGCAGAGCAGGGAAGTATGGCAAAATAAAAATTCAATAGTCATTTATTTGCCTCATCCTGTTTAAGGTGTTCTTCTTCTCGTAAACCTCTAGCACCTTTTGAGGTGTTAGGCCCGAACTTATCATAGCTGAAATTAAAAAATGCAGGCAGTCTATTAGCTCTTCATGAACCGATCCCCATTTCTCTTCAGTTAAGATGTGTTTTTTCCACCATTTTCTATCACCAGTAATGACTACACCAAGGCTATTTCTGGTCTCATAGGACTCATGTATGAGGTGACCGAGCAGTGCAAGCACCTGCTCCTCTTTGTCCCATTGGCTAAAAGGTGGCTTGTTTTGAACTGATTCATCAAAGCTCTTTTGAAGTTCGAATATCCTTTCAAGCTTGTCCATAATCTTACCTTGCATAATCCGGTGTAATATTTTTACCGATTTGTGATTTTGACAACTTTATAAGAAAGAAGGGAGATAAGTATATCCAGCGAGGTTCTTGTGCTTACCACAAATTTAAGCGGGTATCCAACTCGACCGAGTATTAACGTAATTAGAAACTGGGTAAAATACGGTGGGGATAATCCATTTGACGTAGCGGTAAAACAAGCGGTAAAAGACCAGATTAACGCGGGTGTAGAAATCGTTACCGATGGACAAGTAAGAGACGTAATAAACATATTCGCTTTACACGTACGAGGCCTCGAAGCAGACGATGAACCCCTTATACGCAATACATTAAATGTGCCGAGTGACCCCTCTACAGTAAATGACTTCGCTATTGCGATAAAAGAAACTAGTGATTCTACAAAGGTAAAAGCAGTTCTTCCTGGACCTTATTCCTTCGTTGAGGGATGTAGACTTGATATCGCATCAGGTTATAAAAGAAAAGATGATATAGACTTACTCTTTGACGTTGCTAAAATAATTAAATATGAGATTAATGCCTTAAAAGAGAGCGGGGCTTCGCTAATTCAAATCGTTGAATCGATGGAGAGAATCACTGATCTTGAAGTTTTCATCGAATGGTTAGATAGTATTTTCAACAAAGTGAGAGTTCCTATATGCCATATCGAAGGCGATATTGAAACTTCTTTTTCAACATTGCTCGATGCAAAAACCAAAGTCCTATCTTTTGATGTAATTAATTATCCGAAGAACCGTGCTATAGTAAAATTTGCAGAGCACGTTGAGGCGCACGAAAAGCTACTTAGTTTAGGCTGCGTTGATGCCTTAACTTATGTTATTGAACCACTCGATGAAGTTGAAAGAAGGATTTCTGAATTTGTTGAACTACTCGGGTATGATGCTATTTGGGTTTCACCAAACGCCAGTTTATCGAATTTAACGCGAGGTATCGCCTTAAAAAAACTTAAGGTGTTGGCTGATTTAAAAGCAAAGATCGCGAAAGAACGTGCGTGACCTGACACAAAAAATGAAACTTAACTATTTGAATCGTAAATAAGATATAGTAAATGTCCAATTCTAATTTCTGGAGTTGATAACGTGTTGAGCGTGAATGAAATTTCGATGGGAATAGTCGAAGACATGTTGGATTATACGGAAGAATTGAAAATTGAAGCTTTTGAGCTTGACAACGGCTCCACGGTGATTGATTGTGGTGTTAATGTCGACGGTGGATACGAAGCTGGGGAAATGTTTACAGAAATTTGTATGGGCGGATTGGGATCTGTCAATTTGATTGTGCAGAGTGTCGAGACAACGCCTCTCGTATTCATAAATGTGTTCACAGATCATCCCGTAGTTTCCACTCTTGCTGCACAGAAGGCAGGCTGGTCGATAAAAACCGGAGATTATAGCGCAATGGGGTCCGGACCTGCCCGAGCGTTATCGCTTCAACCGAAGAAGACTTATGAATCAATTGGCTATAAGGATGACTATGACTTTGGTGTTTTAGCCCTTGAAAGTGATAAGTTGCCGGATGTAAACGTCACTGAGTATATCGCCGAAGCCTGTAGCATCGAGCCGTCCAAGTTGACCGTTCTTAATGCTCCTACGTCTTCAATCGTTGGAACGGTTCAAGTAGCGGGAAGGATTGTTGAGGTTGCTGTCTACAAGGCCGCAGAACTAGGTTATGACACGTCAAAGATATTAAGCGCTGCTGGATGTTGCCCCGTCGCTCCTGTCACAAAAAACTCACTTAAAGCAATGGGCATGACAAATGATGGGATAATCTATTATGGAAGGGTCGTATTTACGGTAAAAGAATATAATGAAATTTTCGAAAAAATACCGTCTGAAACCTCAGCATCTTATGGCAAGCCGTTCTACGAGACGTTCAAAGCGGCAAATTATGACTTTTATAAAATAGATAAGTACATATTCGCACCAGCGGAATTGATGGTAAAGGATATCAGCACCGATAAAACCTTTAAAGGCGGGAGTCTCAATGAAAGCGTCCTTACGCAATCTTTTGGAATTTGAAGGACGCTGTTTTTTGCTTTTTTATGATGGTGTGGTTATTACCTTCCCTATTCCCTTGCTTTTACCTTCCCTAAAAATGAATTTCTGCCCTTCATATACGTAATAAGGCCTATATTTAAACTGTATTTTTACCATTCCTGATTGCCCCGCCATCATATATTCAGTTTCAGGCTCAAAAATTACGCTTTCCGATATTGTTTCAATGTGGATAACAGGCTCGTAACCCGACGTTATTCGCGTGGGATGATTCAAGATAAAAACCTCACTTATAAATTGCTTAACGGCTCTCGGTCGCTTCTTAGACAAAACCATGCCCCTTTCTATATCGTTTGGCTTTACACCCTTGAGCGCTATGCCTACAATGTCACCGGCAGATGCCTTATCGACTCTACAGTGATGCATCTCTATGGACTGAACCTTCACTTGTAAAAACTTGCTGTCTTTTGTTGGACCAAGATATAGCAACTCTCCAGCATTTACGGAGCCACTTTTGATTGTACCGCTAACAACTGGCCCCACTCCTGCAATCTGATAGACTCTATCTACGTAAATTTCGAAATTCAAATGCTGACTAAGATTTCTTTTTGGAAGGCTTTTCAGAAGTTCATCAATTATATCCATGCCTTCCATCGTCACAGGAGATGCGCGTATGATAGGAATTATAGTGCCTTGTCCAATTTTATCTTTTATGTTTTCTATTCCATCGATAGTTTTCAGTCTGTAGGGAATTCGACCAACCATCCCCAGAGTATCATATATCTCAGACTCGACACCCTTTATGCGACTTTCGGCCACCCTATCTACTTTGGTCACAGCTATTATTGTGGGCAAATCCATTGCAAGCATGATGCCTAAATGCTCTCTCGTAACATGCGTCACACCATCATCTGCAGCGACGACTAAGATACCATAATCAAGTTTCGGCCCTACTATTCCTCTTATCGTAGTCCTCAGCCATGGCTCGTGGCCAACGGTATCTACGAATGATATGAGTTTTGTAGATTGTTCAACTACACTTGCTCGCTCCTTTTTGCTGAGCGGATTTTTTAACCTTATCACCTGGTCGTTAAATCCATAAACGACGTAAGACAGATCGGCAGAAAGCCCCCTTTCTATCTCATGCGGTTTTACATCCAAATAAAGTCTCGTTTTTCCTGAACCATCATCTGCAACACCACTCACTATCGTGCCCACAAGCGTACTTTTGCCATGATCAACGTGGCCTGCAGTTCCTATTAGTATATGATCCTTTTCTGCTTGCTTTTTTTTAATGGTCAATATGCCAATATAACCATCATTTACCTTATATTCTTCCAGTTCACTGACATACGCACTAACTTCGGAAGCTATTAGACGTAACACAAAAATAGATTCGGTTAAATTTTCTTTTGAGATACCTTTTAACTCACCAGAATCCGTTATCCCTATTACATATTGAGTGGTTCCATTTGACTCAACCAACTTATATTTCATCTGACAAGCAAGTCCTTGTCTCCTTTCGGGTTTCAAGTGAATGTTTTTTGTTAAAAATTCTTTAAACTCTATATTATCTCCTTCGCCGTTGATAGCTATAGTGATCAACCTGTCAAAGTTTGAAACCATGAATAATATTTGTTTGTAGGTGTTATTATAAAAGCATCTCGATGCGAAAACAAGCTACTCTAACTTTCAACGTAAAAAGAATTTAGTCGTAACATCCACGGTAACAAACATCAAATGATATTGTCATAGAGTCATAACTCGTCGATCGGCAGTACTACATTCTTAAGTTGATGAATTCCGAACTTCATTGATAATTCAACAGCTTACTAAATAATCGAAACAGAGGAAAAGCGTGATATATGGAAATCAACACAATGAAAGTATACTATCTTAAGCTCCATTTCTGTTATGATTTTAGAGAAGTTTACATATAGAAATCGATTATTGTAAATCCGCTATATCGACGAGTAATGTTAAATAACTAAGAGCTACCATCTATATAGCAAATGTTCTATGAATTTTTTTTGTTTTTGGGGTTATTTACTTTCGGGGTTCTCTCAATACTTCTCACCACAGTAGTTATTATAACCGTGTGGATAATCACATCCCACAACAAGTCAAATTATAAGACAATTAATTTAGTTTTATTTTTCTTAAGTCCTCTGGAAAGTCTGATTAAATCTATGCTGCACATCCTTAAGATTGATGAAAGAATTGTAGATAAGACGATTATCAAGCTTAGGACGCAAAAATCATATGTTCCGTTTATGAATGCATCAGCAGAAGCGACTGCAATTTTTTTGCCTCAATGTCTACGATCTCCATCTTGTCCGGCAAGTTTGCTTGAAGAGGGGATTGTATGCGAAAAATGTGGGAAATGCGAAATTCGCAATGCGCAGCTAAAAGCTCTCAATTTAGGCTATATGTTTTTTGTCGTTCCGGGATCAAGTTTTATAACGCGGATGGTGAAAAAATATAAGCCAAGAGCTATTTTAGGCGTAGGTTGCGTGCAAGAGGTAAAAGAGGGGCTCGAAATGTGTAAAAAGATGAAGATACCGGCGATCGGAGTAGTTTTACTACAAGATGGCTGTATCTCGACCTTGCTTAATTGGAGTTCGTTTTATGATCTGCTCGAAAAAACTAAATTTCAGTTAGCCTAACTCACACTACTCGCCTCTTTTCGTAATGTAAAACGATGCCCTACCAAAGTTTTTTAACTTTAAGCGAATGTCGTTTGCTACTTCTGATCCGAGAGGCTTGATTAAAAGATCAGATCTTATCTTATCTGCAAGATTTAATATGTCAGTCTGAATTTCAATTGGTGGCCGAATTGAATAAACCAAACTCGCCCCGATATATGTCGGTAAGTGCGGATTTGAAATGTCATCTTTCACGTAAATAGCTCTCATTCTTTCATCAATTTGATCAATATCAATAATATCAGTTGCGATGACTTTGAGATACTTGGAAAGTTTTATTGCGACAGTGTAATGCAATCCTATACCTATCTCTACAACTTTGCCAAAGTAATTCTCTTTAATGAACTTCACGAGATCATTGGAATCCGAGTCTGCCATACCAGTAGTTTTTAATTAGTTTGTATTGTTTATATAAAATAAGCGGAGTATAAACAAATATTTGATGAGGTAACGGTTTGTTTTTAATACGTAGATTTACGCCAACTGACTTTGAAAAGGTTATTGAAATCGAAAAAGAAGCATTTAATGAATTTAACCCTTTACTCTTTATGATGGCTTACGACTCGGCTTCAGATGGTTTTCTCATAGCTGAGAACAATGGATGCGCAATAGGATTTATCGTTGGAGTTGTATCGGCTAGTGATGAAGTTAGAATATTATCATTAGCCGTGAGTACCGTGTATCAAAATCGCGGTATCGCCACAGCGTTATTAAAAAAATTCATTGAAATATACCGCGCGAAAGGAATTTTAAGCATCAAACTTGAAGTAAGAGCAAGTAACCTCCGCGCGCAAAAATTGTACATGTCACTCGGTTTCAACACTGTAAAGATAATCCCGTCATATTATACCGACGGGGAAGATGGCTTTCAAATGGTGAAACTATTGATATGAATTTTATCTATTGATATAAATTTTATCGGGATCTTATAACTTCTGTTTTCGCTGCTAACTCCTTCATTCGTGCCGAGATTCTTCCTGTGCCGGAGAGCTCATCTTCATCCATTACTGTTGCTAATTCTTCCCCAAGTGTAAAAATTGCATGTTTGTGTTCTGCCTTGCTTCGATGAATATGCATCGGACCTATATGAAGCGAGCCATAGTCGTCAAATTCACTAGCGCAAAGTCCATTCTCTTCAAAATAGTTCTTTACACGAACGAGAAGTGTATGCAGCTGTATCAATTCTTCTTTATGCATGGGCCAAACCTCTCTAACATTGTACCTAAAAAATTACTAAATCGGTATAAACAACTTTTGGCGGAATTAAAATTCCTATAATGTAAGATAAATATTTCGGTAACTTCCGGTGTAAATTGAAAATACCAATTAAAATATGATAACCCCTTCAATATTTTTGATAGCGCGGCCTTATGTATGTTAAATACGCGCATTAAGGACCTACAAATAAGTGATATACAGTGAGGTCTTTTCAAAATTTACACATATGACAAAGAGCTATATGTGGAGAATACTATATCAACACTTGCAATAAGATACAAAAACTAGGAACTCATAAATTTTTTTGACTACGTGATTTATTGTATTGTTGTCTCTCTGAAAAAACTGTACTTATCCGATGCATCACTATTTAGTAAAAATGGACACTTTTCAAAACTGAGGTTACTGTCAGAGACATAGAGCTCTTTTTGATCGCCGTTTTTCTCTCAAAACATTATTAAATGTCTTCCGCCGTTAATACCTTGACCGAAAGCGGCTTTTTCACTACGTTACCTATTTTCACACCAATTAGGTAATCAAGTTCTTTTTCCGCAGCTATATCAAGAACTCTCTGCGTTATTACTCCGTCGAAAACTACGCTCTTCACTGATCCATTTGATTCTTTCAATGCATTTACTAGATTTCTAACCTCGACTTGCTTTAATACCTTCCCCTCGGCATCGAGCAAAAATGCGTTGAGAGTCCCGTTTAGTTCATTAATATAACTCTTGAAACTTTCCTTAACAGGTGAAACAGTAGTATTCTCAATAATATTTACAATAGGAGCGGGCTCAGGTTCTTTTCTAGTATTATTCGTCACTTTTCTCTTATTCTTTTGTTCTACAACTTGCTCCATTGGCACTTTATTTCTAAGGGACTTTACTATTTCTTTTTGCGCTAAGTCCTCCACACTTTTGCCCTCAGGGGCACGCGCAACATAATCAATATCAGCCGTTTGTAACAATTCTTTTAATATTAATTCGCCACCACGATCGTCGTCTAAAAACGTTGTAACAGTCTTTTTCTTACTCAGACTAATAACTGATTTTGGCACATTTGTTCCCTCGACAGCTATTGCATTTTTAATTCCATGTCTAAGAAGATTCAAGACATCGGCCCTACCCTCGACTATCAAAATAGCATCAGAATCGTGGATATTCGGACCAGCAGGAAGTTTTTCTTTACCGTAAAATACAAGCTCATCAACTCTAACTGCTTGCTTGACAGATTCAGTAAGTTCTTGGCTCTCCGGCATACTCTCGTCGAATTTGTTGAGTAGTATGTGTTTTGCCTGATCAATAATCTGTCGCCTCTTCGAGGCTCTAACATCTTCAATCTTGGAAACAGAAATAGCTGCTATGCACGGCCCGACTCTATCAATTGTTTCTAAAGAAGCTGCTAAAATTGATGTCTCGATTTTGTCTAATGAGGATGAGATTAATATGTACCCATCAGACTTTCCTCCCTTTGAGCCTATATTGACTTCAATTCTGCCGATGCGTCCAGTTTTTTGCAATTCTCTTAAATCTAGCTCGTCCCCCAGCAATCCTTCAGTCTGTCCGAAGATGGCTCCAACAACGTCTGGTTTCTCAACAACACCATCAGTGTGAATGTCAGCGTAAATAACATATTTAGTAGTATCAGAATTTTGCATATAGTATCAACTCCTCAGAAATAGCAAACTGTTAATACGTTCTAATTTAATGACAAAATTTTAACTATTTCTACAGATTTGCTACAACCTCAAAATTTTAAGTAAACGCTATGTTTTCTTTAATTTTGATTAATTAATACGATTGATTTTATTATATAATTAGATTCTATTGTAATTAAATCTACCGATTATCAATTAACCACTAAATTATTTGTTGATTACACTATTTCAATTCTTGAATTTAAATAATAATGTTGCGTAAGATGACTTTAATTTCCTCACTGTTTATGCCCTGTATCAAGATTAATTTTCTCGAACTTGTCGTTCCTGAAACAAGTTTTACCTCTCTCACAGACTTTTGAAATACCCTTGAAAGATACCGCAGAAGTTGCTGATTGGCCTTTCCTTGATGCGCGTATTCTGTAAGCTTAACTTGAATCGATTTGCGCCATTTATTATATCCACTAATTCCGAGAGATTTTGCACCTTGAATGACTTCAATTTTTATAAGTACTCCGTTTTTTGCTTCAAAAACAGCATCTTCGAAATTCATAAACAAGAATATTATATAATGCGCCAGAAAATTGGTCTTTGCCCTGACGCACTAACTCCAAAGGCTCACCCTACTGAGTACTCGCTGTCCCCTTTAGTTACCCTCGTGCCAGGGCTTATTACGACCTATAATTTACCGTTATCGGGTTGTCTTACTATCATAGACGGGTGTTCACCATTAACTCAAGCAAGGACCTATAGCAACGGCTTCTACTATTGGCTCCTGTTTGCGCTGATGATCATACATTCACCAAAGTGATAAATCTCACCAGTCCTCACAAAAGAGTCAATAGATAAGTTTACGTATGAATATAAATAGCTACCCTTTATCGTCTCTTTCTGTTCTTACTATTAAACAACGAGATTTTTTAACGGAGATGAGAAACAAGATAAAGAATTTTATGACGATTACGAAAAAGTACTGTCTGTGTAGTTCTATAATAAAGTGAATTTGATGGATCACGACTGTTGTAAAAAATGGGTGGACTATACAACCACAGCTAAAACTAAACAACTATGCTATTGCGTAACTAAGACGATCTTAGTAGAACCTTACGTAAATTAGTCAATAATGATCACTTTGATCTGCTGATATGCCCCTGTAGTAACGTCGAGGTGTCATAACAGCGAACTCCAAAAATAAAATATTATTTGGCTGATACTGATAATCCAAGATCATGTGACCGCTTGATGTGTGTTGCCTGTTGCCTATCAAGAGATAATCACACATCAGTCATTTTCACGGCAATTGGTTTTTACCTAGAAAAGCAAAAAGCAAGAATCGAATGGTTAGTTATATATGATCATATCGACTAATATAATAATTAGAGAATAAATGCACGATCCTTACAATCGCCCTATAAAGAGCCTTAGGATATCAGTAACGCAGAAATGTAATTTGAAATGTCTTTACTGCCACAGAGAAGGAGAGGATCACAATTCAAACTCGTATGAAATAACAGCCGAAGAAATTGCAAAGATTGCGAAAATATGTCGTGAACATGGAGTAAGAAAGGTTAAATTTTCGGGTGGCGAACCACTTCTGCGAGATGACCTCGATAAAATTTTGAAATCATTACCGCATTTTGATGACGTATCAATGACGACGAATGGACTTCTTTTAAAGAAGAGAATACACGACCTTCAAGGTTTAAACCGAGTGAACATAAGTCTTGATACGTTAGATCCGAAGACCTATAAAAACATCACGGGTGGCAAACTTGATAAGGTGCTTAAGGGAATTGAGGCAGCACTTGAGGCTGGACTAACCCCGATTAAGCTAAACGTGGTAGTAATGGATGGCATAAATGATCACGAGATAGGAGATATGATAAATTACGTCCGCGGAAAGGAAATGGTCCTACAGTTAATTGAGTTAATGGATTTTAATAATGGATCAAATCTTAGGGGATCAAATTTACAATTAATAGAGAGCATACTTAGCGGTCTTTCAAACAACACGACGTACAATTCCCTCCATAAAAGGAAAAGATTCAAGATTAATGACGCTGAAATTGAAATAGTTCGCCCTATTGACAATACAGAATTTTGCATGAATTGCAATAGATTAAGAGTCACTTCGGATGCAAAGCTTAAGCCGTGTCTTCTCCGAAATGATAATTTAGTTGATGTCAAAGGCATAGATAAACTGTCAGATGCGAGAGCATTCAAACTCATTAAAGATGCTGTGAACAGGAGGGAACCTTATTACAGACCAAGATTCATTAATTACGGAACTAATTGTAGATGGGAAGAAAGTGCCTACTAACCAATTTGTTCAAAACGTTTTCGCAGGAATAATTGGAGGTGTTCTTGACCATATTCACGGCGTTGATTACGATTGGAAAACTGTAGAGATAACAATAAAGCGAAATGAGTAAGTAGCTTTATGAAGCTAAATTCTTTAATAGAACAACTTGAGCTCATTGCGCCGATGGAGCTCGCAAGCCCTTCCGATGAAGGCAAGATTGGACTTATTCTGCAAGGGTCAGAAACTGTAGATAAGATTGCAGTAGCACTCGATCCTACTCTCAAAGTCATAAAAAGGGCCGTTGACTTGAAGGCCGATATTTTGATAACCCATCACACATTAATCTGGACTCCACTTACGAATATTCCAGTAAGCATTAAAAAACAGCTTAAATTGGCTCTTGAATATGACCTCTCTCTTTATGTGCTGCACACTAATTATGACGCAGCGCAAGGAGGTATAAATGATGTTTTAGCAGATCTGCTGGCTTTGAAAAATGTCTGTGAGATTGGGATGGGTAGAATGGGAAATGTTGAGGCAATAAGCACCTCGGATTTTGCAAAGTTCGTATCGAGTAAGCTCAAATCGAGAGTTCAATATGTTGGCGATAATACAATTAGGAAGGTAGTCGTGGTTGGGGGCGGCGCTTTCAGCTACGCAATTAGTGCTGCTCTAGAGGTAGGCGCTGATGCACTAGTTTCCGCGGAGCTTAAACATAATATCGTGAGGCAAGCCGAGGGAAAAATATCTTTAATAGACGGAACGCACTATGGTACTGAGGCTCCTGCAATGCGGATCCTCGCTGAACGACTGCACGCGGAATATATTGACGACCCACCGAAATTATTTAACGTGTAAGTTTTGAGTTACAATACTCCAAGGAGGCACGATGACAGTGAGATCAAAGCCAGAATCGGAGTTAGATCAAAACGAACAAGACTCTGAGCTCATAAAAAAATATGGTCGCAGAGCAGCTAAGGCACTTATTACGGCACGAGAGCATCAGGTTAAGCGTTATAAAGACTTTGATATTGTAATCGGCCACAATGATGAATATATTGTTGAAGGGAAATCGTGCACGTGCAATGATTTCTTATATGTCCTCTCACGCAAGGGCAAGAAGTGTAGTCATGTTATAGCTGTTGAAATTGCAGAGGCAGAAGGTTTAATCGATAACATAGGTGCGTGGTATCAAGACGTTAGGGAACTTTTGTAGTCACGCACGAAGTTACTTGTGATAATAATTCACAAAATTAAAATAAAGATTCTGGCACACTGCCGTAATTTGTCAGATAATCTACCATCTTTTTCTTCTTAGTTATTGAATTCTGTACAGCTATATCGATTTGTGTGCGCATTGTTTCTATTTCATTTACGGCGACATAGTCGCCTATTACCATCTTAACCGGAGTGTATGCTGACTCACGGAACTTTGGCATAATTTCTGATCGGCGTCCATTTACAATTAACTCTGCTCCTTGTCCTTTCTCAACCCATCCAATTTCGTCAACTTTTATAACACCGTGTAACGCTTGTTTTACCTCGTGTGCCACAGATGGCGAAACAATTATCAACAGGGCGTCAATACTTACACCCAGATAATCAATGTGTAAATCATCTAACATCTTAAGAACTTTTGGATTAACTAACGGTCTTATTTTATTCTCCTCAAAAACAAGTTTTACTCCAGCAGTTTTAGAAATCTCCTCTGCGTCTCCACGAATACCCCCATTTGTCACATCAGTCATTGCATGAACTTTCTTAACCAACCCGGTCTTTATGAGGATGTCGCAAGCTTTTAGGAACTTCACATTGAGCGTTTCTGTAACAATTTCATGTTTCCCGTTGTAAAGAGCGGTGGCTACGATAGTACCGCCTCCCGACCCTTCTGACATGAGTATTCTATCTCCAACTCTAGCGTTAATTCTTGGTGTTAGGCCCTCTTGCTCAACGATTCCAACTGCACCTACACAACCTGTGAGCCTTTCACCGAGCACCATGTCACCCCCTATTCTCAGAGTGCTTCCTGTAACGAGGGGAACATTTGTGACTTCCGAGACTGCGGATATTCCTGCGGTATAATCAAAAATCTTCGATACGTCTCCATCGTCTGCTAGATGAATATCCGAAAACAGAGCTAGAGGTGCTGCCCCCATAACAAAGATATCCCGCAAAGATGCGCGGGTAACATGAAATCCTGCGAGAAATGGGTAATCGCTCAGGCGCGAATGCATACCATCAACTGTTATCACAATATATTTGTCATAGGCCTTTACCACGCCCGAGTCATCAAGCTGATCAGAGCCTATTATTGCACTTGTGTTTCCTATTATATCTGCAATCTTTTCGTGGATGTAAAAGTCACCAGAACCTCTTGAGCCTACTCCAAATTTTCCCATTGTGACGCCCGACTTTTTTTCGTCTCGCACTGTGAAATTCGCTTCATCTACAACGGCTTTTGATAAACGTAGTGCTGACTCACGGGAGCTTTGCCTTATCTCTTGGATTCTATCTGCGAGTGTATTTTCAATATCTTCTCGTTTTTGTCCTCTCTTTAAAGCTCGTTTGGCGTACTCTTCAAGATCCACTAACACATCTCCACGAAGTTTTTAAGCATTTTTAATCCAATGTGCGATGATTTCTCCGGGTGAAATTGCGTCCCAAAAATGCTATTTACAGACACAATTGCAGCAAACTGAATTCCGTAATCTGATGTGGCAATGGTGTGCTGTGCCGGTTCAACGAAGTAAGAATGGACAAAATATACGTACGATCTTTCGATTCCTCGTAAAAATGGACTTTCCTTGTCGATAGTTATATGGTTCCAACCCACATGAGGGATCTTAAGTTTCTCCGGTTGATTTTCAAATTTGAAGCGTTTCACATTCCCTTCGATAAGGTTGAGACCATTTACAAGCCCATTTTCGTCTTGGCCTTCTTCGCTATTTGTCATAAGCATCTGCATGCCAAGACATATACCCAGTAAGGGTTTATTATCATTAACGAAATCAAATATAGCACTTTTTATTGTTTGGATATTTTCCATACCGTTCTTAAAAGCGCCTACTCCAGGGAGAACTAAGCCGTCTGCTCGGTCAAGACTACTAGGATCAGACGTAACGTCAACTTCTGCCCCTGCATATTCCATTCCCCTCATTGCACTTCTGAGATTTCCAAGACCGTAATCGATAATAGCAATACGTGGCATAATAGTATGATCCCTAGTTTATTATTATATAACCGGTACTATTACTATATTACACTACCAGTGCTTCTGATATCTGATCGAACTCTCCCTTTTGTTTTTCCTAATAGCGCTTTTTATAAATTAATTGAAAGCAACATAGACGCTGAAACCAATTTTTTACGACAATATTTACTTTTTATGAAACGAATATAACGTAAATACAAAATAGTTAAGAGAAGGTTGCTAATCAAATGGAAAACGATAGTAGTCTACAAATGACAAAAGCCCGTGCTGTCTGTCTATCCATCTAAGTTGGTCTGCACAATTTTGTGTGTCGATATGTGTCCCACTGTAAAACATGTCATCGGAAACTGCTGTTAAATAGGCACCTACTAACTCTTCCTGGTTTTATGTTTTTACGTAAGTCGGCTTGTCTTCGCAGTATCCAAACTAGCTGAATGCTTCATAAATAAAAAAGAACTGACGCTTAATCAACAATAATGGACAAATTTCTTGAGATTTGACTGAGAACAAATTAATATATTATAGGGTGCTATAATTAACGGTGGCAGAAGATATTATTCCCGTCGAGGTAAAAGGCATTTATATGGTAGGTACAGCCACGGGACATACTCCAGTCGTTCTTTTAACAAATGATGGACAACGGTTCTTGCCTATTTATATAGGTATTTCCGAAGCACTGTCAATAAATGCTGCCTTAAACGGAGAGGTGCCCTCCCGTCCAATGACTCACGATTTGATTATATCAATATTAGATAACGTCAATGCTCAGATTATAGAAGTAGTAATCGATGAAGTTGAAAATGGGATTTTTTATGCCACACTTTCAATAAGGGTAGATGGCACTGAAAAACAACTAGATGCACGCCCCAGTGATTGTATTGCACTCGCTGTGCGGTCAAATATTGATATTTTAATAAAGGAATCAATATTGAATGAGGGGACTATTACAAAAGATGATATCAACGCTAAAGAGATGGAATTTTTCTTTTAACTTTTTCAAGTAGCCAACTAGTGCCCCTTTACTCATAGTACCAGATAATTTGCCACATATTTATGTAGCATTAAATTATATCCGGTATGAATGCAACTTAATTGCTTCTTGATCGATGTAGATTATATCACACAAGAAGGCCGTGCGATAATTCGTATGTGGCTCAAAGATGATGATGGAAAAAATATTATCGCTTATGACCCAACATTTGAGCCATATTTTTACGCTATTACGGATGATGAGAAGGAAATACTATCAATAGAAGTCCTTAGAAGTGGTGAAGAAATTAGGCCAAACCGTGTCGAAAAGGTAATAAAACAAGATTTTGGCACCCGTATTGAAGTGCTGAAAGTTTATGTCAATCATCCACAACACGTACCACTGATTCGTGAGCAAGTTGCGGGACTGGGAATTGAGGTCCGTGAGGCAGATATATTGTATGCTATTCGTTACATAATCGATTGGCAACTTATACCAATGGATAAAGTTCTCGTCGAAGGAACGGATCGCGAAGACGAACACTTCGATATGGCCGTTGACGTAAAGAACATAAAAGCTGTGCCTGAAGGTAGAAACCCTAATTTGAAAGTAATGGCCTTCGATTGTGAAATGATGAGTCAAGGTGGTATGCCTGACCCGAAGAAGGATCCCATAATTATAATATCGATAGCCACAGGGCGTGATGAACTTACGTGTATTTCAATGAAAGATGAAAAAAATGACCGCGCAGTTATTAACGACTTTATTACCTTTGTTGAAAGTTACGACCCTGATGTTATAGTTGGGTATAATACCGATGAATTTGACTGGCAGTATCTAAAGAGTCGCGCTGATAAGTTAAAACAGCCTTTGAAAATTGGTAGAGATGGGAGTTCGGTGAAGTTCAGCTCTGGAGGTGGGGTTAAAGAAGCGCGAATTTTCGGACGGTCAAATGTCGATTTATACAAAATTGCAAAACGTGACGTTGGAGAAGTAAGCATAAAAAGTCTTGAAAACGTGGCTGAATATATGGGAATCATGCGAAAATCTGAGAGAGCCGAAGTCCCAGGGTGGGAGATGGCACGATATTGGAACGATACCAGCCTCAGAAAAACACTCTTTGAATATGCAAAAGCTGATGTCGTTAGTACATGGGGGATTGCCGAGAGACTTCTGCCTTTGCAATACGAATTTGCGCGTATAGTAAGACAGCCGCTAGATAATGTTTCGAAGATGGGCAGGGGAAGACAAGTAGAATCGCTTTTAGTTGCGGAAGCTTTTCGAGTTGGGGAGCTGGTTCCGGCAAAAGGAGGGGGAACGGGAACGTACACAGGAGGATTTGTGCTTTTTCCAAAAGAGGGAGTTCACGAAGATGTGATAAGTCTCGATTTTTCATCTATGTATCCATCGATCATGATTAACTATAACATATCGCCTGATACGGTTGTCGAGACGGGAGAGGAAAACGTAGAATCATATCAGGCTCCGGGGACAGAATACAGGTTCAGAAAGAAACCTGATGGATTTTTTAAATTAATATTGACGAATCTCCTCGAAAGGAGAAAGAGAGTCAAGGAGCAAATGGCGTTAACTGATAAGAACTCCTACGAGCATACAACGCTTGACATTCACCAGAATGCAATAAAAATTTTGACTAACGCTTTTTATGGGTACACTGGATGGCACGCTGCTAAATGGTATCGCAGGGAATGCGCAGAAGCTACAACGGCCTGGGGGCGAAGCATAATACAAGACGCCATTGAACGGGCAGACAAGCACGGGCTTGAAGTAATATACGGCGATACTGACAGCCTATTCGTCAAGTTAAAGCAGTCCTGATATGAAAAACGACTTACTATCCGAAAACTTGAGAGTCGATAGAGGGAAATGAAATAAATGACAACTGAACTGATGGAACGAGTCCAAGCGTTTATTGTTGAACTTTCGACCGTATATCCGATTCGCCTCGATATACAAGAACATTTTAAAGCAATATTCTTCACTGAGAAGAAAAAGAGGTATGCGGGAATTACTGACAACGGAGAGATTGTCATTAAGGGCCTGGAAGTCAGAAGAGGAGATTGGTGCGCGCTGGCGAAAAATTTGCAATCTAAAGTTATCAGTATAATCTTAAAAAGTCGGGATCCGAAAGCTGCGGCGCAACTCGTGGCCGATAACATAAAGAAACTGCGAGCTGGTGAAGTGCCACTCGATCAATTGACAATTTATAAGACGCTTACAAAGAAAATTACAAGCTACGAATCCATGCAAGCACACGTTAAGGCTGCTCAGAGAGCCAAACAATACGGATTGTCGGCCGACGTAGGTGCTAAAGTGGCATACATTGTTGTAAAAGGAAGCGGTAAAATTGGCGATAGATCATACCCGGCTGAAGTATTTACGAAGAAAGACGGGAAGCTCGTCGATACAAAAGGTGAAGAAAAAGAGATTGATGTCGATTATTATGTGACGCACCAGATACTGCCCTCAGTCGGTAGGGTGCTAAACTACTTTGGTTACAATGATTCTAATCTTGCCGGCAAGCCTCTCCAAAAAACGCTTGAACACTTTTAATCTAATCATTATCTGTATAGCAATCACTATCTGGATATTAAAACAGCTTAGAGTTCTGTTCTTGATTGAACGTCAATAAAAAATGGGGGGAATAATTTACTCTACCAGTGTCGATACATCCCCCTCAGCTATGCCAAGCTCTCGTGCCTTAAGTACCCTTCGCATTATTTTTCCGCTTCTCGTTTTTGGCAACGTTTTTACAAACGTTATTTCTCCGATAACTGCAACTGGTCCCAGCTCATGCCGAACTTGTTTCTTTAGCTGGTCTATGAGTTGGTCGTTTTCCTTACACCCTTCCTTTAAGATAAGAAATGCTTTAATGACCTCCCCTCTTACGGGGTCGGGCTTTCCTATCACAGCTGCCTCCGAAACGTCAGGATGGGTAACAAACGCCGATTCCACTTCGCTCGTTCCTATTCTATGACCGGCGATCTTTAAAACATCATCAGCTCTTCCTTGAATCCAGAAGTATCCTTCTTCGTCCTTTCTTGCCATGTCTCCTGGACAATATACATCTCCGGGCACTACCTTCCAATAAGTTTTTATGTACCTGTCTGGGTCTTTATAGAGCGTTCGCAACATCGCCGGCCAAGGGGTTTTGATGACTAATAACCCACCTTTTCCGAAAGGCACGGGCTTTCCTTCTATATCCACTATATCAGCTTCTATTCCAGGCAACGGTTTTGTAGCAGAACCAGGCTTAAGAGCCGATACTGGAAGCGGAGATACTAAGAAACTTCCCGTTTCAGTCTGCCACCATGTATCGATGATTGGACGCTGTCCATTCCCCACATTAATGTAATACCACATCCATGCTTCTGGATTAATAGGTTCCCCGACCGTTCCCAGAATTCTCAACGAACTCAAGTCGCGACATCTTGGCCATTTATCACCATATCTCATTAAATGGCGAATTGCCGTCGGTGCTGTATAGAATTTCGTAACTCCATATTTTTCTACTATACTCCACAGCACATCTGGATTTGGGTAGTCAGGTGCACCCTCGTAAATTAAGGATGTAGTTCCGACGAGTAAAGGTGCATAGACGGAATAGCTGTGGCCAGTTATCCATCCAATATCTGCAGTGCACCACCACACATCATCCTCGTGTATATCGAATGCTTGTTGCAACGTCGTAGCTGTTTGCACCATATAGCCGCCAGTGGCGTGAACTACTCCTTTGGGCTTTCCCGTGCTCCCCGATGTGTAAAGAATAAAGAGTACATCCTCTGCATTCATCATTTCTGGGTTACACTCAGCAGGTTCTCCTTCCACTAGTGAGTCATAGAATATCTCTTTGCCGCTCAGATCTGACATCGTAATCGGGTTGCCTGCGTGTTTGACTACAATGGTCGTTTCTACAGTAGGACACTGTAAAACGGCTTCGTCTGATACTTGCTTCAGGTCAATTATTTTGCCTCGCCTAAACGTACCATCTGCGGTGATCAAAATCTTCGCTTCCGCGTCATTGACCCGTTCTCTCAGCGCGTGTACACTAAATCCTGCATAAACAACATTGTGTATAGCTCCGATCCTAGCGCACGCCAGCATCGATACTACTGATTCAACACAAGGGGGGAGGTACATTGCTACCCTATCGCCTTTTTTAACCCCCAGCTTTTTTAATGCATTCGCCATCTTATTGACTGCTCTGTAGAGTTCATAGTAAGTTACTTTTTTTTCATCGCCAAGTTCATTAACGTAAAGTACAGCGAGTTTATTTCGTCTGTCAGTCTTGATTTGCCTGTCTACTGCATTGTAAGTTATGTTGGTTTTTCCATCTACAAACCACTTATAAAAGGGCTTGTTGCTGTCATCAAGCACTTTAGTCCATGGGATAAACCATTCAAACTGTAGGGCTTTCTCTCCCCAGTACTTCTCAAGGTCTTCACCAGCTTTTAATTCTGCTTCCCAATCTTTGACGATTGCAGTCTTGATCACTTCTTCACGAGGTTTAAAAATGCGTTGCTCGTGTAGAAGAACTGATGTAAAGTCTTCATCTTTTTGAGGTTCCACAGTCTCCCACCTTTCTGATTTAGCCCTTAAGGGATCACCAATTATAACTATTAATAATTATAGACGGTGTAAACGATTGTAGTTGGTATTGGTACTTATAACTTTCGGGGTTCTTAAGAACGATATGTTAATAATGATCCTCCAATTCGAAAGTGGTTGGATTTCGCGTTCTTTTATCAGTTCATAGCTTCCAGCAGTTCTCTTACCTTTACAAGTATTGTAAGCGTGTAGCTTACCAAATAAGAGTTACCTCAACGGTTATCTTTTCTATCTTAAAGTATTATAAAAATGGAGCATAAACCTTATATATTAATGATTAATAGTGATAAATCGGTAATCTCTATGAGTGATGCAAAAATAATTGTGGAACAAAATGAGCAGCCAGTGCATACAGTGAAACTATTTGGAATGCCAGCAGAAAAGGGCAGATGGGTATTCGTCATACTCGGTTTAATTATTAATTTGTGCTTGGGCAGTATTTATTCCTGGAGCGTTTTCAGGTTGCCACTGCAGAAGATGTTCGCCGTCGATGCAACTGCAAGTTTATTACCATTCATCATATTTCTAGCACTTTTTGCCTTTGTCATGCCTTTTGCAGGAGGTCCGCTAGATAAATATGGACCAAGGAATCTAACGATCCTAGGCGGAATAACTGTTGGAATTGGCTGGATACTTGCAAGTCAGTCAACGAGTATGGCAATGCTAACGCTGGCTTATGGCATAATAGGCGGAGCAGGAGTTGGCATTGCATACAACGCTCCTATAGGAGTGGCTGGAAGATGGTTCCCTGACAGGAGAGGACTGGCGGTTGGACTGACGGTGTTGGGGTTTGGATTATCCCCTCTAGTGACCGCTCCGTTAGCTAACTTATCAATCAGCACGTATGGAGCGCTTCCTACTCTTGGATACCTTGGTATCGTTTTTCTCGTCCTAATTGTTCTCCTAGGGCTGCCATTAAAGTTCCCGTCTGCTGAATGGAAGCCAAACGGTTGGGTACCTAAAGCTAGTGCAGTTCAATGTGCAGATCTTACAAGACCGGAAATGATAAAAACGAAGGGATTTTGGGGATTATGGCTAGGTTTCGTGATAGGTACCCTTGCAGGTTTGATGGCAATCGGGATAAGTAGTCCCGTCGGACAAGAGGTCTTCAAGCTAAGTGCAGCTACAGCTGCAGCTTTAACAGGCGTTTTTGCTATATTTAACGGGATTGGAAGACCCATATTTGGGTACCTCGTCGACAGAATCAACCCACGGAATACGGCAATGTTGAGTTTTGGTATTATCGTTCTAGCAGCGGCGTCCTTAGGATTTGGTGCGGCTCCTGGCGCAACTGCACTATACATAGCTGGATTCGCAGCATTGTGGCTCTGTCTTGGTGGCTGGTTGGCCATTGCTCCGGCTTGCACCGCAGCTTATTGTGGGACAAAGTATTATGGACCAAACTACGGATTAGTTTTCACAGCTTACGGTGTTGGAGCTATAATCGGAAATTTGCTTGCAGGAAGATTACGAGATATCGTGGGTAGTTATGTTACAGTGTTTTATCCTGTTGCGATACTCGCGGTAATTGGAATAGCGATGGCATATCTTCTCATCTGTCCTCCAACGACGAAACAAAAATGAACTACTACTTAGAGATGGGTTTATTCTGCCCGTCTCTAAAAATCTTTTTATTTTTCAATGGGAGACTAATTTTTCAGTTTACGCTCTGAGGCGCCATTATGGTCTATTAGTTAGTCAAATTAACTAAATCTCGAAGGATATCATCATTTTTCTCTTTTGATAAACAAATGCGCAATGTTGACTACTAAATAACCGAACGGTAAGTTATCCCTCTAAATACCATTGATCGTTCTTAATTGGGGAATGATCAACTGAGATGCTACGACAATTTTTCAAAACTTAAGCAAGTTGAGGGTCTAATTGCCTACACTATATCAAGTAACGTGTGAACATGTAGCGAGAATATGCAAATGAGTTCCTTTCATTTCCTATTAGTATATTGACATTTTTAAGCAATAGCACTACCCTACGTTTTTTAAAACTTTCAGACATAGAGTAACAGATTTAAAGTTTTAATGGGATAAAAGCAAAATTCATAAATTCTGATGATTTCTGCACCATAGCCGTCTAACATTTTTTGTGTGAGAGTAAATTTCATACAACATGTAACTTTTCAGACCCTTTTTCTATAAATAAATGGATTGTACAGCCGAAATAATCTATTCATTGATCATCTAATTACTGCCGTTCCATGCAATTCAGTTTCATTGCTATCCCAAGAATAGCTGTTCACTTACGGATTTATCCATTATCTAGAATGCTTAAATCAAAGAGTTATTGGATTCACTCAGAACTAAAATTTCTCAATAATCCTCTAAAAGAAATAGATCCGATTTGTAGCATT
>Ga0187772_10000267_pt1 | contig 22811 bp, 20 predicted proteins | sample 0116_SJ02_MP15_2_FD_133137 | JGI IMG/M metagenome (GOLD analysis project Ga0187772, IMG submission 133137) | Tropical peat soil microbial communities from peatlands in Department of Meta, Colombia - 0116_SJ02_MP15_20_MG | ecosystem: Environmental > Terrestrial > Soil > Wetlands > Peat | place... | reverse complement strand
CTTCTTCTTCAGCCAGGCCCTTCTTGCTAAAATGGGCCTGAGCGTCTTGGGTACGATTCCTTCCCTCTTCTCACAGATCGTATAGCCCACCTCCGGGACACTGCGGTTTTCACAACATCCGCAGAGTACGGTCTCCGGAGAGATATTGTGAATCGCCATCATGGTGGGATACATCGACGCGAAGTCAATCTCTGCCACATCTTCGAAGATCCCCAGCTTGGGCTGGAAGACAAGGCCCCCTTTGTCGGCAACGAGCAGATCCCACACCGTCTTGAACCGTTCCGGCTCCCCCTTTCTCCAGGGGATGAGGATATTATCCTGAAAGGCTCGGTCGAGTTGCATCGAGGTGATCGCTGTTCCCGGAGAGGTCCGGGCCATCCGTTGAACTGGAATTTTAGCCAAGCGCGCCAGCTCGACTACTCCTTCCATTCCCGATTCTCCGTAGATGAAAGAGTTTCTACGATCGATGTGCCACCTTCCAAGAAAGAGATGGGCAGGGGCCCGATAATAGGTCCTGCCATAGGAGAAATAGGAAAAGCCTTTCGGATGAATCTGTCTTTTCACAGGATAAGGCTCCCGATCCCAGGGAATGGAAATCTTCCATCTTTTCTCTTCAAAAAAGAGGCGGGGCAAAAGAGAGGCATCTCCGTCATCACTCAGGATCACGTCCGGGTCGAAATGTTTGAGAAACTTCTCGATTTCTCCGACATCGATCGTCTCCATTTCCACACGATACCCTTCACATTCCAGAATGAGAGATTTCTTCCACGGGTCTCCTTCGATCCGCAATTCCAGGATCCGAAGGTCAGAAAGGTCTTCGTCGTTCATCCACACAGATTCGAATGGATCAGGATGAATTTCAAAGATTCGATTCTCCTCAGCCTCAACCATGCATCGGCCTGTCGGAAAGATTTTTTTCTCATAAAGATAAGTCTGCGGCGAAGGGATGTCACAATTGTAGAAGGTAATCTTCTCTTCCCATGGAGGGAGAATTCTGGGGAGTTGGGCATAATGCTCCGAATCGACGACCTCGATCTCCATTACTTCCACGTCATCGCCGCTCCAGAACTCCTTCTTTCTGGTCCACTGGTACCCTGCCGTCCGCCGCTCCTTCTGGAGAGAGTGGAAGAGATCGAGAAGATCGCTTTTCTTTCCCTGTGCATAGAATCGAGGCCGGAAAGGATCTTCGAATCGGCGGAGCCTCCCACCCTCTTCCTTAATCCACAGGATCATCGAGGACTCCAGGGGATAGAGATCGAAGAGACGCCCTTGAATTTCCATGGGTTTACCTAACTGCTAAATCCCTCCCCGCCTCCCTTTACAAAAGGGAGGGATAAGGATTCCCATTTAGAAAAGGGAGGATTTGAAAAAATTGCCCTGTGCAAAGGGCGGGCTGGGATGTCAGAAAAGTTTTACAGCGGTACCTCTTTAGGCTAACTACTGACGATGAAAAACTTCAATATAGACTGATGACTTACACAGAATCGTTACCTTTGCTCTCTCAAATGACCGCATTTGTAAAACTTTGGAGATATCTTTGCCCGACTGACTCCCCAAATCATTTCACAGCTTCAGGGGGGATCAAGGGGATTTCCATCGTTCGAACTTACCTTTTCTTCTTTTTCTTCTAAAACCTTTATTTTGGACCTCAACTCCACCAAGGCCTTCTCGTGCTCAAGGAGAATAGAGATTAGAATCGTCTCAAAAGGCCAAGGTCTCGAAGCATAGACTCCGGCTTGGACATGAAGCCTCGCCTCTTCAAAGAGCCGATCGAGGAACTCCTGATCTTCCCTTCTCAGCCCTCTTCGAAATTTCCTCCACTCCTGGGCTTCCTGTTCCAGAACCCTGCTAAAAGGAAGAACGGTTCTTCCCATCACTCGTGCTCCGTATCCATACCTGCACGCCGGAGTGCAGTGTTTCGGCACGCAGGCGTGTCCGTGTCCGCTGACTAATAAATCTCAAAATCGCTAGGCGAATGTAGCGTTCCGGCAAATGCCGAAACGCAATCCTTTGACTTCGCCAGTAAATGGGGGCGCTACAGATTTTTCAACCTGCGATTTTCAGCCTGTAATTTTGTTACTCCTTTTTCCAAAATCATTTTCGGTCCCTCCCCATCCAAATCGACCTTCCAAGTCTCGTTCGAAAATTGAAAGAGTTTTCCCATGAGATAAGCCCTCTTTGAACTCATAAATCCCCCTTCTCCCCCCTTTCGTAAAGGGGGGTTGGGGGAATGAGACTGAAATAAAAGAAAAGGAACCCCTTCCGAAGCCATCCCTTCTATCTTTTTCAGAGATCTTTCAAAGAGAGGACGAACCTCCCTTTCTGATACGTCCTCATCCAAAAATGTGGTGAGCGGTCCCAGAAGGATCACCCATGGCCTTTGCCGTAGCTCCGTTGCCCCCTCTCGCCTCAGCAACGAGGTCAATGGCTCTCCCATCAGAGTGGCCATCTGATAGCAGGTGAAGGCCCTTGCGATCCGAATGCTTTTAAGAAGCTTCTCCGGAGGAATCCATGCCCTCCTTGCGAGGGATGAGACCGCGTAAGGATCAAAACGATTGGCCCCGTCCAAGACGATGACCGCTATTCCTTTACCTGCCAGCCATCCCGCCACATAGGATGAAATTTCTCCTACTCTCTCTCCCCAAAAAAGAACTTTTCGGGGAGTAGAGGATTGGACTTGTGATAAGATTTCATCGAGGGCCAGGGGTAGAGTTGTGAGTTTGGGGTCTCGTTTCCACAAAGTTCGGAGTCCGGAGTTAGGAGTTCGGAGCTTAAAATCCATAGTCTTGAGTTTTCCTCAAACCTTCTTCAATGATTTGACCAATCCACTGTTTTTAGCATTTTCTAAAAACTCCGATGACTTTTCCAAGAACATGAGCTTCTCCTGATCTTTCTTCAACCTGAATCGTCTCCCAGTGCTCATTGTCCGGTTTCAATTCGATCTTCCTCCCCTTTTTGAAAAACCGCTTCACCGTTGCCTCTTCCCTCATCAGGGCCACCACCACCTCCCCATTCTCCGCCGAAGGTTGGGACCGAACGACGACATAGTCATCGGGGAGGATATAGGGGGACATGCTGTCGCCTTTCACCTTTAAAAGAAAGACCTCTTTCCCTTTCACCCATTCCGCAGGAAGAGGAATCGTCCCTTCCACATGTTCTATGGCCAAGGTGGGTCTCCCCGCAGCCACCTTGCCTAAGATTGGAATCTCCCGACTCTGTAGCCTCCCCTCTTTCCTCAGCGGTTCTCCGTATGATCTATCCTCCAGAAAGACAAGGACCTCGAGGCCTCTGGACATCGAACCCCTCCGTCTTAAATAGCCCTTTCTCTCCAACGCCCTGAGATGATCGAAGGCTGCCCGGGGATAAATATCAAAGCGCTGGCCGATCTCCCTTACCGAAGGGGGATAGCCTCTCTCTTTGATAAATCCTCTAATAAAATTGAAGATCTCTCTCTGCCGGGATGTCAGCTCCATCGTCACCTCTTGATTTCGGATCGTAAATTGGATCCATTCTCAATATGGATCATTTGATATGGCCCTGTGCGTACAATAAACTTCAAATCCGAAGCACGAAATTCGAAACAAGCACGAATTTTCAAAATTCAAATGTCCTAAACAGAAAAAGCTTAAAATTTCGATACTTAGATTTTGAGTTTGTTTCGAATTTCTCGCTTTAATAGTACTATACATTTGTTTAGTTGTCAAGCGGATTTTATCCGTTGAGAAGAAGAGTTTCCCCACTCCTCGGAAAACAGGCAGTAACTTCAAGTCGCAAACTTGATGGCCGGGTAGGTCGGGCTCTTCTCATCAAAAGACTGATGCGGGCCTTCGATCACGGCTCCGAGTTTGACGGGGAGAAGAAAACGGGTCTCTCTTTGAAGGGTCCTTCGCCGCGTAATTGGCAAACAGCCATACAGGCCGTGAATCACTCCGTAGGGTGACGCTCAGTCCTTAGATTTCTTTGTCCCGCTTTGAGCGCCTCCTCTGTTGTTTTCCCTTCGAGAACAATCTTTTATCCATGTTGCTATTGGATTTCACGTAACGTGTGGGTTAATATTATGGATTAATAACAACCGTTAGGAATACAATAAGGAATGCAATACGTCGATGTGGGAGCGCTTGAAGGAAGACATCCGAACCATTAAAGACAGAGATCCTGCGGCGAAAAACATGGTAGAGATCCTTCTCTGCTATCCGGGTCTTCATGCGATCTGGCTCCATCGAATCGCTCACTTTCTGTACGAAGAAGGCTGGTATACAACCGCCCGCCTCTTTTCCCACTTCAATCGATGGTTTACGGGGATCGAGATCCATCCCGGGGCCAAGATCGGTAAGCGGCTCTTTATCGACCACGGAATGGGGGTGGTCATCGGAGAGACAAGCGAGATCGGCGATGATTGTCTCATCTACAAGGGTGTGGTGCTGGGCGGCACCACCCTCGAAAGGAAGAAACGTCACCCCACCCTGGGAAACCGTGTTATTATCGGTTCCAATTCGACAGTTTTAGGAGCGATCACCATTGGGGATGGAGCGAGAATTGGTTCTGGCTCTGTGGTGGTTAAATCCGTTCCAGCCGGTGCCACCATCGTTGGTGTTCCCGGCCGCATTGTGGAATCCATGACTCCGGAAAAGGAAGAACTTGATTTCGAGCATGGAAACCTTCCGGATCCGTTGTCAGATATCATGAAGATGCTTCTTCAGCTTTACAATAAGCTGGAAGAAAGGGTTAATCGACTGGAGGACCAGGAGGAAAAAGATTTAACAAAACGAGGTGAAGGTTCAGGCTGAGGTTAAGATTCGAAGTGAACCCAACCAAACCTAGAACGTTGAAGATAAGCTCTCAGACTTGAGCATCGAAGAATCCCGTCAGGGAAAAAGTATGGCAAAATATCCGAAATTCTTGATGGAGCATTTCCAGAATCCGAGAAATGTGGGCGAGATGTCCAATCCGGACGGGGTCGGGACTGTCGGGAACGCCTCCTGTGGAGATATCATGCAGATCTTTATCAAAGTCAACGGCGATAAGATTGTCGAGGCAAAGTTCAAGACCTTCGGCTGCGGCGCTGCCATTGCCACCAGTTCGATTCTCACAGAGCGGATTAAGGGAGCCACGTTGGATGAAGCCACGAAGATATCGGAAGAAACATCCAGGGAAGTCCTCTCCCAGTTGCCCAAAGAAAAAGTTCCCTGTTTCACCTTGGCCACCGACGCCTTAAAACTGGCCATCGAGGAGTACCGCTGCAAACAAGCCGGAGTTCATGAAAGGGGCGGGTTTGATACGAAGGAGATGGGGAAGGAATAGCGAGTTCGCGGAAGCTAAAGCCTTCCCCCTGCGGTTTTGGTTATGGATTATGGTCTGGCTCGCTGGAAAAAACTTAAATCGATCCCGTAATAAGAGACAACGGTGACAAAAGAAGAAAAGGTCGTTTTTCTCAAGGACCCAAATACGGTCCTAGAACAACTCATCAGGAACTTTATCAATGAGGCTCAACCCAATCAAAGAGCTCAGATCGACCGCGGACTTTACTGGGAAGAACCTCTGGTAGGGTTTGCCTCGGGGATCGATCCCCTTTTTTTGGAGTATAAAACGCTGATCGGTCCCTTCCATCTCACTCCAAGGGAGATCCTCTCAGCAACTCTGAAAGAGAGGAGGAGAGGCCTTCTCTTTACAGAGATCGAGCAGATCAGCGTCATCTCATGGGCCCTCCCCGCACCCGAAGATACTCGCCAAAGCAATCGTCAAGAGAAGCAGTTCCCGTCTAGACTCTGGGCATATACCAGAGATTTTGGGGAAGCCTGCAATAACGCTCTTAGAAAGCATGTCGTGACCTTTTTGGAGGATCTAAGACATATCGCCGTGGCACCCACTCTTTTGCCAACGTTTCAGTATATTAGGGATGAGAAGATAGGCTGGGCCTCACCCTGGTCGGAACGCCATATTGCCTATGCCTGTGGCCTTGGAACATTCAGCCTCAATGACGGTCTCATCACCCCGAAGGGAATGGCCGTCCGATTCGGCAGTGTGGTTACCCTATTGAAGCTGACGCCAAGCGAGAAAAAATATCGCCACCACAGGGAAAACTGTCTCCAGTTCCGGAACGAAAAGTGCGGAAGGTGCATCCCGAGATGTCCCGCCGGCGCGATTACGGAAAAAGGGCATGACAAGGACAAATGTTATGAATATATCCGCTCCGAGCCGCTCCGGGTGAAACGGCTGGAATACGGGTTGCAAAACCCTCCTCCTTCCTGTGGCCTCTGTCAGACCGGTGTTCCCTGTGAATTTGAAATCCCAAGGCCAAATTTGATCGCTTAAGTTCCAGGTAAAGTCGTTAGAGCTTAAGGTTCGAGATGGAACGCTTAATTTCTTGGGGATCGCACGCCAACGTGTCCGAAAGGTGAGGGATGAGAAGACTATCCGTTTTTATTTTCTGTATCGCTCTTTTCTGCGGGGCTCTCCAGGGGATGGCCCAACAACGTCCTTCTTCCATCCAAATCTATTTCTTCTATACGGAGGATTGTCAGTCCTGTCAGGTCATTCTCCAGAGTTATCTTCCGGCACTGAAGACGACGGTCCCAACGCTCGAAGTCAAGACGTTCGACTTGAGTCAGCCGGCTTATTATGAAGCGCTCACCAAACTGGAGAAAAGGTTTGGCCCTACAGGAAACGAACTCCCGATCGTCTTCATCGGAGATCAAATGCTCGCCGGAGAAACGGCGATTATGGAAAAATTGAATCCCCTCCTCCTGGAGGCTCAGGCCAAAGGGGGCGTCAACCCTCCCCCCATTGAAACCTCATCGGTGGCGGAGCCGTCCGCAAAAGGCTTCCCAGTGGACCTTGCCTATTTTTACCAGAAGGGATGCCCAAAATGTGACCGCGCAAACGCCCTCCTCAAGTACATGGCGAAGAAGTATCCTCGGTTGAAAATCAAAGAGGTCGACCTGAATTCGCCGGATGGGAAGCGCTTGAACGAAACCCTGTCCAACCGACTCAATCTTCCTATGGATAAGCGTTTGATTGCACCGAGTGTTTTTGTTGGAAATGATTATCTTCCTCCCGGTGAGATCACAGAATCCAAAGTGGAGGCATTGGTCCAGAGATACGAGCGCGTAGGCGTTGGCGTCAATAATAGTAAAATATCTGAATCAGCGCCGTCCCTATCCCTATCACCGGGGGAGACCAAAAGAGCTGAACAGTCAATTATAGAACGCTTTAAATCCTTTGGAGTCCTGGCCATCCTCTTAGCTGGTTTGATTGAGGGAATGAATCCATGTGCCTTAGCCACTCTGGTTTTTTTCATTTCCTATCTTACCATGGTTGGCAGAAAACGAAAGGAGATCTTCTGGGTAGGGGTAGGTTTTTCAGGAATAGCCTTTGTGACTCATTTATTCCTCGGTCTTGGGATTCTAAGTTTCATCAGGCATCTTTCATTTTTGCCTCTCTTCACACAAATTGTCTATTTTATCACCTTTCTATTCGCCCTTCTTCTTGGAGTCTTTAGCCTTTATGATTACCTCCAGCTGAAAAAGGGACGCCCTTCCAAGATGAAACTTCAAGTTCCGAATTTTTTAAAAAAGAGGATCCACCAGATCATTCGGGTAAGAAGCGATGAGCTGGAGGCGAATAAGGAAAGCACCTCGATCCGCTTCTTGCTGGCCGCTGTCGTCATCGGTTTCATTGTCACCCTTTTGCAATCTACTTGTACAAGTCAGGTCTATCTCCCCACAATCCTTTTTGTTACGAATATCCCTTCCCTCAGAGGGAGTGCTGTTTTGTACCTCATTTTGTATAATCTCCTTTATGTCCTTCCATTATTGGTCATCTTTGGGATAGCCTACTGGGGAGTCACTTCGGAACAGCTTTCCTTTTTTCTCCAGAAGAGGATATCCACCATTAAGCTCCTCACCTCTGCTTTCTTTTTCGCCCTGGCGGGGATATTGATTTTAAGCTTGATATAAGTCATAAAGATGCTATTCGAGTCCTGCACCATTGCCCGTATGCTCTTTTGTCCGGCCGATCCTGAGAAGGTCCTGCTGATGGATGAGGTATCGGGCCAGATTTGAAACAAATCGTCTCAAAATAATGAAAGGAGTAGGCTTAAATGAACAACACGGTTGAGGAACAATCCGCTGAATCGAAAGCGGGAAAGATGAATCGGAAAACCATTGTCTTTGCGGCCGCCGCAGTCGTCATACTGGCAGGGGCCTTCCTTTTTTACTTTTTCTATCTCCAAAGTCCACGACGCTTGGTTCTTGCCAAGGTGAATGATGAAAAAATCACGGTGGCACAATTCAACAAGGAGATCGCCAAAGTGGAGCCTCCTTTAATAAGAGATATGTTTCGGGAGGAACCCGATAAGCTTCTCGACCGACTGGTCGTAAAGACGCTCCTTTTACAAGAGGCAAAGAAGCAAGGTGCATCGGCTCCGGTTCAAACCTATAAGGATGCGGCCAAGAACCCTCTCCCGCCCGACGATTCGATGATCGTTGAGTTTATCGGCAAAAAGTTCTCTTCCCCACCGGAGGTAAAACCCGAGGAGGTTGAGGGATTCTACAAGACGTATAAGGATAAAATGGGCGGGAAACCCTTAAAGGAAGTGGCTCCGGCCATTGAACAGTATATCAGGGAAGCGAAGCGACAAGATGCATTGGAGCAGTATTTGGTGGAGCTTCGAAAAAATGCCAAGGTGGAGATCGACCAGAAACAGTTACAAAGAATTGCAGCCAAGCAACCCGAGATGAATACGGAGGAAGATCTGAAGAAGGCCCTCACGAGCGGAAAGCCCGTCTTGGTAGATTTTGGAGCAAACTCTTGCCTCCCCTGCCGCCAGATGAGACCCGTTCTCAAGGAAGTCGGCACGGAATATTCGGAGAAGGCAAGGGTTCTGGTCATCGACGCTTATAAGAACCAGAATCTTGCGCAGGAGTATAAGGTGTTCATGCTTCCTACTCTGGTCTTCTTCGATTCAAAGGGAAAGGAAGCTTTCAGGAATGTTGGCATCATGGAAAAAGAGAAGATCGTAGCGAAGCTGAAAGAAATCGGAATGGAAACGTAATCCGATTGCGGAACGCGCCTGCCTCGCCAATGCCTCATCAAGGCGGGGATTGCTGAATGCCCAATATCGACTCAAAAAGTATCGTTCTCAGGGCTTAACGTTCTAAAATTCAAACCGTGCCCGCAGCCTCAATGTGCTGCCACAGCCCCATCTGTTCAAGTGCTTTGCGAACCGGCTCCCGTGAAGGTTCGGGCGTCCCCATCCAGAAGGCAAGGACAACCGCCCGCGTTTCCACGCCTCCATTGGCGCCGCATTCTTCTCCTCCTTCCTGCGCGATGATTTGGGCCGCGCCGTGAATGACCTTCAACCGTGCAATTTGTGCCAACGGGGGTGGCACAAAGGCCATCAGATTTTCCAAGACTGAAGCGGCCTCGGGACTCAGGCGAACGCCGCTCACGTCCGGTAAGACATTCTCCGTAAGCGTCTGACGATTGATAATGGCCTCGATGAAAGCATCAAACTTCTTCAGAATCGCTTGATGCCTCTCTCGGTTAACCCGCACCACCTTTTCAGCCCATCGCCTGCAGTAGCCGCATTCATCACACGAGCTGTGATAGCAGTCGTGGGTCTTGAAATGCTCGGCGAAACCATCCAGGGCCCGATTGTCTATCTGCATCACGTCCGAGAAGGAATAACCGAAGATGTCAGCCATCTCGAGCATCAGGTCGATGTTCACAAGATCGGGCCGTATGAGGTACTCCAAATTGGGCGGATTATAGGCATTCTGCCGGGGCAACGTCAGCAGCTCGACGAGATTTCCGTCGAAGCGGCGCTGTTCATACGCCCGGACGACCTGCATAAGGGTCTCCGTGTTTCGGAATCGTTCGAGCAATTTCAGAGAATCGATCCCTATCTCGTTGTAATCGCCCACATCTTCGGGACGGATCCAACGGGCCTTGATGAGTTCGTCGGGTCTCCCTAATTTCATTCTCTGGCAATAGACCTGGCAATGATCGAGAACAAAGCCACCGCTGATGTGACCTCCCTGGGCCGAGTGAGACATCATGTTGATATGGTTCGTGTCGAGATAACACAGGTAGAGGCAGGAGGGATTGGCGATCACCTCGAGCTTGCAGCGAAGGGCCCGCCGCATCGAACGAAGGGAGGCGAAGTCGCGCGTCGCAGACTCCGCCAGAATGATCCCGTCCGCGCCAAGGTCTTCCCAGTACTTGGCTCGCTTGACGTTGGCCACGCGTGCCCAGCTCGAAACCACGACCTTAAAATCGGGAAAATGCCTCTTGATCCACACGAGCAGGATGGGTAGCGTGACCGTCACCATATCGGTGCCTGTCTTGGCCACCCATTCGATATGGTCGAACAGATTACGGTTTCCCTCGCGGGTCATCTCGAGGTTGTCCTGACAGGCACCGTTGAGAAGATAGTTGAAATGAAAGCCGCGCTTGCGAGCCTCGGCAACGAATTCTTTCGCCGGTTCGGGTGCGACCTTCGGCGCCAAAAAGGAACCTCTGCCGCCTCCAAAAGGATCGTCGGTAATCTGTCCAAAGAGCGTCTCCACACGGGAAGACTCGCCGCTCAGGCGTTCCAAAAGTTTCGGGTCCCAATTGCAAGCAACTGAATACTTCATGAAGCAAGGCCTCCTCTCGTGCTCTGCGACATCCGTATCCGATTTTGTACTGAAGAGTTAAGGTCTGGGTTGAGCTTTCGCGAAGATACACTTCCATTAACCTAAATTTCTCGCCCTCGCAACTCCTTTCGTCTTCAAACAGTGCTCTCGTCCGTTGACAATTCACCAATCTGACGGTATCTTAGACTCAATAAAGGTTTAAAGGATCGAGTTAAATACGCTTGAGCCCCAGAACCCTCGAATCCTTGTCCCCTTTTATTTAGATCCAAGGAGGTTAATCATGGAGCTGAAGACTGAGCGGTTGGAGATCCCGGAAGGATGTAACGTCATTTTTGGCCAAACCCATTTCATCAAGACGGTGGAAGACCTTTACGAGATCATGGTGGGCTCCGTTCCGGGCGCGAAATTTGGAATTGGATTCTGTGAAGCCTCGGGTGATTGTCTCATCCGGCTGGAAGGAAACGATGAGACCTTGAAGGAAGCAGCCGAGAAAAATGCTCTGAAGATTGGGGCAGGTCATACCTTTGTCGTCGTTCTGAAGGATGCCTTCCCGATCAATGTCCTCAACGCGGTCAAGATGTGTCAGGAGGTCTGCACTATTTTCTGTGCCACGGCAAACCCCGTGGAAGTGATTCTCGCTCAGTCTGAACAGGGCAGAGGAGTCCTGGGCGTGATCGATGGCTCTTCTCCGAAAGGCGTCGAAAAAGAGGATGGGATGGTGTGGAGGAAAAACCTGTTGAGGAAGTTTAAATATAAACTGTAACCAGTCGGTGAGAAATCCCGATGACGGAGAATGAGATCATCTTACATTTTCATCGACGGCCTAATGCTCTCATGAGCATTGCACTCGCCGTTTCCGGAATTTCAACTCATTTCAAAATGGGCGACCGTGTGCCGAAAATCAAGGCGGTGTGGGAAGATGTGAAAATAGACCCCGATCATCTTAAGGATTTCGGAGAAGCCTGCGGACTGCCTCCGCATGGTGAGTTTCTCGATCCCCTGTATCCCCTGACGCTCATTTATCCCCTTGTCCTTAGGGTCCTCGGCCATAAAAAGGCGCCTTTAAGCGTATTTCGCATGTTAAATACGAGGTTGCAGGTCACTTCGAATCGCCGAATCGGACCGGATGAACCTCTGCGGATCGTCTGTGAAACCGAGTCCCTGCGGATTGTCCCTAAAGGGCTTGAATTGGATTTGATCTCTGCGGTTCGGACCGATCATGAAACCGTGTGGGAATCCTTACATACATTTTACTATCGCGGAGAATTCGGAGAATGGAATCCCTCCCATTTTGACCAACCGGAACTCTTAGCTATTTCAGAACCTAAGACATTGGCCTCCTGGTATCTTCCGGATGGCGTCGGGTTCCGCTTCGCCAGGATCTCAGGGGATAGCAACGGGATTCACTACAGCAGTTCATACGCGAGGCTATGTGGTTTTAAAAGGGATTTTGCTCAACCGCTGTTAATATTAACAAAAAGCCTGAGTTGCTTTTCGGATTTCGATCCATCCAGATTCCGTCTGCTGGCTCTGTTCAAAGGACCTGCCTATTACAAGAGCACCATCTCCCTCAAGGGCGTATCGAGCGGGGAAGGAATTCGATTCGACATTTATTGCGAGGATAACCCAAGGCCTTCTCTCTCCTGTCAACTTTCAAGAGCCTGTTGAAAAACCCATTTTTTTCGGGCTGATCAAAAATGCCCAGATCCAAGACGCCCGAAATCCTGGGGAGTGAGGCGTACTTGAATGTACGCTGCAACGACGAAGGATGAGGGGAACGCCGCAGATGGGGTTTTTCAAGAACCTGTCAAGATGACACCAAGCACGCGCGATTCAAACCTTGGCGACGCCTTTGAGAAACCTGCGTAACTTAAGAGGTCAGCGTCATTCGAGCAGAGCCTAACGGGTATTCTCGGAGCGATGAAAAGTTTCTCTCCGTAAGGAATGGAAAAAAGCGGGGAATTTCTCTAACAATTTGCGCTATGGCCCATCTGCTGGAAAATCAGGTCCCGTCTTTTACCAGACATTCCAGGGCCGTGATATACTCCTCCGTCATGCAAGTGGGGATCCGATGTTTCTGCAAACATTCAAAACATTTACTCGGCTCATAGAGAGGGGTGCTCACATATTTCTCTCCCCCGTCCGGAAAGAGGGTAACGATCAAACCCCGACTCATCTCTGTCGCTTTCTGTAATGTCCCCCACATGGCCGCCCCGGAACTGATCCCACAAAAGATTCCCTCCCGGATGGTTAGGACCCTCGCCATCTCAAAGGCATCCTCGTCCTTGACATTGATCTTTTCATCCAATCGTCTTGGATCGTAGATCTCCGGCACATACTGAGAGCTGAGGTTTTTCAACCCCTGGATACTCGAGTTGGGATAGGGCTCCACGCCAACAATCTTGACTTCAGGATTGTGTTCTTTCAGTCGCTTCGAAACACCCATCAAGGTCCCGGTGGTTCCTATCCCCCCGACGAATAGATTGACCTTCCCTTTGGTAGCCTTCCAGATTTCTTCACCCGTCGTCTCATAATGGGCGAGGACATTATACTTACTCTCAAATTGCTGAGGCATGAAATATTTAGGATCTTTGGCCATCTCCTCAGCCAAATCAATAGCTCCGTCCATTCCCTTGGAACCCTCGCTTAAAATAATCTTTGCTCCAAAGGCCGTGAGGATCTTTCTTCTTTCCATGCTCATGGTCTCCGGCATCACCAATTCTAATCGGTATCCTTTGACCGCACAGACCATGGCCAGAGCAATGCCGGTATTTCCGCTGGTAGGCTCGATGACAATCTTATCCTTCGTCAGAAGCCTCTCCTTCTCCCCGTACTCAATCATGTATTTCGCAATCCGATCTTTCACAGAACCGGCTGGATTATATCGCTCCAACTTTGCATAGACCTTTACCTTCTTATTGGGAACAATATGATTGATCCTCACCAAAGGCGTGTCTCCCACTAAATCGACCATATTTTTGCCGACACGATACATCGCTGTTCTCCTGCCTCCGCGCTACTCAAATGACGTGAGTCGTGAATGGTGAATCGTGTTATGAAAAGTCAAATCTCTCTCGAATCACGAATCACCAGCACGAGTCACGCCATGAGGGGTTCAATGACGCTGAGGATCTCAGCGCCATTGTCCGTGATGGCAATGGTATGCTCAAAATGGGCGGAGCGTTTTCCATCCGCCGTCACGACGGTCCAGCCGTCCGGGAGGACCCTGACCTCATAGGTTCCTTCGTTCACCATGGGCTCCAAAGCGAAGACCATTCCCTTCCCGAGTCTCGGTCCCTGGTGGGGCATCCCAAAATTCGGAATCTGCGGTTCCTCATGGAGTTCTCTCCCAATCCCATGTCCTACGAAATCCCTGACCACAGAGAATCCATGAGATTCCACCCAGCTTTGAATGGCGTAGGAGATATCAAAAAGTCGGTTTCCTACTTTCGCTCTTTCGATACCAATATAAAGCGCCTTCTCCGTCACATCGAGAAGTCTTTTGGCTTCCGGATCTACCTCCCCCACGGGAAACGTGATGGCTGCATCTCCGAAATAGCCAAGGTAATTGACCCCTACGTCCAGGCTCACAATATCACCCTCTTTCAATCGGCGCTGGCCTGGAATGCCGTGAACGACTTCATCGTTAATGGAAATACAAAGGGTTGCAGGAAATCCCCTATAACCCTTGAAGGCGGGACGGGCTCCCTTTAAAAGGATGTATTCTTCGGCCACTTGATCCAATTCCTTTGTCGTGATTCCTGGCTGAATCATACCCCTCAATTTTTCAAAGACCTCTGCCACCATGACATTGGACCTCTTCAGTTGCTGGATCTCCCGCTCGGATTTCAGGATAACCATAGCACTAATATGCATTTGAACCATGGAATTGTCAACATTCCGACCCCGCCAATTCAGACACCGAACTCTCGCCTGTCGAAGAACTTTTCCGACGAGCAGGTCAGACATTGGACATCCGATAGGCGTTTCGCACGGGTTAAAATTCAGATTTAGAATTTCTCAACCTCCATCTTCGCGTCGGACTCGAGTTTCATTCTCTTGTCTGAGGTCTACTGTCTTATTGTCTGAATCACAGATTTAACGACCCGCTTTTTATTGACTTTTCAACACCATTCGGTAATATTGTTCTGTACGCCCCATGAGGTGTTAGAGATGATTTCAAGATATACCGGACCGGAGATGGGAAAGATTTGGGCGGATCAGAGAAAGTTTGAAGCCTGGCTCCAAATCGAGCTTCTCGTCTGCGAGGCCCTTTCCCAGTTAGGTGAGATCCCGGCACAGGCTGTCCGAGAAATCAAGGAAAAAGCCTCCTTCGATATTCACCGTATTGACGAAATAGAAAAAGTAACGAAACACGACGTCCTCGCCTTCCTGACCAATGTGGGGGAGTCGATCGGTCCCCTTTCAAGATATTTCCATTACGGTCTCACATCCTCCGATATCCTCGACACCTCTCTGGCCCTGCTCTTGAAGGAGGCTTCTGCACTCATCCTGCAAGACATCCACCGGCTCTTGGAGGTACTAAAGAAAAAGGCCTTCCAGTATAGGGAGACCTTGATGATCGGCCGATCCCACGGCATCCACGCCGAGCCGATCACCTTCGGCCTCAAAATGACCCTCTGGTACGATGAGATGAAAAGAAATCTCATCCGCATGGAGAGGGCCAAAGAGGCGGTGAGTGTGGGGAAGATCTCGGGAGCAGTCGGGACTTTTGCCCATATTCCACCCTCTGTTGAGGAATTCGTCTGCGGGAGATTGGGACTCAAACCCTCACCCATCTCGACACAGATCGTCCAGAGGGATCACCATGCTGAATTCTTCGCCACCCTGGCCATCATCGCCTCCTCAATAGAAAAATTTTCTGTAGAGCTCCGGCACCTCCAGCGTACGGAGGTCTTGGAAGCCGAGGAATTCTTTTCCAAGGGGCAGAAGGGTTCCTCTGCCATGCCCCATAAACGCAATCCCATCTCCTCAGAAAATCTCTCCGGTCTGGCACGATTGGTGCGATCTTACAGCCTGGCGGCTTTAGAAAACATTCCGCTCTGGCATGAGCGTGACATCAGCCACTCCTCCGTGGAAAGGGTGATCGCCCCGGATGCTACGATTTTAATCGACTACATGCTCAACCGCCTCAGCTCTCTGGTCGAGAATCTCATCGTCTACCCGGAGAATATGAAGGCAAATCTGGAGAAGATGGGGGGTCTCATTTTTTCCGAATCGATCCTTCTCTCTCTGGCCCGAAAGGGTCTCTCGAGGGAAGAGGCCTACGGGGTGGTGCAAAGAAATGCGATGAAGGTCTGGGAAAAGGGCGAGGATTTCAAAACCCTTCTCTCCAAGGATGAAACCATTGAGCGCCTCATGACCGGAAAGGAATTGGATGCTCTCTTCGATGTCCGGGCTCATCTGAAACACGTTAACGATATCTTCCGAAGAGTATTTGGAGAGGCTTAAGATGAAGAAGGATCAAAAACCTACCCCTGACCTGAGAGATCTTCTCCGAATCAGAGAGCCTTCAGATCGAGGCGGGAAGAAACCCATTTTTAAAAAGACCCACTTTACAATCTGGTATTTTGTCATCGCCTTTCTCATCGTCCTGCTCATCCAGAATTACATCAGCTCCAGAAGGGATGAGGATGTCATCACTTACAGTGAATTCAAGGAGTCCCTCCGGGCCGACAAAATCAAAGACCTGGCCATTACTCCCGAAGTAATCACGGGGAAGAGGGAGACCGAGAAGGGTTTAAGAAAATTTCAGACGGTGCGGGTGGAAGATGCGGATCTGGTGAAAGAATTGGAGGCCCACCACGTCAAGTACGAAGGGAAGGTCGAAAGTAAATGGTTGACCAATATTGTCTCGTGGATTATTCCCCTCGTTTTCTTCTTTATATTATGGCGGATCCTCTTCTCCCGAATCGGAGCCGAAACAAGTGTGATGTCCTTTGGAAAGAGCCGGGCTAAAATTTACGCCGAGAAGGAGAAGAAGATCACCTTCACCGATGTGGCCGGAATTGACGAGGCCAAAGAGGAATTGAAAGAGGTGGTGGAGTTTCTGAAAAGTCCGGGAAAATTTCAACGCCTCGGTGGGAGGATCCCGAAAGGAGTCCTCCTGGTGGGAATGCCCGGAACGGGGAAAACGCTGCTCGCCCGGGCCGTGGCCGGAGAGGCGAACGTTCCCTTTTTTTCCATCAGCGGCTCCGATTTTGTGGAGATGTTTGTCGGCGTGGGAGCGGCAAGGGTCAGGGATCTCTTCGCACAGGCTCAAAACCATGCTCCGTGTATCATCTTCATCGATGAACTGGATGCCCTGGGAAAAGCCCGAGGAGTCAATCCGATGGGCAGACACGACGAACAGGAGCAGACCCTCAACCAGCTTCTGGCGGAGATGGATGGCTTTGACCCGAATACGGGGGTGATCATCATGGCCGCTACCAACCGGCCTGAAATTTTGGACCCGGCTCTTCTCCGGCCGGGGAGGTTCGACCGTCATGTGGTGGTCGACCGACCCGATATCGTCGGTCGGGAGGAAATTCTAAAGCTTCATGCCCGCAATATCACATTATCTCCGGACGTCGACTTGAAAGTCATCGCTTCAAGAACGCCTGGATTCGTTGGGGCAGATCTTGCCAATATCGTGAATGAGGCTGCCCTGCTGGCTGCCCGAAAGAATAAAGAATCCGTGGAAATGGCTGATATTGAGGAGGCCATTGACCGCGTGGTGGCCGGCCTGGAGAAAAAGAACCGGTTGATGTCGAAGAAGGAAAAAGAGATCGTTGCCTTTCATGAATCCGGTCACGCCATTGTGGCCACCCTGGTGCCGAATGCCGACCCGGTTCGCCGTATCTCTATCATCCCGAGAGGGATCTCTGCCTTAGGCTATACGCTTCAATTGCCTACGGAGGACCGTTATTTGATGACTAAGACAGAGCTCCTCGACCGCTTGGCGGTTCTGCTGGGCGGAAGGGTCGCCGAGGAAATCGTTTTCGGAGAGATCTCTACCGGTGCCCATAACGATCTCCAGCGGGCGACGGACATTGCCACCAGCATGGTCAAAGAATTCGGGATGAGCCAAAAATTGGGTTATGTCACCTTCGAGAAGGAAAAACAGCCCCTTTTCCTCCCCTCTTCAATGTTCCCCTCGAGGGAATACAGTGAGGACACGGCCAAACAGATTGATGAGGAAGTGAAGAAGATTGTGGACGAGACCTATCTCAGGGTCAAGGAAATATTGACGGCTAAGAAGGATAAGCTGGGAGAGCTTGCCCGTCTCTTGCTTGAAAAAGAGGTGGTTGAGGAGGCGGATCTGAAAAAGATACTTGAGTTACCTCCCGCCAGCGCATGACAAAAAAAATCTTAAGACATCTTCGGGCAAAGATGTTCGCGGGAATTTTGGTCATCCTTCCCCTCGGGATCACCTTTCTCGTCTTGAAGTTTGTCTTCAACAGCCTGGACAGTATCCTCGGCCCCCTGATCCCCGACATCAACATCTTCCTTTTCCATCATCCCTTCCATCTCCCTTACGTGGGGCTCATTAGCTTCCTGCTCCTGCTCTATCTCATCGGCTTGATCACCACCAACGTCCTGGGCCGCAAATTGATTGGTTGGGCGGATCGTCTCTTCACGGCGATCCCGGTGGTCAAGAATATCTATACGTCCTCTAAACAGCTGACCGATGCCTTCTCAGCCACGCGAAAAGGCTCCTTCCGGCAGGCCGTTTTTGTCGAATTCCCGCAGGAAGGAAATTATGTGCTTGGATTTGTGACGAATGAGTTAACGGACCTCGATCGCCAGACGAAGGTGACCGTGTTCGTCCCCACGGCCTTTGTCCCGCCTCAGGGCTTCCTCCTCTTTCTCCCCAAAGAAAAGATACTTCCTGCCCAGTTGACTGTCGAAGAGGCGATCAAGGCCATCATGTCCGTGGGGATCGTCACCCCTCACACGCTTTCGGTTACGTTACCCCGCTCGAAATCTGAAAAGGAATAGGTTGAAAATTTTAGGGGAATGAAGTATCTTAATCCAAAAATTGAAGGAGGGTCTTAACTATGGAGGGTATTACGCTTCTGATCGCAGTGGTCGCACTCATCATTGCTATCCTCGCCTATCAGCGCACAGGGGGAACCGCAGAGCTGAAGCGGCAAATCGAAGGCGCCGCTTCTTCTCCTGATTTGAAGAAACAGATAGACGCCTTGCTAGCGATGACCGATTCCTTGAGAGAGAAGACGGCCGATGCGCTGGACCGTTTAGAAAAGGCCATCCGGAAAACAGAAAAGGGCGAATAGGCCAAACAGACCCTACGTCGAAATTGAGGCTTCATGGATAAACCCTTACAAGTTCTCTTTGCAACGCCTGAGGCCGTCCCTTTTGCCAAGACAGGAGGGCTGGCGGATGTGGCGGGAGCCCTTCCTAAATCCCTCCGGGAGTTGGGATGTGAGATCAAGCTCATCATGCCTTATTACCGGATGGTGAAAGACTCCGGCCTTCCCCATCAGTCTCTGGCCGAGGAGATCGAAATCCCTCTCGGTTACGAGAAGCTCAAGGCCGATATTTATCAGGGCCGTCTGAACCAGGACATCCCGGTTTATTTCATCGGCCGAGAGGAGTTCTTTGACAGGCCGCACCTCTACGGTACGGCCAAGGGTGATTACTTCGACAACGCGGAGCGCTTCATCTTCTTCTCCAAGGCCGTCCTCCTCTTTTGCCAGCTTATGGGGTTCTCCCCCGATATCATCCACCATCACGAATGGCAGACCGGATTGATCCCGGCCTATCTCAAATCGGTCTACCGGAACGATCCTCTCTTATCCCGTACGGCGGCGGTGTTCACCATTCACAACATTGCCTATCAAGGATTGTTCAAGAAGGAAAAATTCTGGGTCACCGACCTCCCCGCAGAAATGTACAACCCGGAAGGGATCGAATTCTGGGAGAGGATCAACTTCATGAAGGCGGGAATTGTTTATGCCGATGCGATCAACACCGTGAGCAAGAAATATAGCGAAGAGATCCAGACCGTTGAATATGGATACGGGCTGGAGGGTATTTTGAGAAAGAGAAGGAGTCGTCTTTACGGAATCCTCAACGGAGTGGACTATAAGGAGTGGGATCCCGCTGACGACCCGCACCTGATCGCCCGATACGACTTGAATGATCTTCACGGCAAAAAGGAATGCAAAAAGGACCTCCTCAAAGAATTCCATCTCCCCTCAACACTTGGGAACGCTCCTCTCTTAGGAATGATCTCTCGGTTGGCCGATCAGAAAGGATTCGACCTGCTAATGGAAATTTTAGAAGAACTTTTCACCCTCGACATCGGGTTCATTCTTCTGGGCACAGGGGATCAGAAATACCATGATCTCTTTACTCAGATCGCTCACAAGTATCATCAAAAAGCGGGGATCCGGATCGCCTATGATGACAAACTGGCCCATAAAATCGAGGCTGGAGCAGATTTCTTTCTCATGCCATCCAGATATGAGCCATGCGGCCTCAATCAAATTTATAGCCTCAAATATGGGACCATCCCCATCGTGCGTGCGACCGGCGGGCTGGACGACACCATCACTCCTTACGACCCCGTCTCAAAAAAAGGAAACGGGTTCAAATTCGTCCGTTACGAGGCCAAAGAGTTCCTGAACACCATCAGGGGAGCCATCCGGATTTATTCGCAGCCAGAACATTGGAAACAACTCCTCAGGAATGCCATGACAGCGGACTTCTCCTGGAAAAGATCGGCTGAGGCTTACCTTCAACTCTACCGGAAAGCCTTGGAGGAGAAAATGAGGTCCCTATGAAGAATCAAAGAGCCTACACCTTGATCGGAGGAATCCTCATTGTCATGACTTTATTTCCTCCGGGCCTCCTTTCTGCCAAAATGCCTCCCTTAACAAATTTTGAACACCCCAGGCTGATCGAAACACGAGAATTATTTAATCTGATTGACCATCCTTCCATTCGTATCGTTGACATGCGGACGTCGCTCTCCGACTATCTCAAAGGCCATATCCCGGGCGCTGTCTACCTCCATTTTGAAAATCTCCAGGTTCCGGATAAGGGCGTCCCCGACCAGGCTCCCGACCGGATCTGTTTGGAAAGATTATTGGGAGATAACTTAGGCATTTCCAATCCCACTGGGATCATCCTCTACTCTGAAAAATCAAACCCGAATGCGACGCTCCTTGCCTGGACCTTGGACTACCTAGGCCACAAGAAGGTGGGCGTCCTGAACGGAGGCTGGGAGAAATGGGTCTCAGAGAGATTTCCCACCACCCAGGTGTATCCCTCTCTTTCTTCTAACAAAAAATTCTTCGGGAAAGTGATTCGAGAGACGGCCGCCGAGAAGAAATGGATTCAGGATCGACTCTCCGTCAAGAATGTGGTGATCGTGGACGCCCGCCATCCAAGAGAATACAGCGGCGAAGAGGGAGAAGAGGTGCGCAGAGGGCATATCCCCGGAGCCAAGAATGTATTTTGGGAGTCGACTCTGGAGGGAGAAGAGGTGCGGGCTTGGAGGAAAAAAGAGGATTTGGAAAAATTCTTTGCAGAATCCGGCGTGACGCGGGGAAAACAGATCGTCGTCTATTGCAGAACAGGAAGGGAAGCGAGCCATCTCTATTTCACCCTGAAATATGTTCTTGGGTTTCCCCATGTGTTTCTCTACCGGGGGTCCTGGGTCGAGTGGTCTGCGGACAAGACCCTGCAGGTCAAAATCGGCATGGATCCTTAAAGCGGAATTTCTGAAAAACTCCATAAATCTCTCATTAAAAGAAACCTCTCAATTCTTGAAAAAGATGCCCCCTTTCTGTAAGGTTTCTAAAAGGGAAAAATCAAAGAATTGAGTAACGTTCCCCGTCCCAACCTCCCAGTCCCACCAGGATCCCTGCGCAAGAGTCCTTCCTATAATAGAGTTTTAGCGTATTTTGTTTTTAATACAATATTTCACATCGAAATCAACAGGCTTTCAAATTGAAAGTACTCTCATTTCTCCCACCTCCATCACGTTTAAAATATTTTCTGTTGAACGTACGATTTCTTTTTTGAGGTCCTTTTGCGATTGAATGGGAAGAAGCAAGCATTTCATTTTTAGAAATTCACTGCTGTCCGCGAAGCGTCTAATTATCTTCTGGACTTCTGAAGGAGATATTTCCCTTAAATGGGTTAAAGCCCCGCGGAACTCATCTTCTTTGTAACGCTCTGTGATATCATATTCTCGGAATCGCATGCGGGATTGGAGGATATCGATCAGTTTTGTCTCTCCTAACAAGGTAAAGAGGGAGATGCTTCGCATTCCATCCTGAATTACCTCTCGTCTCCGCTCCCATCCCAATTCAAATCTGGTTTTATAGTCCAGCTCGCTTAGACTCTCTAAATTTCTTAAAAGGGCAATCTGATTTTCCGCAGATTGAAACCATCGAAACAGTGTATGCTGACTGACCGCCACAAGATGTTCTTCCCTATCCTTTAGCTTGCTTTTTGCTTCTATCTCCTGCAATGTATATTCGAATGTCAGGTACAGAGTCTTGGCCCGAAACGCAATTTCCGTGATCTCTCTTTCGCGGCGGGAGTCTCTGTGATAATACTGCTTGTATTTCCCTTCTAAGAGTTGCCTGGCCACGCTGAACTTTGTAAGTTGCTCCTGAATTTTTTTATAGGTTTGGCGGGTCTCGGTAATGATATCTATTGGAATATTCCTCCCCGCGGCAATCATCAAGCATAGTCCCTGAAATTGATCCATCGTCTCACTAAGGTCAAACCGGGTATTCTCCATGATTCGTTCTAAGCCTGCCGCAGTTCCTTGAAAACTATCTCGCTCCACAATCTGCCTCGAACTTGGTCCGCTCAGATACATCCCTCACGGGCGGCCACAGGTCTCTCGTCGTTTGGCCTTATTCGTGTCCTTTATCTTGTTAATTTTTTTCGGAGCAAGAATGATGCCAGGTAGTCAAAAATCGATAACCATTTGAAAATTAATGTATCTTTAGAATTATTTCTTGATTGGAAGACCTGTCAGTACAACAAAAATTGGCAGCTCTTTGCGAATCTATCAAAAGTGTGCGGATAGCAAGCCGGGAAATTGACTTTCCCTTTCAAGAGCTCATAAATAGCTATTCATTCATTGTTTGTTACGACAAAAATTGGCACTTCTTTGTTCTTACCTGT
>Ga0187772_10000266_pt1 | contig 22825 bp, 19 predicted proteins | sample 0116_SJ02_MP15_2_FD_133137 | JGI IMG/M metagenome (GOLD analysis project Ga0187772, IMG submission 133137) | Tropical peat soil microbial communities from peatlands in Department of Meta, Colombia - 0116_SJ02_MP15_20_MG | ecosystem: Environmental > Terrestrial > Soil > Wetlands > Peat | place... | reverse complement strand
GATCGTGGGCGGCCTCACCGTGCCCCACCCGACCGGCACCGCGGCGGGGGTCCCGACCTCCCCTGCCTTCCTCGCCGGAATGAGCCGGGCGCTCGTCGGGCTATTGCCGCGGCTCGGGGCGCTCCGGGTGCTCCGCGCCTGGTCGGGCTACTACGACGACACGCCGGACGGGCTTCCCGTCATCGGCGAGGACCCGCGGCTCCCCGGCTTCGTCCACGCGAACGGGTTCGGCGGGCACGGTTTCATGCTCGCGCCGGCCGCGAGCCGCCGCGTGGCGCTCGCCGTCCTCCGGGAGCCGAGCGATCTCGATCCGACGCTGTTCGCGCCGGACCGCTTCCTCGGCCCACGGGCGACCGCGGCCGTCGAGCGCCTCCAGCTCGGCTGAGGGCGCGCGCTCCGCTACCGTATTGACCCGGGCGTCCGCTCCCGGCCGCCGTGATCGGGCAGTTCCCGTGGGACCCGTTCCCGCCGGGGGAGCCGGACCCCAAGGGCCCGGACCCGGTCCACGGGATCGCCTACCGGGCGGCGGTCACGGCCGCGGACGCGTATCGCTCGGTGCGGCTCGCGCTGCGGCGCGAGGGGGGCACGCTCCGGCTCGGGAACCGGTTCGTCTCGGACGGCCGGTACCGCGAGGTCGCGTTCCTCGCGTTCGGGGGGGCCGCGAACTCGATGGGGCTCGCCGTGCTCCACGCGATCGGCGAGCGGCTGACCCAGGGGTTCCTCGCGGGGCCGGACGACGTCCCGCCCGAGCTGCCGTTCCGCGGGGTCCGGATCGCGCCCGGGCTCGCCGTCGACGCGGGCTCGGAGGAGGCGGTGCGGGCCGCCGCCGAGATCTCCGAGGGGCTCACCGAACAGGACCTCCTCCTCGTCCTGATCTCGCCGGGCGCGATCCGCGCGCTCCTCCGTCCCCCGCCGGGCGCGTCGACCGGCGAGCTGAGCGACCTCCTCGAGCGGACGCTCGCGGCGGGCGCGACCGGCCGGGAGGTCGACCTCGTCGCGCGGGTCGTCGGCGACGGGATGGTCGGGGGCCGCCTCGCGGACGCCGTGCCCCGCGCCGACGTCGCGACGTTCCTCGTCGAGCGGGGCGATGGCCCGACCGTGCTCGGCGGCGGACCGATGCGCCCGGTCGGGCCCGCGGAGCGGACCGAGGCCCGGGCGACGCTCGAGCGGCTGGGGGTCTTCGCCGGGCTCCCCGGCGCGCTGAGGGACCGGCTCGTCCCGGGCGCCGACACCGCCTCCCGGCCTCTCGGTCGGGCGCTGCCGCGCCCGGTCGTGGTCGCGAGCCCGTCCGACGCGCTCCGCGCGGCGGCCGACGCCGTGTTCGACAAGGGATGGACCAGCCGCCTCGCCTTCCTCGAGATCCGGGACGCGCCCGAGGCGGGCGCGGACCGATTCCTCGACCGCTCGGAGGAGCTCCTCCTCGCGGAACGGCTCACGGCCGACAGCCGCACGAAGGGGGTCGGCACGTTCGCGATGACGACGCTCGGACTGCCCGAGGGCCTCGACGAGGGCCCCGCCCTCGGCCGCTTCCTCGCGCGGGCGCGCGATCGGATCCGCCGTCGCGAGATGAGCGTCGGCCTTTTCCGGACCGTCGGGCCGGTCGGATCCGCCGAGTACCCCGCGGGGGCCGTGGTCGGGGCGCCGACCGACCCGACCGTGTCGGTGCGGCCCGACCGGGCGCGCGCCCTCCGGATGCGGCGCGGCATCACCGACGTCGGACTCCTCGCGGTGTCGCTCTGCCGTCCGCCGTCCGTCCCTGCCGGCTCGAGCTAGGCGCGACGCGCGAGCGCCCCGATCAGAGTGAGTAACCTCGGCCGCGAGGCCGCCGGCCTCAGGCGGAGGCGCGGGTCGGAGGTCCGAGTACCGGCACGGTGTTCCCGCACCGAGGGCAGAAGTGGGCATCGGGCGGGTTCTCGTACCCGCACCTCGGACAGAAGACGTGCGCCGTCGTCGCCGCCGTGGCCGGGGCAGGTGGCGGAGCCGCGGCGAGGTTCGCCACGGGATACGCCGGCATCGGAACGCCGAGCGCGGCCGCTTGGACGGCGCCGGGGTACCCCGGCACGACCTGGACCACATGCGCGCGCGCCGGCACGGAGAGCGGGCGATCGTCCACGGCGAGGAGGAGCGCCCCGGTCGTGACGCCGAGATCCGCGAGCACGATCCGCCGGGTCTCGAGGGCGAGGACGATCCGATGCGCCAGGCCCGGGGTGATCGGCTGCGCCGCGCGGACGGGCAGGACGATCGCGAGCGGACCGATCGACACCGCGGTGCTTCCCTGCAGGCGGGCCGGGTACGGCTGAATCGTGCCCGTCGCGTCGATCACCTCTCCGCGTCGAAGCGCCGCGCGGGGGGCCCGGACAATCGCCCGGGTGCCGCCGGCGAAGGCCACGCCGAGGATGCCGACGAACACGACCTCGATCGGGAAGACGCCCGGGTCGTAGGGGAACCCGAGGTACCACGTGACGGAGAGGAGGATCGCCCCGAGGCTGAACAGCACGCCGAGCACGCGGAGGACGCCCACCTGCGGTGACTTACATCGCCGGACGAGCTGCTCCTGCTCCGCGTACGTGAGCGGCCGCACCGGCACGTCGAGCCCGATCGCGGCTGCGCCGAGCGGGCCGCCCCGTTTCCCTCGTCCTCCCGCCATCGACCCGTCCCCCTTGTCCTACCCCCACGGAAGATGCGGTCCGACCGGGCACTCCCACCGGAGGAACGCGCGCGAGGAGCCGTAGGAGACCCACTTCGTCCGCAGGGCGACGGCGTGCCCCGGGCACGAGACCGATCCGATCCGGGGATCGGCCTCCGAGCTGGGGGGCGGCACGCCGCCCGGTATCGTCCAGTAGTCCGGGGGCCCGGCGAACGCGAACCCCGCGGCGGCCGCAACCCCCGCCCCTCCACCGATCGGGACCTCGGGGATCATGCCGAGGGCGCCCGGGGGCGGGCTCGGGGATCCTCCGGTGCCCAACGCGCCCGACGCCCCACCGCCCGAGAAACGGGCTTCCGGGGATGGGGACGCGGTGGGCGAAGAAGCGCCGGAGCCGGGCGCCGAGTAGGGGGTCGCCGGGCCCGGCGGGCCACCGGGGCCGCCCGGGCCGCCTCCGCCGCCGATCGGACCCTTCGGGACGTTCGGCAGCGGACCGGCCGTGGAGGCGACCGCGGCGAGGCCCGCGAGCCCAAGGACTCCCCCGAGGATCGCGGCCCCGGTGCTGAGCACATCGAACCCGGCGCCGAAGAGATCGCCGCTGCCGGTGAAGGTGAACGTGAAGACCGTGTCGCAGTACTCCGCGCACGTCCCCCCGCCGCCGCTCGAGCCGCCCCCCGGGACCATCTGGACGGTGAGCGTCGAGCCGCTGTACGTGCCCGTGAAGCTGTCGCCCTCGGAGTCGGTCGCCGTGAACCCGGAGCTGTCGGAGTTCATCGAGCCCGAAAGCGCGGTGCCGAGCGTGCCGGAGAAGAACGCCCACGCGCACGAGGCGTCGATGCTCCCCATCGTGACCGTGAGGTAGCCCGAGAGACCGGAGCCGGTGTCGTTCAGGACGATCGTCGCCGAGCCGCTCCCCGTACAGTCGCCGGGGTTCGAGCTGAGCGTGAACGAGCCCTGCGTGCTCGTCCAGGAACCGTCCGCGCGGGCGAACCCCGCGGCCGCGACGAGCGCACCGACCGCCACACCGGCGGCGAGAAGGACGAGCACGACCACGCGACCCGTCCGTCGCCGATGGAAACGTCCTATGTCGGCCAGAGCGCGGACCACCGAGCCGCCTCCAGCCATCGTTTCTCGGAAAGAAGGGGGTTAAGCCCTTCGTGAACTCCGCATGACGAACCTCGACGCCCGACCGCGGCGCGCCGTGGGGCGCCCGACCCCGCGACCGAGGGACCCCGACGCCCTAGTGCCCGTTGCCGCTCGCGGCGGGACTCCCCCGCTCCTCGAGCTCCTGGAAATGGCGCTTCAGGGCCATGTACTCCGAGAAGGTGATCTGGCGACGGGCGCGGACGGCGCCCGCCTGACGGAGCGAGCCGATCTGGAACTCTCGGAGGAGGTCGGCGACCGGGCGAGTCGGTTCGGCGGGACGGTCCGCCGCGATCGGCACCGCGGCGATCGGCCGGTCCGCGAGCCGATCGGGCGCCGGGGCCGGGGTCGGGGCCGGTTCGACGCCCTGGGCCGCCAGGTGAGCGCGGAGCCGCGCGTGCTCCCCGGGCGTGAGCTCTCCCTCGTCCCGTAACAGATCGACGAGCTCCCGCTGCCGGGGACGGTACGTCTCGACGAGCTCGGGGAGGTCGCGATCGGCCCGGGGGATTCCGACCCCCGCGATCGGCAGGCCGACCAGGGCGTCCAGGTCCGCCTTGAGCCCCTCGAGCGTCGTCGCGAGCTCGCTGGGGGTCGGACCCGTCCCCTCGGCGCCCATCTCGAAGCGCGCCGTCAACCGGGCGACGCCGGCCGCCGAGCCCTCCGGGCCCAGCGGACGCTCGACCGACAGCTCGATCTCGCGGGGCCGGCTCGTCACGCCCCCCGACGGACGACGGCGGAGAAAAGGTACGCGCGCTCTCGAGCCGATGACGGCCCGGCCGGCCGCACTTACCCCGATTCACCTAATGTAATACAGTAACTATAAAAGGGTCCGCGCACCTTAGGACCCCGAGGCCACGACCATGGAGACCGAACGCGCCCGCCGATCCCTCGCCCCCGGACCGAGCCGAGTGCCCGACGCCTGCGAGGGCGGCGAGGGCCGTACCCTCTGCCCCGTGCTCGCCGCCGTCGGGGTGATCGGGACCGAGTGGCGCCTCGCGATCGTCCACCGACTCCTCGAGGGACCCCAGCGGTTCAGCGAGATCCTGAAGTCGAACCCGCGCCTGAACGCGAAGACGCTCAGCGCGACCTTGAAGTTCCTCGAGAGCCAGGGCGTCGTGCAGCGCACGGTCGTGAGCACCCGCCCGTTCTCGGTCGTCTATTCGCTGACCGAGATGGGTCTCGGCCTCGCGCCCGCGGCCCGCGAGCTCCGCGCGTGGGGGGAGCGGTGGCTCCTCCCGCGCAACTCCGCGGCCGCCCGGGCGTCCGCCGCCACTCGCCGGCCCCCCGCGATCCAAGGCGAACTCCCGCGGATCGTGGTCGGGGACTCCGACCACCACCGCGCGCGGTAGCCGCAACGCCCGTCGGGGGACCGTTCCGCGACCTCCCCCGACCCGCCTCAAGTACCCATTCCGGGGTAGCGAGTACTGCAACCACCCCGGAAGGGTCCCTCCACATCGCCGCAAGGGGACATGCACCGTGTCCCAGGCGTGCGAGGGACTCTTCCAACACCTCGTTTACCGCTTCGTTCACCGTTCAGACCGTCCCGTGGAGTTCACCTCTCGAGCCCCCTGGTCGACGCCGAATGCACGACTGCGCGTCGACCCTGACGTCCCCTCCGACCGGATCCTCCGTGGATCCCCTCTCGGTGCCGACGACCTCCGACGCGTCGCGTCCCGACCCCGGCTCCGGCCGCTCGGTGAGCTCCCGCGGATCTTCGGTCCGCGCCTCCGCTCCTCCGGGCTCTTCCGGACCAATCGTCTAGCCTCGGCGTCGCCCCGAAGGAGCTAGGGACCTTCGCGGCCGCCTCCGTGGGCGTACGCCCGGCCGGAACCGCCGGGTCCGATGCCCTCGAGCGGCGCCCGACGAGGCGAAACGACCTTCCCGGCCGTCCCGCCGGACCCCCGTTCCCTCGAGCTCCTCGGTGGTCCGACCGCGGGGGCGGGCCCTCGAGGGACGGTCGCGCTCGCCACCGCGCCGGACGCCTTCCTCCCGCCGGCCCGCCGGGGGGAGGGGGGAATCGTAGAGAACCTTGGAACAGGAACCTAGCGCAACGCCGGTCCAACCCGTTCTTCGCCGAACTTCGAGGCCCGTCTCGTATCGGGGAGAGGTCCGCCTCCCGCTCGCCGGACCGTACCGACCGCGGGCCCGCCTGTATCGCCTTCCGAGCGGCGAACTCCGATGGCTCGTCCGGCTCTGGAACGTGGATCGGGCCGAGGCCCGGCTCGTCCCGACCTCCGAGCTCCGGGCGTTCGCCGAGCGGAACGGGCTCGCCGCACTCGTCCGCGAGATCGACGGCGTGGTCGCCCGCGCCCTCGCGCAGGAGCGCGATGCGCGCCGCTGAGACGCGGGCCGCCCGCTGCCGCGCGCCGTCGCGGTTCCGACGCCGCGGGTACCGATCGCTCGCCTACGCCATCGCGGCGACCCGGCCTCCGGCGGGTCTGGTCTTCGAGTCGACGCTCGCCGAGCCCTGGCCCCGGATCACGGCGCGACCGGGATCGATCTTCGACACGGCGCGAGCCGATCCGGCGAGCGCCGCCGTTCCGTTCGAGGAGATCCCGGTACCGGACGCCCCGGAGCCTCCCGCCGGGTGGGCGGATCGGAGCTTCGTGGTCGTCCCCCTCTCCGTTCCGGGGCAGTGGCCGTGGAGGCGCCCCACCGTCGCGGGTTCGCGCGGGGCCGCGACTCGGCTCCTCGGCCTTCACGGGTGGGTCGCGTTCCAGACCTTCTGGGTGCGGCGGCCCACGGGCGAGATCGCGGTCTCCCGACGCGGCCGGCTGGCGGCGCCCACGACCGACCAGCTGGCCCGGCTCGACGCGTCGATCTCCGCGGGGATTGCCGGCGAGTGGGCCGACGCGACCGGTGTACCGGCGGCCGTCCGACCGCTGGGGGCCTGCTCGCGGCGGGCGTGGGAACGAGGCTCGATCCACGGGCTCCCGCGCGACGCCTGGCTCGTTCGCAGCCCCGAGACGGTCGCCGACACGGCCGAGATCCGCGCGATCGGGTCCGGTGCCGACGAGACCACGAGCGAGCACACGGTGGTCTTCGGTGCCTCGGGCGCGGGGAAGACGACGTACCTCGCGCACCGGGCGGGCTCGGCGATCCGCCGGGGCGAGCGGGTCGTGGCGATCGACGTGCACGGGGACCTCACCCCCGCCATCGTCGAGCGCGTGCCGGTGGCCGATCGCGCCCGGCTCATCGCGGTCGACGCGACGCAGCGGCCGGTCCCCGGCATCGCGGCGCTCGTGCACGGAAGCCTCGAGGAGGAGCGGGCGGCCGCGCACCTCGTCGCGACCCTGAAGCGGCTGACGCCGGACGGTACCGATCTCTACTGGGGCTTCCGACTCGAGCGGATCTTCGACACCTTCGTCCGGCTCGTCCTCGAATCGGGCGGATCGATCCTCGACCTCTACGGCCTGCTCACCGACCCGCGACGGCGCGAAGCCGCCCGGTGGGCGACCCGACGTGAGGACCTCGCGACGTTCCTGGACGAACTCGCGCCCGTCGTGCGCCGGAACCCGGAGTTCCTGTGGTCGGCGGCCACCCGTCTATCGAAGATCGTCCTCGTTCCGGCGCTCGGGGAGCTGCTCGCACCGCCCGGGGGCGGCCTTCCCCTCGAGTCGCTGATCGAGTCCGGACGATCGGTGCTCGTCCGCCTGCCGATCGCCGAGCTCGGCCCCGAGGCGTCGACGTTCGCGGCCGCGCTCGTCCTCGGCCGGGTGTACCTCGGGCTCGTCGCCCGCTCGACGCGATCGGGATCGGTGCCGCTCGTCCACCTCGTCCTCGACGAGGTCCACGGGTTCCCGCCGCGACTTCTCGCGGAGATCCTCACCGAGGGGCGGAAGTTCGGCGTCCGGGCCGTGATCGCGACCCAGTATCCCGAACGGCTCGCGCCCGAGACCCGATCGGCCGCGGCCGGTGCGCTCACCGGATGCCTCGCCTTCCGGGTTCCCCGGCCGACCAGCGCGGAGGTCGGTGCCTGGCTCGGGCTTCCGCCGGGCGAGGCGGCCGAGCTGCTCCCGAACCTGCCGGTAGGACGAGCGCTCGGGGTCGAGGGAGACGCGGGCGAGGTCGTCGTCCTTCCGCCGATCCCGGACCCATCGGCTGCCCCCGGACCGGGGGCGTGGCAGCAGACGGTCGACCGCACCCGCGCGGAGTTCCCCGCCACGCCCGGCCCCTCGGGCGGGCCGGAGATGGACGACACGACGACCGACCGCCTGCTCCTCGCGACGCTGGGGGCCGAGGAGGAGGGGCGGTCCGTCGCGAGCGGCGAGCTGGTCCGATCCGCGTGCGACGACCCCGCCGACCTCGCCCGCGTCGCGGATCACTGGCGCACCGTCCTGCGCCGGGGTTGGGCGACGGAGTCGGACACCGGGTGTCGGATCACGCCCGCCGGCGAGCGGCTGCTCGGGCTCGCGGTCCCCACGGGAGCGGTGCGGGAGACGAGCGAGCACCGGGCGCTCCTCATCCGCGCGTTCCGGATCTTCGCGCGGCACGGCGGCCGCCTCGAGATCGTCCGGCAGGGCCGGTTCGACACCACCCTGCCCGACGCCCGGTTCCGCCAGCTCCCCCCATCGGCCCCGGGGGCCCCCCCGATCGAGCTCGCGGTCGCGCTCGATCGCGCCCGGTTGACGTGGGCCTGGCGGTACTTCGGGGGACGGGACGTGGAGGTGGAAGCCGAGGTCTCGGGGGCCCTGCGGCCCGACCGGATCCGCCGGGGCTGGCGGAAGGCGGAGGCGCGCGGCGCGTTCGCCCTCTTTCTCGTGGGGAACGCCGAGCGCGCCCGCCGGATCCGCTCGACCCTCCGGCGGATCGGCGTCGGGCCGGATCGGGCCCGGGTCTGGACGCTCCCGGTCAGGCCGGTCCCCGTGCCCCCGGGCCGCCCGACGAACCCCTAAGTGCCGGCGCCCCCTCGCGCCCGCGATGCGCCTGTTCGTCGCGATCGAGATTGGCGCGGCGGACGGCGCATCGAAACGGGCGCCGGACCACCTGACGCTCGAGTTCCTCGGCGAAACCGATCGGGGGCGGGTTCCCGAGATCGTCCGAGCGCTCGAGCCCGTCGGCGAGGAGGTCCCGTCGTTCGATCTGACCCTCGAGGGGGTCGGAGCGTTCCCGGCGCCGAGCCGGCCGCGCGTCGTGTGGGTCGGAGCCGGCCGGGGCCGCGCGGAGGTCGTCGGGCTCGCCCGCCGCGTCATCGACGCGCTCGTCCCACTCGGGATGCCCGCGCCGCGGGAGTCGTTCGAACCGCATCTCACGCTGTTCCGCGTCCGGACGGATCGGGACCGGTCGCGCGCGATGGACCTCTTGGCCCACCGGATCCCCCCACCCGAACCCCGGACTGTGAGGGTCGACCGATTCCTCCTCAAGGAGAGCGAGCTCGACGCCCGCGGGGCGATCCACCGCACGATCGCCAGCTTCGCGCTCCGAGGCCCGGGGGCGCCGAGCGACCCCTAGCCGGTCGCCGCCGCCGTGCGATCGGCCACGAGCTTCCGCCAGAGGTAGAGGGTCGCGTAGCTGCCCCATCCGGGGTAGTGCCGCTCGGCCCAGGCCCGCGCGTCGGCCTCCGGGGCCCGCCGCGGGAGGACGCCGTACTCCTCGAGGCCGACGCGCACTCCGAGATCCCCCGCGACGAAGACGTCGGTCCGGCCGATCCCCCGGAGGAGCGCGTTCTCGGCCGTCCAACGTCCGACGCCGGGGAGGTCGTCGAGGGCGGCCACCGCCGGTTCGAGGGGCCCCGCCCCGAGCACGTGGGGTGACGGCGCGTGCGGCCACCAGTCGGCGAGGCCGAGGAGGGTGCGCGCCTTGGCCCCGCTCATGCCCGACGCGCGCAGACCGGCGAGCCCGAGCCCCCGGAGCGCCGCGGGGGGCGGCACGCAGGGTACCTCGACCCCGTCGGCCTCGATCACGGAGCCGGTGCGCGCGAAGAGCCGGAGCTGCACGGTCCGCGCGGCTCGCACGGAGAGCTGCTGACCGATCACGGCGTAGAGCAAGGATTCGTACACGCTCGGGTCCCGGGGAAGCCGGAGGCCACGGAAGCGCCGCTCGGTGCCCCGAAGGACCGGTTCCCGTCGCACGAGGCGGTAGAACTCCCCAATCGGGTGATCGAGGGAGAAGAGGTCCCGGGCGGCCGCCCGCGCGGCGCGCGGCGGGGCGCCCCACGCCTCGACGCGCCATCGAGCGCCGCTCGGCTCCACGGCGAGGACGAACGGGCGCTCGGGCGGTCCCCAGGCCCGGAGGAGCCGCCGGCCGTCCTCGGCGAAGACGAGGGAGCGGGAGGAGTACTCGAGCTGGGCGCGCTCCTGCGGCAGCGACGCGAGGTGCGGAGGCGTGAGGTACGTGACCGTGGGGCGGCCCATGCGGTGGGGAGGGAGCACCGCCTAAGACGCCGTCGCGCCGGCATCGTTCAGCCGGTCCGCGGGGGCCGATCGAAAAAGCCAATGATTATGGGGCGTCCGACTGCTACCTGGCGCACCCCCACCCCTGTTCCAGGAGGGAGCTCCGAGTGCCCGTGCTCCGCGCGCTTCGGGACCCGCCCACCGGACGGAGGGTCCTCCTCGCGGCCGCCCTCCTCGTCCTGATGGCGCTCGTGAGCGGCTCCGCCGCCGGCCAGCCGCTCCCCCCGGGGGCCACCCCGGGCATGGGGAGCGGCTGCCCGGGCGCGGCGGCGCCGACCACGTACACCGGGTCGATCGCGATCGTGGGAGGACCGCTCTCCCCGAGCTACCGCGCGGGGGTCACGCTCCAGTTCGCGTTCTCGATCGAGTCGATCGAGATCGACCGCTCGACCGGCGTGGTGGTGTCGGACACCTGCGAAACGGAGAACGGGACCGCGGTGTCCAACGCGTCCGGCGCGTTCGGATTCGCCGCGACGCCGCCGACGTACCGATGTCCCCCGCTCCGGGGGAGCGGCGACTGCATCGAGTTCGCGGGTCCGTACGGCCCGGTGACCGTGAACCCACCGGCGGCGCTCCCCGCCGGTTATTTCGTCCGGGTCACGCAGGCGGCGACCCACTTCGGGATCGAGTACGTGGCCCTCCTCGCGGGCGTGGGCCTCGCGCCGACCGGCGCCGGTGCGACCACGTCCGTGGGCGCGCCCGAGACGTTCCGGGCGACGGCCACGACCGGGCTCGGCAACGTGAGCCCCCTCGCCGTATCGTGGAACTGGAGCGTGAGCGGTAGCGGCTGGTCCCTGGTGGACCGGCCTACCGGCGCGATCGCGACGGTCCGGGCCAGCTCGGGACGGGCGAACGGGTCGCTCCTCGCGATGGCCACGGCGACGGTCGACGGCGCGCCATGGACCGTCGAGAGCGCGCCGCTCGCTCTCGTCGCGATCGCGACAACCGTCACGGCGACCACGCTTTCGCGGACGACGGTGGACGCGGGCGCGTCCGTCGAGGCCCTGTTCAACGGGGCCGGCGCGTCGGACTTCAACTATTCGGGGACCGTCGTGCTCGGCGGCGGGCTCTCGAACGAACCGGCCGCATGCTCGACGGCGGACGCCGGACCGGGACGGGTGTCGATCGCCTGCCACGCGTACTTCACCGATCCGGACGTGGGCACGGCGACGATCGGAGCGGGGATCACGAACGGCTTCTCGAACGCCTCCGGGTCCTTCCCCCTCCTCCACGTCATACCTCCGCCCGCGGTCTCCGTCCTCCCGAAGGACTCGGTGGAGTACTCGGGCGCGACGTTCCCGGTCGAGGTCGCCATCGCCCCCGGGTCCGGGCTCAACCCGTACCGGGAGGCGTGCCTCGCGGCGGGGCCGGGGGCGCCCGTCTGCTCGGCCGCCGCCGGGCCGAACTGGACCTTCTCCGCCGAGTATCCGGCCGCGGGGAACTTCACGCTGCGCGCGTGGGCGATCGATGCCGACGGAACGAACCGCACCGCGACCGCCGCGGTCCGCATCGTGGCGCCGCTCGAGCTCGGGCCGCTCTCCGTCCGCGGGAACGCGTCGTTCGGGTACCCGCTCGAACTGTCGAGCACGGTGGTGGGCGGAGACCTACCCGGATGGGTCTGGTGGAACTCGTCCGCCCTCGGCGCGCCGATCGCGACCGAGCCCCTCGGCGGGGACGGGCCGATCTCCGTGACGTTCGTCGCGAACGTCGCCGGGACCGCTCGCCTCTCGCTCACGGTCGCCGACGGCCTCGGATCCACCGCCGAGGAGAGCGTCTCGGTCGCGGTTCCGCCGGCGCCGTCGGATTCGGTCACGCCCTCCACGATGACCCCGGTCGGGACGGCCACGGTGGGCCGTCCGATCGATGTCGCGTGGCAGGCGTTCGACCCGTCGGGCGCCCCCAACCACGCCTACGCCGCCCCCGCCGAGCTCCTGGTCGAGCACGCCGGCACGCAGGGCGAGTTCCCGGCCTGGGTCAACCTCTCGGGGAATCGATCGCTCGTTCCGCTCGGGGGCGCCGCCGTCGCGGTCCCGGCGGCCGCGTGGACCGGGGGCGTCCTCGACCTCAGCATCACCGCCGCCGCCGCGGGTCCGCTCGAGCTCCGGCTGGTCGACACCGGCCTGCCGACCGCGGTCGCCCCGGTCGACACGCTCGTGCTGCCGGACCTCGAGCATCTCGTGCTCTCGGACCCGCTCGTGCACGAGCCGGGCACGCGAACGAACGCGACGTTCTGGCACGTGGCGGATCGTTTTGGCGACCCGGTGCCCGGCGGATACCTCATCGTCCAGACGCTCGCCGCCGGTTTCGCCTCCGACGACCTCGTCCCCGTGACCGAGATCGGCCCGAACGAGTCGGGGGCGTGGGTGAACTACTCCGTACCCGCCCCCCTCGGAGCCACCGTCCGGGTCCTCGACCGGGCCGGACAGCTGCTCCTCGATCCGATCTTCGTCGGGCCGGTCGGCGCGCCCTCCTCCGCGGGGTCGCCGACGTGGATCACCCTCGGGACCGCGGTGCCGATCGGGGTCGCGGTGGCGGGGGCCTCCGCGGCCCTGCGGCGACGGCGCTCGGTGATGGAGCCGCCCGACCCCGACGGGATCGATCCGGCCCTCGAACGCCTCGCGGTCGGCCGCGCGCGCGTCGTGGAGATGGTGCGACGCGCCGGGGCGATCGACCTCGCGTCCCTCGAGGGCGCGTGGGAACCCCCTCCGGCGCCCCCCGATCTCGCCGACTGGCTCGCCTCGCTCATCGCGGACGGCACCCTCGGCGCGGCGATCGGCCCGGACGGGGTCGCGCGGTTCGCGGTCGCCGCTCCGCCGGCCGGGCCGCCCCGGGTGACGATCGACGTGGCCGAGTTCGACCGCGCGCTCGCCCGTCGCGCCGCGGCGGTGGCGGAGGAGGACCGGACGCCCGGGGCCCCCTAGGAGGGCTCCCGCCCGACGAGGTCGTAGTAGCGGTAGGCGGCCTCCCCGGCCCCGAAACAGTAGCGCAGGCTCGTGAAGCCGGCCTTGAGCTCCGCGGCGCTCCGCGCGACGTCGTCGGTGGACCGGTTCCGGTGGAGGAGCTCGTCGAACAGCTCGGCGATCCGGGCCATCTCCCGCTCGCCCATCCCGACGCGGGTCACCTCGGGGGTGCCGAGCCGCACGCCGCCCGGGAACTTCGGGCTCCGGTCCCCGGGGAGGAGGTTCTTGTTCGCGATGATCCCGGCCGCGGCGAGCTTCTTCGCGACCGGTTCGCCGCCGCCCTCCTTCTCGACGCGGACCGCGATCGTGTGGGAGCGCGTGAAGCCGAGCGCCTCGCCGAGGACGTCGAACCCCTTGTCGTGGAGCGCCTGGGCGAGCGCGCGGGCGTTCGCGACCGTCCGGCGGGCGTACTCCCGCCCGAACTCGAGGTGCTCCGCGAGGCTCACCGTGAGGGCGGCCATCGCGTGCAGGTGGTGGTTCGAGGTGACGCCCGGGAACGCGCCGCTCTCGAGCCGCTTCTTCACCTCGGGGTCGGCGAGCTCCCCGAGCAGGATCCCGTGCTGGGGGCCGGGGAGCGTCTTGTGCGTCGAGGCGCTCATCACGACGCACCCCTCCCGGAGCGGATCCTGGAACTCGCCGCCCGCGATCAGCCCGAGGACGTGGGCCGCGTCGTACCAGCCGCGCGCGCCGATCTCCTCGAGCGTCGGGCGGAGCTCGTCGATCGGCATCGGGAAGAGGAACAAGGACAGGCCGAAGAGGCACGTCTTCGGCCGGACCGCCCGCAGGATCTCCCGGGTGCGCGGGACGTCGATCGTCATGCGCTCCGGGTCCCAGGCATAGTAGACCGGTTTCACCCCGCGCAGGCCGAACGCCCCGAACGCGGCGCTCGAGATGTGCGCCCCGTCCGCGAGCCGGCTCGTCCCCACGAGATCGCCGGGCTCCGTGAGCGCCTTCAGCACCGCGAGGTTCGCGACGGTCCCGGACGTCGGTCGGACGTCCGCGAACGAGCAGCGGAACAGGCGCCGCGCGAGCTCGAGGCACAGGTTCTCGACCTCGTCGACCTGCTCGTTCCCTTCGTAGTAGCGTTCGCCCGGGAGCCCCTCCGCGTACCGGCTGTGGAAGTCGGAGATGAGGAGCTCCTTCGCGTACGGCGAGAGGAGGTTCTCGCTCGCGATCAGCGGGATCGACCGCTCGAACCGGCTCGAGTGCGCCCGGACGGTCCGCCGGACCCGGGCGACGACCTCGGCCATCTCGCCCGGCCGGACCGCCGCGGAAGACCCCGGCGTCCCCCCCACCCCTTCGTTTCCAGTGGAACTTCCCGTCGCGCCGTGCATGCGCCGAGCACCCGCTCGAAGCCATATATGGAACGTGGCCGTCGGCCGCCGCTCCATGCCGCCCAACCCCGAGCCGGCCTGGCCGGTGCGCCGTCGGTTCGAGGTCCCGTACCACGACCTCGACGTCCTGAACCACCTGAACCACGCCGCGTACTTTCCCTACATGGAGACCCTCCGATGCGACTACTACCTCCCGTTCCTCGGCACCGCGGACCCGACGAAGATCGACATCATCATCGCCGAGGCGGCGTGCCGGTACCTCGCGCCCGTCGGCTACGGCGCGGTCCTCGTCGGGGAGGTCGCCCCGGCCCGCCCGATCGGACGGACGAGCTTCACGCTCCTCTACCGGTTCCGTATCGACGGATCGTCCACGGTCACGGCCCGCGGACGGACCGTGGTCGTCGTGTACGACTACGAGAAAGGTGCGAAGCGGGAGATTCCCGCGGACCGGCGGGCCCGCCTGGAGCGGGACGCGGTCGACCCGGCGAGCGAAGGTTGGTGAAGCTCGGGTTCCAGTGGAAATGGGGGGGTGGGGGGGCTGCCGGTCTCAGAATCCGGGATGGATCGCGTCGCCCCGGGTGAGGGGCGGGGGCCAAGGGACCGGCTCGACGAAGCCGGGCTCGTCGGCGATCGTCTCCACGCGGTAGAGGACCCCGGTCCCCTTGAGGGCGGCGTGGACACCCGAGAGGCGCTCGTGGAACTCCGCGTCGGTCCGCCACTCGAAGACGAGGTCGTGGGGACCGATGATGAAGGAGAGCCCGGCGACGCGCTTCACGCGGTCCGCGATCTCGATCGGGGAGACGCTCTCGGGGGTGAAGTAGAGGTCGATGTAGCTGTGCATGCCGGTGCGAGTCGCCGTCGATTGGCGCGGGCCCCCTACATAAATCCGTCGCGGCCCGCGCGCGGGGGCGGGGGAGGTTTTAGGTAGCGGGCGGCCGTGGGCGGCCGCCGCGAGGCCCGGATGGCGAAGCCGACCCGGATCTTCTTCGTCGCCGACCTCCATGGCTCGGCGGTCTGCTTCCGCAAGTTCGTCAATGCGGCCCGGGTCTACGGGGCCGACGTGCTGATCGTCGGCGGGGACATCGCGGCGAAGACCATGACGCCGGTCTTCGAAGGGCCGGACGGCTGGTCGGCCACGCTCGAGGGGGAGCGCCGCACGGCCCGGTCCCCGGAGGAGCTCGACCGCCTCGAGGGGTGGCTCCGGGACTCCTCGACCGTCCCGTTCCGCACCCGCCCGGCCGCGTGGACCGAGCTGATCGCGAACCGCCCGGAGGCGGACCGGGTCTTCCTCGGGCTCGAGCTCGACGAGCTCCGCCGCTGGCTCGCCTTCGCCCGCACGCGGCTCGCGGGGAGCGGGGCCCGGCTCCTCCTTGGCCTCGGGAACGACGACTTCACCCCGATGGAGGAGGTGATCGCGCACGACGGGTTCGCCGAGCTCACCGACTCCGCGGTCCTCCGCCTCGACGCAAGCCACGAGCTCGTGACGCTCGCCTACTCGAACCCGACCCCGTGGCGGACGAACCGCGAGCTCCCCGAGGAGGAGATCGCGCGCCGGGTCGACCGGGAGGTCGCCCGGCTCGAGCGGGTCGACCGGGCGGTGTTCAACCTCCACGTCCCCCCGCACAACACGCCGCTCGACCTCGCGCCCCGGCTCGATGCGAACCTCGTCAAGGTGATGGCGCCGGGGGGCGAGCCCGACATGATCCACGTCGGGTCGACCGCGGTCCGCGCCGCGCTCGAGCGGCACCAGCCGCTCCTCGGCCTCCACGGCCACATCCACGAGTCGAAGGGGGTCGTCGAGATCGGACGGACGCGGGCGATCAACCCGGGGAGCGCCTACACCGAGGGGACGCTCCTCGGCGTCGTGGTCGATCTCGAGCCGGACCGGGTCCGGGCGAGCGTCCTCACGTCGGGGTGATCCGCGTCAGGAGACGCCGACGGTCGCGTCGGTCGCCGGGACCGAGTCGACCTCCTGCCACCACGGGCCGCCGAACAAGCCGAACCGGCGTTTCGGGCGCAACGACGCGAGGAGCGCCTTGAGGCGTGCGACGCGGCCCGCGATCCGCTCGCGCGGCCCGGCGGGGAGGCCCGCGAGGATCGGCGATCGGGCGAGGAGGTCGACGTTCAGCGAGACGGTCTTCCAGAACCCCCAGTCGGCGCCGAGGAGCCGGGCGATCGCCGTGGCCGAGATCGCGCCGGGGCCCTCGCCGACGTCGTGGTCGTGGAGGAGCGCGAGGAGGTCGCGGACGTCCTTCGCCTCGGGCCCGATCACGAGCTCGTGCCGGCCGAACGGCTCGAGAACGCGATCCGCCACCCGGTCCGCGTCCGCCTGCGGGATCCGCCGGACGAACTGGGCCTTCGCGAGGAAGAGGTGGACGGGCGCGAGGGTCCCGCCCTCGCGCGCGGCCCGGGTGACGTCCGTCCGGACATCGAACCGGTGGCAGAAGCGGAACTCGTCGGCGACGAGGTCGAGGGTGCCGAGGACGACCTCGGTGCCATGGTGCTCGACGACCATGTGCTCGCGGAGCCGCGCGCCGCCGCTCAGCGAGTTGAAGATCCGGTCCCCGGACGTCTCGAAGAAGGTGAGCTGGCTCCCCTCGCGCGCCGCGAGGCCCGCGAGGAACCGCTGGAACGCCCGCGCCTCCTTGAGCAGGACCGCGACATCGAGATCGTGGAGCTCGTGCCGAAGCCCGAGCGCCCGGTCGTTGCTCGCCGGGCACTGGAGGCGGTGGGCGGTCCCGCCGAACACCGCGAAGCGCACCGGGGGGTCGGCCCGGCGCGCGGCGGCGAGCAGCGCGACCGCCTTCGCGACGATCGGGTCCGAGAGATCGACAAAGTCGGGGAGCTCGAGCTCCCGGCGCGCCGCGTCGAGCGGGACCGTGAGCGTGAGCGGGAGCTCGATCGGGATCCGCTCCCCGCGGGCCGGGTCCAGGACGAGGTCCACCCGCGGCGCCACGGGAGTCCCGAGCCCCCCCGGCGGAAAACGGGGCGGGTCCGGTCAGTCGGGCGGGAGCTCCTTGCTGATCAGGTCGACCGGGATCCCGCGGTGCTTCTGGATCGCGTAGGAGATCCAGTAGACGACGAACCCGACGACGAAGATGATCGGGAGGAAGAGGAGCGCCCCGTAGCTGTAGCCGCTCACCACGCCGAGGTACTTCGCGGTCGACGAGGCGTAGCTCACGAACCACGAGGCGGCGAACGACACCGCGCCGATGATCGTGAGGACCGGCACGGGTCCGAGGCGCGCCCGGACGAGGCGGGGCGCCTGCGCGAAGAGCTTCGGCCGGAGGAACGGGAAGAGGGCGCCGCCGAGGCAGACGATCCCGACCGCGAACCAGAAGCCGAAGTTGGAGTAGGAGAGGTAGTTGAAGATCGTCGTGTAGGTCGCGTACCACAGCGAGACGAACGCGAAGATCGCGAGGGCGAGGACCGCGACCCACGGGACGCCCCGGCGGCTCACCCGCGCGAGGGCGCTCGGGAACACCCGGTCGAACGACCAGGCGAAGAGGTTCCGCGTCGGGACGATGAAGTAGATCAGCGCGAAGCCGAAGAACGTGAGCACCATCCCGAACGAGAGGAACGCGGCGAGCGCGGCGCCCATCCCGCCCGACGGGACGATGTACGCCGCGAGGAAGAGGGGCGACGGGATCGCGGGGAGCGGGAGGGTCCCGCCGACGTACCCCGAGCTCACCCCGACGATGAAGTCCCGACCGAACGTGAGGTAGGTCGTCGCGTAGAGGCCGGCGATGAGGGCGGCGAAGATGAGCGGCGCGCCGAAGATCGCGAGGCCCTGGGTGCGGGTCGGGCTCCCCCGGATCTCCCCCGCGAAGTACGAGCTGTTCGCGTAGCCGATGAAGCTCAGCATCGTGTAGACGATGCCGAGGAAAGTGCCCGAGGTCGTGATCGAGTCGCCCGACGCGCCGGCCGCGGCGACCGTGGCGTAGGTGTTCGTCGGGTTCGCGGCGTTCCAGTGGCTCGCGAAGGTCGACTGGCTCGTCGCGAGCAGGAGCGCGATCATGATCACGTAGATGACGGCGGTCAGCACGAAGATCCCGACCGTCGTGCGGAAGACCCACTTGGTCGGGAGCATGCTGATCCCGATCACGAGCAGCAGGATGATCGCGGAGACGACGAAGATGTCGGTCGTCGAGCTCGTGAGGGTCGTCGCCCACGTGAGCGCCTGCGAGCCGCCCCCCGCGACCGAGTAGCTCGCGAGGACCATCGGGATGCCGTAGAAGGTGGTGTACCACGCGAAGAGGCCGGCCCAGGTGATGAAGACGGCCGAGAAGACGAGGTTGGTCGCGAGCCCGATGCTGGGGTGGAAGATCCGCCCCATGAACACGTAGTCGCCGCCGCTGCGCGGCATCGCGCTCGACAGCATCCAGTAGACGAACGCGACGCCGATGTTGATCAGGACCCCGATCCCGACCGTCGTGACGAGGTTCGCGTTCGGGTAGCTCGCCGACGCGAAGACGACCCAGAAGAAGTTCACGACGATCCCCATCGCGACGAGGTTCGCGAAGAGGGCCCCGGTCGGGCCGACCGTCCGGACGAGCCCGGACGACTGGCGGACGTAGACGTCCTGGCGGACGGTCGCTTCCTTCGGTACGGTGACGACGCTCCCCGGTGTCTCCAAACCCATGGTGGCCGGCATTCGTTCGTTCCCCCGGATGTTCGCCGTCGCCCGGCCCCGAGCTACGGCTTAGCACGGGGGAGTGAGCCCCGGTATTAAAACCGCACGAAAGAACGCCCCCGGCGCGGGGGAAGGGGACCGGGGCCGCCCGTGCCCGTCCCCCGACCGTTCGGGTGCCGTGGGATGGCTAGAAATCCCGCCTCGGCTACCGGCCGGGGTCGCCATGCAGTGGGACACCCGGCTGATCCACGACGGGCAGGCCCCCGACCCCTTGACCGGGTCGGTCAACCCGCCCGTCTACCTCACGTCGACCTACGCCCAGTCGGCCCCGGGCCGCGCGAAGGGGTTCGTCTACTCCCGGACCGGCAACCCGACGCGCGCGGCGCTCGAGCGCGTGATCGGCCGTCTCGAGGGCGGCGTCGGAGCCCTCGCCTTCGCTTCGGGGCTTGCCGCCGCGTCGGCGCTCTTCATGGCGTACCCGTCGGGGAGCCGGATCGTCGCAGGGGACGACCTCTACGCGGGCACCCGGCGCCTGCTCGAGGTCGCCCGGACGCACGGGGTCCGGGTCGATCTCGTCGACACGTCCGACCTCGCCAACGTTCGACGCGCGTTCGGAGAAGCGCCGCGGGTCGACCTCCTCTACCTCGAGACCCCGACCAATCCGCTCCTCAAGGTGACCGACCTCTCGGGGGCGATCGCGATCGCCCGGCGGGGCCGGGCCCGGATCGCCGTTGACAACACCTTCGCCTCGCCCGTCCTGCAGCGCCCGCTCGAGCTCGGGGCGGACGTCGTGCTCCACTCGACGACCAAGTACCTCGGGGGCCACAGCGACCTGATCGGGGGGGCGCTCGCGTTCCGGTCCCGGGCGCTCCTCGAGAAGTACCGGTGGTACCAGAACACCCAGGGCGGGGTCCCGGGTCCGCTCGACTGTTTCCTCGTGCTGCGCGGGATCCACACGCTGGGCCTGCGGGTGCGCGCCCATTGCGAGAACGCCCGCGCGGTCGCCGAGTTCCTCGACCGCCACCCGCGGGTCGTCCGCACGCTCTACCCGGGCCTCGCGGACCATCCGGGCCACGCGGTCGCCCGCCGGCAGATGGACGACTTCGGCGGGATGGTCTCGGCCGAGATCGCGGGCGGGCTCCCCGCCGCGAAACGGATGATCCGGCGCCTGCGCGTCTTCACCCTCGCCGAGAGCCTGGGCGGGGTCGAGTCGCTCGTCAACCACCCGGCCCTCATGACCCACCGGTCGGTGCCGCCCGAGATTCGCGACGCCCAGGGGATCACGGGCGGGCTCCTCCGCTTCTCCGTGGGGATCGAGGCGGCGGACGACCTGGTCGACGACCTCCGACGGGCGCTCGCCTAGGCACGGCGGGGCCTAGGTCCAAGTACGCTCGGGCCATCGCTCGCCCATGGCCCACTGGCACGACCGTCCTCAGGCCTGGCACGAGATCCTCCCGGGCGTCCAGCGACGGATCCTGACGCACGGGCACGGCGTGATGCTGGTGCTCTACCGGATCGCGCCCGGTACGACGTTCCCGATGCACACGCACCCCCACGTCCAGGCGGGCACGTTCCTCGAGGGCGGGGGCCGCTTCCGGGTCGGGGACGAGGTCTACGCCGTGTCGAAGGGGTCGTCGTACTCGATCCCCGGCGGGGTGCCGCACGAGCTTGTCACCCACGGGGACGGGCCGAGCGTCGTGCTCGACGTCTTCGTTCCCGAGCGCGACGACTTCCGGCCCGAGGCGCTCCCCGCCGATCAGCCGTAGTCCGGCGGGTCAGCCGACGGACCGGAGCAGCCCGCCGTCGACCGGCAGGAGCGCGCCCGTCACGTAGCTCGAGAGCTCGCTGCCGAGGAAGACGACCGCGCGCGCGAGCTCCTCGGGCGCCCCGACCCGCCCGAGCGGGATCTCCCGCTCGAGCGCGGCCCGCGCCCGGTCGGCGGAGGATCCCGTCCGCCGGGCCGCATCCGCGAGCACCTCGTCGAGCCGGCCGGTGCGGATGTACCCGGGCAGGATCCCGTTGACGCGGATCCCCGCGGGTCCGAGCTCCCGGGCGAGCGTGCGGACGAGGCCCGCGATCGCGATCCGGCAGACGTTCGAGGTCGCGAGGTTCGGGATCGGTTCCCGGATCGCGACCGACGCGAGGAAGACCATGCGGCCCCGGGTGCCGCCCGCGGCCATCGTCTCGGCGGCGCGGCGGGCGAGGTAGGCGGGGCTGACGACGAGGAGGCGCGCCGCCGCCTCCCAGTCGTCGTACCCCTGCTCGAGGAAGACCCCCGGACGGGGCGAGCCGGTCACGTAGACCAGGGTGTCGAGGCCGCCGAGGTGGCGTGCGGTCTCCCCCAGCAGGCGATCGAGGCCCGCGCGGTCGGTGAGGTCGGCGACGACCCCGTGCACCTCGCCGAGGGGCGCGAGCCGCTCGACGGACGACGCGAGCCGGCCGGCGTTCGACGAGTTGATCACGACGCGGGCCCCCTCCTTCAGGAACGCCTCCGCGCTCGCGAAGCCGATCCCCCGGCTCGCCGCGGTCACCAGGACGCGGGCGCCGCGGAGGCCGACGTCGAGCGGCACGATCGGCCCCCGTTAGGGCTCGAGCGCGAAGACCCGGGCCATCGCGCCGCTCCCGCCCGCGATCTTGAGCGGCGCGGCGACGAGCGTGTACGGAGTGCCCTCCGTGAGCGCGTCGAGGTGGTCGAGCGCCTCGAGGATCCAGATCCCCTTCCCGAGGAGCACCTTGTGCGCCTCGAACTTCGCGTTCGAGAACGGATCGATGCCGAGGGTGTCGGTGCCGACGCCCCGCACGCCCGCCTCGGCGACCCACCGGGCCGCCTCGGGGGTGAGCCCGGGGAATTCGTAGAGGTACTCGCGCGTCGGGGCGCGCCGGTGGCTCCAGCCGGTCTCGAAGAGCGCGATCTCGGGCTGGAACGACGTCGGCCAGTGGCGCCGGACGAGCTCGGGGCCGATGAGGGGGCCCGAGAGGTCCGTACGGAGGTCGAGGACCGCCGCGCGCCCGACGAGCCGGTCGGCGGGGATCCGGTCGACCGACGCCCCGTCCTCGAGGAAATGGTACGGTGCGTCGAGATGCGTCCCCGTGTGGCTCGTGCACGCGATCCGCTCGATCGAGTAGCCGTCGCGCGAGACGACCCCGACCGGCTCGAAGACCGGGAGGGGCGCGGTCGGCCAGACCGGCATGTGGGTCACGAGGAGGGCGGTGAGGTCGTGGACTCGGGGGCCGTCGGACATCGCGTGCTCCATCGAGCCGGGGTACAAAAGGGCCGAGGGCGCGAGGGGGGGCCGCTACGCGCCGCGGCGCCCGCCGTGCCGCTCGAGGAACCGGCCCAGCCGGTCGAGGCCGTCGTCGAGCCGCTCGATCGGGTTCGAGTAGGAGATGCGCACGTGGCCCTCGCCGTGCGGGCCGAACGAGACGCCGGGGACGAGCGCGAGATGCTCCTCCTCGAGGAGCCGCCGCGTGAACTCGACCGAGCCCATCCGCGGCTCGTAGCGCGGGAAGACGTAGAACGCCCCTTCGGGCCGGACGTAGGTGAGGCCGGGGGTGTCGTCGAGCCGGGCGAGCACGTGGTCGCGGCGCTCGCGGAAGGTCTCGCGGAACCGCTCCTCGTCCTTCCCCGCGTTCGCGAGCGCCCAGAGGCAGGCCTTCTGGATGAACGGGGGGAGACAGGTGAGGGTGTGCTCCATCACCTTGACGAGCCGCGCCCGGAT
>Ga0187772_10000264_pt1 | contig 22873 bp, 22 predicted proteins | sample 0116_SJ02_MP15_2_FD_133137 | JGI IMG/M metagenome (GOLD analysis project Ga0187772, IMG submission 133137) | Tropical peat soil microbial communities from peatlands in Department of Meta, Colombia - 0116_SJ02_MP15_20_MG | ecosystem: Environmental > Terrestrial > Soil > Wetlands > Peat | place... | reverse complement strand
GAACCCCTAGGCTACTTCTGTTTGGCGGGGCTGGGGCGGAGAGGGCTGGAGCGGGTGTCCGTCGCGAGTTCCAGGCTCGCGCCCAGGCAGGAAGATCCCAAAGTCGAGCAAATCTGCCACTTTGCTGTGCCTTCGGCTCCGACGAAAGTCAAACCGGCACTGGTGAACCCTCAAGATCTCAAAGTGGTGAAGGAGGAAAAACCAGATCGGCACTTTGCTTCATCAATTTTTTGAAATGGTATATATTACAAATCGCTGAGAAGTAGTGTCAAAACCCTGGGGTTCTGAGGATGACGGGTAAAGAAGAAACATTAAAGGAAGGTGTTAGCCGTCGTATTGCAGTAATTGGTGCAGGAGCCGTTGGCAGTGCGTTAGGCGCGCTCCTTCATCGTGCCGGCGAGAATGCAGTCCTTATTGCTCGTCCGGCGCATATTGCGGCAATCCGCCAGCATGGCCTTCGGGTTGATGGAGATACGGGAAACTTCATTGCCCCGGTCGAGGCGGCTGAGACTCTTAATTTCCGGCCTGACCTGGCCCTCCTGACGGTTAAGACACAGGACGTGATTGCTGCCGTAAAAGCCAATCAGGCCTTCTTAATGGATGTACCAGTAGTTACATTCCAGAACGGCATACGCAGCGATGAGTTGGTTGCAGGCATTCTGCCCCGAGAGCAGATTCTCAGCGCAGTAGTGCTTATGCACGTTACCTACTCGTTACCGGGTAAAGTAATCGTGGTCTACCGGGGAAAATTGATCCTTGGCCGTCCGTATGGCCTAAGAGACAGTAAACTCGAAGAAGTCGCCCATATACTCAACCAGATAGTTCCGACTCGCGTAACGGACAATATACAAGGAGCCCACTGGCTTAAGCTCATCGTTAACCTTAACAATGCACTGCCGGCAATAACTAATCTTACCATGAGTCAGGTCTACGCGGACAAAACTCTACGCAACTTGGCCGTTGGTCTCATGCGCGAGGGACTACGGGTTATCGATCGAGGGAACATCCGGCTGGAATCGTTACTGGAAGTCTCAATCGGTTTAACCAAGCTCATAAACTGGATGCCGTCGGGCATAGCCGGGCGCATCGCTGCTGCGAAGGTTCGCCGGCTGACCACCGTGTGGCCTTTGTGGGGCTCAACACTGCAAAGTATCCAACGTGGTCGTCCTACGGAGATAGACTACCTGAATGGCGAAATCATGGAATTGGGGAAGCGCTACGGGGAGGATACGCCATTGAATACCAAGATAGTGGAGCTGGTGCATCAGGTAGAGCGTACAGGACAATTTCTTTCAGTGGACGAAATCCGCCAAGCTTTTGAACAATAATAAGAGCAGATCGAGCGATGTCATAGTGTTGTGTCTCAGAAAAAGGTTTACGTAATTTGTCATTCCGGACTTGATCCGGAATCCTGTATTTCCGGTCTGGATTCCCGCTTTTGCGGGAATGGCAGCTCTTTGATCATTATAAAGAAGTGTTAGAGATACTATACTTCTCTCGGACTGAAATTATTCAACTCCTACGATGCGTTTGGCCCAGCGTTTCTTCTGTTCGAGGTTACCCAGCCGACCGTACATGACTTTTTGGGTTTGAGGGGATCCTGCACCGTGCATGGATTCCACTAAAGCCGTCCCTCCACTCATGTTTTCAATGAGCCTCAGAATCTTCATACGAGCTTCAACAGGGATCCCCTTAGCGCCCGCTAAGTATTTCTTCACATATCGGCCCACTTCACTGTTCTCGAGGTCACCCTGAAAAGGCATCGTGGCAACGATTCCACCGGCGATATCATGGGCGAGCCGCGCGATTTCATAGATGTGACGTGTGACATTATGTTTTGTCGTATTCGCTAAAAGAGGATCCGGATAATAAGCTCCGGAAGGAGTCTTGTATCCCATGGCCGAACAGGCCACGGATCCTGAATAGATTGTCTCGGCTAAGTGAATCATCTCGGCCAGTTTTTCTTTAACGTGAGAAGCGCTGGCTGTTCCTTGATACTCGGCAGCCAATGCAGTGGCCCCTACCAGAACATCGGAAACCCCTCCTTTGCAACCTCCATAGTTTTGCCGATGTAAGGTGGCAAATCGTTCAACGAGAGTTCCGGCCATGTCATATTCTCCGCAAAGGAAAACTCTTTCCCAGGGGACGAAGACATTTTCAAAGATGATGAGGGCCTCCCCTCCGACAAGCCCGTAGAGAGGGTTGCCAACATCGATCCCTTCTTCAAATTTTCGTTCTTCATTCGTCTGGCGGCCGAAGATGAGAACGACACCCGGCGCATTGAGAGGAAAGGCGCAAGCCAAAGCATAGTCTCTATCTTCCTCTCTCATCGCCTGAGTGGGCATGATCAGAATCTCGTGAGAGTTAACCCCTCCTGTCATATGGGCCTTGGCTCCACGAATGACGATTCCGTCGGACCTCCGTTCAACGACATGAGTGAAAAGATCAGGGTCTGACTGCTTGGCAGGGGGGAGAGACCGGTCTCCTTTGACATCTGTCATCCCACCCACCAGCATCACATTACTATCCTGGACGTGGATCAGATACTTTTTGAATCGTTCGAAGTAGTCTGTCTTATATTTTTGATCGATATCATAGGTTGTCATGTAGGTGGCATTCAGGGCATCGAATCCCACACATCGTTGAAAGCATGAGCCTGTTTCATGGGCAATGAGACGGAGCATCTGAACTTTCTTAATGAGATCGTCCACGCTTTGATGAATGTGAGTGAATCGATTGATCTTCCTGCCGGTCAGATGGGAAGTGGCCGTCATCAAGTCCTCATGTTCAGGCCGAAGGGCAAGTTCGTAAGTCAGGGCCGCAGAATTGATATGCGGCCGAAGGGCAGGATGCTTGGTCACATCCTCCACACGTTTCCCGTTGTAATAGACCACTTGATGAAGGTCTTTGAGGCTATTGATGTAATCTTCTTTGGTAACGATTCGTTTCATTTCTTCTCCTCCCATGCCGCCTGGAACATGGCGCACAAGCGCAAAAAACTTTTCAGCTTTTAGAATCTCTCAGGACTCTCCTCAAAAACTTTCCTGTGGCCGTCTTTGGCACTTCTTTAACAAATTCAACCTGTCTGGGATATTTGTAAGCAGCCATCCGCTCCTTGCAATGGGCCATGATCTCCTCTCCAGTCACCTTGCCTTCATATCCCTCCTTCAAAGCCACAAAGGCCTTAACGGTTTCCCCCCGATAGGGATCTGGAACCCCGACCACGGCGACTTCCCTAACAGAAGGATGAAGATAGATTGCATCTTCTACCTCTCTTGGCCAAACTTTGAATCCGGAAGCAATGATCATGTCCTTCTTTCTGTCTAAAAGATAAACCCAACCCCTACTATCCATTGTACCCACATCTCCGGTAAAAAGCCACCCCTGCCGGATGGCGTGAGCCGTTTCCTCGGGTTTGTTCCAATATCCCGGAACGACACCGGGTCCCTTCACAGCCAGCTCCCCCACCTCTCCGGGAGGAAGCTCTTTTTGAGGATCACTGAGGTCCGCGATCTTGGCCTCATGGCTCGGGATGGGAACCCCGATAGCAATGGCCCCGGTGGCAGGATCTACAGGCGCCCTCAAGCCCAGCGGGACCAGGGTAGCTGGTGAAGTGGTTTCGGTGAGGCCATAAACATTATGAATGTAAGTTCCCGTCAGTTTTTCGAATCGTTCTACCACAGCAGGGATTACAGGGGCTCCGCCGCTGTAAACTTTTCGGAAGCTGGAAAGATCGTACTTTCCAATTTCCGGATCATTCATCAGAGCGATGAAGACCGTGATGGCTCCGATCGTGCAAGTGGCCTTCCATCTCTCAATCATCTGAAATGTTGTCTTAGGATCGAAACGGTAATAGAGAACGAGGGGAGTGCCAGAAGCAATGCAGGTTCCAATATGGCCGACCATTCCGGTAACGTGGAAAAAAGGAGCTACCCCAAGCATGACATCCGAAGGCGTCAATTTCCAACAATGACGATAAACCTCAGAATTAAAGACAACATTTCCGTGCGTATTCATGGCTCCCTTGGGAGGGCCTGTGGTCCCGGAGGTATAGGTGAGATAGGCCACATCGTCCCGAGAAAGCTTAACCTCCGGAGGACGCTTCCCTTGATACCGCTCAATAAGCTTCGTGAAGTCTGAACCTTCCAACCCCTTGACTTTTTCAACTCCTGTAAGGATCGAAGGGACTGGACTTTTGGGGTCAAGAAAATCCAATTCTGAAGTGGTCAAAACGTGCTTCACGCCCGTCTCTTTGGCCACCCTGCGGAGCATCTCTCCGTAAAGGGATTCCATACAGACGAGAACCTGAACCGATGCATCCTGGAAATAGTAAGAGAGTTCCTTTTCTCTGTACATGGGATTTAAGGGGACAATAATTCCTCCACTCTTCCAGATGCCGAATTGTCCGATGACGAACTGGGGAATATTTTGGAGGTAGAGCGCCACGCGATCCCCTTTCTTCACACCGACGTCCTTCAATGCACAGGCAAAGGCATCGCTCATCTTATCCAATTCCTTGTAAGTGATCATCTTATCGAAATAGTAAAGAGCAGGGTTCTGGCCATGGTGTTGAACCGTTTTTCGAAGATGGTCCAACGCATTCGTGGCTTCAGGTGCTAAATCGGGGAGATATTCTTTAGGGTAAAGCGAAAGCCACTTTCTGGATTGAGATGTCGAATTCATCAGAAATCTCCTTTCGCGTCGAGACCTTCGAGCCAATCGACCGTGCTCTTGAGATCGCTTTCTGCGGTGATCGACCGGGAGGGAGCCTTCAAGTCGTTTGATTCTTTATCGGCACAGGCCCGGGGACATCCGCACACGAACAGCATTATGTCAGAATCTTGCTGGTCGTTAACGGAAAAAATGAATCGGTCCTTTAATACAGACTGGACCTGCTGAACCATCTCCACCCTTTCGTAAGAGGGGTTACATCCACCGCAGTATTTTATTCCGATCTTCTTTTTCATTTTCTGGTTAAGACAAAAGTACCGCCCTCATTTAATGGGGGCGAATCAAAAACCTATCTCGTTGGCAATGAATGCCGACGCTACAGTTTTCTTACGCCATGCTCTTTGCGCTATGCCCTCAGTAATTCTCCAGGGCGCTTACCAGACCGTCCAACCGCCGCCGACATAAATCGTCTGGCCGGTAACAAAATCGGAAGCCCGCGCCGCAAGGAAAATAACGGTTCCTTCCAGCTCGGGGAGATAGCCCCATCTTCCCATCGGTGTCCGCTCATTGATGAAATTGAATCTGGCAGGGTCATTCAGAATCTGCTTCACCATATCGGTTTCGAAATAGGTCGGGCCGATGGCATTCACGCGCACACCCTGCTTGGCCCATTCAAGCGCCATGACCTTGGTCATCTGAATGACACCACCCTTAGAGGAGGCATAGGCCAACTGCGTGGCGAGCCCCACTTTCCCAAAAATGGAACTCATATTGATCACCTTGCCATATCCGCGTTCGATCATCTGAGGAACGACAGCCTGGGCCACCAAAAAATATCCTTTCAGATTGGTATTGATGATCAGGTCCCACTTCTCCTCAGGGTATTCAATGGCTGGAACCCGGTAGTTGGTCCCCGCATTATTGACGAGTATATCGATGCGGCCGAAATGGCTCAGCGCCTTGTCGATGCCTTCCTTGACTCTCTCCTTGGAAAGGACATCCAGTTCAAATCCTGCGGAATTCCGACCCATCGCCTGGATTTCGGCTGGCACTCGTTTGAGATCAGCAGGATTTCTGCCGCAAACAGCTACGTCCGCACCGGCCTTGGCTAAGGCTTTGGCAGCGGTTTCGCCCAGCCCCCGTGTGCTCCCAGTGACCAACGCCACCTTGCCAGTTAAATCGAAAAGATCCATAGTTAACCCCCTCATTTAAATGCCACCCCTCGCCCATCCTCTCCCCATCTGGGAGTGGGGAGGGGGGGCGTTTCATTGCCGTCTTGACAGTCATTTAAGTATTATCTATACTGCATTATAATACAATGATTTAAAAGTGAAAAATAAGGAAACCCCTAGTTTAAAAAAGCCGGAGGGAGGAACTGAAATGGATAAGAAGAATCAACCACTTGTCAGTAAAGAAATGATTTATGTCTGTTTGGCGTTTGTTGGCTTGATAATAATACTGATTGTGCTCGGCTCAACTCAATGGGGTTTAAAGGAAATGTTCCAGCTTTGGATTATGGGGTTCAAATCCATATTTTAAAATAGGGACTCTTCACTCCCCCTATTCCCGCCTCAAATTAAGGGGGACGACGGTGGAGGGGGAATGCCACTTACACGGAAGCCGGAAGGGCCGATTATTTTTTGAGTTTCATGAACAGAAGAAAGAGTATTCCGCTGCTGATTTTGATCATTGCCATCATAAAACAGGTCTGTTTCAAACCCAGAATGGGCAATAAGAGAATGCCTCCGAAAAACCCTCCCAAGAAACCTCCCAAGAGATCGGCTCCGTAAAGCAAGCCAGCTGTATGACCGAACATTTCTCCATTTTCAGACGTCCCGAGATAGATCTTGGTCGCCAGAGGGAATTGGAGCCCGATCCATGCACCGGAAAGAAAGGACATGACCAAGAAGGCCACATAAATCGGAAGAGAGGCAACTGGCGATTCGAGAGATTGGGATGGAATGGAGAACACAAAAGGAAAGAGAAAGGAGAAGAGGATAATCACCATTTCCATTCTTAGAAATAGAATGGACTCCCTTCTTATCCTATTGAGACGTTGCGTGATCAAGAAGCTGCCCAATGCCACCCCAAGCATGAAGATGGCTATGAGCAAGCCGATTTGGTGGTAAAGATAGCCATAAAACGTCTGGAAGGTAAAGATGATGGCTAAACTGAATATCATCCCTGCTAATCCGGTGGCGAAGATAGCATAGGGAATGGCTTGCCTGGCGAGATGAGGCTTTTTTATAAAAGCAGCGCCTGTCAGGAGGGTGAAGAAGAGCATGAAACCAGTCGATATTTGAAAGCTGAATTCTTCAAACCATTTAAGTATCCCTGTGAGGTATGGGGAGAAGAGAGCATTCCAGTAAGAAAGGCTGAGGAAAACACCGACCGGACGAAGATCGGAATTGATCTGAATCTCTTTTCCTTCCATGGATTGCAGAAACCATTTCGTCCATCTTTCATGAAGCCGATATTCGATATAGCTTTTAGTCAAGAGGGTCGTCTGGATTTTCCTCTCCTCAAACCTCTTAAGTATTTCCGCAGGAGTCGCTTTTCCAGGCTGACTGGAATTCGAGGCTAAATAGAGATTGACGTCACCGGGGATTATTCTCACCGATCGAAAAACACTCTTTAAAGTATCCAGAATACATCCGTTCAAATCTCTCAATTCCGGACTGATATAGGTCAACGAGCCTGGAAGGGTAAAAGCGATGATTCCATCGGGGTTCATCTTCTCTTTGGCTGTGGCGAAGAATTCAGACGAGAACAGTCGATTGGTCTGTAATTCCTGAGGGGCAGGAACCCCGACGAAAATCATGTCGAATCGATCCTGAGTCTTTCTTATGAAGAACCGATCATCTGCATAATGAACCCTGACTCTTCTATCCGAAAGCTCGGATTGGGTCAAGGGTGTTGAGAATTTTTGAATCAGCTTCAAGAGAAGGGGATCGAGTTCCACATAGTCCACGCGGGACACAGGGTGTTTGAGTATTTCGTGGATCATCCCCCCGGCGCCTCCGCTTAGGATCAGAACTGATTCGGGGTTTTCGTGAAAGAGCATTGGAAAATGGACAAAATCTTCAATGGAAGCAATGTCCGGGACAGGAGTGGTGACGGACGGAACGCCATTGGTAAAGAAGGTAAATTGTTCGCCTCTTCTTGTGACCGTGATATTTCCATAGATTGAATTTTCGCTGTGGATGACGTTTAGATTTCTCCATTGCGAACGGAGGGAGGATTGATGAATTGCGTTTGAGGTTTGAGGGAAGAGGCTATAGGCAAAAAGAAAGGAGAGAAGAATTGGTATCATCCAGAGAGCCTTTTGAAAGTGGGGCCTTGAGAACTGGAATTTTGGCCGGAGGAGAAGTGTGGACAAGAGAGTATTCGTCAGAGAAATGATAAAGGCGATCTCAAAAGAATTAAAATACTGAATGAGAAGAAAGGTTATGAGCAATCCACCGATCATGGCCCCGATGCTTTCGAGGACATAGACCTTTCCAATGGAGGAGACATCTTCTTTGACATATTGGGAATAGAGTTTACAGCCGTAAGTGAAAAGTCCACCGAGGGGGAAGGCAACAGGGAGGAGTATCAGGAAAGAGGAATAGAAGATCGTGGCAAACCCAAGTCCCTCTCCAGGAGTGGCCAGGAGAATGTTTTTAAATACCCGGGAAAGATAGACGGCAAATGGAAGGGCTACAGAAAATGAAAGCTGGAACAAAACAAAAACCTCTATCTTTTTTTTTATCCTATCCACAAATTTACCAGTCATCACAGAGCCGATTGCTACCAGGATGAGCCAGTTGCCGAGAATGATGCCAAGGGTGAGCTCGTTGCCAAGAAAAGAGATGAGAAGCTCCCTCAACAGGAGGACCTGTCCGACAATGCCGCTCAGACCTATAATCAGGAAAGAGACTTTAAGGAATAACATTTTCATATTTTTTAGAAATTCTAATCCCTCTCCTTCGTTCCCTTCCGCCAAAGGAGGGGAAAATGTTGGATAGATTTATTTTCTAACTAACAAAAAAGAGGTTTGTGGTCAATGGGTGGGGCAAGGAGACAGAGAGGAATAAGATTTTAGACGACAAGATATTTGCGAACGATCTCCTCATTTCGCCAGATTTCTTCCATGATGCCTTGGTACTGGATCACACCTTTTTCCAGAATGTAGCCTCGATCAGAAGTCTTCCGGCAGAATTTCAGATTCTGATCAGCAAGAAGAATGGTCACTCCCTCACTTCGGATCCGGGCAGTGACCTCAGCCAGATTTTGAACGACAAGAGGGGCTAGGCCCTCAGAAGGTTCGTCGAGGAGAAGAAGATCCGGATTTTTCATCAAGGCCCGTCCGATTGCCAGCATCTTTTGTTCGCCGCCACTTAGCTGGATTCCCTTTCGCTCCTTCAATTCGACAAAGACGGGGAAAAGATCATAAATCTTTTCGAAGGTCCATTGGCTTTTGCCTTTGCTCGATAATCGACGGGCCAGCTCCAGATTTTCAAAGAGCGTGAGATCGGGAAAGATCCTGCGGTCGTCCGGTACATAGCCCATGCCCATCTGAGCGATCTGGAAAGGCTGTTTTCCCACAACATCAATGGCCCTGAAAAGGATTCGACCCGATCGGGGACGCGTGAGTCCGATGATCGAACGGAGCGTGGTCGTCTTACCGACGCCATTTCTTCCCAAAAGACAGACGACTTCTCCTTTCTGAATGGATAGGGCGACCCCCTGGAGAACATGGCTCTGGCCATAAAAGGTGTTGATCTGATCGATATTGAGAATCGTGTCAGGAGACTCTGGAGTCATATCTTTTCCCAGAATAGTTCCTCACCCAGGTAGACCTTTCTGACATCCTCATTTTGCTTGATCTCTTCAGGCTTTCCATCAGACAGGATCTGGCCTCGATGCAAGACGATGATCCGATCGGAAAGAGAAAAGACAATGTCCATATCGTGCTCAACGATCACAAACGTGGCGTGTCGTTCTCGTGATAATCTCCGGATGTTTTCCAAGATCTTCACTCTTTCAACGGGGTTCATCCCCGCCGTAGGTTCGTCGAGAAAAAGGAGCTTGGGGTCGGGGGCCATGGCGAGACCGATCTCAAGCAGCCGTTGATCTCCGTGAGATAACGTGCCGGCTGAAAGGTATTTCTTATCCTTCAAGCCGATCTCCTCAAGCAGCCTTTCACCCCTCTCATTCACATCGGCATGGCGGCCCACAGCTCTAATGAAACTCAGACTTCGATTCATGAGAGAGAAGATTGGGATCTGAAGGTTTTCGAAGACAGTGAGTTTGGGAAAGATGTTCATGACCTGGAAGGAACGACAAATTCCCTTCTTCACCCTCTTGTGGATGGGAAGGTGAGAGATGTCTTCGTTACAGAAGAAGACCTTTCCCGAATCGGCCAAGATGTTTCCCGTGAGGAGGTTGATAAGCGTCGTTTTGCCCGCCCCATTGGGCCCGATAATAGAAGTGAGTATTCCCTCCCCGATATGGAGATCGATGTCGTCTGCGGCACTGACCACGCCGAAATATTTTCTAAGTTTCTCTGTCCTGAGGAGTTCGGCCATACTAAAATACCCTGTTTCCTAAAAATCTCCTCTCCCCCTGGTGGGAGAGGATTGAGGTGAGGGGGTGGTTCGACAAACTCACCATGTCACCCTGAGCCCGTCGAAGGGTCACCCTCCCGGCCCTCCCCCATCAAGGGGGAGGGGAACGGTGAGATAAGAGAGGCCAGATCCGTTGCGTAAAGAAGATCACGACCCCTCCGCGAAAGACCAAAACCAAAAAGACGACGATGGAACCAAACCATATCAGCCAGTATTGAGTATATCTGACGATGATGTCCTTGATGAGATAGAAGAGGATCGACCCCACAATAGGCCCGGAAAACGTGTGAATGCCTCCGAGCAGGGTGACCATCACGGGTTCGGCTGAATGCGTCCAATGCGCCAGAGGCGGAGTGACCGTGTTCTCCAGGGGCGGCAGAAGTGAACCGGCGAGCCCTGCGTAAAACCCCGCCATGGTGAAGGAGAGGAGGCGGTAATTCCTGATTGAAATGCCTGCAAACGAAACACGGTTTTCGCTATCGCGGATTCCTTTTAAGGTGAGTCCAAACGGAGAGTTCACGATGCGGTAGAGAATGAATATAGCAATCAATGAAACCGCTAAGACAAAATAGTAATAATTGCCCATCGAGTTCATAGGGATAGTGAGAATTCCCGGAATCTCAAAAGGGGCCCTTGGAATCCCAACCAATCCATCATCACCCCCTGTCACATCCCGCCATTTCCACGCGATGGAATAAATCATCATCCCAAAGGAAAGGGTGAGCATGGAAAAATAGATTCGGGTGTGGCGAACGCAGAGATAGCCAAGAATGAGCGCAGAAATCCCTCCTGCCACCATGCCCGCTGCCACCCCGACCAGGAGTGAAGGATAGACGAGAAGCATTTTGGCCGAGGCATAAGCTCCCATCGCAAAAAATCCCGCCTGGCCAAAGGAGAGCAGGCCGGTATAGCCTAAGAGGAGGTTGAAGCCCAGGGCAAACAAGGAGAGGAGGAGAATATTGATGGTCATGTAAACGAGGTATTTGCCGGCAAAGAGCGGAAGAATGAGAAGGAATAAGATCAATGCGGCAAGGAGTAGCAACTTAGGTTTCATCATTGCAAAGTTAACATTGCAAAATTAGCAATTAGCAATGGTTTAATCTTGAGAATTTTTGATTGATCAATGCCAACGGCTAATTGATGATTTTACAATAATTATTTTGCGAAGAGTCCTTCCGGTTTAATCATTAATACAATCGCCATCACGACGAAGATAATAAAGAGCTCGAAGACCGGAAAGAGCAAGATCCCGAAAGCGGTTAGGATTCCCACGACCAGCGCACCCACGAAGGCGCCCTTCAAATTGCCCAGGCCGCCAATCACTGTGATCACAAACGCCTGGATAATCATGGCCGTTCCGATTCCGGGCGCGACGACACGAACAGGGGTTCCGAGGGCTCCTCCCAGGGCGGCGAGCATGGCTGCAAAGACAAATACGGTGGTGAAGAGAATGGGAATGTTGATCCCAATGGCACTCGCCATCTCCCGGTCCGATGCGGAAGCTCGGATCATCCTCCCCCACCAGGTCTTCTCGAGAATGAGCCAGAGAATGACCGCAACTCCCAACCCGGCAACGATGATGAAAAGATTGTAGATGGGGAAAGCCCTTCCAAAGATCGGAAGGTTGCCCTCGAAGAAAGAGGGCATCGGTGGGATCATGGCCACGCCTCCCCAGATCATCTTTACTAAATCATCGAAGATCAAAATGAAACCGAAGGTTAAGATGAGTTGATAGGCGAGATCGATATCATAGATGCGACGAATAAAAAGGCGCTCAAGGATTGCCCCGATGATCCCTACACTAATAAGGCTTAGGATGATGGACAGCCAAAAATTGAGGCCGAGTTTCCCGTATAATGTAAAAGTTGCATAAGCTCCTAGCATAAAGAGGCTGCCGTGTGCAAAGTTCAAGACGCCAAGGACCCCGAAGACAAGGGTGAGCCCTGCGGCGAGAAGCCAGAGGTACATCGAAAAGCTTAACCCGATAAGGCTTTGGAAAATTAATTTTTCAAACATTCTCTTAATGCAATAAATCCCCCTAAATCCCCCTTTGCTAAAGGGAGACTAAAGGGGGATTGTCTTTTTCTATTTTGTTGCCGCTACTGGAGTAAAAGGTGGATTGCGGTAATATTCCCTTGCCGGAATCACCTTCAAATCTCCGAGAATGGGTAGAGGATAATCCGGGCTCATCATCACCTTTCCAGCTGGAACAGTGTAAATAGCCTGGTGATCCTCTTTTCTAATCAGACGCATTCCTGCAGGGGTCTTTAATTCCATTCCCTCCAGAGCAGCTCCAACTTTAGCGGTCTCAAGGCTCTTCGCTTTTTCGGCTCCGGCCTTGATCGCATAAATCGATGAATAACTAACCTCCGCGGAATAGTTGGGGAATCTTCCCCATCTCTTTCTAAAGGCTTCGACAAAGGCCTTGTTTTCTGGGGTGACTGGCCAGTTGTGGATGTAGCGAGCAGTGGCCCAAAGTTTTCCCTTGAATTTATCTTCCGCCACCTCCCTGGAAATTCCCTCAAGAAGATCAACGGAGCCGCCCATGGCCTGCCACCAAGCCTGGATCTTATCAAATACTCCAAGCATGAGGGCTTGTCTTAAGAGCATCATTCCTTCACCTGCCCATGGAGTAGAGAAGATGGCATCGGGTTTTTCGGCCATTACCGCTGAGATATGGGATGAGAAGTCCATGGTCCAGAAGGGTGCCCACGCGGCTGCAACAAATTCCACATCCGGGCGGAATTTTTTTATTGTCTCCTTAAATAGGTTCCAGGCTACGTATCCGTACTCGTAATCGGAGTTGATGCCCGCCCAACGCTTGATTTGCGGATTGTCTTTGAAGACCCATGCGGCAAGGGCATCCTGATAGACCGGTGCTGCCATCCTGAATATCTGCTTAATCCCCTTTTGATAAACCAACTCTTCAGTCAATCGATGGGTAGAGGCATGGGTGAAGAAAAAGAGTCGATTCAATTCGGGTAAGACAGGACCGATAGCCATCGCACTCCCACTCGAGTCCACACCGAAGAGGAAATCAGCTCCCCATTCCGTGACCAGATATCTGGCATTCTTGACAGCGGTAGCTGGTTTTAACTCTTCGTCCATGAATTTCAGTTCAAGTTTTCGTCCTAAGATTCCACCTTTGGCGTTGATCTGCTCAATGGCCAGCGTCGAGCCAGCCATCATTTGCCAGCCATAATCGGCATGGGCCCCCGAGATAGCTCCCTGCCCACCAATCTTGATGGGCCCTGCCGGTTTCTTGGCCTGGCCATAGGTCACCCGATAATCTCCCAATCCAGTTCCCAGGGCAACGCCACCGACCACTACATTCTTCAAAAATCTTCTTCTCGTAATTGTCTTAGCCATAACCCACCCTCCTTTCAAATTTTTACCGCTCGCGTAGCACTTAAGCTGCTCGATTCGGCACCGGACCTTGTTTATTTTGGAGTTCCTTTCTAAAAAAAGAAACGGGGATGCCCAATTTTTCTGTTTTCTATTTGGCAAACCTGCCACAGAGGATTAACTCAAATTGAAACAGGAATTACCAGATTATAGAGTGTTTGTCAATTCAAAAAGTTAAAAACTCGTGGTCCCTCAATTACGATGGGAGATCCCATCCTCAGGATCGGAGTGGTCTCTCCCGAGAAAACTTGTCGATAAGACCCGACCACGGGAGTGGCACATTTTAACGATGGTCGAAGGCATAAATATCCTTAAAACGGTCCCTTGAGAACCGCCGTCCGATTCTTTTCTCTCTAATGATCCATCATTTCAAGACGTTTGAGGGGTGACCACTGGATCCCACTGAGCATGAGATTGAGGGGTTCCGGCAAACGATGCTTATTTTTTTTCATTCAGAATTCGAGTGGCAATGTAAATATACTGGGTTCCGGATAGGATAGTGATGATGGCGGTTCCATAAATGGCGATAACGGAGAGTTGTTTAAAGATCGGATAGTACCATGCCATCAATACGAAAAGGATTGTAAAGATTTGAAAAGTCGTGGTTGTCTTGCTCAAAAAACTGGGGTTGATCTTGGGCGGATAACTCGTGAGGATCATCACCAGAATACCGACCAGGATGATGACATCCCGGGTGACCACGATGACCACCAGCCAACTGGGGATCATTTCAATGATGGCGAGGGAGATGAAAGCGGCGGAGATGAGGAGTTTATCAGCGATGGGGTCGAGGTAAGCACCCAATTCGGTTCGTTGGTGGGCCAGGCGTGCGATGAGGCCATCCAGGCCGTCCGTGATCCCTGCAACGGCAAAAGTGAGAAGGGCCCATTCGAAGTATTTGTTGATGATGAAAATGACGAAGAGGGGAATCAAAAGGACTCTTGTTAACGTCAGGAGATTGGGTAGGTTCATTGGAAACTGTTCACATTCCGGAATTTTCGTTCCGAATTCGGCATTCTGCATTCCGAAGTAGGACATGGTTACTGGTAATTATTTTCATTCTCTCCCCTGTAGAGGTCTTTAAAGGTTGTGAATTTGTCTAAAAACGCCAGGTCGATCTTTCCGATGGGACCGTTCCGCTGCTTTCCGATAATGACCTCCGCCTTGCCCCGATTCGGGTTGTCTTCTGATCTGTTATACACTTCGTCACGATAGATGAAAAGGATCAAGTCGGCGTCTTGCTCGATCGCGCCGGATTCCCGAAGGTCCGACAACTGGGGCCTGTTGCCCGTTCGTTCCTCGGTCTTCCGGCTGAGCTGGGAGACGGCGATCACGGGGATATTAAGTTCCTTGGCAAGAGCTTTCAAAGACCGGGAGATTTCTGAGATCTCCTGCTGTCGGCTTTCGACTCTTGCCCTTCCTTTCATCAGTTGGAGGTAATCAACAATGACCATGCCCAGGCCGTGTTCAGATTTAAGGCGACGGGCCTTGGCTCTCAATTCAAGGGCCGAGAGGGCAGCCGTGTCGTCAATGTAGATGGGTGCATCCGATAGATTCCCTGCGGCAATGGTCAGCTTCGGCCAATCGCTCTCGTTGAGATAGCCTGTCCGGAGCCGTGTCCCCTCCACATTGGCCTGGGAACAGAGCATACGGATGACCAATTGTTCCTTTGACATTTCCAGCGAAAAAATGGCCACCGGAATTTTATTCCCGATGGCGGCATACTCCGCGACATCGAGGCAAAAAGCCGTCTTGCCCATGCTGGGCCTTCCGGCAATAATGATCAGGTCGGAGGGCTGAAAGCCCGCTGTCATTCGGTCCAGTTCCTTAAATCCCGAGGGAACCCCGGTGACGGCCTCCTTCTTTTTGAAGAGTTTTTCAATAGTAGCAAAACTCTCTTTGACGATTTCGCGGATCGGGTAAAAAGAGGGCCGCACTCTTTTTTCAGAAATCTCAAAGATGGCTCGCTCTGCCTCATCAAGAAACCCTTCCACATCTCCTCGGTCCTCATAGCCCTGTGTGATGATCTCGGTGGAGGTTTGAATCAGCTTCCGGAGGATCGCCTTTTCTTTGACGATCCTGGCGTAGTATTCGATGTTCGCGGCGGTAGGAACCGAATCGATCAGCGAGGCCAGATAAGAAGCCCCCCCGATGGAATCGAGCAGGTCGCTTTTTCGAAGTTCGTTGGTCAGGGTGATCAGGTCAGCGGGCTCATCGCGCTCCGAAAGGTTGAGCAACGCATCGTAGATCTTGCGATGGGCGTCCCGATAAAAGTCATCGGCATCAAGAATTTCCGTCACTCGATTGACGGCTTCATTTTCGATGAGGATTCCCCCGAGCACGGATTGTTCCGCCTCGATATGCTGAGGAGGAAGTTTGTGGGAAGAGAAGTCCGCCTCGCTCATGAAAGATTACTCCTGGACGACCCAGACCTTCAAATGCGTGGTCACCTCGGGATGGAGCTTAATCGGTATGGTAAACATACCCAGATTCTTGATTGGCTCCTCCAGGGCGATCTTCTTCCGGTCCACCCCAAAGCCATTCTCCTTAAGATAAGCCTCAATGTCCATGGAGGTCACGGAGCCGAAAAGCTTCCCACTTTCCCCAACCGTCTTTGCAAAGGTGCAGGACAGCTTTTCGATCTCTCGGCCCAACTTCTCCGCATCCTTTTTCGACTTTTCCATCCGTTGTTGAACCAGGCGCTTTTGATGTTCGATTACCTTGAGGCTTTTTTCTGTGGCTGGAATGGCTTTGTTCTGAGGGACGAGATAATTTCTTCCGTACCCGTCAGAGACCTTCACCAGGTCTCCGGCCTTTCCCAAAGAAGGGACATTCTCTAACAAAACAACCTTCATCGAGCACCTCCTATAGTCCCTCGAAGAGTGGGGACTCTAAAAAGTCCAATGGATTCAGCATCGGGTCATCGCGCCGTGCGAGCGCTGACCGGTAAGTGCGCCGCAGGCCCCGCCCTTTGAGCGAGGCGATTCCCACTTCACATTCGATCGATGACTTTCTGAGTTTAATGAGCCGCCGTTGTAAAGGGTAGAATGGCGATGTTGCGCGCCCTCTTGAGGGCAACCGTCACCTGTCTCTGGTGCTTTGCACAGTTCCCTGAAATCCTTCGAGGAATGATCTTTCCCCGTTCTGTGATAAAATATCGAAGGATCTTTGGATTCTTGTAATCGATATCTAATTTTTTGTCCGTACAGAATCGGCAGACCTTTCGCCTCATGAAGGGTTTCTTCTTCCTGTCGGAGGCTGGCCTTTCCATTGGTTTTCTCATTCTGTTCTCCTTATTTCTCCGGTCTGGAAGTCTGGCTTTTCTCTTCGATCCTCCGGAGATCCGAGGCGATGACCTCTGTGAGGGTTCGACTCTTCCCTTCCGGCGTTTGCCAACACCTGAGATTGAGTTTACCGATCACCATCAGGGGTTGGCCGCTCTGGAGGAGGTCAAGATTAGACTCAGCCAATTTTCCAACGGCCACGATGGTGATTCGGTTCCGGCCTCCTTGCCCTGTACCCGCACGGTGCAGGGGTTGCCTTGCACCATCGCAGTGTCGGGTTTGACTCGTCGGGTCCTCCGAGTCGTTTATCTCCAGCGGGAATTGGATCATGGGTGACCCGTCCGGACGGTAATGACGCCGGGGAGGAGTGACCACCTTTCCTGTGAGGACCACGCGGTTTAAAGAGGTCATGTCTTTGCCGTGGCCTCGGTTCCCTCCTCCGGGGATTCCTCTAATATCGGGCCCTCCGAGGAGGATGCTTGTTGCTCGCCCAATCGAACGGATTGGAACTTGATGACCGCATCCATGACTCGAAAATTTCTCTCTAATTCAGAGAGCAGAGCAGGCGATCCGAAAAAGTGGATGAGAATATATTGGCCTTTGGGTTTCTTCTTGACTTCGTAGGCGAGCTTTCTTTTTCCCCAATCTTCAACCTTCAAGATTTCTCCGTTGGCCTGCGTGATAATTCCTTTAACTTTTTCGACCAACGATTTAGCCTGTTCTTCTTCGAGATCAGGGTCCAAAATGAAAATAATTTCGTATTTCCTCATGTTTCACCTCCTCGTGGATTATAGCCCTAAAACAAAGTTTAGAGCAAGGGGCGTCTCGAATGCTGATTGTGGATTTCGGGACGCGGAATTCGGGAAAAAACCTGGATTCCGCAATCCGCATTCAACAATCCGAAATCATGTTAATCTCCTTTCAATACGTCCTGTTTGACCACTCCGGCAATATGGCCTCGGCTAACCTTCACTCTCACCTTGTCCGAGATTTCCACAGTCACTTTGTCATCCTTGATCCCGGTAATTCGGCCGTAGATTCCTCCGCTGGTCAAAACATTATCTCCCACCTTGAGATTTGCCAGCAGGTTCTGATGTTCTTTTTTCTGCTTCTGTTGAGGTCGAATGAGCAGAAAATAAAAGACGACAAAGATCAAAATAATAGGTAGAAAAGTCATGAGGGAAGACCCTTGACCTCCACCCCCTCCCGGCTGTGTTCCCATTGCGTAAGCCAGTTCTATTCCCATAAAATCCTCCTTTTAACTCCTTCCTCCGTCATCCGTTTGACCATTTCGTCTCCAATCCATGCGGGAGGTGTGAGATTGACAAAATCGAGGAGGCGGTCCTCTTGGATCGCCTCCTTCATCCTTACCAAAAGATTTATATAATAATACAAATTATGAATAGTATTCAACCTCGAGGATAAAATTTCCTTGGCCAGGTAAAGGTGACGGAGATAGGCTCTGGAATAGTGGCGACAGGTATAACAGGCACACGTTTCATCAACGGGCCTTGCGTCCTCGGCGTATTGGGCCTGTTTGATCGATATCTTTCCAGAAGCTGTAAAAAGTGTTCCATTTCGTGCGTTCCTTGTCGGAAGGACACAATCAAAGAAGTCTATTCCAAGCGTCACCGCGTTGATAATGTCCTCCGGCGTTCCGACACCCATTAAATATCGGGGGGTGTCCTCGGGCAAGAGGGGAGTTGTCCATTTCAAAACATCGATCATCATTGATTTTGGTTCTCCCACACTTAAACCGCCAATGGCATATCCCTGGAACTCCATCTCAGCCAAGGCTTGAACGCTCTTTTCCCTCAAGTCCCGATAGATACCTCCCTGGACAATGGCGAAGAGGGCAGGATCGGTTTCCCGTCTCGCCTGTAAACTTCTCAACGCCCAGCGGCCCGTTCGCTCCATGGAGGCCTTCACATATTCGTAAGGAGAGGGGTAGGGGACGCATTCATCCAAAACCATGGCAATGTCCGTTCCGATGACCCTCTGAATCTCCACCACTTTTTCCGGTGTGAGAAAGTGAGAAGAGCCATCCAAGTGGGACTGAAAAGTCACTCCTTCTTCTGAAATTTCTCGGAGACTTCCAAGGCTGAATAATTGGAAACCACCACTATCCGTTAGTATCGGTCTTTCCCAATGGATGAAGGTATGAAGCCCCCCTAATCTTCCTACCGTTTCGTGCCCGGGTCTGAGGTAAAGGTGGTAAGTGTTGCCCAATATTGCCTCAACACCTATTTCCAACAGTTCTTCAGGGGTGAGAGATTTCACCGACCCTTGCGTTCCAACGGGGAGGAAAGCAGGGGTCGTGAAAGCGCCGTGGTCTGTCTCGACCCTTCCCAGGCGTGCCTGTGATGAACTATCTTTTTTTATGATCTTGAAGCGAAAAGTCATTTTTTATAAATACGTGATTCGTGGTTCGTGATTCGTGAGCGTGGAGACAGATCAGCCGGTTGACCCCAATCACCATTCACTATCACTGTTCACAAATTAGAGGATCAACATCGCATCGCCATAGCTATAGAACCGGTAGTTTCTGAGAACGGCTTCTTGATAAGCCTTCATCAGTAAATCTCTTCCTGCAAAGGCCGATGCCAGCATGATCAACGTCGATTTGGGCAGATGGAAATTGGTGACCAACCCGTCTATGACTCTAAAACGATAGGGGGGGTGGATGAATAAGGAGGTCATTCCTTTCCCGGGCTTCACCCCTCTGCTCCCGTTGAAAAAGGATTCAAGGGCCCGCGTTGTGGTCGTTCCAACGGCAATGACCTTTCCATCCTGAGCCTTCGTATCCTCAATTGCTCTCGCCGTGTCCTTTGATATCTCGATCCATTCCGCTTCCATGGTATGGTCTTCGATGTCACGGGCCTTCACAGGAGCGAAGGTCCCAATTCCAATATGGAGAGTGATCATCGCGGTGCGCACTCCGTTCTCTCTAAGCGATTGAAGCAAGGCATGAGTGAAATGCAGGCCCGCAGTCGGTGCAGCAATCGACCCCTCCCTCTCTGCAAAAACGGTCTGATACCGCTCCCTGTCCAATCGTTCATCCCCTCGCTTGATGTAAGGAGGGAGGGGGACGTGGCCGATCTTCCGAAGGATGTCTATGACCTCACCGTGGCCGGAGAAGCTGACCCGTCCCTTTCCATCCTTCACCTCTCCGACCTCTCCCTTAAGCCCCTGCTCAAATCGGATTCGAGCCCCTCGCTTCATCTTCCCTCTGCCTTTGATCAAAGCTTTCCATTCTCCTCCTAATCCATTCCATGAGGGGATGAGAAGCAACTCGACCCGTCCCCCGGTCTCTTTTTTCCCAATCAGTCGGGCTGGAAGAACGCGGGTATTGTTCATCACAAGGAGGTCGGCAGGGTTTAGGTATTGAGCAATGTCTCCAAAGGTCCGGTGCTCGATGAGCCCCGTCTGACGCTGAAGGACCATTAAGGAAGTCTCTCCCCTTTGAGCAGGGGGATATTGGGCGACCAAGGATGGAGGAAGGTGGTAATCGAATTCTTCGACTCTCATATTCAGTTGCATGAAATACAACGAAAGCTTAATTAAAAAAATTAACAAAGTCCATCCAAATCTTCAAGGCAAATAGTAGTCAGCAAGCAATTCCGCAGTTATGAAAGGAAATTTTGTTATCGTTGTAGCGCCCTCATTGATTGAGGGCGGAGTCCGTCTCCGCCGCCCTCTTATCCGTCATTCAACCGACCTTTTTTTCGTTTTTTTCTAATGGCATAGCCGAAGTAGAGAAAGTTGACGGCTCCGATGAGAGCCAAGAAGATAAACATCATCTGATAATTGGTCCATTCAAGGATCAGGCCTATGATCATCGGTCCGATCCCTGCTCCCAGGTCGGCGAGGGCTGTGAAGGTGCCCATCGCAGGCCCTCGAGCAGATCCCGAATTCTCAACAGCGTAAACGACAAGGGAAGGATAGAGAAAAGCCCATCCCGTTCCAAAAATGATTGCCACAAGAATAAACATTTGAAGAGTAGTGGAAAAGGTGAGAACAACTATGGAAATAATGATAGCGATAAAACAAGGGACGATCACCTGTTCTCTCGCGTATATATCCAATATTCTTCCACCTAAAGAACGGCTCAGAATAAGGGTAATGGCCACAAAGGCAAAGTAGATTCCAGGGTTGGAAACGCCATGCCGCAGAGCATACAGAGGGAAAAAGGCCCCCAGACTTCCCCAGATGACATTGAGAAGAAAAGCCATAATCGCTGATGGGAGCACTTCACGACTGAAGAAGGGTTGACTTTGGATCGATTCGTTTTCTATTGGAATACCGTGCATCTTCCTCAATTTGAGAGAGACGAATAAAGTACATAAAGATAATGCAGCGCAGGCCCAAAAGAGGACGGTGAAGCTAAATTGGTTGATAAGGACCATCCCGAAATAGGGGGCCAGAGCAAAGGCGAAATTGAAGGACAAGAAATAGTAGCTGATGATCTGGCCCCGGCGGTTTTCAGAGGTAATATTCGCGATTAATGCGACCGAGGCTGTCGAGAAGAAGGCCAATCCAACCCCCTGTATGATTCTCACGATCAAAAAAGGCCAAAAAGGAGGGGCTAAGAGGTAGGCGACTGATGAGAGGATATAGAGCACCGCCCCGGCTATCATAAATTTTCTTTCGGGAATCCTTAATAAAGCCCTTCCTATGAACGGCCGGGGAATCAAGGAGAAGACGCTCAAAATCCCAATCAAGAAACCAATCTCCCCTGCTTTCGCCTCGAATCTTGAAAGATAGACCGGGATGGTGGGAACGAGGATAAAGGAGACAAAGGAGAAAGCGAATTGAGCCAGGAAATTGAGGACAAAATCCCGGGTGAGTATTTTCTGCGCCGTCATCTGTGTTTATGTATTTCAATTTTCTTCATTTGTAAAGGTGTGAAGTGATTTTTAGATCTCTAATTCATTTCTTGGGGAACAAAAATCACTCTTTCGGGAAGTAGTTTTTCAGAAAGGGGAGATGTTGCGTATAACACCTTATCTGCAGTAGCAGGTTGAGCTTGCAGTTGAGGACGACGGGTTGAAACAGTGGATATTTGTCACCTCGAAGTTTTCACGCATGCCTGCCATGAGGCTACTATATCTTATTGAGTTATGCTATCTAAAAGAAAAATTTACAATCGGCAGAATATAGAAAGGCTTCTTGTTTCCGTTTATGTTTACCAATCCGATTTGCAAACCTTCTAGACTGCCTGTGTTATTCACGAAACCCAACTGGAATCCTTTCATCTTACCCGCATAATTATAAAATCCTGATTGAAAACCAGTAAAATTAGCCCTGGTAAAATTCGCGGCACTTTGCTGGAAGCCAAGAAAATTGCCCTGAACATAATTTACAAAACCCAATTCTACACCTTCAACATTTCCTTTGATTCCGTTGCCAAGCCCAAGGTCAAGGCCTTTTAAATTGGCGTTAAGGCCGTATAAAAAATTTATCCTAGCTCCTTCAATTGAAGTATCTTCCCTGAATATCTGTATTGGATTTACCAAAGAAATTTGAACTTGCTTAGTCCCTTCCGCAAAAACTTGAGTAGTTCCTATAAGAAGTAATATCGCAATAACATAAAAGAAATTTTTCATAAGGTCCTCCTTTTTTTGAATTGTTGTTTAAACTGTAATGTTTATTTAAACATGTATTTCCTCCTTCTTCCGATAGAATGATTTTATTTTTAGAGTCTCAACCCCTGTTAAAATTTGCCTGTCTCCCTTTCTTGATTGAAGAACAACCATGCTGCTCACGATCTTCTTAACTGCATACTCCGTCCCATCTTAAAGACCTTCAAAGATGTCGCCCTCTTTCATAAAGAGATCTTCCTCCCTGCGTTTCGAATAATTATATATAAGACTGTGGTGGAATTAAATAAGACAAACGCTGTAT
>Ga0187772_10000263_pt1 | contig 22900 bp, 26 predicted proteins | sample 0116_SJ02_MP15_2_FD_133137 | JGI IMG/M metagenome (GOLD analysis project Ga0187772, IMG submission 133137) | Tropical peat soil microbial communities from peatlands in Department of Meta, Colombia - 0116_SJ02_MP15_20_MG | ecosystem: Environmental > Terrestrial > Soil > Wetlands > Peat | place... | reverse complement strand
TCCTCGTTGAGCTGACGAATGATATCGTGGGCTAGCGCCTGATACCGGTCGGTATAAAGTCTTCGACCCGCCAATGAAATCAGGTGGGAGGGATTGAGTCGTGTATGTTTGGCATTAATCGTGACAAAGAGCTCGACCGTCTGGCGAGGGTCCAGGCTGTCAAAGAGAACGGCAGGAACATCGATCTCCACATCTTTATGCGCTTGAGCACTCAGGGCTAATAATCGATGCTGGCCGTCCAGGCACCTCAGGATTCCGGTTTCTTCCGGAATCTGGAGCATGCCCAGATTGGAATTCTTCCCGATGGGCGAAAATTTGAGCGGTCTCTCGGTAATCATGATGACCGCTCCCGGGATGGCCGGAAGGTTTCGGGCTTCCTGGCAATCCAAGTAGTACTGAACCAATTCACGAATCTTCTTCCGGATCATCGGCCTCTGAAAGGCCGCTTCGCTTCTCCCAATCCTTTTTTCCAGCAACTCCCAGTTGATCGCTGAAGTCCTACCAGCTTTCCTTCGTTTTTCCTCCTCCTCAACGGTTGGATAATCCAACACCTCGAACTTGACCAGCTTCTGGACGTCTCCGGATGTAAAAGAAGTCTGATAAAACTCCACTCCAAATTGTCTCACCTTATGGGCTGGGACAGTAATCATGATCGATCACCTCCTCCAATCTTGAAAGTGGAAAGTTGAATGTGGAGAGTAAATTTAGGAGAAAGAACTATTCTTTACTGTCCACCTGCTACTTTCCAATGTATTATAGATACCAAAATTTTCGTACCTAAACAAGCGATTTTTGTCCAGCTTCTTATTTATTTTGGTTGATTTTGGGGTCTTCGTTTGTTAATTTAATTTTATATCCGATCCCTTCGTTTGAAGGGATTGGACGACTCACTCAAGGAGGAATAGGATGAAAACGAGATTGCTTATCGGCACCTTAATCATTTTATTCTTGGTTGGGGGATGCACGACATTGGCGAAGTCTACGGATACCCCCAGAATAACAAAGGAAGAGCTCAAGGCAAAGCTCGACAACCCCGATTTGGTCATTATCGACGTTCGCTTCGGTCTGGACTGGACAGGGAGCAATTTGAAAATTAAGGGGGCTGTTCGCGAAGATCCCGAAGCCGTTGGCTCCTGGGCCAATAAGTATCCGAAAGATAAGACCCTCGTCTTCTACTGCGCCTGACCCAGTGAAGGCACAAGTGCCCGTGTGGCGCAAAAGCTGATGGAGATGGGATATACCAAGGTCTACGCTCTCAAAGGCGGTTGGAGGGAATGGGCTAAGGCCGGTTACCCGACAGAGAAGAGGTGACGGAGGAAGGACAGCAGGTATCTTCAAACCCGAATAAGGATAGATTTAAGACCGGAGGCCAGCCCTGCAACCGAAATTCAAGTCAGGAAAAGAACAGAGAGGAAATCAAATGAAAAGAATCTGGCTGGTCCCGGTATTTTTTCTGTTTTTGGTAAGTTTCTTCACATCCGAATCCTTTTCACAAGAAGTGCGATACAGAAAATTCTCGCCTGAGGAGGTCAAGAAAATGTCCGAGCAACGAGCGATCATTCATACAAATTTGGGCGATATCACCTTAAAGTTTTTTCCCGATGTTGCGCCCAACCATGTGAATAATTTCATCGAACTTGCCAAAAAGGGTTTTTACAATGGGACGACTTTCCACAGGGTGGTGCCCAGATTCGTCATCCAAGGAGGAGATCCCAACTCGAAAAACCCAGACCGTTCAAAACATGGTATGGGAGGCCCGGGCTATCAACTTAAGGCCGAGTTTAACAAGAAGGCCCATCGTCGGGGCACGCTTTCCATGGCCAGGTCTGCCAACCCGGATAGCGCAGGCTCGCAGTTTTTCATCTGTGTTGCGGATGTTCCCTCTCTTGACGGGCAATATACCGTGTTTGGCGAGGTGGTGAAGGGAATCGAGGTGGTGGATAAAATTGTATCCCAAGCGAGAGACGGCAACGACAATCCAAAGGAACGAATCGAAATGACAGTCGATATCGTCCCGGAATCAACACAATGAAAGAGAAGAAGATGCCTTTTCACGATGAATGGGGCCATGACCCCTCGGTTCAAAGTATGCGCCGGGTTTTCTCATTCATGGAGGAGGCTCAGCGGGAATTATTGAGGCATTCGAATATTTCTTTTTTCGACCAGAGACTCCGGCACAGTCGCGAACAAGCTCTGGAACTTTTCGAGCGGGCCTGGCCTTCGGGAGTTAGAAAGGGAATGATGAGTGAGAAAGATGCCGCTCCTCTCTATCTCCACTGTTTAGCACGGGCGTTACGTTCGGCCGGGGTTGAAGTTTCCGAGGAATGGTTGCCAAGGGATGAGAAGATGATCCGTTTTTTACAAAAGGAACTACCATGATCCATCTTTGTCTATTTGGCCGCTGCCGTATCTATCACGATCCTGTAAGCCCTGTGCTCCGTGCCCCGGCACAAATCGGATGGAAGGCATGGTTTCGCAGCATCGACTTGATCACTCCACAAAAGCTCAAGGGAGAAGAACTACTCCAACGGACACGAGGCTGGTGGACCGTGAAACCAAAGGATGTGGCTGAGGTGGTCAAAAAACATGCCCGGCTGATTGTGGGAGAAGAAGGAGAACTCATGACGGAGTTTGACGACCAAAATGCCGTTGAGGCCCTTTCAGCCGAATTGAAAGAACGCTTCGGAGACCAGGTTCTGCTTTCTCCTTAATATTATCACACCCCTTACCTCTTCCCTCTCCCCACCGGGGAGAGGGAAGAGGTAAGGGGGAGCCTTTTCCATGAAAAATAGACCTTATCGAATTCATCACAAGCGACCCCCTCAAAGGGCGGGAGACTATCAATCCATTGAAGAAACTCTTAAAAAATTAAAAAAAGCCGAACCTCCATGGAGTGATTATCGAGAACGCTCACTCAAGATCCATGGCCTCATCTGCGCCAAGTGCGGCAGAGAATTTGATGAAAAGACGAGACATCTCTTGACCGTCCACCACAAAGACGGAAATCACCTGAACAATCCTCCCGATGGATCCAACTGGGAAAACCTCTGCGTTTACTGCCACGATGACGAACACAGCCGTGAACTCCTTGGGAAATATCTCACCGAAGAAAAGAAGTGATCCGCTTTCTTGGACCCCTCGTAGATCAAGTGCGACCACCCAGAGTTTTATTACATCCTTATATGCTGTATCTATAATGCGTTCAAAAGTCATTCGAGCAACAACCCGTAAGGATTTGGTAATTCCACTGACCCATGCGATAGAGGAACTGGGAGTAAGGCACCCAAGAATTAGAGTACGACGGGGGAAAAATGACTCAGAAAGACCTAAAGTTGCTGGAAAAGACCGGCAAGTGAATTCAGCCAAAGTGAGGGATAAAAGAAAGGGATCTATATTTCAACGCGGTTGAGAACTGTGATTCCGGTATAATAGCAGCAGCAAACGCTATCAAAACTATTATCGAAGATTCTCTGTTTCCCATCCTGAAAGAGGATCCGCACATAGCACATTCCTCCGGGTACATCGGATGCGCGTGTTTCGACCACAATCCCTCCTCCCCAGGATTTAAACTTCTTATGAATCACCTTATCCCCGACACGAAGATAAGTGTGCTTTTCACTCTTCGGCTTTTGTGTGGAAGAGATTTCCGTTCTTTTCTGAGGAAGGTTTCTCATCGGTGATAAACCCTCCTTTTTCTCTCCCATCTCCGATGCACCCAGAACCATTGATCAGGGTACTGGCGTATCATGGATTCAAGGGCATGGTTAAAGAGTTGAGTATTGGCTTCCACATCTCTCTTGATATCACCGGAACGAATCAATTCAAGCGGCTCCTTGATGACGAGACGATGTTTTTGAAACCCGTCTCGAACCATAAAAACCGGCAAAACCGGGGCACCGGTCTTCATCGCCAGGACGGCTAAGCTGGGGGTCGTCGGCGCCTTTTTTCCAAAAAAGTCAACCCATATCCCTTCGCTTCGCTTGGCTCTCTGATCGATCAAAATCCCGACCACTCGATTTTGAGAAAGCGCCTTCATCACCTTCCGGCCCGCCTTGATACTGGAGACCACCTCAAGACCCGTCCTATTTCTAATTTTTGTAATGAACTGATCTACCCATTCATTTCTTTCCATGGGTTTCGCAATCACCATGATCGGATTTCCGATCACCTTTGACATGACCCCCATCATCTCCCAGTTCCCGAAATGAGAGAGAAGGAGGAAGATCCCTTTTCTTCTCTCAAAGAGCTTCAGGGCCTCCTCCAAACCCTCAATTGTAACTTTTTCCTTGAACGTTTTCACATCCATCCTCGGAATTCGAAAGAATTCCATAGCCATCATCCCAAGGTTTTGAAAGGTCGTTTTCGCAATGTCTCGGATCTCGCTCGCTGATTTCTCCTGATTGAAGGCCGTTTGGAGATTCTGAATCGCCACCTTTTGATGTTCGAAATCCAGGTGATACCACACGTCCCCCAGCTGTCTCCCCAGCCAAAGTGCGAAACCTTCCGGAAGGAGATTTATCAGAAAGCTGAATGTTCTAAGGACCAAGTAGGTAAGAAAAGAGGCCATTTTAGATTTCAAATTTCAAATTTTAGATTGAAACTACAAATCCTCAATACGCATTCCGCAATCGGAATTGGTCTATCCTTCTTCTCCTTGATAGGGAAGCGCTTCATCGATCAACATCACGGGAATATCATCTTTGATGGGATAAAGCAGGTGACAGGCCTTACAGACGAGGCCATCTCCTTTGCGATTCAAGAAAATGTCTCCCTTACATTTCGGGCAAGCCAAAATCTCCAAGAGTTCTTTACTGATGGGCATCTTCATTCTCCTTTTCTATCTATTTTCTATGATAGATTTATCCCCAAGAGAGGATCAAAATTAATACTCCCCCCTCGACCCCCTTTGCTAAAGGGGGGGTGGGGGGATTTTGCTCTTATGCGATTCCTGCCGAAGGATCCACTGAACTGCTCCGAAGAGATCTTCGGCTACATAATCAGGCTTCACCTTCCACCGGTCCCTGAAATATTCCCATTCTCCCTTCCCATATCCTGTGAGGACCAAAATCGCTTTGGCTCCAACTTGATGGGCGAATTCAATGTCCATGCCCCGGTCCCCGATCGTATAGCTCGCCGACGCGTCAAGATCCAGTTTCTTCACCGCTTCTTCGATCAATCCCGTTGCCGGCTTTCGACATCGGCATTTCTGTCGATAAGGCGGAACCCCGACATCAGGATGATGGGGACAGTAATAGATACCGTCGAGATGAGCTCCCTCTTTCTTTAAGAGACCCTCCATCTTTTTGTGAATTTCATGAATCAGGGATTCGGGAAAATAGCCCCTGGCCACGCCGGACTGATTCGTGATCACCACCGCCTTCCACCCATGTTGATTCAACAATCGAATCGCTTGACCCACACGGGGTAGAAGATGAAACCGCTCGATGTGGTTCACATATCCAACCTCTTCATTGATGGTCCCGTCCCGATCAAGAAATACCGCTCTATTCACCATGCCTCACTCGACTGCAGAATGCGGATTGTGGAATGTGGGATTAAAATGCAAAATCCGAATCTCGGGCGAAGCGTCCGTTTCGGACCAACTCGAAACAAATCCTAAATCCAAATATCAAAATTAAAAACAATTTTGTTTGGGTCATTTGTATTTCGGAAATTCGTGCTTGTTTCGAATTTAGTATTTCGTATTTCGAATTTAAATTATTCACCGTGTCACCGCGTCTCCGTATCATCCTCCGTAGTATTGTTCCAACTGAAAACGACCCGGCGGAGTATAACGCAAAAAGGACCGGTGCCCCTCCCAATCCCCCACATTGTAATAAAGACATCTCCTTCCATCAACCCACTCCTCAACCTCCTCCGGGTGATGGGAGTGTCCCAGGATGACGAGATCAAACCCCTCCAAAAACTTTTGATGGGCAAAGGCCCTGAAGGCTGGGGGCGGAGCGGGCTGCCCTTCGTCATGATATTTCTGATAACTCGCATCACTCAATCTCTTGGCAACCTGTCGAGAAATCCGCGGACCGGCAAGATGGATGAGACGGTAGGTCAGCCAGTTCTTGAGGATTCTTCGGAAGGTCCGATAAGTCCACTGCCTTGGGTTCGATAAATCTCCATGGGCGATAAAAGCCCTGTATTCTTCCAACCTTTGTTCACACCCGTTGGGATAGACCTCGATCTCCATCCCGAATTGTTCTGAAAAAAAAGAATGGAGAAAGAAATCATGATTCCCCTCGAAATATTTAATCTGGATCCCTTCCTCATACAGGCTTCGAAGCTCATTGAATACAGGAAGGTATTCGGTAAAGGCAGGGGATTTCTCGGTTGAGAAAAAGTTTTTAAAACCGAAAAAGAATTCGAAAAGGTCACCCAGGATCACCAGATGGCCAATCTGCTTTTTCTCTGAATCTAAGAACCGGAGGAACCCCCGCATGGGCTCAGGGTCTCGGCCGGTAAAATGGGCATCAGAAATAAAAATCCAGTCCTTTTCAGAACGAACCAATACCAACCCTCACCTTCCAACGCCACAATAATCAAACCCTAATTGCCTCATCTGAACCGGATCATAGACATTTCTCAGATCGATGAAGACCGGAGTTTTCAGCAACCCCTTGATGTGTTGAAGGTCCAACCGCCGGAATTGATTCCACTCCGTCGCAAGGACCAGGGCATCCGCTCCCCTGGCCACGTCGTAGGCGTCTTTCCCAAACTCTATCCCGGGGAGAACGGCCCTGGTTTCCTCCATGGCCGCCGGGTCGAAGGCTTTCACCTTGGCCCCCAGGTCCAGAAGTCCCTGGATGATCACAACCGAGGAAGATTCGCGGATATCGTCCGTATTGGGCTTGAAGGAAAGGCCCAGAATCCCTACAGCCTTGCCATTCAGATCTCCCACTTTCTCCGTGATCTTGCTGATCATCCTTCTTTTCTGTTCTTCATTAACTTGGATGACGGCATCGAGGATCTTGAACGAATACCCCTTTTCCCGTGCGATCTTTGACAATGCCCGGGTGTCTTTCGGGAAACAGGATCCTCCATAGCCTGGGCCCGGGTGGAGAAATTTCTTCCCAATCCTCCCATCCAGGCCCATCGCCCTGGCCACATCGTGAACATCTGCCCCCACCCTCTCGCAAAGGTTGGCGACCTCGTTGATAAAGCTGATCTTGGTGGCTAAAAAGGAATTGGACGCATATTTGATCATTTCAGCCGTTTCTAACGAGGTGATGACAAAAGGAGTCTCGATGATGTAAAGGGCGTTGTAAATATCTTTCATGATGGCGATGGCTTGCTCACTTTCTGCACCGATGGTGACCCGATCCGGCCGCATGAAATCTTCAATCGCTGACCCCTCCCTCTGAAACTCAGGGTTGGAAACGATATCGAATGGAGCGGATTTGATCTGATGATCCTTGATCAATTGTTTTACGCGGCGGCAGGTCCCCACCGGAACTGTGGATTTGATCACCACAACTTTGTAGCCATCCATCGTTTGGGCAATCTCCTTAGCCACTTCTTCTACATATTTAAGGTCGGCCGAGCCATCGTCGCCGGAAGGAGTTCCGACGGCAATAAAGACGACCAAACTTGATTTCACACCGTCCCCAAGGCTCGTTGAAAACGAAAGCCTCCCTTCCCTCATATTCTTCGCTACGAGGTCCTCGAGCCCGGGTTCATGAATGGTCACCTTCCCCTGGCGGAGAAGGTCAATCTTAGAGCGGTCGTTATCCACACAGATTAGATTCATTCCGAACTCTGCTAAACAGGCTCCTGTAACCAATCCGACATAGCCCGTGCCGATGATACAGATATTCATAGCCGAATTCCTCCTCCCTACATTTTCCGTCCACCGGGTCAGCTGGGATGCTGACGATAATTTGAAAGGAAATCCTTCAGCGCCTCGGACCACGGTCGCATGGCCAATCCTGTCTCCTCTTTCAACTTCTGACAACCGAGGACCGAATAAGAAGGTCGTGCCGCCGGACGACCGAGATCCTTCGAAGAAATGGGGATTACCCTCACCCGATTTACTCCTGAAAGTTTCAAAATGGTCTGGCCGAGGGAATACCAGGTGCAGAGACCACTGTTCGCCACGTGAAAAATCCCTCGGGCACCAGATTGAATCAGAGTGGAAATGGCTTTCGACAAATCGACCGTGTATGTTGGTGACCCCGTTTGGTCATCGACGATAGAAAGCGCGCTTTTTTCCACTGCCTGATAGAGAATCGAGGAAACAAAGTTTTTGCCGAATAATCCATAAAGCCACTGGGTCCGAACGATCAAGAAATCCTTCACGAAAGTCTGGACGTACTGCTCTCCTTTTAATTTGGAATAACCGTAGACGTTTAGCGGATGGGGAGCATCACTCTCTACATAGGGTTCTCTTTTGCCTCCATCGAAGACGTAGTCTGTGCTCAAGTATACCATTTTCGCACGGCATTTCGAGGCTGCCAGGGCCACATGCTTCGTCCCTTCTGCATTCACGGAAAAAGCCTTGCCCCTGTTTAATTCACACCCGTCCACATCGGTGTAGGCGGCAATATGGATCACGATCTCTGGCCGGAGTTCCTCAATTTTAGTGACGGACTCGTCTTCTTTTTGGATATCCATTTCTTCAATATCCCATTCGACGACTTGATCGCTCGGGAGAGAGAAATGGAGAACCTCCGTTAGATCTCTTCCCAACATCCCTCTGGCACCGAGCACCAATATCCGTCTCATCTTTGGAGCAAATCCTCTTCTCCCCTGAATAGCATCTTCGCGTAAGGTCCCTTCCCAAGGCCCGAAATCCGAAGCCGGAAATTCGAAATACGAAACAATTTGAAGCTCCTCGCCAACATACGGAGCTTCCCGGACATGTAGTTTTAATTCAACTATTGCGCCTTTACAGGGCACTTCGCCGGCCAAATACCAAACTCAAGAACTCCAACCTAGATTTTGGAATTTGGGTCATGAAATATTCAGATTTGAATTTCGGATCTCAATATTCGAATTTAGTATTGACAAAAAATGCATACTTTACCGATTGTCGTACATGCGTTTGTAATAATTTTGATAGTCACCCGTCTTAATCTTCTTCCACCACTCCCGGTGGATTATGTACCATTCGATGGTAAGGCGGATCCCCTCTTCAAAGGAAACGGAAGGCTTCCACCCCAGCTCTCGTTCGATCTTCGAGAAGTCAATCGCATATCGACGATCGTGCCCCGGCCGATCGGCGACAAATCGAATCAGGGAATGAGGTTTTCCCAGCCGATCCAAAATGGTCTTGGCCACGGTTACGTTCGGCTTCTCGCTTCGACCTCCTACGTTGTAGATTTCTCCTTCTTTCCCTTGGTGCACCACTACATCCAAGGCCCGACAGTGATCTTCGACATAGATCCAATCCCGCACATTCCTCCCGTCTCCATAAATAGGTAGCTCCTTATCTTCGAGGGCGTTCGAGATCATCAATGGGATCAGTTTTTCCGGGAATTGGTAGGGGCCATAATTATTTGAACATCGCGTGATGATGACAGGAAGCCCGTACGTATGATGATAAGCCCTGACTAACATATCCGCCGCCGTTTTGCTTGCAGAATAAGGGCTATTGGGAGCCAGAGGAGTTGTCTCAGTGAAAGCTCCGGTCTCGCCCAGAGAGCCGTAGACCTCATCGGTGGAGATATGCAAGAGTCGGATCCGCTGCTTATGGAAAACTTTCCGCATCGCTTCGAGAAGGACAAACGTCCCGAAGACGTTCGTCTTCATAAAGGCGCCCGGGTCTTCAATCGACCGATCCACATGGGATTCAGCGGCGAAGTTGACGATGGTCTCTACCCCTTGGCTGATCAATTCTTCGATGCGGACGGCGTCCGCAATGTCCCCCCTGATAAAATGGTAACGGGGAGAATGAGAAAGATCGGAAAGGTTTTCTAAATTTCCCGCGTACGTCAATTTGTCGACATTGATCAGAGAATAATCCGGGTGGGACTTTAGGACATAACGAATGAAGTTACTTCCGATGAAACCGCAACCGCCTGTGACCAGTATTTTCATGATCCGCTCCGAGCTTCAATAGTCTCATCGTCCAGTGGTCTCATCGCTGTGTCGTCAAAAAATGGAAGGCGATACGATTACAAGACTCGGAGACTATAGGACTGCGGGACTTCCGAATTATAAACGCTATAACTATGCCGCCTGCCCTATGCGGGCAGTTGTTATCCATCTTTTCTCGCCCAATCATAAGGGATATCCTTCCCATGAGGCGGAAGACGGTATTCATCCGGCGCGCTATGAAGATAGACCTCCGTCGGGACGTTGAGAATGATGGCCTCTTCCTCGCTGATGCATTTCCACCCATGATAGATCCCGTTGGGTACTTGAACCAGCAGGGGGTTGTGGACCCCGATAAAGAACTGATTGATCTCTTCTTTGGTAGGAGAACTTTCTCTAGGATCATAAAGGACCAGCTTGATCATCCCCTGGACGGCGCAGATGTGATCGGTTTGCACCTTATGATAGTGCCAAGCCTTTACCACCTGCGGATAGGTGGTGGTGATATACACTTGGCCAAACTTCACGAACAGGTCATCATCTGCCCTGAGGATCTCCATGACCCTTCCCCGCTCGTCCGGAATCACCTTCAATACCTTCGTCCTTACCCCTTGGATCATCGCAGCCCCCTTACACTCCATCGTGAGTCAACTCCAAATGCAAAGTTCATACGAAGTGATGAACCCCAGGTGAATCAACGTCAAATCAAATCCAAAGCTCAAATGTTGGAATGTTGACTCCGAAATTTGAGATCAATTTGGCTTTTGGAATTTTGACATTTGACCTTAATTTGAAATTTATCATTTAAAATTCGAAATTGGTTGATCAAAGGTTGTTGGCTCCCGTCTCGGCAACCAATTGGTTGGCGCGAAGCAGGGATTCAAAGGTACCCGCATCGGTCCACCACCCCTCTAAAATATCCCATGTCATAAGCCCTTTTTCAATATACCGATTGTTGACATCGGTAATCTCCAATTCCCCTCGGCCTGAGGGTTTAAGGGTCCGGATGAAGTCAAAGACCTCTGTGTCAAAGAGATAGATCCCGATCACAGCATACCTGGATCTCGGTTTCTTCGGTTTTTCTTCAATGCGGCTAATCCGGTCTCCCTCCAGCTCCGCGACTCCAAACCGCTCCGGGTCAGGAACCTCCTTAAGCAAAATCTTGGCACCTTCCTTTTGCCTCCGAAAACCTTCTACCGCTCTTCGAATGTTCTTCTCAATAATGTTATCTCCCAGTATGACACAGATCTTTTCTCCAGAAGCAAAGAACTCCGCCAGCCCAAGGGCTTCCGCTATACCCCCTTCTCCTTCTTGATAGGTGTAGTTGATATGCCTCAGCCCGAACTCCTTCCCATTTCCCAATAGCTTTAGAAAATCTCCGGCATTGTTCCCGCCCGTGACGATCAAGATGTCGTCAATCCCCGCGTTGATCAGAGATTGAATCGGGTAATAAATCATCGGTTTGTCGTAGACGGGAAGGAGGTGTTTGTTGGTCACCTTTGTCAAAGGATAAAGTCGAGTTCCTAAACCTCCCGCCAAAATAACGCCTTTCATATCACTCCCCCTGAACCGTTGATCATAATTTCATGTAATAAGGCCTTTTCCCAGCCGAACCAATATTCAGAAGATTAAAATAGAAATTGAACTTCAGCTCTCGCTTTCGGGTATAGTCAAGAGAACGGTTGATATCTTCCAAGAGAAAACCCGCTGACCAGCACTGGGTTTGATATTCTGCACCGAACATCCAAAGAATCCATATCTTATTGAAGAGGTCATAGTAATATGAGCCAAAAAGGTATAATGGGGAGATCGTCTTCACCCTGGCTCCCAAAGTGATCGCATCACTCGTGCTCCTGGTGCTCGCATAGCCCACCGTCACAGTATCGCTCCTTCGATCTTTGGCACCCACCTCAAAATTGACTAGATCGAAACCTCCCCGATAGGGGTTGAACTCTGTATCCCAATAGGCAGAAAGGTAGGGATTGAAATTTAACCACAGTTGTCCTTCGATATCTGATGAGGACCGCTTCTTTCCTTCGGGATCTATGAACTGAGAGTTAAACCAGGAAGGATCCCCAAGGCTATAACTTTGAGAAATTTGTAACTTCGCATACTCAATGCCCCCGGAATTAACTCCTCCTGTCTCGGGTTTTCCCACCAGGCGCTGGGTGAACCCATAGGTGATCTGATTGGTATAGGGAATTCGGTCTACCTGATCGTATACGGGCAGGTCACTCTGACTCACCGGAGGACTATATTGATAGCTGATGGTCGGTTCGATGGTGTGCATCCATTTTGATACCTTGAAGAAGTCGGAAATCCCCGAAAGGGCTTCTGCTTCATAGACCCGGTAAAACTCAGCAGACATCTGGACATTCGCCTCCAGGGTTTCCCGCGATTTCCACCCCTCATATATGCCGGTTGGGTCATTGTAGTTCCTGTAAAAGGTCTCTCTCAGTCCGACATCCGACTCGAACTTCAGTACATTGAAGAGCCGAACGGGATAAGAGATTGTGGGAAAGAGATCTCCCCGGTTTGATCCGGCACCCCTCTCTCGCCAGAAGTCGGTGTATGACGAAGTAATATTGTAGAAGAAAGGAGTGTTGAAAAGGGATTGGGGGTGAGCATAAAAACTGATCTGTGGAAGTTCCTGAACCGTTTTCTGATTGTCCTGCTGGGTAAAATCATCAAAAACCTCGTTGTTGACCAAGAAGCTAAACTGATCCCAGTTCTTCCCTCCGAAAACAACCGATCTCAATAGATTTATGCTCGTTGCATCAATCGCCGTCATTTTAGCCGATTGGGGAAGGTCTTCATTTCTATAGTCCTGAAAATATTGATGGTCGCTCACACGATTGATGTCTCCTTTGAGATAAAAATCATCGGGAAGCTTCTGTTCGTGTTCAATGAAGAAGGCATAACGATCCTTGTGAAGAACCTGATCATCGATGAAGTAGAAATTCGCTTGTCCCTTTGTATCTCGGGTGAAGGCATAGCGATACTCCAGGCCCTCCTTAAATCCTCTATCTCCCAAGTAATCTAAGAAGAGAGTGGCATCCATATCTTTTGCGAATGCCCAGTAAAAACCGTTCTCGATTTTAAGACCATATGTGCTCGAATAGCCTACTGAAGGCATGAGAAAACCGGATTGCCTTTCCTGTCTCACAGGAAAAATGCCCCAGGGGAAATAGAGGATCGGGATATCCTCAAAGTAGAAGACGGGCCCTTTGGCAACCCCCGATCCTCCCAAAGCCATTTCTTTCACTTCGATTTCCTCCACGGTAAATTTCCAGGGTGGCCGTTTCGCATCGCAGGTTGTGAACGAACCGTCTCGTACCCAGTAATGATTTTCTCCTAATTTGTCTACCTCCCCGCCTATGAAATGAAAATTCTGATCCTTCAAATAAAGCCTGGCCTGATGAATTTTTCCCAATCGGGTATCGAGATTGACCTCCAGGCGTTGACATTCAATCACGTCTTCTCCTTCTCTTAACAGAACATTTCCCCATGCCACCAGGTCCTTCGTTGCCATGTTCAATCGGGCATGATCTGCCTTGAGAGAAAGGTCTCCTCGGCTCATCTCCACCTGTCCGTGGCCTTCGTAGGTTTGCGTCTCGCTGTCGTAGGTGAGCTCATCGGCCTCGATGTCTACAGGCCCCTCTGCTTTCGTTGCACTCACCTCTCCCACTACCCCGTAAACAGCGGGTTGATGGACAAGAACGAAGAGGAAAAAGAAGGAGCTCAGAATGAACCAGTGGTATTTCATGATCCCATCTTGGAAAGGAAATAGGCTCTGGCTTCTCCGACGGTATAGAGCGATCCGGTGATGCAGAGAAGGTCCTCTTCGCGGGTCAAGGAGAGACCTCTGTCGATGGCCTTTTTCAGATCTTCCTCAACCTCTGCATTTTTGCCATTCCACCCCAATGTCTTCTTGAGCAAAGGGGGGGGCGTGGCGCGGTCCGTGTGAGGTTTCGTGAGGATGATATGGTCAGCCAGGGGGGCCAGCAGATGAAGCATGGATCGGCTATTCTTGTCTTTCATGATTCCCACGAGAAGAATGAGGTGTTGGTACTGAAATTCCTTCTTCAACGATTCCTTCAGGGCAAGGACCCCCGCCGGATTGTGGGCGCCGTCAAGAATCACCCTGGGAGAAGCAGAGACCATCTCCAATCTTCCCGGCCATTCGACCTCCCTCAACCCATCCACCATCGCCTCCGTAGAGACCCGATACCCCAGATTTTCTAAGACTTCCATCGCCCCGAGTGCCGCTGTTGCATTGATAACCTGATGAGATCCCTTGAGATTGAGATGGACGCCCCACAACTTTCGGTTGAGACCCTCGTAGTCGAAATCGCCATCTTCCGTCCGGACGTATCGAAACTCTTTTCCAACACGAAAATAGGGAGATCTTTTTTCCTGACAGATCTTTGAAAAGAGGCGAAGCACCCGAGGTTGCGAGGCGGCGGTGATGAAGGGTCTTCCCTTTTTGATAATACCCGCCTTCTCTTTCGCAATCTTCAAGATCGTCTTGCCTAAATATTCTTCATGATCTTTCGCGACATTGGTGACGACGGAGATCAGGGGATCGACCACGTTCGTCGAATCAAGCCTTCCCCCCAGTCCGACCTCTAAAATTGCCAGATCTACCAATTTCTGATTGAAATAGTGAAGCGCCATGGCCGTGGTAAAATCAAAAAAGGTGAAAGGAGGAACGATGCCTGCCGATTCTATTTCCTTCTTCATCCATCGGGTGAGGGCGGCCACCTCATCTTCTTCGATCTCCTTGCCGTTCACTTTGATCCTTTCGGTAAATCGAATGAGATGCGGAGAAGTGTACAGCCCTACCCGATAGCCTTCCCTCTGCAGGATCGAACCCATCATCGCAGCGGTGGACCCCTTCCCGTTTGTCCCTCCGACGTGGATGGCCTGAATCTCTTTGTGCGGATTTCCAACGGCGTTGAGGATTCTCTCAACCTGGGTCAGTCCAAAGATCATCCCGAACTTTTCGAGATGATAAAGGTAGTCGAGCGACTTTCGGTAGGCCTCTTGGCCCATGGATCCGGTTCCTCTGTTAGCTCTCCGGGTTTAGCATTTCTAATAAGGAAGCAAGCGTGTGTCGGAGGTCCTTCCGCTCCACAATCAGGTCAACCATCCCGTGTTCGAGAAGATATTCTGCTCGCTGGAATCCTTCCGGGAGCTCTGCCCGGATCGTCTCTTTAATCACCCTGGGTCCTGCAAATCCGATCATCGCCTTTGGCTCTGCAATGATGATATCGCCCAACATGGCGATGCTGGCGGAGACCCCACCTGTCGTGGGATCGGTCAGCACCGAGATATACGGAATTCTCGCCTCATGGAGTTTAGCCAAGGCCGCACTGGTTTTGGCCATCTGCATCAAAGAAAGGATCCCCTCCTGCATTCTTGCTCCACCCGAGGCGCAGAAAATGATCACACTGAACTTTTTTTCGATGGCTCGTTCGATCAGACGAGTGATCTTTTCACCCACCACCGACCCCAAGCTTCCCCCCATAAAATTAAATTCGAAAATGCCGAGCATCGCCCGCTGGCCTTCAATCTCCGCTTCCCCGCAGATGACGGCATCCTTATGTCCGGTCTTTTCCTGGGATTCCTTGACCCGAGAGGGGTATCGCTTCGAGTCCTTGAACTCTAAAGGATCGGTAGAGATAAGGTCCATGTCATATTCGATGAAACTTCCGGGGTCGGCGACACAATCAATTCTCCTCCGGGCGGGAATCTGAAAATGGTAGTTACATTTGGGGCAGACTTGAAGATTGCGTTCGATGACCTTCCGATAGATAATCTCATTACAAGAGTTGCACTTTACCCAGAGATGGTCGGAGGGCTTCAGCTCCTCTCGTCTCTCTTTCTCCTCTTTTTCCTCGTCCCCTTTATTGAACCAGGTCATCCTCTCCGCTCACCCTTCCTACACAAGTGATTTAACGTAACAAAATCATAATGAGATGTCAATCTGTTGTACCCCTTCCTTCGGGGCCTTTTTCCCTTGATGAGGTGAAGCACCATGAGGAGGACGACAGCTCGGAAGGTCTTCCTTTACTCATCTCACGGAATCGGGGATGCTTTCCATCCTTTCCCTCCCCCTCCTTGAATCCATTGAATATCCTTTACAGGCATGCTACTTTTGACCATGATGAAAAACATTCAGGTTCCTATCGACTCCATGGCATTTAAAGGATATGGAGTGGCCCGGATTCATGGCAAAGTGGTCTTCGTCCCTTACACGGTAACCGGTGATAGGGCCTGGGTCGAAGTGATAGAAGACAAGAAGGAGTATTCGATGGGAAGGGTAGCCGAAATCATCGAGCCCTCTCCGCGGAGAGTGGCTCCTCCCTGCCCCTACTTTGGGAGGTGTGGGGGTTGCCAGTGGCAACACATCGACTATCCAATTCAGGTGGAACTAAAAAAAGAGATTCTCGCGGAGACCCTGAAAAGATTAGGGAGGCTGAAGGAAATTCCATCCATCAGAGTAATGCCTTCGCCCAAGCCTTATGACTACCGGATCAGAATCCAATTAAAGGTGAGGGGAAAAGCGATGGGCTATTACCGAGAGGGGTCCCATCAGATTGTGGACATCGACCACTGCCCCATCTCACATCCCCTGGTCAATCGGATCCTCCGAAAACTTCGAGGAGAATTCGCCGTTTTGCGGCTCATGAGAGAGATCGAAATCAAGGTCTCCCCGGAGGGAGGGAGAGGAATTATCCTGTTTCACCCTCATTCGTACGATCGCCGAATCGAGCCTCTGACCAAAAGACTCCTTCAGAGCGATCTGATCCTCGGGGGCGTCGCCATCGCAGGAAAGGGGAGGTTAAAACTTTTCGGCGATCCTCTGGAGTTTACAATCCCATCGTATCAAGACAGAGACCTTGCGCTCCGAATCTCGCCGGGGAGTTTCTCCCAGATCAACACGGAGCAGAATCAAGCGTTAATTCAGATCGTTCTTCAATTCTCAGAGGTCAACAAGGAGGACAGCGTCTTGGACCTCTATGCCGGTGTAGGAAACCTCACTCTTCCTTTGGCCACGGGAGCGAAGGAAGCCTTGGGGATCGAAGAGAACAGGATGGCCGTCAAGGATGCACAGTTCAATGCGGAAAGAAACGGGATTCAGAACTGTCATTTTATTCAAGGAAGGGTAGAACACGTCTTATCGGATTGGGAGAGGGAGATACCTCATCTCATCGTCCTCGACCCTCCGAGGACAGGATGCAAGGAGATTTTGGGTCGAGTGGTCGGATTAAAACCCAAAAAAATCATTTATGTCTCTTGCGACCCTACTACCTTCGCACGGGATCTCCGTCTCTTCTATGAGAGGGGATACACTCTGCAAAGACTTAGCCTCATCGATATGTTCCCTCAGACCTACCATATGGAAGTGGTGGGACTGCTGAAACCGGACGAAAGGGTTCAAGGGATCTAGGGTTCAAATGTTTGATGGTGGAAAGTAGAGAGTAGAAAGTAGTCAAAGACCACGTTCCACATTCCACCTTCTACCCTCGCGATCTTGACCCCTCGAATCCTTGAATCCTTAATCCCGCCTTAGGGGGGTCAAATGACTTTATTGAGCGGATACTCGATAATTCCCACAGCTCCTCGCTTCTGCAATTTTGGGATGAGTTCCCGGACAATCTTCTCAGAAATAATGGTCTCCACTGAAAACCAATCGTTCTGAAAGAGGTTGGAAACTGTGGGTGCGGTGATGCTCGGGAGGATTTCAATCACACTCTTAAGGTCATTGGCCGACACGTTCATCTTGAGCCCAACCATCCCCTCTGCGCGAAGGGCTCCCTGAAGAAGAAGAGAGATCTGCTCAATCTTCTCCCCTTTCCACGGGTCTTGATAAGATGCACGATTGGCGATCAGCTGTGTATTGGTCTGTAGGAGTTCTTCGACGATTCGCAGATTATTCGCTCGCAACGTACTTCCGGTCTCCGTTACCTCGACAATCGCATCACACAACCCTTCAATCACCTTGCCTTCCGTGGCCCCCCATGAAAACTCGACATCCACGTTAATTTTTCGCTCGGCAAAGTATCTCTTGGTAAAATTGACGAGTTCCGTGAAAATCTTTTTTCCCCTCAAATCCTTCAGTTGACGGATGGGAGAATCCTCGGCCACGACCAGAACCCATCGGGCGGCAGAGGCGCTGGTTTTGGAGTAGATCAAATCCTGAACGACCACGACATCAGAGCCGTTTTCTAAAATCCAATCTTTCCCGGTCAGCCCCACATCCAACGTCCCTGTTTCCACAAACCGCGACATCTCCTGGGCCCGGACCAGGGTGCAGCGAATCTCATCATCATCTACCATAGGGAAATAATTCCGAGAGCTCACCGTGATCTTCCAGCCCGACTTCTTAAACAGCTCGATGGTGGCATTCTCCAGACTCCCCTTCGGAATTCCAACCTTCAGCATTTTCACCTTCCGTAAACCTCCTTCGGGTCAAAGATTCTCTTTCCTAAGACTTCCCATTGCCCCTTCTCAAATCGTTGATGGAAGCAGGTTTTAAAACCGGTATGGCAGGCTGCCCCTCCGATCTGATCCACTTTGAGCAGGAGGGTATCCCCGTCACAATCGAGATAAATCTCTTTAATCTCCTGAAAATTTCCCGACGTCTCTCCTTTGACCCAAATTTTCTTACGGGACCTCGACCAGAAAGAAGCCTTCTTTGTTTTCAGCGTCTTTTCCCACGATTCTCGATTCATATAACCTAACATCAAGACCTCGTTGGTGGAGGCCTCCTGGATGATCACCGGGATGAGCCCATCCCCTTTTTTAAAATCGATCTCAATCACACTTCCTCCTTTGGAGGGGTTCGAGGATTCGAGAGACAGAGAGCCGAAAGTGGAGAGTAGAAAGTGGTCAAAACCGCATTCCACATTCCACCCTCCACATTCAAAACCTTGAACCCTTGTCCCCTTGACTCCTTGAATCCTATTCGTTCATCAAAAGTTTCGCCATCTGAGCGGCATTCTTGGCAGCGGAACCGGAGTAACAGTTATTAAAAAAGACGAGGGTCCTCGCTGCCTTCTTGGAAATATCCATGATACCCGGAACGAATTCCTTCAGTTCTTTTTCGCTGTAAAGATAATCATATCTTACCTTAAGCGGGACGTTGAACCAATTGGGATTTCTGCCATGAAATCTAAAATAACCGATTTCAGAAGTAGCCCTTGGAACGTAGGGCATCAATTGCGGCAGCTTGGGCTCGTCAACCACGCAGAACCCAATCTCCTTTTTCTCCAAGAACTGAAAGGTTTCTTCCTTTAGCCAGGCCTTGTTTCGGAACTCAAAAACCAGCGGAAGATCTCCCATCTCCTCCTTAAATTGTTGAAGATAACTCGAGTTCTCCCGGTTGGGAAAAAATCCGTAGGGAAACTGCGCCAGGACACAGGCGAGTTTCCGCTCTTCAATCAGAGGAGTGAGACCATATTTGAATTTCTTAAAGGTCTCCTGATTATCGATCCTCGCACGGGTCTCTTTGTCCCAAATGTCATGCGTCATCCCCTTAAAAGACTTCACCACAAATTCAAAACTCTCGGATGTCTTTTGGGCCATCCCCGCCAGACTCTTCTGAGAAGGAAGGGTATAATAGGTGAAATTGATCTCCAGGACACGAAACCCCAACTCTTTTTCGTAGAAGGATAACATATCCCTTTCCCGAATACCCGCAGGATAAACCGTCCCCTTCCAATCCGGAAAAGAAAAACCACTTGTACCGATCTTGATCATCTCTCCATGGTCCGTATGGAGCCCCACGATCAGGCATAGCATGGTTCAGTCAGAAGTTCGTGTGGAGCGACATCCCGGCCGACGAATAAGTAATTTTTTCTGCCGGGATAAACGAATCGGGCCCTAGGGCCCGGTGATCTTAAAAATAGAACGAATGGGAGGAAATTGTCAACCCCGATGTCGCCTCCTCCCCAACTGTCCTCTCCCTCTTTGGCGGAGAGGATGAAGGTGGGGGGGGATTGAATAAGACGGCTACTTCAGGTTAAAAGAGATGTATGAATAGGTATAGATGCGGAATGATTTTGAAGTTCTTACTCTATATTCTTCTTTTCTCCTGCTGGACCATTGAATTAGCACGGCCTCAAGAAATACCGACAAAAGAAAAGATGATTGGTAAATTCTCCGGCCGCATCCCTCGCGAATGGGGAGAAATCGTCAACGGAGTGAAAACCAGATTAAATTCGGACCAGAAAGTCTTGGCATTGACCTTCGATGCCTGTGGAGGCCCGAAGGGAAGCGGATATGATGCTAAGTTAATTGACTTCTTGACAAGTGAGGCGATTCCCGCCACGCTGTTCATCACTGGAAAATGGATGGATGCGAACCCTGACATTTTCCGAACATTATCAAGAAATCCCCTATTTGAAATTGAAAATCACGGTTTGAAACATAGGCCATGCTCAGCCATTGGCCGCTCGGCTTATGGAATAAAAGGGACAAGGAATGCTGGAGACATTATCGATGAAATAGAATCGAATGCTTTAAGAATCCAAACCATGGCCGGTCGCAAACCAAAATATTATCGGCCCGGTGCAGCCTACTGCGATGAAATCTGTGTTGAGATCGCCAATGCCCTCGGATACGAAGTGGTCAATTTTAGTGTCCGGGGAGATGCAGGCGCCACTTACCCAAAAAGACAGGTGGAAGAAGCCCTACTCCGGTCCGCTCCTGGCTCCATCATTCTCATGCACATGAATCACCCCGAAGGAGCAACAGCAAGGGGAGTGATAGCAGTTATCCCCGAACTAAAGAACCGTGGCTTTAGATTTATTAAGCTATCAGAATTCGAACTCAGATAATCCTGCCTCTGGTCTCTTATTCAAATGATCGGTCACTTCCTTCCGTGCCATCATGGCAGTCCCCATCCCCCCACCCTCCCCTCGCCCTCAGGGGGAGGGAAAGGGCCTGATGCCTCATTGATAAATGTTACCCGAGAGGAATGAGGAAAGAGGTGTCGTGATCATAGGTTTGTTAGATCGCAAGATCTTAAAGATAGTATTAAGCTCATCTTCGATAGCTTTCCTTAGCCTAAACGGGTTAAGGGTTTCAAACTGCTTCTTGAGAGAGCGCTTGATCGAAGCAGAGACATAAGGAGATTCTAAGACTCTTTGGTAAGGAGTCTTAGGCTGATCATAACGCTTCATGGCCTTTCCTTCCACCAGTTTCTTTTCTACCAGCTTCACGGAGGGCAAGAAGAAGTTGTGGTAGAACCGCCACTCGTGGGTGTATAAGTGATTCATGAGCCCAACCAGGACGCGTTTGTCAAATCGATGATATCCAAACCACTACCGGACATGGGTCCAGTTTTTCTGCTCCACATGGGCGTTATCGTCCTTATGATAGGGCCTGCTTCGAGTAAACTGAACGGTTTTGTCTCTTTGGTGAAAGTGCTTCATCAGATGCCAATTCAAGAACTCTCCACCGTTATCGCAGTCAAAGCCAAGCAAAGGAAACGGCAGGGAGTCTTCGATATCCTGAATTTGCTTAAGGACGTCGGTTTCGCCTTTGCCCCAGAGCGCCCTTTGCTCTGTCCAGCCGGTGGCAATATCGACGGTGTCGATGGTGTAGACGAACTGGCCGAGGAGAGTCTGCCCGCAATGGGCGATGGTATCGGCTTCCAGGAATCCTGGTCTAGTTTCATCCCATTGATTGGTCTTAATGGGGATCTGTTTTCTCAAGAGGGTGCCCGGTTTGGTGGTAGTTCTTCCCCGGCCTCGGTATTTGACTCGTGTGGGTTCTAAAAGTCGATCCAGGGTGGCCGGGGAGATCCGATCGAGCGCTTTGACCACCTCTAAGGAGAGGCTACCAAATTCTTTGGCATAAGAGGGGAGCCAAAGAGAAAGAATGACCTTTAGACGCTTTGAGCAAGGGAGGTTGGCTGCCAGCCAGATTTTCTTTAAGGGCTCTAGGACCGAAGGTTTATTATATTTTGAGGGTTTGCCTCTGCGTTTAGGTTTAGGCTTTGTAAAGCGCTTGAAATGCTTGATGAGTCGGATTGCATGTTTTCGGTGGTAGCCACAGTTTAAACAGAATTCGTTAAGGATGAGGGTTTTTTCTTTTACTGACGCCTTTTTGTATCTTAAATAGATGGTTTCGAGATATTCCATTCTGGCTCGTGGACTCATGACAAATCCCCTTTAAGAGGGAAATTGTCGGGTAACATCAATTATGAGTCAACGATACCTCTCGCTAATCTAAACGGGTAACATTTAATGTGAGGCAATTCGTGATTGAAATTCATTTTGTCAAATGGTATATTGATAATAAAAAATTTGAACGTACTGTTAAAGTTTTCATTCTAACAAGAATTGCCAAGTTAAGGAGCAAACATGAAGAAGGTAGGAATTGAGATTCCCAAAGTTGATGCTCTAGAAAAGGTTCTGGGCGAGGCGAAGTATGGCGCGGATTTACTTACTCAGAAGTCCTCCCATTACCTCAAAGTAGTCCGCAGCCCAAAGCCCCACGCCAAGATTGTAAGAATAGAAACTGATGAAGCCCTCAAAGTTCCAGGTGTGGAGAGGGTTTTTACGGCCAAAGATATCCCTGGGAGAAATCTGTTTGGAACGATTATCAAGGACCAGCCTGTCCTAGTATCAGATCGTGTGAGATATGTCGGTGACCCGGTTGCATTGATCGCTGCAAAGACAGAGGAGATAGCGGAAGAGGCGGCAAAAAAACTGGTGGTAGTATATCAGGATCTCCCTCCCATTACCGATCCGGAGGAAGCCCTCCTGCCTTATGCCCCTTTGATTCACGAGAAAGGAAACCTGCTTCTGGAATTTCATGTTATCAAGGGGGATGTTCAGAG
>Ga0187772_10000262_pt1 | contig 22949 bp, 21 predicted proteins | sample 0116_SJ02_MP15_2_FD_133137 | JGI IMG/M metagenome (GOLD analysis project Ga0187772, IMG submission 133137) | Tropical peat soil microbial communities from peatlands in Department of Meta, Colombia - 0116_SJ02_MP15_20_MG | ecosystem: Environmental > Terrestrial > Soil > Wetlands > Peat | place... | reverse complement strand
GGAACCGCATCGAGCAGCAAAACGGCTTGATTTGCCGCCAGTTTCCCGATGTCAGCGTCATGTGAAAATAGCTCAAACCCACTCGAGCCCCCTCGTGCCTTATACCCCGCTTGTCGTATTGAACCCTCCTTTGCAAAGATCATAGCACGAGCTATTGACCTTACCGTGGTCGCATCCACGTACGTTCCCTCAGAGTTGGCTATGATCTTCTGACTTACGATATCAGTATATCCTATTTCAGTACTGCTGATCCGCTTGTCTACCTCTATTGCCTCCTTATCCTGCCTTAAGACATACTCCAACTTGTCACTTATGGGTACGGATGTTGGGTCGAATGTGACGTTAGTTCTGACCTCATCATCAAATACCGGAACATCTATCGAGAATTCTTCGGCCCTCTTGTAGAGCGCCTTTGAGAGCTTTACAGCGCTTTCGGCGCACTCCATAAGCCCTTTTATATCTATCTGGGTAGTGTAGGCAAAGCCCCACGCACCCTTCAAAAAAGCCCGTATTCCCGCTCCTAGCTCACTTGAGCTGCTTATTTTAGTTTTGCCATCCTTAACGGAGATTAACGTGCCCTCCGAAGTCTCGAGTCGAATGTCAGCAAACTGGGCGCCGAGTTCCTTTGCTGTCCTCAGAACTTCATTAATATCGTCTCGCTTATCGTTTAATTCTTGCCTCACGAAATTGCATCTCCAATAATCTCTCCGTGAACGTGTTTAAATTGTTTGCTCAAATAGAAATGGTTTTTGATTAGGAACCATAAATTTCGAGCAATAGACTATAAAAGATAATGTGACGAATCAGCTATTCTGTCAAAACTCTTTATGGTGAATCCTAGGCTTCAAGAATTACACTAAGAGCTTAGCAGTGTAAGTTTAATTTCGCTATCGTAACATGGAAATTCCTAAATATTTACTATCGGAGAGTGTTTGAAACGACATAGCATCATTAAAAGAAATAATTCTTGATAAAACTTTCTTTTGTCATTATTTAGAACCTTAAACCTTCAACAGCTGATACAGAATTAGAGGAATATTACACAGTGCGACTCCAAATGTAAGAACTCAATAGTTAATGCGGATCCGATAAAAATAATCAGGAAAAATAGGACATTGTCCGAGCAAACGTCATTAGGGAGCTGTGCAGTCTCAACGCTAGAAGATTTGCACACGGTTGCTTCAAAGAAACTTTGAAAAATCTCAGGCACAAGAATTTAGTTAAAAAGAGGATGAGCACGATCGCCGCACGTAACATCCATCGTTCTTCAACTCCACTACCAGACGCAGTAACTGTGCAGCAATTGCATCTTATCAACCGATAAACGACTCATATGCTTATACTCTTACTCTTTGCGTTTTAGCGTCAGCATTGCCAGCACCAAAAAAACCACGATAAAAACAAGCAGTACGCCAACATCTATCGATATTTTATCTAATCCCCATCCTTTGAGAAGAACTGAGCGAACAGCATCTGCTGTATACGTTGTGGGCAACAAGTATGCTGCTGGCCTCATCCATGAGGGGAGTCCTTCGACTGGTAGGAAAATGCCTGAGAGCAGAAGCACTGGTAGTATTATAAAAGGGATTAATTGGACGGCTTGTGTTTCTCTTCGTGCAATGCTTGAAAGTAGAACCCCCAACGATACAGAGACAACGGCTAAGAGCGCGATTGCCGCAAAAGCCAATAAAATGTTTCCGACAACTGTGATTTTAAATACCACAGCGGCCACGATTAAGATGAGTGCGGCCTGTACCATACCTACTACGCTGAAAGCTAGTGTATATCCTGCTACTATCTCAGTTTCTTTTAAAGGCGATGCCGTTAGTCGATACAACGTGCCTGATGTCCGTTCACGTACAAAATCAAGCAGCGTGAGTAAGACAGTGAGTTGATAGACAGTGAAGGTCATAATTCCCGGCACAAAAAAGTCGATAAATCTGGCATTTTGCGCGTATATCGCGTCTCCAGCGTTAACACTTATGGGCATCTCACTCCCAATGTCCGTCACTGTTTTTAGAACGGCAGCATTCACAGTATTAGATATAGCATCCGCTACGTTTGAATTACTTTTATCGAGCCGCAGCACCACAGTAGTATTGCCCGGATTCGAGTGGTCTTGTAGCTTAGAGTAAAAATCGCTTGTAAAATTAGTTGGAAAAATGATGACACCATACGCTTTACCACTTTCCACCATATTTACCGCCTGACTTACACTATTGGCATACTTCACCGGCGTGACGCTTGTATTGAGATTTGATATGATTTTATCAGACAGTTTACTAGGCATATCCCCGGGAGGCACACTTACTCCCTGATCGTTGTTAACGATCACCACTGAAACGTCGTGCACCTGGCTACTGACTGCAGCGCCAAATACGAGCATAATAAAAACGGGGGCGACACAAATTTCAGCGAGCGTGCGCTTATCGTTTTTTAAGTTCCTGAATATCCGTTCCACCACTGCGAATAATCGATAAATCTTCATGTGGCACTAATCCCTTTTGCAAACTCAAGAAATGCATCTTCAAGTGACTCAGTATTGCTGAACTGGAGGAGTTCACTTGGTCTGCCTTCCGCGATCAAATGCCCGCCCCGCATGAAACCAATTCTATCGCAGCGTCCTGCTTCATCCATGTAGTGGGTCGTAATTAATATCGATATGCCGCTTTCTTTAAGCTCACTAAAATAATCCCAAAATGATACCCGCAGCTCCGGATCAATCCCGACCGTGGGTTCATCGAGAAAGAGAAGTTTTGGTTCATGGAGTAAGGCGCAAGCCAATGAAACTCTATGTTTCATCCCACCACTTAGGTTAACGACAAGCGTGTCTGCAAATTTTTCTAAACTGATGAACTTAAGTAACGCTCTCTCTCGCTCCTCGATCTTATCTTTATGTAAACCGAAGATCTTTCCGAAGAATGTTAAATTCTCCCGAATCGTCAAATCAAGATAAAGCGCCGTTTCCTGCGGCATGTAGCCGATGAGGGGTGTTATAGATCTGTCGATTTTATGCCCGAGCACGTTTGCGCTGCCAGAAGTCGGCGTTATTATCCCGCAGAGCATCTTGACTGTTGTTGTTTTACCCGCTCCATTGGGGCCTAACAATCCATAAATTTCACCCGCACCGACCCTTAAGCTCAGCTTGTCTACAGCGACCAGATTTCTAAACTTCTTGGTCAAAGAGGTCGTCTCAATGTAGTACGTCATTTTCTCTCTTTCTGAATGGGATTCTTAGATTTAAACATTTGCCCTTTTGACGAAGATGAAGATGAATGTGAAGATGAATGTGAAAAAGCATCGTCATAAAATTTGGGGCGTTAACGACCCTCAGCCGCTATACGAAAGGTGAAGCATTCTTAAAGTCATACTTAAAGTACAGCTTTAGGTGTGACTGTTCTCGCCGCTCCATTATCAATTTAAACCCGAGGCTCAGATAAAGGCGTATTGCCGCGGCATTCGTTTCCCACGTCGTGATGAGTGATGACTCCATGCCGTTCTGGAGCAATACCAACATTGCAAACTGCACCAGCCTCCTACCTATCCCGCATCTCCTGTATTCGGGCGCCACCGCGAGGGTCTCTATCAAACCCAACTTTGGTCTCGTGTAGTCATAAATGACGGCTACGACTCCCACTACTCTACCATGTGCGACTGCCTTAATCCAACCCCGTTTCCTATCGGTGAATATTCGTGATACTTTCACGTAAAGGTTTTCAGTTTCCGTAAGCGTCGGGATAAACTCGTCGTCGACCAGTCTGAGTACCTCGAGTATGCCATTGAAGTCACGCCAGTCAGCCTCTTGAACTGCAGCTATTTTCCCTCGTTCTATCATGTGTTTGTAACCCCAAATTACTATCTGTAAGGCGTCTCCTGTGTACTTTCAATAAAGCAAGATAAGGCCATTCAGCACTATTTTATCATATGCTGGTTCTTCAAACGGAAGGCCTGCATTTTGAGCCGTTCTTGACACGTCAATTCCCATCGCTTCCATAGAGGGTCTCGCCTTATAGGGATTTCTGCATCTATTTCCAACCCCTGCACACTCATCGCATAAGGTGCATTTGCCGGCAGTAAAGCCTGAAGCATAAATTAAACCCCGTTTAAATGCAGCGGCCTCTAAACGATCAACGATTTTATCCAAATTGCTCTTCGCGACCGCATAAGTCTTTTCGTAACCCTTTACATACTCCATATCACTAAAAAGATTAACAAGATCATCAGCTGCGCGTATCTTTTCAAGCATCCACTTGGGTACGTCGTAAGAAATCTGCACGAGTAACGCCTTATTGAACTTTGAAAGTATCGTCCTGAATTCGTTAACAGACATCACGTTGGGTGGGCATACTATGCAAAAATCATAGTTCTTACAGATAGGCACCATGCATTTCAGTCTGACCCGGTCATCCACTACTATCGCATTCCCGTCCACGATGCTACAAGATGTGGCTCCAAGTTCTTTTGCGGTGTTACAAAATTCGTTCAACGTTGTCTCACTATTGCCGTTGTGAACCTTAGTCATCTTCTCCCATACTGTGATGCATCGAGAAATTATTTGAATATTGCCCCCATAAACCAAATGGTTTCTAAATAGTCATCAAAATAATCTCCTTTTTGCCTCGATCGCTGAGTGGTCAACCCTCGGTTAAGCAAGTTGCACCTCAACTGTTCTAGGATCGGGCAACTTCTCAAGCTTGTTAACCATATCGGAATATGTGTCCTGCAGCCTCTGCAGATCCTCGAGATATCTCCCCGACTGAAGCTTCTCTATGTGCTCTGCATCAAGTCCGTACAACGACTTTACTCGTTCATAGTGCCCAGAAATTATTAATTTTCTTAACTCTCTTAAGAAAGTTAAGACTTCTTCACTTGAATTGCTTATTTTTGACAAAAAAGATATAATCTGAGGGATTCTCACAAGCAGCGAGTCTCCTGACTCCTCGAGTGAGAGTTTGAGTGCCGCCCGATTTTTGATGTCGCCAAGGGACTCAAGCCATACGATGTTCGTCTCCATGACCTGCCTGAAGGCTGTTGTATCAGAGACATAATGGGAGAGCTTGTTTTCTGAGTACTTTGCATATTTGAGCAGTGTGGTTATCGGCTCCGAAGACAAATTCTCGTCTATCAGAAACTCATAGAGTTTGATGGCGCTCTCATGACTGAACGGCTTTGGAAAGTTTAGCTCAGGAATGTAACCAGCGTCAAGTCCCACTTTTAAAGAATCTCTCGATGGATTTGCTTCAAAATAACTGTCAAGCAAATCGCCTACTTTCATATTATAAAGTTCAAACTTGTGCTTTAGCTCAGATAATTCTTCTGTACGCGATAAATCAATTTTATCTGCCAACTCCGAATTTGATTCCATGAAAGAGATATTCCCTCTCAGTTCATCGCGTCTGGCGCGTAACGAACCATATGCCCTTTTGTATTCTTCAAACAGTGAACGCTGTTTTGCTAACATACCCAATGTTGGAATTCTGTCTAACTCTTTTTTTGCAGTCTCAAATTTTCGTTTCTTTAAGACGGTGAGCGCCTTATCGAAGTGCTCAATGTAATCGAGAGCGTCATTTTGGCGAGCCCGCTCAATTTTCTGGGCTATCCTGTTGAGGCGCTTCTTTAAATCTACAAAGATTCGAAAGTTGTCAGGAGTGTCCTCAAAGTCTGCAATGAGCGATCTTACCTCACTGTTAAACTGTTCCGCTAACTCGAGGCTAGAACGATGAGCTTTGCGTATCTGTTCGTTCATCTTCTCTATTTCTTCGAGTAAGTTAAGGGGTTCCAATAATACTGCCTCTTTAAAAGCCTTATGTTGGGCAGCAGGCCTTGAACTCCACAGATTGCTCTGTCGTAAGCTCTATGCGAAGCTCTCCTAGAGTTGCTACCCTCTCTGCAAAGGCGTTGTGGCGATGGATGCTCTCCTCGTTTATTTGTTTTATGGTAACGATCGAATCATCTGGTAGGTACGGGAAAGCCTCAACGACTTTATGTGCCATTGTCCTCACGCAGTCCTCAACGAACTTTGGGTTCTTGTGGGCAGTCTCGACCACGATTGCCTCATCGGTTCGCTTTAAAAGTTCGTAGATTTTAGAACTCATAGACTCTTCTATTATTTCAATTATCGTGTCGAGTGGCACCTCATAGCCTTCACCAACTTCTATCGAGAGCACGCCGCGCCCTCTTTGATTGTGTGTCGCAAGCGGAACGTCCGTCAAAAATGCATCAATGTCATTCTGTGATACGTTAAGTTCTTTTAGACGCATATCCACAAGTTCCCTCACGTGCTCTTGCGCGCATGGGCAGGCGGTCATACCTACTACCTCAGCGCCGATCATCCGGCGCGTTGTTTTATCTTGCTCACTCTTTGCGCGATAAGTGGTGGTCTCAGCGAAGATATTAGCAATCTCCTGGGTATTTGTACCAGAGCTTGGAGTTTGTCTGTGTACCATGTACTCACTCTGCATTCTGACTTCGGCTCGAGAAGCATATTCGTGTTTTTCTAAGAGCTTATTCGCTACTTGGCCGCAAAGTTGCTCTATATCGAACACAGGTGCTCGCAAGGCATCTTCTAAGACTTGATCCATGACCTCGAAGTTTCGGCTTAGGTTTGCGCCCTTCCTGTCGGAAGGTAAGTCGACAAATATGTCAAACTGAGAAACCAAGATTATGGGTCTTTTATCGCGTCTCGTAACCTTAACGAGTTTTTTAACGTTTGTAACTCCCACTCGCGTCAGGTTTATTAAAAATTCAGGACGATCAGCTTGTACGTCAATTGGTACTTCCATCATTATAAGTTACACCACGTGATAAAATAACAGTTGTGAATTAACTTTAAATATAGCATGCGGTGGAAAGAATCTAGTATAAATACCACTCACTATGTCAGTTTCTCAAAATATGACCAGTTCATAGACGCCCCCTCGAAGGCTGTAGATTCCCGCATATCTAGTCACTCCCGAATCCAATTTTCATGAGTGGCTTTAATAACGTCAATAACCTCGGTGCTTTCGTGCTTAGCAATAATTTTCTTAGCACGATTGACGGGCGATCCATATCTCCGTAGCGTGTTATGGTATCAAGGACCCGCTCGTCGTCAAGTGCAGCCACTACATCGTTGAAGTCTGCGTCGCTCAGCTTATTCCACGCCTCATGCACTCTTAAACCTGTCAAAAGTTCTCTGCCTATTTTAGAGCGCCATCTCCTGTCGTACTCTGCTAGCACCTTTTTGGATGTGTCGTGGCGGTTTGCCGCGTCGGCTGCAACCTCTCCTGCGATTTTAGCGCATACAGCACCTGTATAGATTCCACCACCACTGGTCGGCTTTACCTGCCCGGCTGCGTCTCCAACTATCATGACACCATCCGCTACCGTTGATTCAGGAGGACCAAATGGTATGCTTCCTGCAAAAAAGTTCAACAAAGGGGCGGGGTAGCTTGGAAAGACCCTCTTCATGAGGAAGTTTAAATGATCGATAGCCCTCTCATTTGAACATAATCCAATCCTCACAGTGTTTTCTTTTGTCGGTATGCTCCACGCAAAAAATCCTGGGGCAATTTCTCTACCGATGAACAAATCAACAAAGTCACCGCCATCTGGCTCTACATACGTTTCCCATTGAACACATGTTTTGACTTTCTTCACTCTTCCAATTCCTGCCGCCCGCCCCACCGTACTTTGTACGCCGTCAGCTCCTATTAGCACACTCGTCCTGATCTCAGTCGGTTCACCATGACTTGTCGCCTTTACTACTATATGCTTGCCTTCTCGCCTGAAATTAGTGAATCTCGTTTTCACTAGTGATTCTACACCAGCTCTCATTGCTTCTAAAGCCATAACCCGGTCAAGTTCTCTACGATCGATGACGTAGGCCATAGTCCTCGTACCGTCTATGGAGATGGTACGGCCGTCAGGTGCATGAAGATTAGCCCCTCGCACTCCTCTTTTATCCAGACTATGAGGTACTTCACACTCCTCGTATGCCCGCACGCTTATTAATCCTGAGCACTGAACAGGTTCACCCACTGACGAGTGTTCTTCGATCATAAGCACACGTGCACCGTTCATCTGAGCGTATTTTGCAGCCATTGAACCAGCAGGTCCCGCCCCTACAACGATCACATCATAGTCTCTCATAAGCTCAAACAGCTATTGATGTAGAGATATATTAATCAATCTGAGTCATATTGATGGGGTGGACAACTAATATAATAGTGCACAAAACAAAGATGATGGTACAACTATGGAGTATAAACAGTGTCTTATAATTCGCGCCGATCTTAAACTTTCTACGGGGAAAAAAGCGGTTCAACTTGCCCACGCAGCCGTTATGGCGTACGAGCGTTCCGACCCTGTTACAAAAAAGCGGTGGTTTAACGAAGGGCAGAAAAAGATAGCTCTTCGAGTAAATACCCTAAAAGATCTCTATGAAATTAAGTTCATTGCGGAATCGCAGGGATTCGTCACTGCTCTTATCGTGGATGCAGGGCTCACAGAGGTTCTACCAGGAACTGTCACGGCCCTAGGGATAGGACCTGCTAAAGAAGGCGAACTGGACAGAATTACGAGCGATTTAAAACTTTTGTAGAAAGGAAGTGACTGGATTGAAAACGGCGCAAATACCCGTTCCTGATGCCGACGTTAAAGCTGGCATGGAAGTATATTTGACGAAATTCCGAGGCTTGGGCGGGAAAATTAGGCAAAATGTCGAAGACTTTAAAGTGGACGAAGTCTATGATAATAAATTTTCCGTAACGGGAAAATATGCTATTGTTAAAGTAACAAAGGTGAATGCCGAGACACATCACGTGGTTCGCGACTTGTCGCGGCGTTTGGGCATCAGCCAGAAGAGGATAAGCTGGGCAGGAACGAAGGACAAAAGAGCTGTTACGACTCAGAGGATGAGTATATATAATGTTGAACTTAAGGAACCATTGGCAATACCGAATGTTATAGTCGAGCCCATCGGTAGGGCTGACAAACCTGTGGCACTTGGTGATTTAAGGGGCAACGATTTTTCGATGACGATACGGTGCATTGAGGGTCCCATAGAGGACGTTCAGGCCAGAATTTTGGCTGCCGTTGAAGAGATACATGGTGAGGGGGGTGTGCCGAATTTCTTCGGAGTCCAGCGATTTGGCTCTGTTCGGCCAGTGAATCAACTTGTGGGGAAAGCCCTTCTGAGCGGTGATATGGAGAGTGCCGTGATGACCTATATGGCTATGCCCTTCCCGGATGAGCCGGAAGCCGTTAAAGAGGCAAGAAAGTTTGTGTGGGACACTCACAATTTCAAGGAGGGTTTGAAATTACTGCCATTGAGACTTAGGTATGAGCGCGCTATGATGAGCCACCTTATAGAATCTCCAGATGATTATGACGGGGCCTTGAACGTGCTTTCTATAAATTTACAGCGACTGTTTGTGCACGCATATCAGTCCTACCTGTTCAATAGAATGTTAAGCATGAGGATCAAAAGGGGGCTCCACCTCTCCAGAGGGGTTGATGGTGACTTTGTATTCCTTAATGAGGAGAAAAAACTGAGAACCGTTGTTCCAAAAAATATAGAACGCATAAATGGGATGATATCTGAGGGCAGAGCATTCATTCAAATGCCTGTACCGGGCTATGATACATCGATCTCAGATGGTACGATAGGCGAAATAGAACGTGAGGCTCTAGAATCAGAGGGAATAGCACTTGATCAGTTCAAACTCGAATGCTGCCCGAGGTTACGTTCAAAGGGAGTGATGAGAAACGTAGTTCTCCCGACCAAGATAGAATTCAACGTTTCAAACGACGACTTAAACACGGGCTTTGCAAAAGTTGAATTGATGTTCTACCTACAAAAAGGCAGTTATGCTACATCTGTTCTCCGCGAAATAATGAAGATGAAACTCGGATAAATGTTGTCAGAATCTAAAACATTTGGCTCCATACTGCTCGTGCTTGCGCTTGCTCTTGTAGCAGTATGGGGAAGCACGCATGGTCTGAACGTGATGTTTAACGATACACATTCGCAACATTCAAGCTCAAATTCAGTCGTTCCAACAAATGCGTCTACACGATCGACAATCCCCACGACACCGGGACAGTACAACAGATCCGAGGTTCTTATAGGTGGCCTTAAGGTACACGCTGATCTTGCTGACACTCCGAAAAAACAGGCTAACGGGCTTATGGGGCGGTCTCAATTGAATGACAGCGAGGGAATGCTCTTTGTTTTTAGTCGTGAACAGTATTTGATCTTTTGGACGAAGAACATGTCAATACCCATCGATATAGTGTTTGTGACATCTGACATGAAGATCATAAATATCTATAAATCAGTACTCCCATGTGCAAACGATCCTTGCAAGCTGTACGCTTCGAGTAAACCGGCAAAATACGCACTTGAGTTAAGTGCTGGATTTTGCGAACGACACGGAGTACGCACGGGTGACTCCATCTCCATCTCCACCTTAGGCCTCTAGGGGCACCCTTATTGCCGCCTTATAGCGGTTGTCTGCCGAATTGCACTCTTCACGAATCGGACAGGCAAAACAATTTGGGCGTTTCGCGTGGCAGAATTCAAAGCCATGCTGGATTAGTAGCAGGTGACTTTTTCCGGGACTTTCAAGGACGGATTCGAGCACTTCTTTTACAAGCTGTTTGGCTTTTTCACTCCCCCGAGTCTCCTCAAAATGAGCGTCAATGCCGATCCTTACAGCACGCTCTTCTGTGAAGCCAAGTCGGCGTGCTACCCTCTCCACGTGAGTGTCAATGGGCACGACATCGTGGCCTGCAGCAAAAAGGAGTATGCAATCGGCTGTCTTTGGCCCTATACCAGGAAGCGATAACAATGCTGCGCGTGCGGCGTCCTTGTCATCGTAAACCCAAGACATATCGCCATCCCATCTTTTCATTAGTTCCAGTGACGCATCGATAATGTAGTTCGCTTTTCTATGAGGTCCGCATCTATGAAGCAGGCGCGTGAGCTTACGCACATCTGCGGTGCTCAAAATTTGGGGGGTTACGTCCACAAAATTCTCCGCCAACGCATTGAATGTCCACCTTGCTCTTTCAGCAGTCTTATTTTGAGAGAGTAACGTGAGGATTAGACACCTATAAGGGTCTTGACCGTTCATAAAATAGATGCCTGCGAAAAAGTCCCTAAGCTTCCTTATTCTTGGATCTTCAGCGTTAAGCTTTAGCAAGGGAGTCCAGTGCATTTCCTCATCACTCACGTTTTCCATCTCCAGCTGTCTTATTTTCGCCCCGTTTGCGCCTTTCACAGCACGGATGTACTGGTTTCTGCCATGAATATTCCTGTAGTACTTATCCTCAATTTTAATCCACTCAAGAGCTGGAATCTGTATATTCATGGTTCTTTCAATGTCAATAGGGGGGTTCATCTTGATCTTCATGATGTGCCTGTGCCACTTCAACGAATAGAAGGTTGGACAGAATTGTCATACAACCGAGTTCACATTACATTTGTAGCCATGTAACGATAGCTCTCTATGATTTTACTCGTTATAAGTATCCAACTGTTGATCTTTAAGAGTATCTCATGGTGCTCTCCAAGCAGCAGTGAACAGCGAGACGCGATTTGCATAGCCCTACTCTGCTGGCTCTAAAAGCTCAAGGCGAAAAAGTCTTTATGGAGCAAGAACTCGACAAAAATAAAATTAGTCTAAATGGCAGACAATGGTTTGCTAGTGCTTTTACTACGGTACAAAAAAGTTTCCTCTAAAATCGTTAAATTATTAAATCATTCAGCGTGCTCCTTGCAGAGCTCCTAACAGATGATTATATATCTCCTTTCATCTTAATTTATAAGAAGTATCAGACTACTCGCAGGATTTTAAAAAGGATAAAATGCCATCAAATCATAAATTTGCTTCACATATCGCGGATATTAAACCGGTACTGAGCAGAAACATAGATGAAGATCTATTACTTGAAGAGTTTCATACGCTCGTAAGCAATTTTCATATTCCGGTTGAGGAGGAAAAGCGCAACATCATAAAAAAGTACGGGGTTCGTCAGCTCGTAGACCTCCGCGCAGGAGAACGAGAGGTAAACGTCATCGTCCGCGTTTCAAAAGTGAAGACGCGGAAGACATCCATTAAAGGCAGGAAGGCCATAGTGTCGTTTGGAATGTTAACCGATGAAACGGGTGAGATGCCATTTATTGCGCAATCCGAATATAAGCTGAGCATCGGGGACGTTGTAACTATATCCCATGGAAGCGTAAGAAAGCTGGGTGGGAAACTCACGGTTTACATATCAGAAGAGTCTAACATTGTACAAATGGATTACAATAAGGTTCTTCTGGTTAAAAAATTGGCAGAACTTAGGAATGGTGATAGGAACGTTAACCTGCTTGTGCAGATCCTTAGTTCGGAACTAAAAAAAGTCGGATCGCGGTACATCGTGACAGGTGTACTGGTAGATGAAAGCGGAAAACTCCCCTTCACATCTTGGGGACCGAACCTCGATGCAGGCACGGTGGTGAAAATTGGAGGCGCCTATGTCAAGAGCTGGCGTGGAATGCCGACAGTTAACATAAGCGATACGAGCAGCGTATTCGAAGTTGATGTGGAAGCGCGACCTGATTTAGAGGCTCCAAAAATGGTTAAGATAGAAGAGCTTAAGCTTCAAGAAGGCACATACGACGTAGTTATAGCCGGAGATATACTGTCCGTGAGGCCTGGCTCTGGGCTCTTATATAGATGTCCTGAGTGCGAACGAGTGACTCAAAACGACGTTTGTCGCATCCATAATAAGGTCAGGCCGAGATACGACCTTCGTATTAAAGCAGTCGTGGACGACGGTACAGGGGCTACTATGGCCGTTTTAGGGAGGGAGCTGACTGAGAGGGTATATGGAGTGGCGATGGACGATATTGTAGAAGCCATAAAGAGCGGCTCGTCGTTGGACGCGGTAGAAAGTGATATAAAGCGGGTCCTCACTGGCCTCTCTCTCACAATCCGGGGTAATGCCACAAAAAGAGACTATGACATCGTCTTCGTTGCCCAAGAGGCCACGATATCATCGGGAGGCATCGGTGGCCGTGCCCGAAAGATTAATAGTAGGTTGAGGGGGTTACTGACATAATGATGCGGGAGCCAGCTTGGAGGATATTTGCCCACGAATTTAACATGTCTGACCTTCAATATAGTGAGGATACCGAAAAAAGCCCTAACTACCTCATATCCCCAACGGGCGCCAGGATAAACCGTCTCTTTGTCGTTGGTGTTGCCACAGAAGTTGAAAATGTCGGCAGGAGTGAGGGGTTGTGGAGGGTTAGAATAGCGGATCCCACCGGTGTTTTTACCGTATATGCGGGACAGTACCAGCCTGATGCCGCAGCCTTTCTTTCAGAGCTTGAGGTTCCTCAGTTTATCGCTGTCGTTGGAAAAGCACGGCTTTTCAATCCTAACGAAACATCATTTTATGTTTCGGTGCGGCCTAAAGAGATAAACGTTACGACAGAGGAGGTTCGCAACAACTGGATTGTTACAACGGCGGAGAGGACTCTTGACAGACTTGAAGCGTTGAAGATTGCCCAGCGCTCGGGACTTCATGGGGACGAACTCCGTGAAAAGCTCTTAGAGAGCGGCACAAATGTCTCCCTCGCCGAGGGCATTGTTATGGCCATTGAACACTACGATATGCACGATATACTAAAGGATATTTCAAAAGCTGTTGAGAGTGCCATAAATACCGTGGTCCCGGCTTCAGAATTCACGACCGCAAGTGTGCCAATAAAACGGGATTTTGAGGCCGAAACTGGCGAAACAAGAAGTTCTGATGATGGAGCGGTTGAATCAGAAAGGGAGCAAAACGAGAACGTCGAAACTGAAAATGCCGACGCGAAAACTGAAAGATTAAAGGCGAATAAGGCGCTTTTTATGGACGTCCTTAAAGATCTCGACAGTGGCTCAGGAGTTCCCTACGATGAACTGATCGAATACATGAGTTCGAAAGGCCTGTCAGAAGGTGAAGTTGAAGAAGTTGCGAGGGAACTCATGAATGATGGCAAGTGCTACGAGCCTAAGATAGGAATTTTAAAACTGGTGTGATTACTCACTTTATACCCCACCTCTGGCGAAGAAGAAAGATGCACAGTCCGTCCGTCGAGGCAGAGCGAAAAGAGGGGAACCGGGAGTAACGAGGTGTTAACTTCTACCTGTCATCGACGGGTTCGGGTGACTACGAGGTGTTTTTTTAACAGTTCATGAAGTGCGTGAGATGCCGTTTTATGGGCTGTCGGGAGCGTCCCACGTATTCAATATAAGTTCCATTAAATTAAATGTATTTTTTAAACATCATAGTTAAATGTATTTTTTAAACATCATAGCCTGTATTTGGCTGATACCAAGACCCCGGATCAAAAGGGCGACATCTTCTCCCACAACCGGTACCTCTTTTGACGGGGGTAGTGCCTTAGTCCCTCGCACATAGATCACGCCACCACACTTTTTAGCACCGACATAACCGCTGGATTTGCCTCCCACCACCAGCACACCGGACTTCATATCGATCCCCGCAAACTCCGCTACATCACCTTTTATCACGACTGTACCACCGTTTAAAAGTGCCCCGGAGTTCATACCAGCATTTCCATCTACCACAACTTCTCCGGCTTTCATCAGAATGCCAGTGCTCAGGGCGACATCACCGTCTACGTAAATCCTCGCCGTGCAATCACACCGCGCTCCTACCGTATCTCTGATGACCCCATCGCAGAGGTAAAGCTCGCTGTCGCGTAGAAAGTTTGGAGGCATTAGCGAATCATCCTTCAGACCATTACATACAGCATCCGTTATCGATCTGAACTTTTTGTATCCTTCTCGATCAGATTTAACTTCAATGACGTTTCCAATGGGGGCCTTCACTGATCCGCTTACGTAGATCGCGCCGGTTGTCATGCTTATGCCCATGCGCGTATCGACATTTCCGTCAACAATGACTGTGCCCACGGTAATGCTCCTTCCGGAACCTGAAAAGAACTTCAAGTCAACCCCCATGCTCGAGCACAGCCGGTGTCCTAAATCACCAGCGATGCGAACATCTTTACCGCGCTTTAATGTCTCAACGACATCCCGAAAGGTGTAGTAGCTGCCTACTTGCGCCGGCATCGTCTCATCAGGATTTAACTTTGTGCCTCGATGTTGCCAGTAAAAGTTGTATGTAAAATCTGCTACACAATCAATCGGCGCGTCAAACTCAATCTGCATTGGAATTACACCAGGTGAACTACCGAAAACCTACCTAAAACTTCTGTCTCTCAACTACTAAAGGGTGCTCAGCCCGTATCGACACTCCTTCCTCTGCCGAGATAATCTCAAGTCCATGAAACTCAACGGGCCCACAAAGCACGTCTTGCTCGGGATGCGTACCCTTCTGAATATCACATCGCACGACGGTTCTTAGCCCAACAGAGACCACAACGGTAAGCCTTGACGATGCGGGATGTCCGTGCGGAAGTACGATCAGTGGTGAAGATGCTTCGCGTATTAAGTAGAGTGCGCATTTCACAGCCCGTGCAATCGTCTTAAATGAACCAAATCCCGATGCAACGAGAAGATCACTAGGGTTGAGGGTCATGACCATCTCTTCGGTAATGGTCTCAATGAATATCTGCCTTCTACTGCCAGACTTAACAATTCCTACGGTACCTTGAACGCCTCGCAAAAACAGAATTTCATCTAATTCAAGTCTAAACCGCTGTTCCATTGACAGTGGATTATCACACGCTGATATGAACTTAATCCATGAGTTCTTCAATCTCTTCCGATTGACAGGACGGACACATGGGGTTCTTACCTAGCCCCTTGAACTTCGAGCCGCACTCGTTACAGCGGTAGTTCTTGGGTTCCAAGCGTTTTATATCTTCGTTGCCCATTGGGCCACCGACGGTACACATAACTCTATCCCTCTACCTTTTTATTGTCGTTTAAGCCCATAAGTGTTTCCATCACCTATCTACTATTAATTTCACTTTGCATGAGATAAAACTTTATTAGTTACGGAAGAGAAAACAGTACGTACTCACCTATCCGATGACGCCCCGCATAATTGACTTGATAAAGATAGTTTAGGATTTATTTGACAGATGTCTCAATCAACTTTCGTTCTACAGTCACACTTCAAACCTCAAGGAGATCAGCCCACAGCGATTGCTCGGCTCGTAGATGGAATTAACAAGAAGGTCAAGAACCAGACGCTATTGGGGGTAACTGGCTCGGGCAAGACCTTCACCATAGCGAACGTTATAGAGAGCGTGCAAAAGCCCACGTTGGTGATAGCACACAATAAGACGCTCGCAGCGCAGCTCTACAAGGAGTTCAAGGAGTTTTTCCCGCATAACGCAGTGGAGTACTTTGTAAGCTACTATGATTACTACAGACCAGAGGCGTATATTCCGCATACCGATATTTATGTCGAGAAAGAATCGTCAATCAACGATGAAATAGATAGACTGAGACATTCTGCCACCAGATCGCTGCTATCGAGGCGCGATACGATTGTGGTGGCGAGCGTCTCGTGCATTTACGGAATAGGCTCGCCCGAGGACTATCTCGAATCGATGCTATTCCTTAAAGTTCATGAGCAGATGAAGCGAAGAGAAATCCTGGGAAAGCTCACGCGGATGCAGTACGCAAGAAATGATGTTGACTTTTTCCGCGGAAAGTTCAGAGTGCGTGGCGACAACATCGAAGTCTTCCCGGCATATGGCAACACTGCCTATAGAATTGCACTGTGGGGGGATGAAATCGAGGGGCTCTATGAATTTGACCCTGTAAACGGGCGAAAGATACAAACGTACGATTCCATCAGCATATACCCCGCAACCCATTTCGTTACGAACCGCGCAAAGCACGAACAAGCACTCGCGTCCATTTCGTTAGAGCTCGCTGAGCGGCTTGAGTACCTCCGCGGTCAGGGAAAACTCCTCGAAGCGCAACGGTTAGAACAGAGAACGAAATACGACTTGGAGATGTTGCGCGAGGTCGGATTCTGCAGCGGGGTTGAGAACTACAGCAGACACTTAAGCGGACGTGCGGAGGGAGAACCGCCCACGACCCTCATCGATTACTTCCCCGACGATTATCTCCTTGTAGTCGATGAATCACACGTGACGATACCGCAGCTCATCGGTATGTACGCAGGAGACAGATCGCGGAAAGATAACCTCGTGGAGTACGGGTTTAGACTCCCGTCGGCCTATGACAACAGGCCGCTGAAATTCAACGAATTTGAGAAAAAGGTCAACCAGGTGGTATATGTATCGGCGACACCAGGACCGTACGAGCTCAACACGTGCAAACAGCCTGTGGAGCAGATCATACGACCTACAGGCCTCATAGACCCTGAAATAGAAGTACGACCGGCTGAGAATCAGGTCGATGATCTCATCTCAGAAATTAGAAAGCGATATAATGAACGAGTTCTGGTCACCACGCTTACGAAGCGTATGGCTGAAGATTTATCGGAGCACTTGCACGAGATAGGGATAAAAGTACAGTACCTTCACTCCGATATAAGCACGCTCGATAGGACTGATATTCTGTATGACCTTAGACGAGGAGTGTTTAATGTCCTTGTTGGCATAAATCTGTTGCGAGAGGGCATTGACCTGCCAGAGGTCACGCTCGTCGCAATATTAGACGCCGATAAGGAGGGTTTCCTCCGGTCAGAACGATCGTTAATCCAGACGGTAGGACGGGTAGCGAGAAACGTCCAGGGACGCGTCATTATGTACGCTGACGCTATGACTGACTCGATGTCGCGCGCAATACAAGAGAACAACCGAAGGCGGGTAAAGCAGATTGCTTACAACGAGGCACACAACATAACGCCACAAACGATCATAAAGCCAATTGAGGAGATGGTCAGGAGGCGCACCCTAGTAGAAGAGGAAGTGCGCCCCCCGTATGTCGGTCTGCAAGGACTTGAAGAGACGATTGAGGGATTACGAGAAGAAATGCTACGGGCTGCACAAGGCTTGGAATTCGAACGAGCGGCACTGATACGCGATATGATTGAGTCCCTGGAAAGTGGAGAATGAGCGATGGCCGAGAACATCGTCGTAAAGGGGGCTAGAGAACACAACCTAAAGGGCATTGATGTGGAAATACCACGAAACAAGCTCGTTGTGATTACAGGAATAAGCGGCTCTGGGAAGTCGTCTCTCGCTTTTGATACGATTTACGCTGAAGGACAGCGGAAGTATGTGGAGTCCCTCTCCGCGTACGCTCGGCAGTTCCTCGGACAGATGAGAAAGCCCGAGGTGGAGCATATAGAGGGGCTCTCACCCGCAATCTCGATCGATCAAAGGACTACAAGTAAAAACCCTCGGTCGACGGTGGGTACTGTCACCGAAATTTACGATTATCTTAGACTGATGTTCGCGCGGGCCGGAACTCCTCACTGTCCCGAATGTGGAAAGGAAATCGCCCAGCAGACGGTGCAGGAAATAATCGACCAAGTGTTCAAGCTACCTGAAGGGGCGAAAATTGCGATATTAGGTCCCGTGGTCAAGGATAAAAAAGGAGAACACAAAAAGATCCTCGAGTTTCTGCTCAAGGATGGCTTCGTGAGGGCGCGGATCGACGGCGAGGTACGGGATCTCGAGGAACTGATAGAGCTTGACAAGAACAAGAAGCATACTGTTGAGGTCATCGTCGATCGAGTCGCCATTGATATCGATGAAAAGCAACGGCTTGCAGATTCAATCGAAACTGCGTTGACGCTTGGAAACGGCATTGTGATCGTCGAGGTCGCAGAGGGAGAGGAGATGCTCTTCAGCGAGCACTTCGCGTGTCCAGACTGCGGCATCAACATGGGTGAGATAGAACCACGGATGTTCTCATTCAACAGCCCGCACGGGGCGTGTTCGGCGTGTCATGGGCTCGGCTTTGAAAAAACGTTCGATGAGGACCTTATCGTCCCAGACAAATCTCTTCCCGTGAGAGATGCCTTTGCCCCTTGGCGCAAGTCGACGAGCGATTATTACCCACACCTGTTACGCAGCGCAGCTGCGCAGTTCGGTTTTGATGTCACTACACCCTATGAAGAGCTCAGTGAGGAACATCGACAGCTCTTGCTGTTCGGCTCAGGACGGCAGCGGATGCCCGTTGAGTACTATGGAAGACGAGGATACATCAGTTTTTCACGGCCCTTTGAGGGCATCATCAGCAACCTCGCGCGGCGCTATCGCGAGACCGACTCAGAGTACATAAGAGAAGAGATCGAGAAATACATGCGGCTGAAGGCGTGTGACTCCTGTCACGGAAAGCGGCTACAATCCAAAGCACTTGCCGTTACGATACACGGACGTTCAATAGCCGATGTCGCGGCGCTTTCCGTCGATGCTGCATTTTCGTTCTTCGACGAGTTGGCCCTTCCAAATGGAAAAATGGCGATTGTCGGCGAGGTCATCAAGGAGATAAAAGAGCGCCTCAACTTCATGAAAAACGTTGGGCTCAATTACCTTACGCTCGACAGAGCAAGCGAGACCCTTTCAGGGGGGGAAGCACAGCGGATCAGGCTTGCCACTCAGATTGGTTCGGGGCTTGTGGGGGTGCTTTATATACTGGATGAACCGAGCATTGGACTTCACCAGCGGGACAACTTACGACTTATTTCTACCCTCAAGAGCTTGAAGGAGCTCGGAAACACTCTCATCGTAGTTGAACACGATGAAGAGATGATTCGGACGGCGGATTATGTCATAGATATGGGACCGGGAGCAGGAGAGCACGGAGGGTACGTCGTGGCTACGGGCACCCCTGACGAGATCGTCTCAGAGTCGGACTCTGTGACCGGGCAGTATCTCAGCCGCGTAAAGAAAATCGAAGTGCCCCAAGGGAGGAGGGCTCCAAACGGGAGCGCGCTAAAAATCATGGGGGCTCGGCAGAACAATCTCAAAAATATCGACGTGGAAATACCGCTCGGTGTATTCACGTGCGTAACGGGGGTCTCAGGCTCGGGTAAATCGACTCTCATCAACGACATTTTGCATAGAAAACTCTCGCAAAAGCTGCACAGGGCGTACACGAAGCCGGGGGATCACGACGATGTGCTTGGAATCGAGTACATTGACAAGGTGATTACCATAGATCAATCGCCGATTGGAAGGACTCCACGGTCCAACCCTGCTACCTATACGGGCGTATTTGATCATATACGAGCGCTGTTCTCGCAGGTCCCCGAAGCCAAGGTGCGGGGGTATATGCCGGGACGCTTCAGCTTCAACGTAAAAGGGGGGAGGTGTGAGGCGTGTAGGGGCGACGGAATCATAAAGATCGAGATGCATTTCCTCCCTGACGTGTACGTTCCGTGCGACGTGTGTGAGGGGCGACGATATAACCGGGAGACGCTCGAGATCAGATACAAAGCCAAAAATATTGCTGATGTGCTCAACATGACCGTCGAGGAGGCCCTAAACTTCTTCGAGAACATTCCTGCTATCAAAAACAAATTGCAAACATTGTATGATGTCGGGCTGAGCTACATAAAGCTCGGCCAGCCCGCAACAACGTTATCGGGAGGAGAGGCGCAGCGCGTGAAACTGTCGACCGAGTTAAGCAGACGGAGTACGGGAAAGACCTTTTACATACTCGACGAGCCTACGACCGGACTGCATTTTGACGATATAAAGAAGCTGCTTGCAGTGCTTGGCAGGCTCACTGATATGGGCAACTCGGTCGTTGTTATTGAGCACAATCTTGATGTCATAAAGACCGCCGACTACATCATCGACCTCGGCCCAGAAGGCGGCGACGAGGGGGGCTACGTGGTCGCGGAGGGCACACCAGAACAAGTGGCCGCATCAGACACGTATACGGGAAAATTCCTTCGAAGAGCGTTAAATGGATGTCACAGTTAGAGTTGAAAAAAAAGCTAGCAAACTTGCCAGACAGCCCAGGAGTCTATCTCATGAAGGACGCATCATCGAGGATCCTCTACGTTGGCAAGGCAGTGTCGATCAGGAACCGGGTGCGGTCTTATTTCACTAATGCGCACCATGCTCCCAGAACCGCTTCCATGGTCTTGCGCATCGACGATGTTGAGTTCATCATAACGAACACAGAAAAGGAAGCGCTTATTCTCGAGTCCAACTTAATTAAACTGCACAATCCAAAATACAATGTAAAGTTTACCGACAATAGTAACTATCCGTACATACGCATAACGCGTGAAAAGTTTCCGAGCATTTTAGTTACAAGGGCAGTACGTAAGGATGAGGCGAAGTACTTTGGCCCTTATACAGACGCATACGCTGCGCGGAAGAGCGTCAAGGCGCTAAGAAGGATATTTCCGATACGGAGCTGCGTCAGGAAGATGCCAAAACTCATCAGGCCGTGTCTCAACTATCAACTGAAGCTATGTTCCGGCCCGTGTTCAGGACGAATCGATCCAACCACATACGCGGAGCTCGTAACGGGTATCACTAAGTTTCTCGAAGGACGGCAAGATGACCTCATTAAAGACCTTACGGAGAGCATGAATGCAGCTGCATCTCGAATGGAGTTTGAAGTTGCAGCAAAGATACGGGATAAGATACGGGCGTTACAGAGTATCTCAGAACAGCAGTACGTTGAGCCCCGTACAGGGGACGAAGATGTACTTGCCCTCGCAAGTGAGGACTATATGGCATGTGTGCTCACGCTGATGGTACGAGATGGCAAGATTACGGGACAGCGAACCTTCCCGATACGCGGGGCGAAAGATGCCGATGTGGCTGAGGTGTTGACGGCGTTTGTTAAGCAACATTACTTCCATATGGAGGGGGCGTACATACCGTCTGAAATTATCCTGCCGCACGATATTGATGAGGCTGCAGGTGTCGAAGCGCTGCTCACCGAATTGAAGGGCAGTTCAGTAAAAGTGCGTGTCCCGAGGAGGGGAACAAAATTGCGGCTTGTTAATCTGGCAAAGAGAAATGCTGAAGCAGCGCTGACTACGCCACTGGCAGTGGATGCATTGTACGTCCTCGAGGAAGCTCTTGGGCTTTCCGAATTACCTTCCCGGATAGAGGCGTTTGACGTCTCAAATCTTGGCGGCGCAGAAGCGACAGGTGCTATGGCGGTATTCATAGACGGAATTCGAAAGCCGAGTGATTACCGACGCTACACCATCAAAACAGTAAACGCCATCGATGATTATGCGATGCTAAAAGAGGTCGTGGGACGGCGTTACCTAAAGGGCGAGCCCCTCCCTGATCTCGTGCTCATCGATGGGGGGAGGGGGCACATAAGCGCTGTGCGGGCAGTCGTGAATGACTTGGGAATTAACGTCCCGATAATTGGCCTTGCAAAGCGCGAAGAATTGGTGTACGTGCCTGGCAAGTCAGAACCAGTAGACATCCCTCAAACGGGGTTGAATTTGCTGATGAACATTCGAGATGAAGCCCACAACGCGGCATTGAAGCATCATAGGACGTTGCGCTCGACTAAGTTGCTCGAAAGTGATTTGGATAAAATCCCCGGTGTCGGGAAGAAGCGTAAGGTGGAACTTTTAAAGCGATTCGGCTCGCTTGAAGAAATTAAGGGGGCGACTGTTGAAGAAATTCGGTCCATCCCTATGATAGATGAAAAAATAGCACGTAATATCCACCACTACCTAAACGGTGAGATATCTTGAGCCGCACACATTGTGGGGGGCATAGAGGCCATAAAGTGTTGATGTGGAGACGTTAAGCTACTTTTGCAAGTGCCTAATAGGATTTAATCCTCGGATTAAAGAACAATTATCGAAAAGTTTTTATATTAATATTCGCAGTTAGCAGACTATGAATGAGGTCAAGTGCGATCATGAACTTGCCAGTGTAATGTTCTACAGAAGAGATGAAAAGGGACCTTACATTGAAGAGGGGTACTTCTGCTATAAATGTTCGGGAGAGTTCCCGAACGGTGGAAAGATCATAAGATTTCGCGAATGATAATGAATGAGGACTTGCG
>Ga0187772_10000261_pt1 | contig 23025 bp, 18 predicted proteins | sample 0116_SJ02_MP15_2_FD_133137 | JGI IMG/M metagenome (GOLD analysis project Ga0187772, IMG submission 133137) | Tropical peat soil microbial communities from peatlands in Department of Meta, Colombia - 0116_SJ02_MP15_20_MG | ecosystem: Environmental > Terrestrial > Soil > Wetlands > Peat | place... | reverse complement strand
CTCGCCGCGGACCCGGCCTGGCGCGAGGCGCTCGTCCGCCTCGGCTTCCTGTTCCGGCCGATCGGCGCGGACTCCTGGCGGGGCGAACCCGACCCCAGCGCCGCGCTCGTCGGTGGGCTCGGCCTCGAGGTCGACCATGGGACGCTCCTGCGCCGGGCCCCCCTCGACCCGATCGGGCCCGACCCGCTCGCCTACGTGAGCCGGCTCGCGGGAGTGCGGGTGATGGCGCGCGGACCGTCCCGGGTCGGCGGCCGCGTCGGGCGGCCCGAGAAGGCGTACCACCGGAGCATGCAGCCGAACGTCCACGCCCTCTTCCCGGTCGGAACCGCGGGCGGCGCGACCCGGTCGCTGCCGGAGGCGGCCCGCCAGACGATGCGCGAGGGGGTCCCGGTCGACCTCGGGATCCGATCGTGCCGCGGGTGCGGCCGCTCGACCGTCTGGACAAAATGCGTGTGCGGCCACCATACCGAGGCGACCGGCACGATCCGCACGGAGGCGCTCCCCGTCGCCCGGCTCTGGAGCGACGCCGTGAACCGGCTGCACCTCGCGAAGGCGCCCGTGGTGAAAGGCGTGAAGGGCCTCACCTCACCCGGGAAGGTGCCCGAGCCGATTGAGAAGGGGATCCTCCGGGCGAGCCACGCGATCTCGGTCTACCAGGACGGGACGGCGCGCTTCGACCTCACCGACCTCCCGCTCACCCATTTCCGCCCGTCGGAGATCGGCACCCCCATCGAGGTCCTCCAGCGGCTCGGCTACGCCCGGGACTGGGCCGGGGCGGACCTCACCGACCCCGAGCAGCTCGTCGAGCTCGCGCCCCAGGACGTGATCGTCTCGCGGTCCTGCGGAGAGTACCTCCGGCGGCTCGCCCAGTTCGTCGACGACGAGCTTGTCCGGCTCTACCAGCAGGAGCCGTTCTACCGCGCCGAGCACGCCGAGGACCTGGTCGGCCAGCTCGTCGTCGCGCTCGCGCCGCACACGAGCGGCGGGGTCGCGGGTCGGATCCTCGGGTTCACCGACGCGGAGGCGTGCTTCGCCCACCCCGTCTTCCACGCGGCCAAGCGCCGGAACTGCGACGGGGACGAGGACTCGGTGACGCTCCTCCTTGACGCCCTCCTCAACTTCTCCCGCGCCTATCTCCCCGAGAGCCGGGGGGCGCTCATGGACAAGCCCCTCGTCCTCACGACCCGCCTCGCGGCGACCGAGGTCGACAAGGAGGCGCACAACCTCGACGTCTCGAGCCACTACCCGCTCGCGCTCTACCGCGCGGCGAGCGAACGGAAGGCCCCGAAGGAGGTCGACCCGCTCCTCGATCTGGTCGGCCACCGGCTCGCGGACGACCGGGCGCTCCGCGCCTACGGCTTCTCCCACGACACGAGCCGGATCGACGGCGGCCCCGTCCGGTCGGCCTACCGGGAGAGCCGATCGATGGCGGAGATGGTCGAGCGCTCCGTGGTCCTCGCGGCGCAGATCCGGGCGGTCGACGTGGCGGAGGCGGTCACGCTCGTCCTCAACGCGCACTTCCTCCCCGACGTGATGGGCAACCTCAAGAGCTACGCGACCCAGCGGTTCCGTTGCAAGACCTGCGAGACGTCGTACCGGCGTCCGCCGTTGAGCGGCCGGTGCACGGCGGATCGACCCGGGGGCGGCCGCTGCGACGGCGAGCTCCTGTCCACCGTCTACGAGGCGAGCGTCCGCAAGTACCTCCCGCTCTCCGAGCGGCTCGGGGAGGTCGAGGGGATCACCCCGTACGTCCGCCAGCGAATCCGCGTCCTCAGTGATTCCCTCGCGACCCTCTTCCCCGGCACGACGGCGCAGACGACGCTCGACCGCTTCCGGCCGCGCAGTTCCTCGGCCGGGGCGCCTCCCCCGTCCCGCGGAACCCCCAAATAGGGCCGGCCCCCTCGAACTTCCCGCGGGCTTGTGGGGTAGTCTGGACTATCCTGTCGGCCTTCGGAGCCGACGACCTGGGTTCGAAATCGCGGCCGCGCGCCGCGACGGAACTCCCAGCAAGCCCGTCCGACTTTCCCCCGCTAGCGGAAGTACCCGGGGGACTGCGCGGGCTCGGCCCGCTTCTCCTCCTCGGGCTTCCCGGCCTCGAGGATGTCGACCGCGAGCACCGCCGGGACCGGCACGAGCCGGATCATCCCCTTCTCCTCCGCCGGCGGCCCCTCGAGCTCGATCGCGAGGGCGTTGTCCCCTCCGATCGAGACCAGGCCCCGGAAGAGACCGGCCGAGACGAGCGCCGCTTCCTCGGGGCCGGCGGAATGGACGCGGACGCGCGAGCCCGGCGTGAGCGCGATCACCGGCCGCTTCGGGTTCGCCCCCGCGTTCATCGGCCGCTCCCGCGCTCACGGACGACGCGCGGCATCGCGGCGGGCTTCGCCGGCACCACGGTCGGGGCCTTCTCGATCAGGGTCTGCAGGTGGTTCACGGTCTCCCGATAGCGGCGGAGGGCGTTCTGGGCGTTCGCCTCGGTGAAGTCCCAGGCCCGGGCGAGGTTCCCGTACCGGAGTCGATAGCCCTTGCGCCCCTTGCCGTCCGCGACTCCCCCGACCTCCTCGAGCAGGTCGAGCGACTTGAGCTTGTTGACGTGGCGGTAGACGGTCGGCTTCGACGTGCGGAGGACCGCGGTGAGCTCCTCGACGTACCAGGCCCGGGACGGGTCCTTGAGGAGGCAGTCGCGGACGAGGCGGTACGCGAGGCTCTGCGCGATCGGGCCCTCGGAGCCCCGGCCCTCCTCGCCCTCGGGGAGGTACCCGACGAGCCGCAGGAACTCGCGCAGCACCTCGTCGAGATCGGGGATCGGGGTGAGGGGTGTGCTGTAACGCAACGAGAGTTCGAACGGCATGCGGACCGGGTGCCAAAACCCCTCAAGGGATAAAAAAGCGGGCGTGGCCGTCGCGCTTTGCGGGCGCGAAAGCGTCTTTGTCGGAAGCCGGGTGGCGCCCTTGTGCCCGAGATCGACTTCGTCGTCCCCTCGACGCCCGAGGAGGCCCTCGCGGCGATCCGGGCGGGTCCGGCGGGCGAGGTCGCGGTGCTCGCGGGCGGCACGGATCTCCTCGGGGACCTCGACGAGGGGCGCATCGCGGCCCGGCGGATCGTCTCGCTCCGTCGGCTCCCGTGGAGGACGCTCGACTGGAACGGCTCGGCGCTGACGATCGGCAGCACCCTGCCGCTGCGCGCACTCGAGCTCGATCCCGAGGTCCGGCGCCGGATTCCCGGCCTCTACCAGGCCGTCCACGCGGTCGGCTCCGTCCCCCTCCGACACCGCGCGACCCTCGGAGGGAATCTCGGCCGGGCCGCCCCGGCCTCCGACCTCATCCCCGTCCTCCTCGTCCTCGAGGCGGAGGTCGAACTCCTCGGGCCGGTGGGGGTCCGAACGGTCGCGGTCGACCGGTTCGTCCGGGCCTCCCGGGTGACCGGGATCGCGCCGGGGGAGCTGATCCGCTCGGTCCGTATCCCCGAGGCGCGGCCGTCGGCGTTCCTGTGGCAGCGGGTGCGCCCCGCGAACGACATTTCGCAGCTCGCGGTCGCCGTCGCCCACTCGCCGGGCGCGCGCGCCTGGCGCGTCGCGGTCGGTGGGATCCCCCCGCGGGCGTTCCTCCTCGACGACGCGGCCGCGGCCCTCGGCCCCGGGGCGCCCGGCGCCGTCGAGGAGCGCCGGGCGAGTGAGATCGCGGCCGGTGCGGTCCCGATCGTGGCGGACCGCCGCGCGTCGGAGGAGTACCGTCGGCGCCTCGTCGGGACCCTCCTCGTGCGCGCGGTCCGCAGCGCGCTCCCATCGGGGGAGGCGGGCCCGTGAGCGATGCGCCCGTTCGGCTCCAGGTGAACGGCCTCGCCCGAGCGTTGGACGGGGTCCCGGCGACGGAGCGGCTCCTCGATACGCTGCGCTGGCGGCTCGGGCTCAAAGGCACGAAAGAAGGCTGCCGCACGGGCGGCTGCGGCGCGTGCACCGTCCTCGTCGACGGCGAGAGCACGCTGAGCTGTCTCACCCTCACCCACGAGGTCGACGGCGGCTCAGTAACCACCATCGAGGCAATCGCCCGGGACCCCGTGGGCCGGATCGTGCGCGACGCCTTCGAGCGCGAGGGCGCGCTCCAGTGCGGCTACTGCACCCCGGGGTTCGTGATGGCCCTGACCGGGCTCCTCAAGGAGCGCGGGCGATCCGCCTCGGTCGAGGAGCTCGTGGACGGGCTGCAGGGCAATCTCTGCCGCTGCACGGGCTACGTCTCGATCGTGCGGGCGGCGCGGGCCGCCCGGGAGGCCGAGCCGTGAGTCGCTCGTTGCGCCCGGACGCGGCGCTCAAGCTCGCGGGCGCCGCGGAGTACGGGGTCGACCTCGAGGCGCCGGGGATGCTGTGGGGGGCGCTCGTCCTCGCCCCGGCCGCCCACGCCCGGCTCCGCTCGGTGGATCTCGCCTCCGCGCGCGCGCTCCCCGGCGTGGTCGCGGTCGGCCCCGACGACCTCGGCGCGCTCCTTCCCGGAGGAGGCGGCGACCCCGATCGCCCGATCTTCCCCCGCACCGAGATCACCTACCGGGCTCAGCCGATCGCCGCGGTCGCCGCGCCGACCCGGGAGCTCGCGGAGCGCGCGGCCCGGGCCGTCCGGGTCGCGGCCGATCCGCTCCCCATCGTCGCCGACCTCGAGGCGGTGTTCCCCGACTGGCCCGGACCGGACGCGGAAGCGAACCCGCACGTCGCCGCCCACGTCCACGCCCGGCACGGGGAGGTCGAGGCCGCCTTCCGCGACGCGGAGAAGGTGGTACGCGAGACGTACCGCACCGCGAGCATCCACCAGGTCGCGCTCGAGCCCCATGCGTGCCTTGCCGAAGTGACCGGGGACCGCTGGGTCGTGCGGACCTCGACCCAGAGCCCGTTCGGGGTCCGGGAGGACACCGCCCAGCTCCTCGGGGTACCGGAGGCCTCGGTGGTCGTCGACGGGACGTGGGTCGGCGGGGGGTTCGGCGGGAAGGGCGCCTCGCTGCTCGAACCGTACGCGCTCGTCCTCGCCCGGGCCGCGGGCCGCCCCGTCCGCCTCGCGCTCGGCTACCGCGAGGAGTTCCTCCTCGGACGGACAACCCTCCCGGCGGTCGTCCGCCTCGAGACCGCGGTCGCGCGGGGCCGGATCGTCGGCCGCCGGGTCCGCCTGCTCCTCGATGTCGGGACCTCGCTGCCCGGCCGGGACTTCGCGACGGGCTACTCGATCGGCTTCCTCGTGGGGCCGTACCGGACCCCGGCCTTCGACCTCGAAGGGTACGCCGTCCGCACGAACAAACCGCCGTTCGGCCCCCACCGGGCTCCGTTCGCCCCCCAGTGCGCCTTCATCGCCGAGTCGCACCTCGTCCACGTCGCCCTCGAGGTCGGGATCGACCCGGAGGAGTTCCGCGCGCAGCACATGTGGACCGAGGGCGACACGACCCCGCTCGGTCAGCCCGTCGGGCCGTTCGGCCTCTCGGCCGCGTTCGAGGCCGCGCGATCCACCGCCCGCCGCTGGCGGGCGGCCGCCGCCCCGGGGCAGGGAGTCGGGATCGGCGCGGGGTTCTGGTCGACGAACAGCGGCGCCGGCGGCGAGGTCCGCCTCGTCCTCGCGCCCGAGGACCTCCTCGTCGTGCAGGGCGAACGGGAGATCGGAAGCGGAAGCGTGCTCGTCGGCGTCGCCGCCGTCGCGGAGCGTGCGACCGGCCTCCCGCGCGAGCGCATCCGCATCGAGTACGCCGATTCGTCGCGCGCCCCGTTCGACTCGGGGGTGTACGGGAGCCGGACGACCGCGGCCCTCGGCCGGGCCGTGGAGGAGGCGGCGGCGGTGCTCCTGCGGACCCTCGGAGAGCGGATGGGGGCCCCGGGCCCGGTCCGCCTCGAAGTGGACGGGCCGTCGATCGCGGCGGTCCACGGACGGGATCGGCGCCGCGTCGCGACGCTCCTCTCCCCGGACGAGCGACGGGCCGGGGGGCTCAGCGTCCCGGGCCGCCACTACGGCCGCTCGGGCGCGATCGACGCCCGGCGGGTCCTCGCCGGAACGTTCTACCCGTACACCGACTTCACCGGCGCCGCGCACGTCGCGCTCGTCAGCGTCGATCGCGAGACCGGAGCGGTCCGGGTGGAGCGGTACGCGGCGTTCCAGGACGTCGGGCGCGTCGTCGACGAGCCGTCCGCCCGGGCCCAGGTCGAGGGCGGGGTCGCGATGGGTCTCGGGACGGCGCTCACCGAGGAGGCGATCTGGTCGGACGAAGGAACCCTCGAGAACCCGGGGCTCCTCGACTACCGGATCCCGACGCTCGGCGAGATCCCGCCGATCGAGGTCGCCTTCATCGAGGGATACGCGGGCGCGGGGCCGGCCGGTGCGAAGGGGCTCGGGGAGCCCCCCATCATCCCGGTCCCGGCGACGATCGCGGCGGCGGTGCGGGCGGCCTCCGGGGCCCACCTCACGGAGCTTCCGCTCTCCGCGGAGCGCGTTGCGCGAGCGCTAAAGCTCCTCTAAGGGTGCCCGCTCCGATGCCGATCCCCCTTCGCGACATTCGGGCGCTCGTCGCCGGGTACCCCCATCCCCCGATCGTCGGCACGATCGGCTCGCATTCGGCGCTCGATGTCGCCGACGGGGCCGTCACCGAGGGCCTCTCGAGCCTCGTCCTCGCCCAGCGGGGCCGCGAAGCGACCTACGCCCAGTACTTCCGGACCGTGCGGGGACGCGGGGGCGCCCGACGCCGAGGATGCGTCGACGACGTCTGGACGTTCGAGAAGTTCGCCGACATCGCCGCCCCGGAGCAGCAGGAGCGGCTGCGCGCGCACGGCGTCCTCCTGGTCCCGAACCGCGCGCTCAGCTCCTACGTCCCGCTCGGCACGATCGAGGACGATCTCCAGGTCCCGATCGTCGGGTCCCGGGCCCTCCTTCGGATCGAGGAGCGCACCGAGCGCGAGAACTACTACACGCTCCTCGAGCACGCCGGGATCCGCATCCCCCGGGCGATCCCGTCGCCCGAAGCGATCGACCGGCTCGCGATGGTGAAGCTCCCGCACGCGACCCGACGCCTCGAGCGGGGGTTCTTCACGGTGGCGTCGCCCGAGGAGTACCGCACGAAGAGCGAGCGCCTGATCGCCCGCGGCACGATCACCTCCGCGGACCTCGCGGCGGCCCGGATCGAGGAGTACATCCTCGGCCCGGTCTTCAACTTCAACTTCTTCTTCTCGCCGCTCGTCCCGCGCGCCGAAGGGCTCGAGCTCCTCGGGGTCGACGAGCGGCGGGAGAGCAACCTCGACGGGCTCGTCCGTCTCCCGGCCGCTCAGCAGCTCGAGCTCGCGGAATCGCTCCGCATCCCCGAGTACACGGTCGTCGGCCACGGCACCCTCACCGTCCGCGAGTCGATCCTCGAGGAGGTGTTCCGGCTCGGCGAGCGATTCGTGGACGCGAGCCGCGAACGATATCCGCCCGGGATCCTCGGACCGTTCTGCCTGCAGACCTGCCTCGACGCCGAGGGCCGGCCGACGGTCTTCGACGTCGCGGCCCGGATCGGCGGGGGGACGAACGTGCACCTCGGGCTCGGCCATCCGTACGGCAACGCGCTCTGGCGGACGCCGATGAGCACCGGCCGGCGGATCGCCCACGAGATCCGGCGGGCGGCCGACGACGGCCGGCTCGAGGAGATTGTCACATGAGCGCGCCGGCGAGCCCGCCCTTGCAGCACACCCCGCTCTACGAGTTCCACCGCCGGCACGGCGCGCACCTCGTGCCGTTCGCGGGCTGGGAGATGCCGCTCTACTACTCGAGCATCCTCGCCGAGCACAAGGCCGTGCGCGAGTCGGTCGGCCTGTTCGACGTCGCGCACATGGGCGTCCTGCGGGTCGAAGGAGGCCACGCCGCCGCGCTCCTCGCCCGCCGGACGACCGCGAACGTGCCGACGCTCGCGCCCGGCCAGGCCCGGTACACGTTCCTCCTCGAGTCGACCGGCCACATCGTCGACGACCTCCTCATCACCCGGCTCGACGCGGGCACCGAGCTCGTCCCCACGTACCTCACGGTGCCGAACGCGGCGCGGGCCGCCGAGATCGAGGAGATCCTCCGGCAGCACCGGGGACCCGACACGACGATCGAGCGGCTCAATGACCGGGCGACGCTCGTCGCCGTGCAAGGGCCGGGGTCCCGCGCGCTCCTCGAGCAGACGTTCGGCTGGGACCTCGCGGGGGTCGCGTTCTACCACGCGCGCTGGTTCCCCGCCGCCCCGGGCGCCGGGGAGCGGACCGGTCGGCTCGGACCCCATCCCCCCGAGGGGCTCGCGCAGGAGTACCTCGTGAGCCGTACGGGCTACACCGGCGAGCTCGGCTACGAGATCCTGATGCGCCCCGACCGCGCCGATACGACCGCGGAGGCGATCGTCCGCGCGGGCGCGACCCCCGTCGGCCTCGGGGCCCGCGACACGCTCCGGCTCGAGAAGGGGTTCCTCCTCTCGGGGCAGGAGTTCCATCGCGATCACACGCCCCTCGAGGCGGGGCAGGACCGGTTCGTCGACTTCGACCACGAGTTCGTCGGCCGCCCCGTCCTCGAGCAGCAGCGATCGGAGGGACCGGCCGTGCGGCTCGTCGGGCTCGAGGTGACCGAGCCGGGGGCGATCCCGCGCCACGGCACGCCCCTCAAGGCCCCGGGCGGCGTCTCGACGACCGCGACGAGCGGCGGACCCTCGCCCGGGCTCGGCCACGGCATCGCGCTCGCGTACCTCCCGCGGGCGATCGCGGTCGCCGGCACGGAGGTGACCTTCGAGCTGCGCGGGCGGGACGTCCCCGGACGCGTCGTGCCGCTCCCGTTCGTCAAGTCCGCCCGCGCGCGCACGTAAGTAGATACGGGGGCAGACCCACTGTAGAGGGCGAGACGGTATGGCGGCCGACACCGGGAATGGCCGTCCGTTCGTCGGGCGCGTCGAGGCCGTCGAGGCGCTCCACCGCCGCTTCGATGACGCCCGGGCCGGGAACGGCGGGGTCACGTTGCTCGTCGGCGAGACCGGCGTCGGCAAGTCGACGCTCGTGCGGGGCCTGGTCCAGGAGATGCGGGCCCGGGGGGTCCGCGTCCTCGAGGGGCGGGCGCCCGCCCTCGACGCCCCGCCGCCGTTCGCCCTCGTTCGGAGCGCGCTCGACAGCCTCCCGAAGGCGGTCGTCGAGGAGTCGACCCCGCTCTTCGGCCGGGGCGGCACCGACGCCTACCTGATCGGCTTCGCCCCGCGGCTCGACGACGGTGCGCTCGCCCCGCCGGTCCGCCTCGAGGAGCGGCTCATCCACGCCCTCGGCGAGGCCGACGAGGCGGGGGAGGCGGTCCGGGACCCGATCCTCACGGGGCTCGCCGAGCAGTTCAACGAGCTCACCCGCCGCGGCCCGACGGTGCTCGTCCTCGAGGACCTCCACCGGGCCGACGAGCCCTCCCTCTCGGCGATCGAGCACCTCGCCCGGCAGCTCCAGAACCGCCCGCTCTGGATCCTCGCGACCGCCCGCGCCTACGCGGTCCTCTCCCCCTCGGTCCGGGCCCGTCTCGAGTCGTTCGAGTCGGCGACCTCCGCCCGCCGGATCGTGCTCCGCCCGTTCACCTCGGGGGAGGTCGCGGACTTTTTGCGCCGGCTCGAACCCGGTCGCACGTTCTCGGCCGACGAGGTCGCGCGGCGGTACTCGGAGAGCGGCGGGAATCCGCTCTTGCTCGAGCAGCTCGATCGGCGCCAGAACGCCCGGCCCGCGGGCGCGGCCGCCGGCCCGCTCTCGGCGGAATCGGTCGCGGCGGTCCTCCCGTCGCTCGACGAGGAGGCGCAGCGCACGGTCGCGGTCGCGGCGGTGCTCGGGGCCGAGTTCCCGTTCTCGCTGCTGCTGCGGGCGAGCGACGAGGACGAGGAGCGGCTCGCCGAGACCGTCGACCGGCTCGTCGGGCGGGGCGTCCTCCTCGAGCGCCCGAACGAGGAGCTCGCGTTCCAGGACGACCGGGTCCGCGACGCGGTGTACTCCCACCTCTCGGAGAGCCGCCGCCGGCTCCTGCACCGCCGCGCGGGCGAAGCCCTCGAGGCCGCGGGGAGCGCCGACCTCTCCACGATCTACGCGCTCGCGCGGCACTTCTTCCTCGGCAAGGTCGACGCGAAGTCGGTCCAGTACAACCGGGCCGCGGCCGAGATCGCGGAGCGCGCGTTCTCCCCCGAGATCGCGCGCGAGCACCTCGAGCGCGCGCTCGAGAGCCACCGGCGCCTGCGGCCGGAGGACTGGGACGGCGAGACCGAGCTCGTGATCGAGCTCGCGCAGTCGATCGACCACCTCGGCGAGCTCCAGCAGGCGGAGACGCTCCTCCGTGACCACCTCGCCCGCCGGGGCTTGAGGACCCGGCTCAGCCCGCACGTCCTCGCGCTGCTCGAGCTCTACATCGCCCGCATCCAGACCGACCGGGGCGGCTGGCAGGACGCCGAAGGGACGATTCGGGCCGTGCTCACCTCGACGGACCTCGCGGGCCACCCCCTCCTCACGGCGCGGCTCCACCGCCTCCTCGGCGAGTCGCTCTACTACCAGGGCCGCTACTCCGAGGCCCTCGCCGAGCATTCCGAGGAGCTCAAGTACGCCCGGGAGAGCGGCGACGAGCGCGCGAGCGCGCTCGGCCGGGTCCGCCGGGCGAACGTGCTCGCGATGATCGGTCAGCCCGACGAGGCGCTCGGCGAGGCCCGGGTCGCGGCGAAGGAGCTCGAGCGCCTCGGCGACGCCCGCGAGGCGGCGCACGCCCACATGTTCATCGGCGTCGTGATGGCGGGGAGCCGGCTCCCGCCCGAGCGCCTCGAGGAGCCGCTCGCCGAGTACGCCGAGGCGATCCGCCTCGCGGAGAAGGCCCACGACGTCCGACGCGTCGGCTGGGCGCTGTTCAACACGGCCGACACCCTGAGGGACATGGGTCGCCTCGACGAGGCGACCGAGCGGATCCAGCGCTCCCGTGAGATCCTCGAGCGGATCGGCGACCGCTTCGGCCTCTGCCAGTCGATGATCATCCAGTCGAAGATCGCGCTCGAGCGCGGGGAGTACGACCGCGCCGAGGCGGACCTCCTCGACGCGTACCGGATCGTCCGCGAGCTCAAGGCGCCGGCCGACGAGGTCGACGTCGTGCTCCGCCTCGCCCAGCTCTCCTACGCGCGCGGCGACCGGGCGAGCGCCCGGCGACGGGTCGCCGAGCTCGAGCGGCAGAACCTCGCCGCCCTCCGGCCCGATGTGGTGGAGGACTTCGAACGCCTGAAGCGCGCCCTCGCGTCGAAGGACGGCGTCGACGATGGCGCGAAGGGCTGAGCCCGGGGCGCGGGCGCCGGCGGTCGCGGCGCTCGCGCGGAGGGCGCTCGCGGAGGACCGGTTCCGCGAGGATCGCACGACCCGGGCGCTCGTGCCCCGGGCCGTCCCCGCCCGCGCCCGCGTGATCGCCGAGCGCCCCGGGGTCCTCTCGGGGATGGCCGCCGCGCGAGCGGTCGCCCGGGCCGCCCACCTCGAGGTGCTCTCGGCCGCGCGCGACGGGGCGCGCCTGCGACGGGGGACGGTCGTCCTCCGGCTCGCGGGCGACGCCCGGGCGCTCCTCGCGGCCGAGCGGACGCTCCTCAACCTCCTCATGCACGCGAGCGGGGTCGCGACCGCGACCCGGCACGCGGTCGACGGCGCCCGGGGCGCTCCGCGTCGGCTCGAGGTGTGGGGGACCCGCAAGACGCTCCCCGGGCTGCGCGATCTCGAAAAGGCCGCGATCGTCCACGGGGGGGGCCGCCCGCACCGACGCGACCTCGCCGACGCGCTGCTCGTCAAGAACAACCACCTCGCGCTCGTCCCGCTCGCCGAGGCGGTGGCCCGGGCCCGCGCCCGGGCCCGGCCGGGGGAATCGGTCCAGGTCGAGGTCCGCTCGACCCGCGACGCGCTCGTCGCCGCACGGGCGGGAGCGGACGCGCTCCTCCTCGACAACGCCGGACCGGCCCGCGCCCGCCGGATCGTGCGGGCGCTCGACGCGGCCGGCCTCCGCGCCGGCCGCTGGATCGAGCTCTCGGGCGGGATCGCGCCCGGCGAGGTGCGACGCTACCGATCGGTCGGGGCGGACGCGGTCAGCCTGGGCGCCCTCACGCACTCCGCCTCCGCCCTTCCGTTCCACCTTCGGCTCGAGCCCCGGCCCCCGCGCTTAAGACCGCCCCGGCCCTAGAAGCGTCGCCGACGGAGGGCCGATGTCGCTCGAGGGGGAGATCCTGCGCCTCAAGGAGGAGAAGGACGCCGTCCTCCTCGCGCACAACTACCAGCGCCCCGAGGTCCAGGACATCGCCGACTTCGTCGGGGACTCGCTCTATCTCTCCCGGAAGGCGATGGAGGCGGACCGCTCGACGATCGTGTTCGCGGGCGTCCGCTTCATGGCCGAGACCGCGAAGATCCTCAACCCGGGCCGGACGGTGCTCCTCCCCGACCTGAAGGCGGGCTGCGGGCTCGCCGACGCGATCACGGCCGAGCAGCTCCGCGCGTGGAAGCGGGAGCATCCCGGCGCGGTCGTCGTCGCGTACATCAACACCTCCGCCGACGTGAAGGCGGAGGCCGACTTCTGCTGCACGAGCTCGAACGCGATCAAGATCGTCGAGGCGATCCCGGCCGATCGGGAGATCCTGTTCCTCCCCGACATGTTCCTCGGCGAGTACGTGCGGCGGCGCACGGGCCGCCGGATGCATCTGTGGGTCGGCGACTGCCCCGTCCACGCGAAGCTGCGCCCCGAGGACCTCGACCGGGCGCGCGCGGAGCATCCGGGCGCCCCCGTGATCGCGCACCCCGAATGCGGCTGCGCGACGCAGGCCCTCGGCCACGTCGACCGGGTCCTCTCGACCGACGGGATGGTGCGGTACGCCGAGGAGACGCGCGCGCCCGAGGTCCTCGTCGCCACCGAGGTCGGGATCCTCCACCGGATGCGTCGGCTCAACCCGGCGACCGCGTTCACGCCGATCGACGCCGGCGCGGTCTGCCCGTTCATGAAGGAGATCGACCTCGGGGACGTTCGGGACTCGCTCGCGCTCGGCCGGTACGTCATCGAGGTGCCGGGGGACGTCGCCGCGAAGGCCCGGCGGGCGCTCGAGCGGATGGTCGCGTCCTAGTCCGGGCGCCCGGCGACCGCTACAGATGCGGAAGGAGCGGGCCGTAGTGCACGAGCCACATCTCGTAGCCGGCGTAGAAGAGGAGGAACGCCGCCAGGAAGACGACGCCGATCGCGGTCCAGGACGGCTTACGCGTCAGGTAGAAGTGCGGGCTCAGTGGGTTGAGCCGGGTCGAGAGGAAGCCCGCCCCGGCGTAGAGGAGCACCACGCCGACGAGGATCGGGAGGAGGACCGAGTAGCGGCCGACGTAGAGGCCGATCGCCGCGAGCACGATCGCGACCGGGATCGCGGCGTGGGAGCGCGGGCGCTCGACCTGGGCCTCGGCGCTGCGGCTCGGCCGGGACCTCCGGGTCCGGTAGGGGTACCCCGCGCTCACGCGGGCGCGTGGGGGGGCCCCCCTACTTGTAGCACGTCGTCCAGAGGAATGAGACTCGCGTGGGACCGAAGGATAAAAAGGGGGGGGGCCTAGGGCGAGACGATGGAGCCGCCGGCCCGGCCGTCGCGCCCCCAGCCCCCGCGCGGGGCGCCCCGGGGCCGACCGACGGCGCCCGAGCCCCCCGCGAGCCGGTTCCCCGAACCGCCCGCGTTCCGGGCGAATCCTCTCGCGGCGCCGCGCGCGTGCGCGAGCTGTGCCGCGCCCGTAACCGCGGGGTACGCGACGCCCCGCTGCTGGGGATGCGGCCGCCCGCTCTGCGCGGACTGCTACTGGCGGCACGGGGCCACCCCGGCGACGCACCGGTGCACGGGCTGCCTCGTGGGCGGTCCCGGCCGATCAGTCTCGGTCTCGGGGGCCCGGGCGACGGTCGCTACCGTTTCGGGCGAGCGGACCGCGGCGCCGTAGCGGAGCGCTCGAGCGCGTTCGCCACCTGCTTCGGCCCGGCGCCGGCGCGGCGGGCGAAGGCGAGCGCGATCGGAAGGGTGGGGTCGTGCGGACCGCCCCCGAGTCCGGTGGGGATCGCGAGCGAGAGCCCGAGGGAGAGGGCGAGCCGCGCGGCCCGGGAATCGAGCCGCGCCGGCCCCGGCCCGACCTCGACCGCGAGCGACCGCTCGCGCGCGACGGTGAGCCAGGCGCGCAGCCGTTCGTCGGACGCGTCGCCGCCGGCGGAAAGGTGGGCGAGGAGCCGGGTGCCCGGCACGGCCCCGGTCGATGCGCCCGGCGCGGTCTCGGCTCCGGCGCGGAGGACCCAGTAGTCCGGTCGCTCGCCGGCGAGCGCGGCCGGGGCGCCGTTCGGTCCGATCTCGATGGCGCGTTCGACCCGGGGGCCGGCCGTTTCGGCCCGTCGCTCGAGTCGCGCACGGACGCCGGGAGAGGCGGGGGAGGGGCGGCCGTCGTCCCCGACGCCGGCCACCACCAGACCGACGTAGGTGTACCGCCGCGCCCGGGCGTCGTCGAGAACGCGGTCGATCTCGTCGTCCGCGGTCCCGCCCGTCAGGTGCACGTGGAGGTCCCCGCGGAGATCGTCCGCCTGCACGAGCCGGGGCATCTCGCCCTTCGCGGCGGCGTCGATCTCCCCGTGATCCTCCCGGAGCTCGGGAGGGATCCAGGCGAGGCCGAGCGCCGCGTACACCTCGGCCTCGGTCCTCCCGGCGATGCGCTCGTCCCCCCGGAAGATTCCGTACTCGTTGACCTTGAGCCCCCGTTCGCGCGCGAGCGTGCGGAGCCGCACGTTGTGGTCCTTCGATCCGGTGAAGTACAGGAGCGCCGCACCGAACTCTTCCGGTTCGACGACCCGGAGATCGACCTGGAGCCCGTTCGCGAGGATCACCGTCTCCTTCGTGCCCCCCCTCAGGCGCACCTCCCGGACCTCGGGGAGCGCGGAGAAGACGTCGAAGACGGCCTCGGGCGTTCGGCTCGTGACGAGGAGGTCGAGGTCGCCGACGGTCTCCCGGCCCCGGCGGAAGCTCCCGGCGATCTCGGCCTGTTCGACCGGGGCCCGCTGCCGCAGGGTCTCGAGGAGGGCGATCGCCACGGGGTACGCCTCCTCGATCGGGCGACGCGCCGACGGGGCGGCCGCGCCGCCGGTCCCGAGCGCCTCGCGGATCTGCGCGATCTTCTTCGCGCCGAACCCCTTCACGCCCTCGAGCCGGCCCGCGTCGATCGCGGCCCGGAGCTCCGCCGGCCCTTCGACGCCGAGCTCGACCCAGAACCGCCGGGCGGTCTTCGGGCCCAGGCCGGGGAGGCGGACAATCTCGAGGAGGCCGGGCGGGACCTCGCGCACGAGGCGGTCCCGGTAGGCGATGTGGCCGGTCGCGAGGAGCTCCCGGATCTTCTCCGCGATCGCGTCGCCGACCCCGGGGACCATTCGGAGCTCGTTGCGGGCCGCGACCTCGGAGAGACTCTCGGTGAGCGACTCGATCGACCGGGCCGCGCGCCGGTAGGCCTCGGGCTTGAACTGCTCGCCGAGGACGTCCAGGAGGTCCGCGATCTCGCGGAAGATCGCCGCCGCCTCGGCGTTCGTCGGCACGCGGCCCGGAGCGGCCGGCGCGCCCTTAGGGCTTCGGTCCGGGGTCATGGGACGAGGCCGGTGCCGCAATCGATCCACCGCCGCGCGGTGACCGGATGGAATCCGAGCGACTCGTAGAGGGTCCGGGCGGCGAGCCGATCCTCGCGCACGAACAGCGCGACGGGAGCCCCGTCGGACGCGGCCGCGCGCTGGGCGGACCGGACGAGCGCCCGGCCGAGCCCCTGGCCCCGGGCGATCGGATCGACGTACACCCCCCCGAGGACCCAGATCCCCGGGAGGCGAACCGCCGCGTGGACCACCCCGACCAGCTCCGTTCCGAGGAACGCGCCCCACACCGGCTCGGTCCCGGGATCGATCCACGAGTACTCGGCGACCACCGGGTCCTGCTGTCGCCCGGCGAACCGGACGAGTTCGGACCGCTCCTCGCGCGTGAGCCGACGCACCCCGGTCTCGGGCGGGTCGCCTCGTTCCGAGCTCAGGGGGTCCGCCCGAAGGCCGATGAGCGAGTACTCCCGCCCGGGTCCGCGGGCGCGCAGGGCCGCGTCGCGGAACGGCTCGGGCACGATCACGACGAGCGGCCGCGGGGGGAGCGAATCCGCGAGGGCGGATCCGCGGGGATCGGTCCCTACCCAGTGGACGATCGGCTCAGGAGGGTGACCCAGCCAGACGAGAAGGTAGCCGATCGTCCGGTCGCCCACGATCGCCGACACGATCCGGATCCGATCCGGCGCTCGTGCGAGGTCCCAGAGCGCATAGGCGTGGGCGACCGGATCGCGCGCGGCCGCGGCGTCGAGCCAGCTCCGGTCGATCGTCGGCCGCAGCTCGACGCGTTCGTCGGCCACGGCGGGCGGAGCCGTCCGACCTAGATAGTCCCGGCGGCGCCCCGCTATTACACGCCCCGGCGTGGGGCGCGACGTGCGGGCCCGCTCCGCCCGGCTCGGGCACGTCGGGATTGAGGTCGCGGACCTCGCCCGCGCCCGGAGGTTCTACGATGCGTTCCTCCCGACGATCGGGTTCCTCCGGTATCCCACGGGTTCGCCCCGATGGCTGCGGTACCGGCGGGGCTCGACCACGTTCTGGCTGACCGAGAGCCGGCCGCGCCGCGTGCGCCGGCGCCCCGCGCGGGTGCCGCGGACGGACCAGGACGATCCGATCTCGGACCACCTCGCGTTCGTCGTCCGCTCGGGCCGCGCGGTCGCGGATATCGCGCGGACGCTCGAGCGCCGGGGGCTCCGCCCCGTCTACCCGGTGGAGTGGCAGCCGACCGGCGCAGCGTCCTGGTACGTCTCGGCCGCGTGGACGGACCCGGACGGCACGGTGCTCGAGGTGTACGCGACCCCGCCCCGCGCCGCCCGCCGGCGCCGTCAGGGCACCGTGCCGTCCGGGACGAGCGGCAGGGCCCGGAGGCGTCGCCCGGTGGCGTCGTAGATCGCGTTCGCGATCGCGGGTGCGACGGCGATGAGCGGCGTCTCCCCGCCGCCGGCGCTCGGGAGATCGGGGCGATCGAGGAGCACGACGTCGATCGGAGGCACGTCGCGGAACCGCGGGACGCGGTACTCCGAGAGGCGCGGGTTCAGGATCCGACCGTTCTCGAAGTGGATCGCCTCGAAGAGGGCCCCGCCGAGGGCCATCACGGTCGCGCCTTCGACCTGGCTCCGCAGGTTCGCGGGATGGACGATCGCGCCGCACTCGTAGCCGGTCACGATCCGAAGGATCTCGAGCCGCCGGTCGGGCCCGACCGCGACGTCCGCGAACGTCGCGACCCGCCCCCCCTTTTCGAGCCCGATCGCGATCCCCTCGCCGTGCCCCGATGCCGACGGCGCGGCCGCCGGACGGGGGACCCACCCGGCGCGCGCCGCCACCGCGCGCAGCACCGCGGCGAGCCGCTCGTCGGCCAGATGGCAGAGCCGGTACTCGACCGGGTCCCGGCCGAACCGGGCCGCGAGCTCGTCCATGTGCGACTCGCGGGCGAAGGTGTTCGCGGTCGCGGCGAGGGCCCGGTACGATCCCTGCGGAAGCGGCGACTCCGACGGCTGGTTGTCGATCTTCTGGTTCGGGATGTCGTAGGGCGTACGGGCGGCGGCCGACCCGGCATTGAGGTTGTGAAACTCCCAGGCCGTGAGGCGCCCGTCCTGACCGGCGCCCGAGCGGATGTCGATCACCGCCATCGGCCGGAAGTACGCCTGCGAGAACTCCTCCTCGCGGGTGTACGCGATGCGCACGGGCCGACCGGTCGCTTTCGCGAGGCGGGCCGCGGCCACCGCGAGCTCGGCGGCGTGCTTGCCGCCGAACCCCGAGCCGGTGGACGGCACCACGACGCGCACGCTCGAGGGAGGGATCGCGAGCGCGTCGGAGAGGGCGTCTCGGGCGCGGAACGGGGTCTGCGTGCCGAGCCAGACCGTGAGCCGGCCGCCCTCCCAGGCGGCGACCGCGGCGTGGGGCTCCAGGGGGACGTGGGCGATGTACGCCGTCGTGTACGTCTCCCGAAGGGAGACCAGCGCGGCCGCGAAGGCGGACCCCACGTCCCCGACCGAGTGATCGATCACGTCCCAGAAGTCCTCCCCCTCGGCGGGATGGTCCCGGAGGTGCCGGACGATGTCGGCCTCCGAGGGTTGCGGGCCCCCGGTCCACTCCGCGCGCACCGCCCGGAGCGCAGCGTGGGCCCGCAGGAGGTCCGGAGCGGCGACGCCGACGAAGTCGCCCTCGTGCACGACGTGGACGCCCGGCAGCACCCGGGCCGCCGAGAGATCGACCGTGCGGAGGGTCGCTCCGTAGCGAGGCGGGAAGAGCACCTTTCCGTGCAGCAGGCCGGGCGGGTGGAGGTCGGAAGTGAACCGGCGGGCTCCCGTGACGACGTCCCGGGCGCCCGGGTCCGAAGCCGCATGTCCGGCGACTTTCCAGTCGCTCGGACGTCGCGGCCTCGCGGACGGCGAGGCGAGCTCGACCCGGCGGAGCCCCCGCATCAACTCCCCGATCGGGACCGACCCCGACGGGCCCCGGGCGACCCCGTCCCCGAGCGAGACCTCGGGTGCGCGGACCCCGAGGCGTTCGGCGGCGAGCGCGACCAACGCGCTCCGCGCGGCGGCCCCGGTCGCGCGGAGATGCTCTCCCGCATCCGCCATCGAGCGGCTGCCGAACGTGCCCATATCCCACGGGCAGAGATCGGTGTCGCCGACCGTGAGCTCGACCGCGGCGAGCGGAAGCCCGAGCTCCTCCGCGACGAGCAGGGCGAGCGCGGTCCGGGTCCCTTGGCCGACCTCCACCTTCCCGGTGAACGCACGGGCCCTTCCGTGAGTGCCGACGTGGATCCAGGCGCCGCCGTGGGGCGGACCTCCGCGTCCCCAGCCCGTGGGACCGGGGCGTTGCGGAGGGAGGATGGCGACGAGCCCGTCCCCGTACCGATCGAAGTAGTCGCGCTGTTCCGGGGCCTGGAGGTCGTACGGAAGACCGCGCGCGGCGTCGGTCATGGGGCGCTCCCGGCGGGCGGGGCCGACCGACGGACCGACCGCTCGATCGCGTCCAGGATCCGGAGGTACCCACCGCACCGGCACAGGTTCCCGTCCATCGCCGCCCGGATCTCGACGTCGCTCGGTCGGGGGATGCGGTCGAGCAGCGAGACCGCGGTAACGATCATGCCGGGGGTGCAGTACCCGCACTGGAAGGCTCCCGCCTCGAGAAATGCCTCCTGGACCGGGTGGAGCCGATCCCCGTCCGCGATGCCTTCGATCGTGGTGATCGACCGCCCGGCGGCCTCGCCGATCGGAGTGACGCACGACCTCACCGCCACCCCGTCGATCAGTACCTTGCAGGCCCCGCACTCCCCCTCCCCGCAGCCGTACTTCGTGCCGGTGAGGCCGAGCTCTTCGCGCAGGACGTAGAGGAGGCTTCGGTCGGGATCGACGGGGACCGGGTGGACCGTCCCGTTGACGCGCAGGGCCAGCGAATTCCGAGAGGGGGCGGTCGCTTCGGGCGAAGTCATACCGGGCCCTCGGTCGAACCGACCGAGCCTAATCAGGGTGAGGGCACCGTGAGCAACCCCCGTGAGGGAAGTCCCGCCCTCGGCGGACCGCGCCGGGGCGCGAGGCCACGAGTCCCCCGTCCGCGCACGATAAAGCGGCACGGCACGTCGAGGCGGTTCGTGCGGCCGTACCGCCCGACGCCCGAGCTCCCCGCCCACCTCGCGGCGCTGTACGCCCGGTTCCCGTTCGACCGCTCGCTCGCCGACGACCCGATCTCGGTCCTTCGGCCGCTTGCCCGGGACGCCCGACGCGCGGAGATCGCCGGCGTCTTCGGCTCCACGCTGGCCATCGGCAACACGACCGCGATCCGGGGCGCGATCGATCGGCTCGTGGAGATCGCCGAGGGGGACGTCGCGAACCTCGTCGCGAGCGACCGCGCCCGCGAGCGCGCGCGAGCCCTCCGGTCGTTCCGCCACCGGTGGATCCGCGGCGATCAGCTCGACTATCTCGCGCGGGTCCTCGCCGACCAGTACGCGCGCGCGCCGTCGCTCGAGCACACGTTCCTCGCGGGATGGCGGGAGGGAGGATTCGCGGGTGGCCTCGACGCCCTCGCTCGGGCGCTGCGGGGATCGGGGCGCTCGAGCGAGCTCGGGCGGGCACCCCCGGGCTACTCCGCCCTGTTCCCGAGCCCGCTCGACGCCTCCCGCAGCCCGTGCAAGCGGCTCACCCTGTTCGTACGCTGGATGGCGCGCGACCGATTCCCCGACCTCGGGGCGTGGCACCGCGTGCCGGCGGGGGAGCTCCGGATCCCGCTCGACCAGCACGTCCACTGGATCGCCTACCATCTGGGGCTGACCCAGCGCAAGAGCCGCTCATGGGCGGCCGTCGAGGAGGTGAGCGAGGCGCTGCGACGGGTCGATCCGCTCGATCCGGTGCGGTACGACTTCGTCCTCTGCCATACCGGGATCTCGGGGGACTGCCCCAAGGAGCGGGACCTCGCGGTCTGCGGTCCGTGCACGGTGCGGCCGGACTGCCGCCTCTGGCACCGGCGGGGGATCTCCGCGTGACCGCTCCCCTATCGATCGATCCCGGCCTCCTCCGGCGGTTCGAGGAGGCGGGAGCGAAGATTGTCTGGCGGGAGGCCCCCAGAGCCCCGACCCTGGCGCAGGGACGCCGCCGCCGCATCGCCCACCTGCACGAGGAGGAGGCGCGCGTCGAGACGTGGGGGTCCGACCGCCGCGGGGGCGTCGCCGTGGACCCGGGTCCGGTCGGCGCGCTCGTCCTCGTGCTCGAGTGCGCCCGGCGGGGCGCACCGACGGCGCTCGGCGCCTCGAACGCGGGTCCGGACCCGTCGTTCCCGACCGGCCGCATCGAGGCGCGCTGGGGCTCGACCGAGGTCCCGAACGACTCGACGCCTCGAATGGGCGACCTCGTCGAGATCGCCCGCTACGCCCTGGCTTAGCGCGCGGACTTACGCAGCCGTTCCGCTGAGGATGGGGACGGCCGCGTCGAGATCGTCCGGCCCTGCCCGGCGGAACGCGAGCTCGTCCGTCCCGCACGCCCCCCGGCCCCGGAAAGCGAACGCCGGCGGGGTTCCGGGTCGTGCCGCCCTACGAACAGCCGCTCGTGGAGCCGCAGACCGTGCACGCGTAGCACGTGCCCGAGCGGACCATGATGCCGCCGCAGATCGCGCACGACGGGGCGTCCTCGCTGATCCCGCCCATCGGGGCCCCGCCCTCGAACGCGTCGAGCGGTCGGGTCTCGAACTTCACGGTCTGGCTCGCGAGGGACGCCGCCTTCGCGGGGGTCGGAGCGGGCGCCGCGTGGCCGTTCCCGTTTCCCTCGGGGGGCGCCTCGAGGCCGATCGCCCGGCGGTCCTCCTCGGTGAGGAACTCGAGCGCGAGCCAGCGCGCGACGTAGTCGGGGATCGATTTGGCGAACCGGATCTTCGGGTTGTTGGTCGCCCCCGCCGGCTCGAAGCGCAGGTGGGCGAGCTTCCGCACGAGGTCCTTGAGCGGCACCCCGTGCTGGAGCGCCATCGACATCGAGATCCCGAGGGAGTCCATGAGGCCGTTCACCGTCGACCCCTCCTTCGTCACTCGGAAGAAGATCTCGCCGGGCCGGCCGTCGGGGTAGAGTCCGACCGTCACGTAGCCGTCGTGCCCGCCGACCGAGAAGTGGTGGGTGATCGCCTTGCGCTCGTCGGGGAGGCGCTCGCGGGCCGGCCCGCGGGGGCCGACCGGCGTCCCGGCCTTCCCCTTCCCGGTCTCGAACGGCTGCGATGCCTTGCACCCGTCCCGGTAGAGGGCGACCGACTTGATCCCGAGCCGCCACGCCTCGAGGTAGATCTTCTCGATCTCCTCGACCGTGGCGTCGTTCGGAAGGTTGATCGTCTTCGACGCGCCGCCCGAGAGGAACGGCTGGACCGCGCCGAGCATCTTCAAGTGGCCCATCGGCGAGATCGTGCGCGTGCCGCCCGCGGGGGCGAGCGCGCAGTCGAAGACGGGGAGATCCTCGGCGTCGAGCGCCGGCGCCCCCTCGATCGTGCCCGTCTGCTCGACGTGCTGGGTGATCGCGCGGATCTCGTCGACCGAGTAGCCGAGGCTCGAGAGCCCGTCCGGCACCGTGCGGTTGACCATGCGCATCACGCCGCCGCCGACCAGGTTCTTCGTCTTGACGAGCGAGAGCTCGGGCTCGAGCCCGAGGGTGTCGCACCCCATCAGGAGGCCAATCGTCCCGGTCGGGGCGATCACGGAGATCTGGGCGTTGCGGAAACCCCAGAGCTCGCCGGCCTTCTCGGTGTCGTGCCAGCGGTCGACCGCAGCCTGGACGAGCGGGGCGAGACGCGCATCGTGGACCGGGACCTTCTCCGCGGCCTTCGCGTGCTTGCCCATCACGCGCAGCATCGGCGCCCGGTTCTTCTCGAACCCGGGGAAGGGCCCGACCCGCTTCGAGATCTCGCTCGACATGTGATAGCCCTCGGCCGAGAGGAACGCCGAGACGCCGGCGGCGAGGGTGCGGCCCGCTTCGGAGTCATAGGCGAGGCCGTGGTGCATGAGGAGGGCCCCGAGGTTCGCGTAGCCGAGGCCGAGCGGCCGGTAGTCGTGGGAGTTCTGGGCGATCGTCGCGGTCGGGTAGCTCGAGGCGTCCACGATGATCTCCATCGCGAGGATCATCGTGCGGATCGACTGGCGGAACAGCTCGATGTCGAGCTGGCCCTTCGCGTCGAGGAACTTCATCAGGTTGATCGACGCGAGGTTGCACGCGGAGTCGTCCAGGAAGAGGTACTCGCTGCACGGGTTCGACGCGTTGATCCGCGCCGTGTTCGGGCACGTGTGCCAGTCGTTGGTCACGTCGTCGAACTGGACGCCGGGGTCGCCGCACCGCCAGGCCGCGTAGGCGAGCTTCCGCCACAGGTCGCGGGCGCGGAACGTCGCCGCGACCGACTGGTCGACCCGGTTGTGGGTCTTCCACTCCCCGTCGCGGACGACGGCCTCCATGAACGAGTCGGGGAT
>Ga0187772_10000260_pt1 | contig 23037 bp, 26 predicted proteins | sample 0116_SJ02_MP15_2_FD_133137 | JGI IMG/M metagenome (GOLD analysis project Ga0187772, IMG submission 133137) | Tropical peat soil microbial communities from peatlands in Department of Meta, Colombia - 0116_SJ02_MP15_20_MG | ecosystem: Environmental > Terrestrial > Soil > Wetlands > Peat | place... | reverse complement strand
CCCTGAACGGTTCGGTGGAGTACCCCCATCCGTTCGAGTTCAAGGAGTCGAGACACCGGCGTGCCCTCAAACTCGCTCGCGAATGCTATGGGGATCGGCTCGTTCGCCAGAGCGACCGGCAGGACCGCGCGCACGTCCGACTCAGAGAGCCGGGCAACCACCGCAGTTGGAAGGGCGTTCGCGTTCGCTTCCACTTCGGGGTTAGAGACCGCGAGTTCGAGCAGGAGCGGGGAGCCGAGAGTGGACTGGTAGACCGCTTCAAAGCGATCGGCGAGGCCTCCTCTCCGGTCGGTGAGGTCGTGGGCTGCGACTCGGTCGAGACCGCCGATGGTCAGCCGGTGCACCGGCACGCCCTCGGGCTGGAATGCCGGTTCGATCTGGCTCACCAAGTAGAACTGGTGGTTGCCTCGACCCGCGAGAAAGCGGGTGAATGCCGCGAGGAAGTCCTTCATGTCCGGGCTTGCCATCTGAACGTCGTCGATCACCGCGGCCAGGGGGCGCTCGCCCAGAGAACGAGCGACGATGTCGGCGACCTCCCGTGCATCCGGCGGCCGCGGAACCTGGGTATAGTACGCCAACTGCTGGGCGCCCAACGACGTTAGCGCGTGCGTCAGGGCCCCCACAAATTGCCGGGGAGAGCTCGCCGGCCGAACCGGGAACCAGAAGGGCACTCTCCCCCGCTTGACCGACCTGAGGTGGCGGCTAACAAGGGCAGTCTTTCCCATGCCCGGGGGTCCGTCCACGAATGTGATTCCTCCTCCGTCCTTCGCGTAGTCCGTGAGCTGGAGCAATTCCTCTCGCCTACCAAGGAAAGGGTGCGGTGGAGGAGGAATTTCGCCCGAAAGCAAGGGGATCTGTCGGGTTTCCCGACGGAGACGCGAGCGACCGGGTTCCGTAATACGGTAGGTGAGCTGCCTTCGCACCCCCTCCCGGACCAAACCCCGGCGGCTGGTGAGGAAACCTTCCCGGACCAGGGAATCGAGGGGTCGTGACATCGAGCACGGATGGTAACCCAGTGCCTTGGCCAGCTCTCGCTGTCCGATTCCGTACGGAGACTCCTCGGGCGGGGCGTGAGTCTCCACGTAATCGAGGATTTCAATGGGGACGTAGGTCTGTGCACCCATTCCAACAAGGTGATGTCACGTAGGAGTACTTAGAATTATTTTGTACAAAATAACTCCAGACGTTTAAGTAGGCATTTCGCAGGATGGGGTATTACCATGAGCCGGACCCAGGAGAGCGGGGCTTACCTCGGAGGCATCGGAGCGATGCTCGAGGTGTCGCACTGTTGCCCCTCTTGCGGTCAGGTGCATGACGGGCGCAAGTTCGGGATCAAGCACCGCGCTCCCCGTGAGTGCCCCCTCGTGATCATCGGCAGCTTCCCGCTGGTGAGCCTTCCGAGCCCCCCGTCCGAGGCCCCGCTCAAGGTACCCACCGCATCCAAGGGCCGGACCGGAAATTCCCGCCTCGAGGCGCAGTCGATCGTTGCGGAGTCTCTGCGGCAGGTGGAATTCTCCCGTCCTCAGGACGGGGAACGGACCCGCGGACTGGGAGTACCCTGGCTTCCCCCTCCCGACCTTGGGGAGGTGCTCTAATGTTGCACGCCGAGCGTCCCCGATTGCCTCCAGAGCGCCCCCTTGTGGAGCCCGCCCAGGTCTCCGCCCGGGACCTACTCCTGGCCGTCGCACCACCCCCCCAAGCTCACTCCTTCTCGCTCACCGGGTGGCCCAGCTGGCTGATTCCCACCTACCGCTCGGGAGGGCACCGCCCCGAGGTCCGTCTGCTCGAGGAGGAACCATGACCGACTGGGTGGGCGCGGAAGACATCGTCGTCGCCGACATCGTCGCGGACGTTTCTCTCGAACTGACCTCCAACCTCACGATGATCTGGCCCCCGTAGGGTACCCGGCCCTACGGGGGTCGTATTTTTTTTCGAACGGCGGTCCACCCCCTGGGGCCCGTCGGGTTCCTCGTCCGGAGCGCAAAGGAAAGATACCCGAGTCCCGTGGCTCGCGACCGGGTTGGTTCGACATGTCGGGGGAGAAGTGCGCGGTCTGTGGAGGACCGCTCGAGGCTGGCTTCGTCGCCACCACGAACGGTTCGGGCCTGTTCTGGTCGCACCAGTCGACCTCGAGCCGATTCCGTCCGAAGGGGCTCGAAGTCTTGGTCGGGACCGGCTTCGGAGGGACCTACTCCGCCAACCTTCCGGGGCTTCGCTGCCCGCATTGTCGCACGATACTGCTCTCGCTTCCGGCGGGCAAGTCGACCTAGTTTCGGTCGCTAGCGTTCGCCGCCGATCGGCAGCGCTCCAACCAGAATAGGTGGGCAGGACACGGGCTCGACGAAGGCGCTCGTGGACCCGATCGCTTGCAGCCGGTTCAGCAGCGACGGGGATTCCGGGGGTGCGAACACGAACCCACCGACGGTGCCCCCGCGGATCGGGTCGGCAATCTTTCCGTTCCGGATTCGGTAGCCGAGGCGGATCTCCCCCCCGAACGCCCCGCTCACCGGGTCGGGAGACGACCACCCGATCTCCTGAATCCAGACCCCCTCCCTCGCCCGCTCGACGAGCTCCGCATCGCTCCCTCCGTCGCCCGGGCTCACGACGATGGTGGACGGGGCGATGCCGGGCGGCTGCAGGAATCGGTACCACGTACGAAAGCCGGAGGACACCCCCCGGAACGCACTGCCGGTCGAATTCGTGGCGAACGCGCCCGCGTGGAGCGAGTCGTAGAGGACCTCCGACATCAAGCCGTGGTCGATCAGAACGCGCTTGCGCTGGGGCACGCCTTCATCGTCCACGGGAGATGACATCGGGGCCCAGGGGAGTCGCCCGTCGTCGTGGACCGTCACCATCTCCGAGGCGACCTTCGTCCCCGGTGCGACGGCGATCCCGTGCAGGCGCGCCGACCCCGTGAGGCGCCCGCCCGCCACCGTGGGCAGGATGCCCGCCAGCACCGCCGAAGGAAGGATAACCGGCATTTCGCCGGTCGGTGCGGGCGAACCCCGTCGAACGTCGTCCGCAAACCGACACCAATCGTCGGCCTTGCGGGCGAGCTCCGCCGGCCGTAGCCGCCGGTCCGAGTCGTTCAGCCAGTACTCCCCGGGGGCAGGCCCCTCCGGGCCCCCGAAGGCCTTGACCCCGACCTCGAGCTCGACCTGCGTGTGACCGTAACCCGTACGCAATCCGTAAGAGTTGCAGATGGACGTCTCGACCAGGGTCGCCCGGATGGAACCGAAGCTGAGCGCGAATCCCGGGCGCCCCTCCAGCGCCGCCTTGAGGGTGGCGACGTAGTTCTCGAGCGAGTCCATCGGGTACTCCCAGAGCCCCCGGTCCAGCACTTCGACAATGCCGCCGGTGGCCCCCCGCCCCGACGGGAGTTCGAATCGGGGCGCGGGGAAGGAAGCGTACCGGGCCGCCCGCTCCGCATCCTCGAGGGTCGCGCGGACCCCCTCCGGGGAGAAGTCATTCGAGGCCTGGCGGCCGACGCCGAGGCTGTCGTCGTGGGGCCGAAACACCCGGATGTCGTAGCCCTCGATGGCAATCGGTCCCCGGGTCATCTCGACGACGTCGCCGCTCAGGTGGATCTCGAATCGTCGAATCCGTTCCCCGAACACCTCCCAGGGTTCTTTGCCCGCGAGCTGGTCGGCCACCCGAAACGCCGCGGCATCGCGTCCCCGGGCGGCGCTCATGCCTGCCCCACGACCGCGGAGGAAAGCAGGTACGGTCCGCCGGCCGAGTTCGGCAGGAGGTCGGTGCGGCCCTTGCCGCAGCTACCCGTGTCGAGTTCGAAGTCCTGCTGGCCGCTGATGCCCCGAATGGCGCGCAGGAACTCGAGCACGTTGCCCGAAAGCGCCATGGAACTCACCAGGTCGGTGACCTTGCCGTTCTCGATCAGGTGACCCATCCGGGCCTTTACTTGGACCTGCCCGCCCTGCGGGTCTTCGATTCCCCCGACCCCGGACTCGAGGACCACCCCGTTGCCGGCTTCCCGGACGAGCTCGTCAAACGTCGCGTTCCCGGGCTCGACGTAGGTGTTGGTCATCCGGACGAAGGAGCGACTGAACACATCCGAACGGCGCGCGTTCCCCGTGGGCGAGGCACCGAGCGAGGCCGCGGTGGCCCGGTCGTGCAAGGCTCCGGTGAACCGGCCGCGGTCGACGAGCACCGTCCGCTGAGCGGGATAACCCTCGTCGTCACAGAAGATCTGACTCCACGCCCCCGAGTACGCCCCGTTGTCGACGATCGTGAGGATTTCGGGACCGACCACCGTCCCAAGGAGCGGTTGAAGATACGACCGACCCCGGACGAACTGGTCGGCCTCGGCCCCGTGGCCGAACGACTCGTGGGCAAAGTAGCCGGTGACGCTCGGAGAAAGGAGAACGTTCAATCGACCAAACGGAGGTGCCTTCGCGTGCAGCAGAGCGCGGGCGGTCTCGGCCGCCTTCCGGGCGCGCTCCGGGCGAAGGCCATCGAGGACCTCACGGCCGCCCACGCCGCCGCAGACGTACCGGTCGGACTCGGCGCGCCCGTTCTCCATCGCCACCGGGAGCACGATGCCGCGCACCCGGCAGAGCGATTGGGAACATCGCGCCGCGACCGAATTGAGATAGAGCCGGTCGTCCTGTCGCCAGCTGACCTGGACCTCCGTCTCGTGGATGTCGGGCGCCCCGGCGACCCAGGCGTGGATGTCCCGGGCCCTGCCGAGCATCTCCTCCTCGCCGAGGTCGCGGATCGGCTTCGTCATGGGGGTCACGCCATCGATGCGGGCCGTTGAGGAGACCCCGGGAGGTGGGTCCCGCGCCGGACGATGGGTCAACGTGCGTTCGATCGCGGACTCGGCGAACCGGAGCGTCTCGGCGTCCAGGCCCGACACCGAGACCTCCGTCCATCCCCCACCGGTCCACGCCCGGAACACGGCCCCACGGACCCGGGGCGGGCTCTGGTAGCTCGCGAGACGTCCGTTATACCGGACCGAGAGCCCGCTCACCGCCTCCGCGAGCACTTCCACGAACGGCGTCCGTTGGGCGAGCCGTGCGACCGCGTGGTAAAGGTCGTCCTCGGCGTCGGAGAGCTCTCCCATCGCTCCGATGAATCATGGAGGTCGCGGCCATAACCGTAGTGCCGACCCCGCACGGGCACCGGAACTGCGGGCCGGCACACGAACGGAACCGACCCCGAGCGGATATAGAGGGGAGCGGTGTCGGCCGGTCGTGCCGAGCCACGCTGCCCCGCGAGAGTTTGGTCTCCTGGGATTCGACCACATCGATGTCCGAGTCCGGGACCGGACGAAGGCGAAGCGGTTCTTCGTCGAGCAGCTCGGCATGGACGTTATCGGGGAAGGCGACGACCACACCTTCCTCCTCTTCGGCGACCAGGTTCTCGGCCTGCGGGATGCCAAGGAGGACGAGACCCTCGGAGGGATCGACCACATCGCGCTCCGGGTGGCCGAGTGGACCGGCCTCCGCAGTCGAGTGGGCCGGGCCCGCGTGGTGATCACGGGCGAAAAAGAGCGCGAGGACTCGCGCTCGCTCTTTCTACGGGGACCCGAAGGCTTGCGGATCGAACTCGTCTGGAGGCCCGACCCTCACAGCCACTCGTGCTCGCACACTCCGACTTCGGCCCCGGTCGCCCCGGACCCCGAGGCGTGAACGTCCGGCTCCGCCGGACTCTGCCTACCGACGGGCGACCGTTGGCGCGGCCACGAGAGGTGCCGCCGGCACTGGAGTGAGCCAGCCCGAGTACTGGGGGACCTCGCCCCGCAGGGTCCGGAAGAAGACGTCCATGATCTTCCGGGTGACCGGGCCCGGAGCCTTGCCCCCGATGACGTGATGGCCGACCTCCTGGATCGGTGCGATTTCAGCGTAGGTTCCGCTGAAGAACGCCTCGTCCGCGGAGAGAAGTTCGTTGACCGAGATCAGTTTCTGGACCACCGGTAGGCCGAGGTCGGTCGCGATTCGGATGACGGCGTCCCGAGTGATCCCGAGCAGGATATCCGACTCGGTTCCAGGCGTGTAGACGGTGCCGCCCCGGACCACGAAGACGTTCTCGCCCGTCCCCTCCGCCACGAAGCCTCGGCTGTCGAGCAGGATGGCCTCGTCGTAGCCATCCTGCATCGCGTCGGCCCCGGCGAGGTAGCCGTTCGCGTAGTTGCCGGTTGCCTTCGCGAACGACGGCAACGCATCGGAGGAAGGCTTGCGGAATGGCGAGATCTTCGCCCGGACGCCCGACTCGGACCCGTCCCCAAGGTACTTCTTCGCCGGGATTGCCGCGATGGCGAGCGAGACGCGGCCCGTGAGGTTCTTAACCCCGAGCGCGGGCTCGCCCCGGTAGACGAGCGGTCGGATGTAGGAGGGCAGAATCCCGTTTGCCGCTTGGGTGTCGAGAATCGCCCGCACGATCTCATCGGCAGAGAACGGGATGGGCATGTGGTAGAACTTGGCGGAGGTGATCAGGCGGTCCACGTGCTCCCGAAGACGGAACACGGCACCTGCGTCGGTCGTGGGGTAGGCGCGGATTCCCTCGAAGACGCCCACCCCGTAGTGGAGGGTGTGGTTGAGGACGTGGACGTGAGCGTCCGCAAAATCGACCAGGCGTCCGTCCATCCAGATTTTCTTACCGACTGCCGCCAACATGTTCCGGACCTCCGGTGGATACCCCGGATGTGTTTCCTTCCAAGAACGGCGCTAACTAAAAGACCTATCTTTTCCGCCCTGCGCACCTTGCGAAATATCGCGGTTCAAAATCGTCGAATGTGCTGCCGTCTCGAAGCTCGTTCCCGCATCTGTTCACCCGCGGGGCCCCGTCGTCAAAGTTTAGCGTCGGTTGTCCACGCTGACTCCCCGACCGATCGCGACCTCTTCTCCCGCAGGTCCCAGTTCAGAGAGCCCGACGCAAACCCGAATGATCGGTCGCGGCGCGGGGTCGGACGCCTCAGTCCATCTATATGCATATGTATATGTTGATTCACGCCTGCTCGCTTTCCGGAGTGAAGACAGCCCGCGACGGCGACTCCGAAAGGGTGCGGTCGTTCCCCAGTCGGCCCCCGAATGGGGACCGCTCGTCGGCCAGGTAAATCACATCCTAGGACAACTACATTACGTGAATAACGAATCCAGGTTAGCGGTGTACCTTTCTAGCTCGATGGTGCAGAGACTCGCGAGCACCGCCCTAGGTCGCCATCGGCGGCGCGAAGCAAGACAACCAAGGGTCTAAACGCCTCGAGCGAATACCGCCACGACAGGACCTAGCATGGCGAACAAAGGGCGCCGGGTAGTGGGGGCAATAATCGTCTTGATCGGAGCGATCTTGTTGATCGCCGCTCTGCTTACGCCGTGGTACGCATTCAAGTCGTCCTACGCCGGTGGGAGTGAAACGCAGAACTCCTACCCCGGGATGCCGTCGACGAACGGGACAATCCAGTATACGTGCAGCAACCTTCCCCGTGGAGCCACCTGTCCGCCTCAGACCTCGTACTCCTCCATCGTGCCTAAGGAGACGAATGTCGGGAACATCGCCGAGACGGGATTCTTCCTTCTCATCGTCGGGATCATCCTCGGGTTCCTAGCGACAATCTTCGGTCTCATGTCTCGAGGCAACGCCCGTCGGTCAACTCCGGCCCTCGCCTTCGGGATAATCGCCCTTCTCCTGGCGCTCCTCACGCCGGTGCTTTTCGCCGCAGCCCTTCCGGGCGCCATCTCGAGTGACATCTCGACCACCTATCGCCCACCGAACACCAGCGGGCCGTGGTCCTCATTCATCGGCTCGAGCTCGTACACCAACCCGCTCGTCGGCCCGGTATCCCTGAACTGGGGACCTGCCATTGGGTGGTACCTGGCCTTTGTGGCGTTTGTGATTCTCCTGATCGGAGTGATCCTGCTGTTCCTCTACCGCAAGGACCCCGCCGAACCGGCCCCGGTGACGGTGCCCGCCCCGACCGGCACGGGCACGCCGACGCAGGTAACGCCTCCCTCCTCGTGAACCAGAGAGGCGGTCGCGCCAACCTTTTCCCGCCCTTTCTTCCTACATTGGCCACGGGAGGGGCGTTTCCGGCCGTATAACTCGTGTTATACGCCGCTCCCTCGAGGAGAAAGCTGCAACCCGGCGCAGCGAGCTCGGACGGTCTGCGCCTTATCGGTTATTAGTAATGCCATATCCGTTATTATGTGTACTCCAGAATCAGTGATTCGATAATGGGGGTAAACCGCCCCGGATGGCCCCTGGGACGCTCTCGGCCCGGAAAGTCGCTCCGGAGGGCGTTTCCGACGTTCTCGACAAGAGATCAGCAGATAGTAACGACTAATTCGTTCGTTGGAAATCACATAACGAATGATACATTACTTAGATGTCTTTCTGGTGAACCTGCTTAGCTGGAACCGCCAGCGTCCCCGACATTCGTGCGGGTCGGATGTGAATAGCTCGTCGCAGCCCGCGGCCTCGAGCGCGCCGAGCATCCCTGCGAGCAGTGGAGATGCGGGCGCATCCCCGCGCAGGATGTTGCCTTCGGCCTCGGCGGCCGCCCGGGGGTCGATCGGAAGGACGGTGAGCTTTCGTCGGAGACGCCCTAGAGCCTCCCGGCGACGACCCCGCACCCTCGACGGGCCGTGGCCGGCGAGGTAGGCGAGCTCGAGGAGGTTCGCCTCAGTCGTGGCGACCTCCACGTCCCGCAACTTCCGAAGGAGATCCCGCGCGGCTCGGTCGCCCTCCAATAGGGCCAGCAACACCGAGGTGTCGAGAGCCTTCATCGTCGTGCTCCGTGCCCGACCGACCGGAGGTTCCGGAGTCGCTCGCGGGACGACCGACCTCCCGACCCCCAGGCCCCCGACAGCTCCTCGACGCCTCCCCGCTGGTCGAGGAGACGGCGCAGCACCGAGGTGAAACTCTCCCCCGGTCGCTTCTCCTTCAACAGGGCCTCATACACGGTCTCCTGGACGGCGATGTTCCGGGATGGCATGAATATGCATATGCATATGTTCTAATTAATCAATCCGGTTCGGCCGAATCGGTCCACTACACCACGCGGGATTGAAGCTGGGCGGGGTCCGCGGATCGGCCGGTCCCGAGTGACCTTCGACTCTCGGAGGAGCTGGTCCGGCTGCGCGCGGGAGGGTCCGGCGGCGATGGTGGGACCCTGCGCCAGTCGAGCGCGCTTGACCTCGCCTCCATGAGGCAACGGGGGGTGGTCGAAGCGGGGACGGCGGTGGCAAGCACCTTCGAAATCCAGGCCCACCTCGATGCCCGAGGACTCACGTGTCCCGAACCGGTGCTTCGGACCCGCGCGATTCTGAAGAACCTGAGGCCTGGGGAGCGCGTCGAGGTTCTGGCCGACGACCCGCTCGCGCCGATTGATTTCGCGGCGTTCTCCCACCGCAGCGGCCATGCCCTCAAGGAGTCATCGAAGCTTGAGGGTGCCTTCCGATTCGTAATCGAACACAAGTGAGGGCGTTCGACGGGCAGGGCTCCATGACCTCCTTGTCACGTCGGCGGACCGCGGGGCGCCCGCCCTCCGTGGATCGTGAGTTCTGGGCCCGCCGCGAGCCGGACGGGTCGTACGTGATAGGATTCACGGGGGCTGCCCAGCGGAGGCTCGGCCCGGTGGATTTCTTTCAAGGCCCGGCCCCCGGGCGGAGATACAGGGCCGAGGAGTGGGCGCTAACGGTGGAGTCGGAGAAATGCGTCCGTCAACTTCCTCTCCCGGCCGGGGGTACCGTGGTGGAATCCAACCCGGGGGTCGAGTCCGACCCGGGCGAGATTAACCGGGACCCGTACGGAAAGGGCTGGGTCTGCCGGCTCCGTCCCTGGAGGACAAGGGCGATCGAATCCGCGACCGAACGCGTGCCTAGGAGGTTGCGATGAGGTCGGGGTCTTCTCGCCGGCGACGGACCCGGGCCCGGAGTTCCCGGGTCTGGCGGCTCCTCGACCTCGGACGGTGCGACCCACTGCGCGCTGTGGCATTCTCCGAGGCCGTCGCTCCGTTCGTGGCCTCGGGCAAGGTACCGAATACGCTCATGTTCGCCCGAGCAGACTCCCCCTGCATTTGCGTGGGCTTCCACCAGTCGCCCAAGACGGAGCTCGACCCGGAATTCGTCCATCGTCATCGGATGCCCGTCATACGACGTGTCGAGGGGGGAGGAACCGTGTACCTCGACCGCGACCAGCTGTTCTATCAGTTCGTTTATTCCGGGACGGGAGGCTCGGGCGGCCCCGGCGATTTCGCTCGATACCTTGGGGCGATCGTCGGCGCCGCGCGCTCCCTCGGCCTGCCGGCCGAACTTAGGCGGCCGTCCGATATCGTGGTCCGGGGCCGTAAGATTTCGGGGAACGCGGGAGGGGAATGGGAGGATGCTCAGATCATCACGGGCGACGTACTGGGCCGGACGAATGTCCGGGCGATGGCCGGCGCGCTTCGGCTGCCCCACCCTGCGCTTCGCCCGCTGCTCGAGCGGGAAATGGCCCGCCAAATGACGTCATGGGAGTTGGAAACCGGTGGTTACCCGGAATGGGAGGATCTCATGCGAGCCATCGTGGACGCCTTCGCGGCGCAGGGTCTCGGACCGATCGCGGCCGGGCGGCCCACGCGCGAGGAGGAAACGAGGTTCCGTTCGGAGACGGTGCCTCGGCACCGGGATGCCTCGTGGGGCCAGCCGGATACGTCGCCCATTCGGCCCGGAACTCCGGAGCGGAAGATTCGTATCGCTGGCCCCCACGGACTGGTGGTGTTCGCCGACCCGACCGGTCCCGGATACTTGGTCGCCGTGGCGGAAGGACCGCGCCTCGTCGCCGGATACCGTTTGGGGCTCGAGCCGAGCAGCCCCCTTCGTCCGCTTCCCAGCCTTACCCAGCGGCCGTTGAAATCCCGGGTCATCCCGCCGGCACCCGCGGGGGCCTAGAACGAAAGAACCGAGTCCGAATCCAGCGCAAGGTCGGCCATGGTCGGTGCACCGGCCACGGTCGCCCCGGGGATCAAATCCGCACCGGTCATGCCGCAGAGATCCCGGAGGCTCTCGGCGCAGACGACCAGTTTGACCCCGTTCTCGAGGGCCATGTCGACGAAATGCTTCAGCGTGCCCCCTTTCTTGAGCGGGATGTTCTCCGCCGCCCCTTTCCGCAGCAGCTCCGGGGCATGAATCATGAAAAAAATCGTCGTGTCGATCTCCATGGCCGCCATCAGGGCGGCGGTGAAAAACGGGGCGTAGGACCGGTCCGGGTCCGTGGGTCCCGACGTCATCAGGATGAGGATTCTCTTCCCCGTCGGGTCGGGCGGGGGCGGAGCGGTCGGAGGTTCGGGCATTGTGGATTCGTCAGGGATGGTGACGCTCGCACCGGATCTGATCGCGTGCGATGACCTCCCGGAACTTGGCCAGGGCCGCCTCCCCAGAAAGAAGTTCCGTGAGCTCGGCCGGTGCCGCGAGGGTGATTCGCACCACCCATCCTCGACCGTACGGGTCGGAGTTCAGCAGGGTCGGGTCCTTTTCCGCCTCGGTGTTGACCTCGACGACGGTCCCTCCCACCGGCGCGATGATCGGACCCGCCCACTTGCCGCTCTCGACCGTCGCGATCGGGCGTCCGCGCGCCCGAACGGTCCCGACGGGCTTGACCCGCAAGAACAGGAGCGTGCCGGCCCGCGCCTGAGCCGGGTCGGTGGCGCCGATGGTCGCCCGGTTACCCTCCACCCTCACCCACGTCATCTGGGACCGTTCGATGTAGTAGAGGAGGTCCTCGGGGATCTCGCAACCGTTGATGAAAGCCATCGGTCTCCTAGGAGTACCCCCGGGACCGGAAGAACCGGTCGGGCCGGGTGAAATTGTTCCCGAGGCGGGCCTCGCGCAGGGTCGAACCGAAGGCGAGACTCATCAGTTGGGTGAAATACGCCACCGGCCGGAGCAGCTCTTCCCCGTACTGGTCACGGACGCGCTCGAAGTGGTTCTCGATGTTCACCTGGCCGAGAGGACAGATCGTGGCGACGATATCCGCGCCCGCCCGTCGCGCTTCGTCTAGAATCGAGGCGCAGAAAGCCACCGAGACCTTGAGGTCGCTCAGCGCGTGACCACCCCCGCAACAGAGCGTTTTGGCCGAAAAGTCGCGGACCACGTTTGCGCCGCACGCGGCGAGGAGTTCGTCCAGAAAGTGAGGAAACTCCGGGTTGTCCGTACCGGGGAGCTTTCCGGCGCCCGTGTAGCTTTTCGGGCGCGTGTAGAGGCAGCCATAGTACGGCGCGACGGTGACGCCGGTGAGCGGATGGCGCACGGCGGCCCGGACCCGGTCCGGCCCCGCGCGCTCGTAGACGAACGGGAGGAGATGTTGAACCGACACGCCGCCATCGTACGAAGGGGCTCCGCCCCGGTTCAAGAGCTCGTTCACTCGCTGCCGGGTGCCTCGATCGTTGACCGCGTGGTTCGCCCGGGCAAGAGAGTACACGCATCCGTTGCACGCGGCCACGACCTGATGGCGCCCCATCGACTGGGCCAGAGCGAGGTTGCGCGCCGGCAGCGCAACCGCGACGTCCCCACTCAGGCTTTTGACCTCGGTCGCACCGCAGCAGTTGAAGTCGACGATTCGGTCGACCGAGAGTCCGAGTCGAGCGAGCACCTGGCGGGCGGACACCTCGTATGGCGAACCGAGTCCGTCCAGCGAGCATCCCGGGTAGTACGCGGGCACCGCATCGATCGGCGCCCGGGCTGCGATCATCTGGTGCCTCCGGTATTCGGCGTCTTCGAGGGGAGGGCCGGAGTCGAACCCGCCTCGTCCGCATCGAGCTTCGCGCGCAGCACCGACCGCATCCGTCGCCAGCCCCGGGTCCGGTTTGCGAGCGGCCCCGTCCGCAATCGGCCGGACGTGAAGAGCCGAAGACCGGTGCGCAGGAGGTCTCGGAACGGCGTCGTCCGACCCTCTCCTCTCTCGTAAGCCCGGAAAAGGGCCGCCTCGTCGAGAACTCCCCGGCGCAACAGATTGTCCGTGAAGGCACGGTCAAATCGGTCGGCGGGACTCTCCGGGGCCTGTCCGGTGGCCCTCAAGTAGCTGCCGATCGCGTGGACGACCTCTTCGACCTTCACGCCCTTCGGGCATCGCTCGACACACTTGTTGCACGAGATGCACCGCCAGATCTCCTCCGCGTGAAGGCGGAGCTCCTTCTCGTCGCCGACCTGGGCGAGGTAGATGAACCGCCGAGGATTGAACTCGGGCATACCGTAGTCCGTGTGCATGCAGCAGCTCGCTGTGCACGTCCCGCACTGCCAACATTGCGAGATCGTCTCCCCGAACGGTTGGCGCTTCACCCATTCCACGATGCGGGAATCGATGTCGGTGACCACCCTCGGCTTGAGGAAGGTGTTCCAATCGCCGGACACGTCCACGCCATCGAGCTCCAGGTGCTCCAATCGGTCGACCTCGACCAGCGAGCGTTCAGCGATCGGCATGCGCTACCCGCCTCCGAACTCCCAGGATCATGGCGGCGAGCGGGAACGGGCCCGGCAGGAGCGACTCCAGACCGCCGCTGCGAAGCTGGTCGCTGGCCGTCTGCTGAAGCCGTCCCGCGTAGGTCAGCGCTAGGACGACGTCCACCCCGCCGAACGTCGCGCACGGGAAACCGAGGGTCTCAAGCTCCAGCCGAAGCTCGCCCAGGCGGGCCTGGGCCTTTACGTGTGAGTCGGCCGGCGAAGCACTGAACTCGGCCAAGGCCCCGGTACGTCGGGACGGGTTCCAGACCCATCGGGCGAGAAGAGCTACTCGGTCGGGAGACGCGCCGTGGAGCAGCTCGCTCGCGAGGTCCAGTCGCACATCCCGGGGAGCGCCGGCCAGCCGGTCGGCAACCTCGGGAAGGTGGGCTGGGCCGAGGTACCCTTGGCGGCCGGACCGGAGGATGGCTCGAACTTCGGCCGCAGGGGACTCGAAGACGATACGGGAGCGATACGGCTGGGCGGTCGGAACTCCCTCCACGACCCGGTCGAATTGCTCGGCGAAGCTGTGCGTCGGAGCGTCCTCAAGGCGGCGCACGTCCGCTAGCTTCCTTTCGACCAAGGACTCGAGCCGCCGCACCGGGGTAAGTCCGCACGGCGCCACCCGGAAGCGGAACACGTCCGCCACCGTGGAGAGGTGGCTCACGGAGTCCGAGCGGGCGAGCGGCGAGTCAGTCCCGAGCATACTGGAACGCCCGAAGGGCTGCCCCCATGCCCTCCGTAACGGAATCGACGATCGCCTTCGGGCCGGTCGCGGCTCCGGCAAAGAACACGCCGTCGACCCCGGAGTCGATGGGATTCAGGTCGGAGGATGCCGGGGCCAAGAACCCTTCGGGGCCAACGGTGAGCCCGAACAATCGGGCAGCTTCCGTCGTACCCGCGCCGGGCTCCATGCCGCTCGCGAGGACGATCATGTCGAACGGTATCTCGGTCGGCCGGTTCAGGAGCGTGTCCTCGCCGGCCGCCAGGAGACGGACGCCATCCTCGGCGAGCGTGATATGTCCGATTCGACCTCGGATGAACTTGACCCCGTACTGCTGCATCGCGTCCCAGTACAGGTGTTCCCACAGGCCGTAGGTCCGGATGTCCATGTAGTAGACGTACGCCTCGATCTCGGGGTGCCGCTGGCGTACCTCGACCGCCTGCTTGATGCTCACCGAGCAGCCCACGCGGCAACACCACGTGTTGCCCACCTGGATGTCCCGCGAACCGACGCACAGGAGCCAGGCGATCCGGTGCGGAGCTTTTCCGTCCGAGGGGCGGACGATCCGGTCGTCGGTGATCATCCCTTCGAACTCCTTGAAGTCGATGACGTCCGGGTACCGGCCGTAGCCGTACTCGAACTTCCGCCGAGAGTCAAAATGCTCGAAGCCGGTCGCGACGACCACGGCGGAGACGTCCCGGGTCTCGTCCGACCCGTTCGTGCGCAACGTGACCCGGAATCCTTTCGCGGCCGGTTCTGCGTGAGTGAGGACGGTCGAGGGCCGCTTGTCGATCCGGGGGTCCTCGGCCACTTTCCGCAGAAGGCCCCCCAGGACCTCCTCGGTAGGCTTGAGGTCCGGCACGAGCATGGCGTAACGCCAGCGTTTCGGGTTTCCACCGAGGTAGCTTTCCCGCTCGACGAGCAGGCTCGGCGCCCCCAAGGCGGCGAGCTCGGCCGCAGCACTCAGGCCGGCAGGGCCAGCCCCCAGGACCAGCACCGGCTTCATCCCGACCCTTCCTTCACGGTCAAGGTCTTCACCGCGGGGGAACCGGGTCGCGGCGGTTCCTCCGGCAGGACCGGGCCCTTGTTGATGGCGAAGTAACGCTCGATCTCGTGGCGGGGAGGATAGAGGTAGTCCGGCGACCCTCCCTCCTTGAGCGTTCGGAGGTACTCCTGAAACTCCACTTTGGCCGTGGGCCAGTCGATCCCCATTTTCGTCATCAACCCCTCCACCGACGTCGCGTGCCAGTGCACCTGCACGATCTTGTACGGATGCGCTCCGAGGGCGAGCGCGACGAACTCGATGTCCGACAGGATCGGAAGGGCATAGGAGAATCCGTGAGCCCGGCCAATCCACTGGCTCTTGTCGAGCGTCGTGACGCAGCCCGTATCGCTCGTGATCGCTACGTCGGCGTGGGCCTCTTCCACCATCGGGCGGATTTTTCGCAGGTTCGCGAAGGAACGGCTGAATTCGCGCTCGGCTAGGATGTGACGAAAGCCGAAGCCGCAGCAGTCGTACCAGGTGGAGTAGTCGGCCACCCGAGCCCCGAGCGCCATGACGATTGAGCTCGGAGGTGCCGGCCGCTGTCCCCCAAAGAATCGACGATCGTACACCGCATCCTCGGGGACCATCTTGTAGTAATGGCACGGCTCATGGACCGCGGCCACGATTCCCGAGACGTCGTGGACCCGTCGCGCGACGATTTCCGGAGCCATGACGTGGACCCATTCCGAATAGTGGACGATCTCCTCGGGAAGCACGAGCTCTCGTCCGAGCTTGCGGAGGATCTCGCGGACCTTGTGGCGAACGTCCTCGTTCTCGACCAGGAGTTTTCGCATCTCCTTGTAGTCGCCGAAGCTGGTCCCGCAGTGGATCAGGGGAAAGTGGTCGGTCTCGTACGCCCGATGGAAGTTGCGAGCGGCGACCGCCGCGAGCGCTACCGGGTTCGAGGTAGCTGTTCCGTGGTAATTCCAGGCGGTGCACGAGGTCTGGTGCGGCTCGTTGAGATAGGACCGGCCTGTCTCGTTCATCACCCACAAGAGCGACGACGGGTACCCCGGGATGTTCCCGCACTGACCGCACGACTTGTGGTGCCACAGCCGGTCCGTCGGGATGCGTTTCGGCCGGCCGAGGAGATTCGTCACCTCGACGGGTCGGTTCTCCGGTCGGATGCGATGGACGATGATTTCCCCTTTCGCCTCGAGCCGCTCCATCTCTTCGCGCACGTCGACCACCTTCTTGCCCGGGCCCTGAGTGGGGGCACGTTGCTCGGCCACCAGGGTTCGGAGGTCGGTCGCATCCAACATGTATGTCCCCTCACCCGGGGGAGACCGGCCTCACGGCGGACGATGCGGCGAGCTCGGCGCGGAACTGCTCCTTGAGTTCCTCGAACTCCTCCCGGCGCTCGTCCACGAGCTCGATCAGCATCTCCGTGAGGTCCGGGTCCACGCCCCTGAGCATGTCGAGGACGCCGGTCTCCTCGTAGATCCGGAACAGTTCGAGCGAGGTTTGGACCGAAACTTCCCACGCCGCGCGGGTCGTTTGCAGCACGTCGATCGGAATCGCCTTGCGGAGCACCTCCAGGGGAACTCCCCACGTTGCGTCGATCCGGGTTGCGGTCGGTCCCCAATCGCGGAAGAACTCGGGCTGGATCATGTCCGGCGATAGCTGGGTTCCTACCGTCGAAAGCAGCTTGAACGTCCTGCCGAACGGCGCGAGGGTCCGGCGGGCGGACTCGAGCCCGTGGCGGACCGACAGTTCACGCATCACGCTGATGATGCCGCCGATGTCGTTCCCGAAACGACATTGCATCGTGCACGAATAGCACTGACAGCAGGCCCAGATCTTCTCCTGCATCGCGTCCCACAACGTGGCCGCATCGGCGTGGATCGCGACCTGGAGCATCTCCCGGGGCGAAAAGTCGTAGAACCGGGCGGCCGGGCAGCCGGACGTGCATTCCCCGCAGTTCAGGCATCCGAGGACGAAACGCTCGTAGCGAGGGTCGCCGTGGAACTCGGAGAGCATCGTTTCGGAGAGCTCGCGCTCCTCCGGGGTCCGATCTCGGTGGCCATGGAGCGAAAGAGCGGGAGTTTCCACCTCTTGGGCTTCGGTGTGGCCGAGCGTCCGTCGCGACAACCGTGCTACGGCGCTCATCTGGTCCCCATCGACCGGCGAGTGGTTTTCGCTCGATGCGCCGATAAGCGATGGGTCGAGTGCTCTCCATGATTTTTCTACCGGCTCTGACAAATTCTGCCCATAAGCCGGGATAGGCAGGTCCCCCCCGGGAGGACCCGACGGACCAATTCTCGAGTCACTGTTATGTGGGCACCCGGGTGAAGTGGAACGTGCCATCCCCGCGACCCCGCGTGCTCGTCCTCGGGCTCGACTCCGTCTCTCCCGACATCCTGTTCGAGCGGTTCCTCCCGCAAATGCCCCGGGTCCGGGAGTTGCTCCAGCACTCCAGCTACGGTACCTTGCGCAGCGTCGACCCCCCCATCACCGTGCCTGCGTGGGCGGTGATGTTCTCCGGAATCGACCCCGGTACGCTCGGGCTCTACGGCTTCCGCCACCGCCGTCCCGGAAGCTACTTCGACCAGTACGTGCCTTCGTCCAGCACCATTCTCCAGCCGCGTCTCTGGGACCTCCTATCCCGGGCAGGACGGCGGGTGTGCGTGGTGGGGATGCCTCCCGGCTATCCTCCGCCCCGGGTGAACGGCGTCTACGTCTCCGATTTTCTCACCCCTGACGGAGCCACGGACTACGTATTCCCGGGTTCGTTGCGGGCCGAGCTCGAGAAGGTCACCGGCGGCTACCCGTTCGATGTCCTTTTCCGGGTCGGGGACCGAGAACGCGTCGGCCGGGAAGTGATCGACATGACGCGTCGCCATTTCGCGGCGGCCCGTCATCTCTGGTCCAAGGAACCGTGGGACCTGTTTGCCCTCCACGAGATCGGCCCGGACCGAATCCACCACGCCTTCTGGAAGTTTTTCGACCCGCGCCATCCCCGCTACGAGGAGAACGCTGTGCTCCGGGGGCTGGCCGAGTCGTACTACGCGATGCTCGACGAGGAGCTGGGGCGGTTCCTCGACCTTGTTCCCAAGGATGTCAAGGTCGTCTTTCTATCGGACCACGGAAGCCAGGCGATGCAGGGGTGCTTCTGCATCAACGAGTGGCTGATCGCGAAGGGTTACCTCAGCCTGAAGGGCCCGGCACCGGCCGCCGGAACGCCGCTCGAAAAGACGACCATCGACTGGCCACGGACTCGGGCGTGGGGTGCGGGAGGTTACTACGCTCGGATCTTCCTGAACGTCAAGGGCCGCGAGCCCGACGGCGCACTCGACCCGTCCGAAGTCGCCGCGTTCTCGGCGAAGCTCACCCGCGAGCTGGGCGATGTCCGCCGCCCGGACGGCGGGCTGCTCGGGGTCGAAGTGAAGGTACCCAAGGAGATCTATCGGCAGGTCAACGGCGATCCCCCCGACATGATGGCGTACTTCGGCGATGTCGCATGGCGAAGCGCCGGCACGCTCGGCTACGGCACGCTGTTCCTCCAAGAGAACGACACAGGTCCGGACGACGCGGTACATTCCTTCGATGGCATCTACGCGGTCGTGGATCCTTCCAGCGGTTCGAAGGGCCGCGGCGCGGCCCACGATCTCATCGACATCGGGCCGACGATGTTGTCGTACTTCGGCCTGCCCATCCCGTCGATCGTGCAGGGCAAACCGATCGCCGGGTTCCTCTGACGGAGAAAATCGGGATATCTTCTTAAGTCCCAAACGACCGGGAGCGGCGCGGAAGGATGGCGAACAAGGGCTTCTGTCTCTGGTTCACGGGGCTTCCGTCGGCGGGGAAGACGTCGATCGCGCAAGCCCTCATCCCGCTTCTGCGCGGCCGGGGCTGGAACGTGGAGCTGCTCGACGGAGACGAGGTGCGCAAAGGGCTGAGCGCGGATCTCGGGTTCGACCGTGCTGCGCGCGAGGCTCACGCGGGGCGCGTGACGTTCGTGGCGAAAGTGCTCGCCCGGAACGATGCGATCCCGATCGTCGCCCTCATTTCGCCCTACGCGACTTCCCGCGCGCGGGCCCGCTCGGAGATCGGCCGATTCGTGGAAATCTATGTTACGACCCCGATCGAGGTCTGCGAACAGCGGGACGTGAAAGGGCTCTACAAGAAGGCCCGCCGAGGAGAGCTCCGAGAGTTCACCGGCGTGGACGACCCGTACGAGGTTCCGGACCGTCCCGAGATTCGCGTCGACACGATTGACCGATCGCCCGAGGAATCGGCGAAGTTCGTGCTCGCCGAGCTGGACCGCCTCGGCTGGCCAAAGCACCCCTAGAACGGCGGTCGAAGGGCCGGGTGCCAACCGTCGCTTCCGGCCGCGGGCGGGCTGGCCTGCGATTAGTGTCTAATAGACTCGGGGTTCCCTTTTCCAGGCTCCCATGATACCTCCCGCCCACGGCGGACACCTGGTGCACCGGCTCCAATCCCCCGGAGAGCTTGCTCGCCGGGAGTCGGAGGCGAAGGACCTCCTTCGGATCTCACCGCACATCGACCAAGTCTACGACACGGAGAAGATCGGACTGGGAGCGTACAGCCCGCTCGAGGGATTCCAGGACGCTGCGTCGGTCGCTTCGGTGATGTCGAAAGGGAGGCTTCCGAGCGACGTGGTCTGGCCGATGCCCATCGTGCTGACGCCTAGCGGACCCGCGAACTCTTCGGTGGTCCAGCGCGCCCGCCCGGGGGACGATATTGGCCTACTCGACCCGGCGGGTCGGCTTTTCGCCCTGTTTCATCTCGAGGAGAAGGCGCCGTTCCCTCGCACCGAGGTCGCCCGAACGATCTACGCCACCACCGATCCGAACCATCCGAACGTCGCGGACCTTCTGCTGACCGGCGAGACGGCGCTCGCGGGAAAGGTCGACCTGTTGCGTCGCCTCGACCTGCCGACGGGGCCGTTGGAACTCGCCCCCGAGGAGACCCGCGCGGAATTCGTCCGACGAGGCTGGACGAACGTCGCGGGCTACCAGACCCGGAACGTTCCCCATACCGCCCACGAGTACCTTCAGCGGTGCACCCTCGAGCGGGACGACATCGATGGCCTCCTCGTGCATCCCGTGCTGGGCCGGCTCAAGAAGGGGGATTACCGGCCCGAAGTGATCCTCGAGGCGTACCAGGCCCTCGTTCGCCACTATTACCCCGCGGGCCGGGTGATGCTGGCGGCACTCAGCATCACGATGCGCTACGGAGGTCCGAAGGCCTCCCTCTTCCTCGCTATCGTGCGCAAGAACTACGGCTGCGGGTCGTACATCGTCGGTCGGGACCAGGCAGGGGTCGGCTCGTACTATGACCCGTTCGCCTGCCAGCGCATCTTCGATGAATTCCCGATCGGTGTCCAGGTGCTCAAGTTTGCGGAAACGTTCTACTGTCGCGACTGCGGCGGCATGGCGTCGGACCGCACGTGCGCCCACCCGGCCGAGCGACGGATGAACACGAGCCAAACCCGGATCCGGGAGGCACTCGCGAGGGGTGAATCCTTGCCGAGCGAGATCATCCGCCCCGAGGTGGCGAAGGTCCTTTCCCGGGGGGACGTCCTGATCACCGACTGAAGGGGTCCCACCGCGGGCCCAATAGCTAGGTATTTAGACCCCCAACCGCCCAATACTTAGCGCTCATCCTGCGGGAACCCTCGTTCATGGCGGCAAGTTCTGCGTCGGCGAAGTCGAAGAATGCGTTCTTTCCGGCGGAAGCGCCCCACGTCACCCGACCTCGCGCGAGCGGGATCACGCATGTTCTCGACCGCCTGCAGGGGCTCCACAAGGACGAGCTCACCTACCTCGCCCCGTACTTCGATGTAGCGAAGATTGGCTGGGGGCTCCCCCTCCTCCTGCCCCGGGAGAAGGTCCGGGAACGGGTCCACATGTACCACGATGTCGGGGTCGAGACGTGCACCGGCGGCACCCTCCTCGAGTACGCAGTGGCCCACGACCGCGCACCCCAGATGATGGACGAGGCTCGGAATCTCGGTTTCGACGTGATCGAGATATCGAGCGGGATCATCGAGCTGTCGTTCGCCCAGATCGAGCGTCTCGCGGAGGCGGTCCGCAAGCGAAGCCTGGGGTTCTATATCGAGGTCGGAAAGAAGGACCCCCAGCACCAGCTCTCGCTCAAGGAGACGAACGTCCAGATCGCGCACGCGCGCACGCTCAACCCGAAGCGGGTCATCATCGAGAGCCGTGAGTCGGGTCGGGGTGTCGGCATCTACGACAGCGACGGGGCGATCAAGTGGGACTGGGTTCGGTCGATCCTGTCCGAGCACCCCGCCGAGGAATTGATCTTCGAGGCCCCCCAGGAGAGCCAGCAGGTCCAGCTCCTGCGCGAACTGGGGGCCGAGGTGAACCTCGGGAACGTCGCGCTCGGGTCGATTGCACCGCTCGCCTCCGAGCGTCTCGGCCTGCGGGGCGAAACGTTCGGGATGATTCGGCACGCTCGACCCATCGGCGGCCCGCCCGCCGCGAAGTTCCTGTATTTCCTCTTGGAGACCTACCGGGGACTCGACCAGACGCAACTCGCTCACATGTCGCGGCTCCCCCGGCGGACGGTCCAGAGCGCCCTCGAGTCGCTCCGGCGGCAGGGTCTCGTTCAGGAAACGATCTCGCTCCACGATTCCCGTCGGCGGGAGTATCGACTCGCCTGAGATTCTCTTGCGGGGCCCCGAAACGCCCTTGAGCGCTCTGGCTCTGGCCTAGTCGATAACGTGACGGCATCGTCCTCTCCGAATCTCTCCGGCCGCGTCGCGGTCGTCACCGGCGCGACCTCCGGCATCGGGCGCGAGGTCGCGCTCGGCCTAGCCCGGCTCGGCGCGCGCACCGTGGTCGTGGGCCGGGGCCCGGGACGGGCGAATCAGGCCGCGGCTCAAATTGCGCGGGAGACCCAGAACCCGAACGTGGAGGGTCTCGAGGTTTCCGACCTCGCGGTGATCGCGGAGGCTCGGTCGCTCGCCGCGACGCTGCTCGACCGGTATCCCACGTTGCACATCCTCGTGAATAACGCCGGGGCCTACTTCCGACGCCGGATGGTGACGGCGGACGGGTTCGAACGGACCTTTGCTCTCAACGTCCTCGCCCCGTACGTCCTCACCGCCACCCTCGGGCCGCGCCTCATCGCGAGCGCGCCTGCACGCGTGGTGAACGTGGCGAGCGAGGCCGAACGGTCGGGTCGGGTCGATTTCGACGACCTTCAGTTCGAGCACGGCTATCGAGGATTCCGCGTCTACGGGACCTCGAAGCTCGAGCTGATCTGGTTGACCCGCGATTTTGCCCACCGGTTTGCCGGCAAAGGCGTGACCGTGAATGCGGTCCACCCGGGGTACGTGCGCTCGGGATTCGGACTCAACAACGGGGGCGGTACCGCGGTTGCCATGCGGATCCTCGGAGCGCTGTTCGCGAGGAGCGTGGCCAAAGGCGCGGACACGGTGACCTGGGCGGCGTCCGCGAACGAGCTCGCCGCGGAGAACGGGAATTACTATCACGACCGGCTTCCGTTGAAGGGCACTCCGGCGTCTCAGGACCTATCGAGCGCTCACCGGCTGGCCGAGGTTTGCGCGCGGCTGTCCGGAGTTTCATCGTAGCCCACTCCTTCGATGGCTCGGGCCCGGCCCGCAAAACTCCAAAACCCCGCTGGTCTCGGCGCCCGGTCAAGATTGAAATAGCGACAGGGCATCGCTTTACCTCGATGTCCGGGCAGCCGTTGACCGGTGAGACAAGCACGGGAACCCCGACGTCGCCAACCTTCGGACCGAACCCGACGGGACCCCGGGGCCCGCAGCGCCGCCAACGGCGTTTCGGGGTCGTCGGTATCGTCATCGTGGTCGTGGTCATCGT
>Ga0187772_10000259_pt1 | contig 23037 bp, 24 predicted proteins | sample 0116_SJ02_MP15_2_FD_133137 | JGI IMG/M metagenome (GOLD analysis project Ga0187772, IMG submission 133137) | Tropical peat soil microbial communities from peatlands in Department of Meta, Colombia - 0116_SJ02_MP15_20_MG | ecosystem: Environmental > Terrestrial > Soil > Wetlands > Peat | place... | reverse complement strand
GCGGAGGCTCGGCTGCTGAACGCCCTAGGGAGGGCGAGCTACGAACCGCACCTGTCGGAGTTCATCGAGTTCTCGAGCTTCTTCGCGGCTGCGCTGGTCGCCAGCCAGGACAGCTTCCTGACCTCCAGGTTCGCCAGAAAGGAGGGCGAGAGGTCGAAGGGGTTCTTCGTTAGGGAGGACAGGGGCTCAAAACCGCAGGTGATGAAAGAATGTTTCTCGGTCTCCCTGCGCTCGGCGAACACGGAGAGCCCGCGTCCCGAATACTCCATGGGGTTCGAGGACTACCTGGCCCTAATCACCAAGATAGAGCTGACCAAGGCACCAAGGTGGAAGCTGGTAAGGCAGTCGCTGGAAAGGGGAGTGGTTCGCCTGAGCGACAACATGCTCAACGACCTGTTCGGCGAGTGTGCCCAGGCTGTGATTGCAGAAGGCACGAAGAACCTGAGGAGAGGGGCGTTCCCGAAGCCGCTGGCCGAACTCAGGTCCAGCATACTTCGCTACGTCCCGACTCAAAGACCGAAGTCAAGCAGAGGCTACGCTTACGTGGAGGAGCTACTGAAGCACCCAGTGTCTGATGGGAGGCACAGGTTGGTTTGGCTGGTGCTCGCACCCTACCTCGTCAATGTCAAGAAGCTTGGGGATGAAGAGGCGATCGACAGGATGCGTGCCTTCGTGTCAGTGGCCGGTGAGACGAGAGACATGAAGCGCTTCATAGAGTACAACGTGAGGAGGGCGCGGAGGAACGGACTCATGCCTCCGACTTTCTCCACACTACGACACGAGCACCCGGACCTGTATTCGCTCCTGCCCCCCGACGCCCTGAACACGGACTCGAAGGTCAAGACGAAGGCCCAAGGCGCAGCCTAGGAATCATGGAGGGGTTAATTTCTGTACACCAAGGAGTTCGGCAGGACAGGCCGCAGAGTCTCCGAAATCGGGATGGGAACGTACTACGATCCGCTGTGGATAGCGACTGGGTTCGCTGGTTGGAAGAGAAATCGGGCTGAAAAGATTGATGCCCTGAAGTCAGGACTGGAGCGCGGGTTCTCGCTCGTAGACACGGCCGAGCTCTACCAGTCTGAGCCTCTTGTTGCTGAGGCGATTAGGGGGTCAAAGAGAGATGAGCTGTTCCTAGCGACGAAGGCGTGGTCGAACCACCTGCACAGGGACGCCTTGGTGAAGTCTCTCGAGAAGAGCCTGAGGCGATTGGGAACGACGTATGTCGACCTGTACCAGGTTCACTTTCCCAACGGGAGGGTGCCAATCACCGAAACAATGTCGGCTATGGAGGAGCTCGTCGCGAAGGGGGAGATCCTCGCCGTGGGGGTGAGCAACTTCAGCCTTGAGCAAATAGAGGAGGCCAACGCCTCACTGACGAAGTCGCAACTCGCGTCGGTGCAGATGCCGTACAATCTGACCAACCGGGCAATCGAGCGCGATATCCTGCCGTACTGCGACCAAGAAGGCATCGCTGTGATGGCATACTATCCGCTGGCGCACGGTAGGCTCACGGGATCTGATTCGAGGGTCAGGGAGCTCACAGGGAAGTACTCGAAGACCCAGAGCCAGCTCGCGCTACGGTGGCTGGCCCAGAAGAGGAACGTGTTCCCGATACCCAGGGCTTCGAAGCGGACGCATGTAGAGGAGAACGCCGGAGCGAGCGGCTGGGAACTGGCCCCCCAAGACGCAACGCGCCTTGAAGAGCTGCTCAAGTAACGGCTTATATCCCGATGCACTAAACCCACGCTATTGGGCGGGTGAGTGCCCTCCACCCGATCCGCCATAGAAACCACGGAGTAGGAGGAAATGAAAGAGAAAATACAATCGAACAGGTCTAGAGACGTAGCCTTGGCGGCCGTCTTGGCTGCCCTCTACGCGGCTGGCGTCTATTTCTTCGCCCCGATAAGCTTCGCAGTGATTCAGGTGAGGGTGGCCGACGCGCTGCTGCCTCTATCGATAATCTTCGGGCCGCCCGCTGTGGTCGGCCTCGGAATTGGGGTCTTCATCGGGAACTTCGCAAATCCGTTCTCCCTCGGACCGATAGACGTCGTGGGCGGCACCATCGCAAACGTGCTGGCGACGACACTGGCGTGGTTGATTTGCAGGAGGAAGTTCCACGGGGCGTGGGTAACGGCCACGGCGGCTGAAATCCTCGTGATAACATTCGTGGTCGGGAGCTACCTCTCATACCTAACCAGCACTCCCATCCTACTAACCTGGTCCTACGTGGCCCTCGGGGAGGTGGTGGCGGTGGGGATTGGAGGCTACGCCTTGTTAAGGGCGGTCACCCGCGTAATGAAGGGAAAACAGGTCTGAAAACGACCGAAAACGGTCTTAAGCTCATATAGGGCACTAACCCAATCGATGATGGCGCTTGCAATCGGAATTCGTGGCCAAACTGGAGGCCACCGCGTGGGATCCAAAGTTGGAAACCGAGATAAGGCAGACGTGGTTTTCTGAAAAATTGTTCGAGTTCAAGCCCCAACCGAGCAAAAACCGCAATTTCGTGATGGATACACCCCCGCCTTATCCTTCGGGCAGGCCTTGGCACCCCGGAGCCCTCACACAGTACTCGCAGATAGACATGATCGCCAGGTCTGCGAGAATGAAGGGCCTTGAGGTCCTGTATCCCCTGGGGATAGACAGGAACGGGCTTCCAGTGGAAATCTATGCAGAGAGAAAATACAGGGTGCAAATGAGAAAGACCCCAAGGGAGGAATTCATCAACCTCTGCAAGCACGCGCTGGACGACCTTGAGTCATACATGATCGACCTGATGAAGACCATTGGTGTTTCCGCAGACTATGAGAACAAGTACCGCACAGATTCTGAAGAGTACAGGAAGCTGACTCAGTGGTCCTTCATCGAGATGTGGAGGAAGGGCTTGATTTACGTCGCCAACCGTCCCAACAACTATTGCGTGGACTGCAACACTACCATAGCCGACGCCGAAATTGATTATGAAGAACTCCCGACCTACCTGATCACCAACCGGTTCAAGGTGAAGGACGGTGGAGAGGACCTGATGGTTGCGACCACGAGGCCAGAGCTGCTGGCTGCCTGCCAGTCGCTGGTCGTGAACCCCCAAGACGAGAGGTACAAGCGCTTCGTGGGCAGGACAGCGATTGTGCCGCTCTACAACCGGGAGGTGAAGATCAAGGCGCACAGGAGTGTCGACCAGAAGTTCGGCAGCGGCGTCGTGATGGTCTGCAGCTACGGCGACTACAACGACGTTTTACTATTCAGGGAGTTTAAACTGAAAGAGGTGGTCGCGATCGACATGGACGGAAAGATGACGGTCGCCACGGGCAAGTACGCCGGAATGCCGGTTAAGGACGCCCGGTCCCAGATAATCCAAGACCTTCAGGAAATGGGGATTACTGCGAAGGTGGAGCAGATTCAGCACAGAACCCCGCTCTGTGAAAGGAGCCACACGCCCATCGAGATAATTCCCATGGAAGAGTACTACCTCAAGCAGCTGGAGTTCAAGACCACTCTGAAGAAGCTCGCCAGGAACCTGGAGTTCCACCCGCCGATGCACCGCCAGATTCTCCTTGACTGGATTGATTCGCTGACCACCGACTACCCTGTCTCGCGCCGGAGGTACTACGCGACTGAGATACCAGTGTGGTACTGCAGCAAGTGCAATGCTCCGCACCTTCCAAAGCCTGGCAAGTACTACAGGCCATGGAGGGACGAGGCGCCGTTCAAGAGGTGCACGAAGTGCGGGAACACAAAGTTCGTCGGCGAAACGCGGACGTTCGACACGTGGATGGACTCGAGCCTCTCCCCCCTATTCATCAGCAAGTACATGAAGAACAAGAAGTTCAACAGAATCACCTATCCCGCGACACTCAGGGTCCAGGGCAAGGACATCGTGCGGACTTGGCTGTACTACACCCTCCTCAGGTGCTACCTCCTGACGGGAAGGAGCCCGTTCAAGCAGGCCTGGGTCGGAGGACTCGGGCAGGACGCCCAAGGCAGGGCGATGCGCAAGAGCCTTGGGAACTTCGTGGACCCGGAGCCGCTGCTAGTGAAGTATGGAGCGGACGCCTTCCGCTTCTGGGGGGCCGCCGAGGCAGGGGTTGGATTCGACTTCCGGTTGAGCGAGGACAGGATAGCCGGCGCCGGCAAGTTCCTTACCAAACTGTGGAACACCGCCCGGTTCATCAGCTCCTTCCCGCAACCGCAGGAAGCGAACCTGACTTGGACCGACAAATGGGTGCTGACCGAGCTCGCGAAGTTGCAGGAGGAATGCATAGCGGCCTATGAGGACTACGACTTCTTCACGGTGGCCAACAAGACGAGGGAGTTCCTACGCAACGTCTTCGCTTCCCACTACCTAGAGATGGCAAAGGGGAGGGCCTACGGCGAAGGCGCAACCAAGGAGGAGCAGGAAGCGGCGTGGTTCACGCTGCACAAGGTGGTGAGGGAGCTTTTGTTGCTGCTCGCCCCCATAACCCCCTACGTGACCGACTACGTCTGGAGGAAGCTTTACGGCACCCAGAACATACACCTCGAACGTTTCCCGAAGCCCAAACGCTACGACGTCAGCGAGAAGGTGGGTCAGAGCATACTCGAGTTCAACTCCCAGGTCTGGGAGGCTAAGCGGGGGAAGGGCCTCACCCTGAGGGATCAGATCGAGGCGAGGATACCCACGAACCTAAAGCCCTTTGAAGCAGACCTAGTCAGGATGCACCACATAAAGGCCTAGACGGTTCTGAGAAGCCACTAGTCTGTCGCTACAGGTGCTAGGCATCGACCGCAAGTCTGGTATGCCATCTGTAGGCTATTACTGGGGTCAATCGTTCCATCGCACCAGATACAGCGGTTCAGGTATGACTGCATGGTGTGGAAATGCCCCGATCAGATATATAAGGTTGGGTGATAGCCGTAGTCGTATCCGACAGATGCCGATTAAGTCGACCTGGCAGCTCCAGAGAGTCTGACGAGAGCGAAAACCATCGCGGTGGGCCGGACGGTCTAATCGAAGGCCCTGGAAATTGAGCGATATTCGTCTTCGCTGAGCCTGGAGGCCACCGAATTCGCGTTCTCTTCCGTGTGCGACACCCTCGCGGACTTTGGAATCGCTACGACGTTTTCGTGCCTCGTCACCCAGCTCAGCATAAGCTGCGCCGGCGTCAAATGGTGCTTTTCGAGAATCGATTGCGGCAGTCGCGAGGCCGGGAGGCGCCCTCGAGCCAGTGGGCTGTACGCGATTATGGTGAGGCCTTGTCTCTTGCAGTACGGCAGGAGCTCGACTTCTACGCCTCGATTCGTGACAGAATACTCCACCTGATTGGAGACCAGCTCGCTCCTGCTCAGCGACTCCTGAGCCTCGCGGGTCTGCTCGACGCTGAAGTTGCTTACTCCAATGTATCTGATTTTTGCGTCCCTAACCAACTTCTCCATCGCACCCATTGTTTCACGAATCGGAACTCGCTGGTTCGGCCAGTGCACCTGGTAGAGGTCGATGTGCCTCATGCCGAGTCTCTGAAGGCTCCGATCGCACGCTGATATGACGTCGTCGTGGTGCAGGTGGCCTGGTGAGACCTTGGAGGCGATGAACACCGAATCCCTTTGGCCCCGGAACGCCTCGCCCACGAGCTCCTCGGCCTTCCCATCGCCGTACATCTCCGCCGTGTCGATGAGGTTGATTCCCAGGTCGACGCCGCGCTTGAGCGCGAGCAGCTGATCTTCCCTCTCGCGGCCCTTCTGGACATCGCCGATCTGCCAGGTCCCCATGCCGATGGTCGATATCCGTTCGCCGCTCTTGCCCAGCCCTCTGTACTCCATGGAGATGGTGGGACTGGGGAGGTTGGCTTTAGAACTGTCGGAACCACGTAGGAGATTCACGATTGGTGATTGCGCGAGGCGCTCGTGCCTAAGAAAGGAGATAAAGCAACCGATGGGCGGGCAGACGTTGTGCCACGGTAGCTCAGCCTGGCTAGAGCACGTGCCTTGTAAGCACGGGGTCGCGAGATCGAAGCTCGCCCGTGGCTTTCTCCCAGGTCCTGAAGGGTCCCGGTCGTTAAAGGCCGCTGTCGCGGTCCAGAGTTCGGAAGATATCTCTCACCACTGCGGCCATGAAGGGCGAGTACTCCTCGTCGCTGAACGTGACGACGTCGATTAGTCCGGACTCCGATGCAATCGCGTAGCTGAGCAGATGGTAGCAGAGCTCGTCTTTGTGTCCGAGGACCCGGAAGAAGAAGTGACTGCAGGAGCAATAGGGCCTCTCTGGGTCAATGAACTCGTCGCCTAGGTTCCCCACGACCGTGTATATCCTCCTCCCGCTGGGAAGGAATCTGTGCTCCTTTACTGCGCGCGCCAACGCCGCGTTGATGGCCCTGTCCAGCTTTGTGCCGTGCTTGAGGTATTGCGGGAATCTCAGCCTGAGGTCTTCCGCGCTCGCTTCTGTTTTCAAGTAAGGTTGGTTCAAGGGGCTCACTGGAACTGTGTTAATGATGTTTGGTCGGCTCTCGTTGAAAGGCTGGATACCCTGATTCCCGCCCTTCGGAGCTCCTTGCTGGCTGAACCGGTGAGATCTCGCAGGAGCCCCTGCATGTCGTCCCTGCATGCTGACAGATCGTCGATTGGAACCTCGTATGTCCTGCTCCTGGTCTTGATGGTCAGGTCGGTCAGGATGCCCATCGCGGAGAGCGTCCTGAACGAGACTCCCTTCGAGAGGAGCCTGCTGCGCAAGTCGTCTAGGGCCGGAGTGAGTTCGTCCAGAACCTGGTCGGCGTCCCTCGTGTCCATCTTCAGAGTGATAATCCTGCTAAACTGCGTGGCGCCCTGCCGCTCCGCGACGGGTTCGTCGTCGGTGCCAGTCGCTGCTTCGTGCAGATAGACTGCCGTCTTTACCCCGAATCGTTTCTCGAGCTTGGCCGCCTCTATTGCCGCAAGATCGCCTATGGTGCGCACGCCGATTTCCGCGAGGGCTTGGGCCGTCTTCGGCCCGACGCCGTAAAGCTTGATCACTGGGAGCGGGTCGAGGAAGCCCTCGGTCTCTCCGGGCGCAACGACGGCGAGGCCGTTCGGCTTGGCAGAGTCTGAAGCCATCTTCGCGACGATCCTGCTCCGCCCCAGCCCGATGGAAGCTGTGAGGCCCTCAGACGCGAGTATCGCCTTCCTGATTTCGACGGCCAGGCTCCGTGCGTTGGAGTAGTCGCCCGCTGAAGCCTTGGTGACTTCGAAGAAGGCTTCGTCTATCCCCGTCTGCTCGAGGACGTCGACCCTTTCCCTGACGATATCCATCACCTTCTCCGACACGGCCTCGTACTTCTCGTGGTGCATTGGGATGAGGACAGCGTCCGTTCCCTCGAGCCTCCTCTTCGCGAGGGCGATCGGCATGCCAGAGCCTATGCCCAGCTCCCTCGCCGGATAATTGGCCGTACCGACAACCCCGCTGTCCTCCGTTCGCCCCGAGAATACGCAGACCAAGACGGGTTTGTCCTTGATCGAAGGGTTCTCGACCTCCTCAACTTGGGCGTAGAAATAGTCTAGGTCGACGTGCCCTATTACACGGTCCAAGCTTTCTTTCGCGCCGCTTCGGTCGATTTAAGGGATTGTCGGCGGAGCCGGCCCCTTAATCAGGCTCCCTTCTTCATACCCGTGGTCGCGTATAGTTCCCTCTCGTCGACGCCGAAGGGCTGCAGTATTGAAAGGACGCCCCTCGTAAGGAGCTCCCCGTACCGACGCCTGTCGTAGCCCGCCGACCCATCAAGCAGCTGCACCGGCCGTACCCTCTCTTCCTGAATCCTTGACCTGTAGTTGGTCACGACATAGGAGACCGTCTGGCCCGCTAGAAGTTCCAGACCTTCGGCGGCAAGCTGGTTCACGGCCGAAACGTGCGCCAAGTTGCTGTTGTACTGGTTCCAGTCCTTCGAAAGGGCGCTCGTGACGATCAGGTCGGAGAGAGGGACGTCGCCGTTCCTGACGGCGCGCGCATGGGTCGAGAATATCTCGAGCGCCTCGGGTATCAGCCTCTTCACCCCGGCGACGTTGGGGGCCGTGGCGAACAGCCGGAGTATCTCCTGCTGACAGCCGACCACCAGTTTGATGGTGTCGCTCCTGCGAGCCTCAATTCCGCGCAACTTCATTTCGCCGTCCTCGAAGACTCCGAAGTATCGGTTGAGTACCGGGACATCGCTGTGCATCCTGCTCGGCAGAAAGGCAATCCACCTATAGACGCCTTCGAAGGAAATCGGGAGGCCGATTTCGGTCTCGATCTCGTCACAGAGCCGCTTGAAATCGTCCGTCCCAGCGCGTTGCTTCTTCACCCAGAGTGAATCCACGATTCCGTGGAGCACTTCGAACCCGCGCCTCTCGGCTATCCTCGATGCTTCTAGGAGGATTTCTCTCGCGTAAGCGCAGACCGAGATGTGGCAGTCTATGAGCCCGAACTTTGCGTTCCTGTAGCTCAGATACCCGAAGGAGCACACCAGTATGCCCTTCAGCGCTCCTGCCCTTGACTCGTAGACCCTCGCGCGCGCCGGGTCGCGGGTCTTCATCTGCTTCTTCAGATTCTTGTATAGCGTCCGCTTCTGAAGTATCGGCTCGAGGCTCCTCGGAATGACGCCCCTCCGCTTCGTGCAGATGTTGTAGCCGACGTCCGGGACTCTGACCTCGGAGTCCGGGCAGCACTTGCAGAGGACCGTCTCGGCGCTGATGTTGTACTTCGTCATTATGAAGGGAAACAACGAGCTGAAGTCGACCTCCCCGACCTGCTCGTGGACCCCGACCTTCGGCTCGTAGATGAAGCCACCCCGGTCTCCTGCGAGGAGCGTATTCGCCGTCTTCGGAATCTCAGCCCTGGTGGGTTTCCATGGTATCAGCAGGTTGTCTTTGAACGCGATGTATGCCTGCATGCTGCTGAGGCACTTTCCGATGGACGCGCGGCTGCCCTTGTGGAGCGGCATCCTGCTGAGCCGCGCCACTTCGAAGAGCCCTTCGAGACCGCACTCCGTGTAGACGAAGAAGTTCTCCGAGTCTAGGTTAATCCTGCCGTATATCTGGTGCGACGTAGGTGTGTGCAGGACGCGACCATAGGCGAAGTATGAGGTCCCTCGGCTGCTCATGCGCCTCAGCGGCACAGGGTCTCTGCCGAGCACCAGACGGCCTGCGACGCCGTTGAAGTGCGCCCTTTCCGCCAAGTAGTGGGTAGTGAATTCGTCCCCGTGCTCTATGAACAGGAGGTCGGGGTCGACATCCCTGATGGTCTCGACCATGGAAAGCAGCTTTTCGTCCTCGCGGCCTTCCGGTATCTCGATGACCCGCTGGCCTGTCTTGATGGTTATGCTGTCGACCGGGTCGCCGAACGTTGGAATCGCCCTCGCTGCGCCCGCCTTCACGCTCAGCAGGGCCCTCCGCAGGGGAGGAAGCTCGTAATCAAGGCGCGTGTTGGCATCATTGAGTTCCCACCAGATCCTTCCCGACTCTTGGACAGCCTTCACCTTGGCGAGGGGGAAGAGGTCTTTCTCGATGAAGTAGACCTGCGCTGGCAGGAGGTCCGCGTTGTAGATGCGGTACTCGTCGATGTCTTCGCACTCTTCGACGACTCTGGCAAGCTTCTCAGCGTCGTTCGCACGTCTGAGCCGGAGGCCAAGGACCTCTCTCTGCTTGTAGTCGAAGACGTTTTCGCGCTTCATTACGAACTCGGCAGACGATATGAAGGGCTTGACTTCGGCTCTTCCAGACAGGTGCTCCAGCGCGGACTTGCTGTCGGCCGCGACGTAGATCGAGTTGCTCCAGCTGTCGGTCAGGCGGACCGCTTCGCCGTCTGCCTTCTTCAGCCAGACAACCATCTGGCCGGGCTCGCCCGCGTACGCGTCTAGGATCCAGCCGACGGCTTCCACGCTTCGACCTCGCCCCTCAGTCTTTGCAGTTCGTCCTGAAGGAAGGCGATGCGCTCCTCCTGCGTAATCAATATCGATAGGAAGAACGGCTCCACCAGGTAGGTCTTCCCCGAAGACTCGATTGCCGCGCTGTACCTCCACACCCTTTCCAGAAGGTCCCTGAACGCCCTGCGCTCGTCCTCACGAAGGGCCTCGAGGAACGGCCTCCAGCTGTCGAGCTCGTGCCTGAGCAACCTCGCGGTGACCTCGGGGTTAGTCTTCGACATGGAGTTCGAGCCTCGTCTGCTCTATCGCCGCCGACAGCCGCTGCAGCTTCCCTTCGTGCGCCGCTAGCATTCCCATCAGCATACCGTCGAACTTGGTCGGTCTCACAGAGTTGGAGGACGCGGAGCAGTAGGTCCGCGCTTCGTTGAAGAGCTCGTCGAGCGATTGGCGGGAGCCCGGCCCCAGCGAAGCCCTGAAGGCACGCCAGCTGGCAATCTCCTCTTCCAGCGCAATCCTGAACGAAGGAATTGTCCTACCCATGAGCGGTCACCATCAGTGGTGAGATTAGCGATTGGTTGTAGCAGCCGGACACTTCTTCGACCACCTGCGTGGGCGACCGGCTGGGGTGCTTGAGCAGCCTTCCGACGATCCTGTGGTCCTCTTCGATGAAATCCGCCCGGATGTTGCAGGTGTGGTCGGCGAACTTCTCGAGGTACTCCGGAACGCTGGCGGCCGTCACGACTATCGGAATCCGCTGCAGTCTGCTGGTCAGAACGATTGAGCCGAAAACCTTGTTCATTACCCTCGTGGCTTCGCCGGCCTCGATGTCGTGCTCGAACAGACTGAAGACCTCGGAGACGACCAGCAGTCGCGGCCGTCTGGTTCTGAAAACTTCTGCAGAGTCTTTGCAGACGAGCTGCTTCAGCTCGTAGGGGGTGAAGGCGCGAGAAATGATCAGCTTGTCCATTGCGTCCCGATAGTCGAAGCCGTGGGCACGGGCAATCGAGGTGAAGAGGTAGATGTCGAAGCTGTTCCCGCCGTCGATGAAGAACGATGCGCCGTCGAAGCCGCCGTGGTCCTCGGATAATTGCGCCCTGAGACAGTAGGATTCGATGGCCCTGAGGCGGACTCTCGAGCCGGTTATCAGCGCTATTGAATCGTGTCTCAGCCCGCCGACCAGTCTGTCGACGCTTCTGATGTTGGAGAGCAGCCCCAGGAGCGCGCACCCACTGGCGAACTTGACATCGTACCGCGCACGACGGTGGATTTCGTCCCCTGCTTCTGCGACGCTAACTGAGGAGACCGTCATGGCGTTCAAGCGAGAACCGTGTCGGTGTTCGTGTTGGGCGTATAAGTTCCGAAGAGATTCGCGACGTTGGTTCTGACAGAGGGACGGCTGAAAGTGATCGTCCCGCCGGGTCGGAGGGGGCAGGAGATAGGGTGGCTGGGACCTGAAGGTGAAGGACAGAGCAAACCGCAAATAGTAACATGCGTCAAATCGGCTCATGGCGTTTGCGATACGAGCCTCAACGTCGAAAGACGTCGACGAGATTATTGAGCTGTGGAAAGAGTTCATGAACGATCCGCTCTCGATCGACCTTCCCATTCCCACCACCGGTGAGAACGTCAAGCGGCAGAGGGAGTTCATCACGAAATTGGTCGGTGAGGACGCGAGGCAGGTCCATGTAGCCGTCGTGGAGGGGAGGCTGGTGGGTTACGTCGTGTGCCAGAAGGTCGCCAAGGGATTTCTGGAAGTCCCGTACAAGTGGGGATTCATAACGGACCTGTTCGTTAAGAGGAATTACAGACACGAGGGCATAGGCAGGAAGCTTATGGAGACATGCCTCGAGTATCTCAAATCCACGGGTAACGACTACGTCAGGCTGACCGTGTGGAGCCAGAACGAAGGTGCGGCAAAGCTGTACAGGGAGCTGGGATTCAAAGACCATCTCGATCTGCTGCAGCTATCGTTCCGCTAAGGACACCGGCGCCAAAATCTGCAATCGGACGGGGGGAGAATTCGACGTGCAGCGTTCCAACCCTGGCAGGGCAGGACGAGCGGAACAGGATTTCTGACTCAGGAAGAAATGATGGGGTCGCCAGGATTTGAACCCGGGATCACGAGCGCTCTCGAACGTACCTTGTGGTACCTTCCCGAGGCTCGCATGTTGACCAAGCTACACCACGACCCCTGACAGAAGACGCCTCCAAACTCGCCTTATATCCTATAGTGCTCGAACCGTTTACGTTTTATGGCTGGGCTCGGGTCAGCCCGGCTGCAACTTGGCCAGGCGGGACAGGCGCAGGAACAGGTCGAAGATAAGATGGTACCATGCGGTGATTATAGCGGTCCTGCTGGTGGCCGTGGTTGCGGCGGCTGCTTACACGCTCAATCACCATGGCCCAGCGAAGCCAATCATTCTCTACGTGAACCAAGGGAACGGAGCCGTCAACGAGTCGAACTTCGAGGACATGCTCAACTTCGCGTCTTCTCAGGGGTTCAACACGGTGTTCTTCCAGATCTACAGGCAGGGCGTCCTGCTGTTCAACACGCAGCAGCTGCAGTCGTTTGTAAACCAGTCGCACGCCATGGACGTGAAGATCTTCTTCGCGCTATACATTACCAACTCCTCGCAACCGCTGCCTACCTCGGTTTACGGCCTAGGCGAAGATGGGATAAACCTCGACATGTCGACGCTCGACTTGGTTTCTCAGGAGAGATACCTCGCGAGTCTTACAGCTGGGTTCCAGGGCGAGACGGCTATGACCACGACCGACATGACGTCGCCCCTCAAGCCCAATCTCTTGGTTCTTGAGACCTACGGGACGGCCTACCAGCAGTTCATCAAACCGGGAATCATCGCCAGTGTGGGCGTCTTCACTACTTCCAGCGCCCAGGATTACCACTCGCAGTTTCAGTACGCCCTTCAGAACAGCGACGGCGTGATGGTCTTCGATTACGCGGGCCTCATGAAGCATGGCTACTAATCGAAGTCGTCGCTTCAGTGAAACGCGGTTGGTCTGGTCTACTTCCTAGACTTCCCTGGCTTGATTATCTTGGCCTTCTCGAGAACGTCCCCGTGACCCCTCGTGAAGTGTTCCGGCAGCAGGGCCGATGTCGGTTTGAAGCCGAAGTCTTCGAACCACTCGACCGCCCTGAGGGCCTTTGCCTGTGAAGCCGGAAGCTTGACAATGAAGACGAAGCAGATGTCCCAGTGTGGGGGCTGGTCCTTGTTTTCCACATCGCCGCTCACGTGAGATTGCACGCCGATCAAGGAAATCTTGCTGCTCGGGATCTTAAGACGGACCTGGTCCTTGATTACGCTCTCGGCCGCCTCCAAAGGCGACTCGTACCAAGCGAGGTGCCGTGCTGGAATCAGGTACTTCCCGCTCTTCGAGTAGGTGTCCGCGAACTTGGGGCCTACGAAGAAACGCTCGACCCAGATTTCGGGCTTGGTCATTTTACCGACGAGGATTTTCGGCCCGTTCGAGATTACGACGAATGAAGATAGGCAGACTCCGCCGGGAGGGACGTTGCCTTCGGCGAAAAGGGCTCTATTTCGCGAAGTTTGGGACAAGTTGCTCAGTACTCGGCCGCGGGCGTGTATAAGTCTGCCTGATAGCAGTTTGTTTTTTTACATCGTACGGTCGGGCTTCAACATGGAAGCCAAGTTCGCCTACGTCGGCATACGGGTCAAGAACCTGGAGGAATCGGTGAAGTTCTACACGAGGCTGTTGGGCATGAAAGAGACGGGGAAGAGTAGGATTGACTCCACAAAGGGCGACCTAGTGGGGCTAGAATCCAGCGACGGCAAGCTCACCCTCGAGCTGAATCACTACGACGCGGATAGCCCGTATTACGTGAAGTACGCGGTCGGTGAGGGCCTTGATCATCTGGCATTCGCGGTCGACCGCCTTGACTCGGCCCTGCGAGAGGCGAAGAAGCTTGGCTACACCTCGGTGCATGAAGTCAAGACAGCGAAGAGCCGGTGGGCGTATGTGGAGGACCCCAACGGCATCTGGATAGAATTCGTGGAAGGCTAGCCTGTCGAGGTCGTTGTCGCATTGATGCTAATCATAGTGATTGACTGAATCTCGGCCTGTAAAGGATTCACAGGCTGGCATGTGAGGTCCTGGCTGGAAGCGCACGCGCTGTTGACCGGAAGGTTCGAGATTGCCACTGCAACGTTCATCCCGCTGATTACTTGGCCGAAGACCGTGTAGTTTCCGTTGAGGAACGAGTTGTCTGCCAAGTTGATGAAGAATTGGGACGTGGCGCTATTCTTGCTGGAGCCCCGGGCCATGGCTAGGGATCCGTAGACGTTGTTGAGACCGGGGACGATTTCGAGCGGCACAGTCTGGGTTGAGCCTCCATCGCCCCAGTCGGCCTGGTTGCCTCCTCCGTTCCTCGTGTTCGGGTCGCCAGTCTGGATCACGAAACCTTGGACTATTCTGTGCCAGATTAGGTCGTTGTAAAAGCCCTGCTTCACCAGGTTCACGAAATTGGTCGCCGTCTGTGGGGTCTCTGATGCATAGAGTTCGAAAATCATGTATCCTGTGCTCGTACCATCGGTGGTCTTCACGCATGCGTAGAGGTCTCCGCCGACCGGGTTCAGCACGTTGCACTCGGAAGCCCCTGAGTGGGCGGCGGGCCGGCTCGAGACGTATAGGTACGCTCCCGTGACTGCGGCAATGAGGATTATTATGCCGGCGATTACGGTGTAGAGTATTCTGCGCCCTTTCTGGGCCTGCGTCCGTCTCCTCCTGTTGCGTGCCATCGGTCAAATCGCCCTAGAAAGCGACCTAAAAATGTCGTTCGGGGCGAACCGGAGCTACTGGTCGAAGCAGTGAGACAAAGCTCCCGCCACTGCTGCAATAGAGACAACGAACGCAGCTGTGCCACCTGGCCTCTTGCTCAGCCGCATAAGGGAACCTTCCGATTTTGGCCTCTCGTTGCGACCTAGGGATTTGTTGAGGCAATCGCAAGCTGAAACGCGACTCGGCCGTGGAATGCTTCTGATTCTGAGAGAGGCAACGGCCTGTTTTCGTTCTAATGCATGACATTATAAAGCCGCCCTGTGAAAGGAGCCCTGTTATGTCGGATGGGTCGAAAACTACACCGGCCGAGACCAAGACAGTCATCGTAGGCCAGTCCAAGCCGCTCCTCAACTACGTAACCGCTTGTATAACCATGTTTAACAGTGGAGCCGAGCACGTGGTGCTGAGGGCCCGGGGAGAAGCAATCAACATGGCAGTAGAGGTCACTCAAGTTCTCAAGAAGCGGTTCGTGAGCAACGTCGAGATATCCAACATAACAATCGACGGGGAGAACGTGATTTCGAGAGATGGGAGACAGCTTAACCTCCCCGTGCTTGAAATCGAGCTTTCTATACCAAAGTAAAGGATTATAGCGGTTACCCCAAGGCCAGCTTTGGGGCTTGTTTTGACGAGCAGGAAGTATGCTAAGGTTGCGCCGACGCTCCCCGGCAGAAAGGCTTCCGAAATCGTGAAGAAGACTAAGGAGTACGTCTCACCCTCCATCGACCGGTTCTACCCCCTCGTCGTGGATTCTGCCCATGGCTCGCTCGTAAAGGATGTCGACGGGAACCAGTTCATCGACTTCTCCTCTGGGATTGCTGTCCTGAATACCGGCTCGACACATCCGAAAGTAGTCCAGGCGATCAAACAGCAGGTGGAGAGGTTCATTCATTTCTCGTACACCGACTTCTACTACGGGAACATTGTCAAGCTCTCCGAGCGGCTGACCTCGCTCTCTCCAGGAGGTTTCGAGAAGATGGTATACTACGGGAACAGCGGCGCCGAAGCCAACGAGGCCGCGATGAAGCTTTCTAGGAATTATACAAGGAGACCGCTGTTTTTGGCGCATGGAGGCGCCTTCCACGGCAGGACGCTCGGCGCCTTGAGCCTTACAGCTAGCAAACCGATCCAGAGGAAGGGTGCTTTCCCGCTTGTCCCCGAGGTGGTTCACTTCCCGTTCCCATACTGCTACAGGTGCCCGTGGAAGCAAACCTACCCCGAATGCGATTACTACTGCGTAGACTACTTCAAGGAGCAGTACCTTGAGAAGTTCGTCCCCGTGGAGGACGTGGCAGCGTACTTCTTCGAGCCGATTCAGGGGGAGGGAGGCTACGTTCCAGCGCCTCCAGACTACTTCAGGCGGATGGAGTTCCTGAGGAAGGAGGGAGTCCTGTTCGCTGACGACGAGGTTCAGACTGGTATGGGAAGGACAGGAAAGTTCTTCGCGATTGAGCACTATGGAGTGACCCCTGATATTGTCAGCATCGCGAAGGGGATAGCCTCGGGGCTGCCACTGAGTGCGACGGTAGCCAAAGCAGAGATAATGAAGGGCTGGGTCCCCGGCCAACATGCGTCGACCTTCGGCGCCAATCCCGTTGCAGTAGAGGCGGCGCTCGCCACGCTGGAGGTCATCAAGTCCGAGAGGCTGATCGAGAACGCCAGAAGGCTCGGGAAGAAGGCGATGAAGAGACTGCTGGAGATGAAGGAGGAGTACGAAATCGTGGGTGATGTGAGAGGGGCAGGGCTGTTCATCGGTGTGGAGGTGGTCAAGAACAAGAAGTCCAAGGAAAGGGGAGTGAAGGAGGCAGGCATGATCATACAGTACTGCTTCAATCACGGGCTCCTAGCAATCACCGCCGGCCGCAACACCGTCAGGATTATCCCGCCACTGAACACTTCCGAGGATGTACTCGCGGAAGGCCTGGACATCCTCGAGGAAGCTATATCCGAAGCGAACAAAGTGTCTACGAAAGGTTAGGTTATGTACGATTTCGAAAGCCTTGTAGAAGAAGTTCTCAAGAACAGGCCGGAGCTCACCAGGAAAGACCTGATGGAGAAGATTGAGGAAAAGAAGAATACCGTCGGAGCGGGCTACCTCACCAACCAGGGTGCGCTCTTCTTGCTCGCTGGGGAATTCGGGGTCGCACTCCAACAGGCGACGTCATCCGACCTGACTCTCAAGGACCTGTACGTGGGGGCCAACGATGTGACGCTTGTGGCTAGGGTACTCGGCTTCTATCCCGTGTCGACGTACAAGAGGAAGGAGGGCGGTGAGGGGAGGTACAGGAGGGTGGTGCTATTCGACAGAGACCGCGTGGCGAGGCTGACGCTGTGGGAAGACAGGGCCGACGACGTGGAGAAACTGAAGGCCGGAATCGACACTCCTGTGCGAGTGGTCAATGGGTACGTGAAGCAGGGACTGGATGGCAAGCCCAATCTGAATCTGGGGAAGCGAGGGAACCTCGAGATAGTTACCGATGAGAGTGTAGTTTCGAAGCTGGCACGGGTCGACGAAGTTGCGGAGAAGTTGGGCAGGGTGTCCGACGAGAAGTCGTACGTCGCGTTGGACTGCGTGGTGTCGTCAGAGCCGCGCTACTCGGAGTTCGTGCGTGCCGACGGATCGCCCGGCTCGCTCTTCCAGTTCGGGGTGACCAGCCAAGGGGGAAAGAGCGAGTACAGGGTGGTCGTATGGAGCCCGGAGACACGCCCCGAGGTCAGGGTCGGCCAGCGCGTCAGGCTAACCAACGTGAGGACGAAGCGCTCGTCGCGCGGAGAGCTCGAGATTCATGGAGATGCCGCGAGCGTCGTTGTGCTGAACCTGCCAGCGGCGAAGGTCGAGCTGAGGGTCTGTGCTGTCGCTCCGGCTGCGAGCAGCACGCTGGTCTACGGAGTCGGGCGCGAGAAGAGGATCAAGATTCTAGAAAGCGGATCCGAAGTGAGGTCGGTCGCGGTGGGAGACGTAATCGAAGTATCCCCCGACCAGGAAAGCGGCGACAGGCTGGTATGCAGGTCTGCAGGTTCCGTAGCTGTAAGGGAGGACGAAGCGTTTCCGAGTCTGGAGGGCCTGGCAACGAAGCTGAGGGACGCGAAGGATGAGACTTCGGTGATAATGATAGAAGCGATAGCACTCTCGCATGGGACCGCAGAGGACGTCAACCTGAAGGATGGTTCAGTCGTAAAGAAGGGCGAGCTCGTCATAGGCGACGACACCGCCGAGATGAAGGCTATCGCCTGGCGGGAAATATCGGACAAGCTGGTCGGAATCCAGCCTGGACAAAGGCTCAGGATAGTGGCGGCTACTCCGAAAGCAACGAAGGTGGGTACGTGGACGCTGCAGGTCTCGAACGTCACCGTGGTGGAAAGGATCAGGAACCCCTAGCTAGGGCTTAGACCTTCTGAGCGCTTCGTATTCGTATACGAAAATCACTATTATGGCTATGACGAAGAGCACGATCATCAGTGTGCTCAGGAAGTTGTAGTAGCTGTCCACGCTCAGGAATGGTAGGTGCAAGTCGTTTACCACGCAAACCTGTTTGGATAATAAGCGTTGCGAGGGGTACTGGGAGTGGGACCTGGGCTACTTGGTGCCAAGATTCGTTCGTGAGAAGAGAGGTTTTAATCCGAATGCTGGGGTGGTATGGGTTGTGCCGAGGTGGCCTAGCCTAGTCATGGCACCAGGCTCGCCCGCTGGGGTGAAACTCATAATCCTGGGCTGGGATGCGAAATCTGGGGGTCGAGGGCGCGAAGCCTTCGTAGGAGGCGCAACTCCCTCCCTCGGCACTTCATCCAGCAGCGCGGAGGAGAATTAGAAGAGCCACGGGCGGGATTCGAACCCGCGACATCCACCTCTTTGTGAGAGTCGTACCAAGGTGGCGCTGAAGCCGCCAAGAGCTCTGGCCAGGCTGAGCCACCGTGGCTCGGAACCACGGCGGACAAGGTCTGGATTTAATCTTTGAAACGCCTTCAGGATGATTGGTTAGATTCTTTTAGTCCCAGCTGGTGGGCCGAGTAATCAGTTTGCGGGGGTCGCCCAGCCTGGTCAACGGCGCGAGGCTCAGGACCTCGTCCCTTAGGGGTTCGTGGGTTCGAATCCCACCCCCCGCACCTGACGTCTCATGAAACGACTAGATTTGTGACCGATTCTAACCCAAGGTTCGTTGCGGAACCTCCGCATCACACTCGCTTCCGACCACGTGCAATACTGCACTGGTCAGAAATTCCGCAGTGAGCAGAGGCTTGACACTATGTGCTAGGCCTATGACTTTGCACCTGATTCCATTACGCGCTTCAGGTTGCCGACCTCTGTTTTTGCTATTTTCCTCTGACTCGGGACTACAAATGGTCCGACCAACGAGTAGAGGCCGTTCAGCTTCATGTCAAAAGTCAGGTTCAGCTTTGTCTTTCCCTCGGCGTTCTCCAGGGCAAATGTCTCTCTTGAGCCTCTCGCCGCTTGAGGGAACGTGATATCCATCGTAGCCTTCCTTCCGGGTTCGTACTCCGTGATACGAAATTCGACCAGCTTCGGCCATGCTGAGTTCTTCACCTGAAGCGTCGTGCCCATGCCAATCGGCCCTTCAGATGTCACCTTCCCTTCAAGGAGTCCTGGGATCCACTTCGGCAGGCTTGACACGTCGAGCATGAAATTCCAGACCTCGTTGGTGGGGCGTTCAATCATCGTGCTGGCCACTATCTTCGCCACTATGCATTCCTCTCCTGGCACAGCCAGAGCCGTCCTTCTACTACGCCTTTCCTCATTTTCCCCGAATGAGCGCGGGATACAAGACTCCGCTCGCGGCTGTGACGTTTGTGGGAGACACGACCGGCAGCGTCAGCTATCTGATACCTGCTATGATTGGGTCGGCGATTGCGTACGTTGTCTCAGGAAGCACTTCTGTTTCGCAGGGACAGAAGCTGTGGGAGGGGCCATAGACGGCCGAACGGCCCGAATGAGACGCCAGCGGGAGAGGCTCGGCTGCCGCTACTCCAGAGACCTCTGGCCGAACTCGGCGAGGAACCCCTTCATCCTGAAGTACGCATCCAAGAACTCGAGCCCTCTTGGCGTTATACCGTAGAAGATCTCGTCCCCGTCGGATGATCTGCGCGCCAGGCCGTAGGAGCAAAGTTTCTCGACCAGCAGCTTCAGCCTGTCGACGGGTACCCCGACTCCGTACGAAAGCCTTGTTATTCTCGCCCCCTCTGGATAGTGGGTGATTACCTCCAGAATCTCGGCGTACAGTTCCGTCTTCGACCTCTTGGAACTCCTACGCCCCATGGGCGGTCACTCCTTCCATCACGACCATCCTAGAGCGGTGAGTCTGGAAGCTTCGCTGCCTTGACTGGCGGGTTGTTGAGGTGGTATCTCTTTGGTGGTTTGAAATCGCTTGTATAGGTCACTTGGTCGGCTGCGCTTCCTTCGTCCATCCGTATAACTTCAGCGAACACGCGTCCGGCCTGAGAGTGTTCCCCTATCTCCACCGACTTCCCGTAGAGGTCTTCGACCTTCGTCATCCTGGCCGCGTAGAGCCACTTGCCGGACCACAGGTTCCCCCAGGGACTCGCGTCCAAGTCGATCCTCTTGCCCACACCAATCTCGTTCGCCACTATTGGTCCCTTCACTCTTGACGCTCTTCCAACTACGACAGACACCGCCTTCAGCCCGCTCTCCGTGCCCAAGTCGCCAGCGAGAACAGCGCGGCCGCTGACCAGAATGCGCTCGGCGGCGAGCTTGCCACCCAGCAGGAGTTCTTCGCATGAAAGCTGCCGTTCAACCTCGACACTTCCGAAGACCCTAAACCCCTTCAGGACCTTCAGTGAGCCCAAGACATCCAGCTTCCCAAACACCTCGGCGGTTTCTGCCGTGCAGTCGCCCGAGACCTTGGCCACGCCTGTGACATTGATGTCCTTGCAGGAGGTGTCGCCTTCAAACCTGACGTTGCCGTGGATGGAGAGGCGCTCGCCCACGCTGCCGGCAGGGAGTCTGATGTGGCCCAGCACATTCAGCTCACCGTATGAGAGGGCGGCGGTCGACTCGAAGTGGCCCATCACCTTCGCGTTGCCGCCGATGATTCCTCCGCCCACCTTGACGTGCCCTCCGACGTCCAAGCTAGCTAGCCTCACCGCACCAGAGACCGTGAAGTGGCCTCCGACGTCAACAGTCTGGGCCTCCAGCCTGCCGTCGATTCGTGCGTGCCCCCCAACACGGACGCGTCCTGCGGTCACAGACTTAGATTCTAGGTGTCCGCTGACCTCCAGATTCTCGGATTTTATGGTTCCGCGCACATGTAGATGCGCCATGATGTCTGCGTTGCCGTGGACGGTCAGGTCCCCGTGTATCCTGACATCCCCGCCGGGACCGTACCCTCGTCCCTCCACCCGCATCGAACGGCACTCGAAACCGCAGTCGATGGTGACGGGGCCCTCGAAGTGGGCGTCTTCCGCCACCGTAATCGTCCTTCCATCGGCCGCAGTAAGCCTCGCGTTCGCTCCCACCCTGAGCCCTCCTTCGACCTTCCCGAGGGCCATGGTGGAGTTACCTTTGACGGTGGTTTCAGGCGTGGTTCCATCCCCCAGTTGCTTGACTGCGCATGGTCAATCCGCCTTCAGGACCCTCTTGGCAGCTAGGTATCCCACAGTCGCTAATACCACGGCGAAGGCCACCAGATAGGCGAAGTCCCAGGCCACCGTTGTCGTTTGGCTGGCAGTGAGCGTCCCCTTCACCATCAGCAGTCGTGCGATTTCAATCGCCTTGGTGACCGGGTTGACCTGGGAGACCGCGCTGAGCCAGCTTGGGAAGCCGCTGGATGGGAACAGAGCGCTGCTCATGAAGATTAGGGGGAATGTGACGAAGTTGGCTATGGCTACGAGAGAGTCGATGCTCTTGACCGAGAAGGCCAGCGCGGTGAATGCGCACGAGAGCGCGAAGGCGAACAGGCTGAAGGCCGCGAAGGCACCGAGGAGGTCGACGACGCCGAATCCCGGACCGAGGACCAACCCGTTCGGAAGGACGAGTGCGATTACGAATGTCAGCACCGCGAGGACCATCGCCTTGACCATGTTCTGAATTACCCCGGAGAAGAAGATTGAGGCCCTGGTGATGGGCGAAGTTAGAAGCGTGTTCAGATAGCCGAGTTGTCTGTCCAGTACTAGGTCGATGCCGCCGAAGGCCATGTTGAACACAAGAATGAGACAGATTATTCCGGCGGTAAGGTACGTGATGTACGTGGACGCGCCTCCGAAGGTCTGCGCCAAGATTGAGCTCTTGATTTGCGCGAGTTGAGAGACGCTGAGCTGGAATCCCGCTATGTTGGATGGAATCAGGCTCGTTGGATTGAACGAGCTGCCGAACAGCGCGAGGTAGAAGACGGATGTGAAGAGCCCTGGCAGCACTGCCGCCGGGTTCCGAACCCACTTTCTGAGCGCCCGTGCGGTGAGAGCGACGGTATCACCGAACATTCTACCTCATCCGCTCCCTGTTCACGTTCGCTATCCATGACTCTCCTCCTTCCTCCTCGTCGCGCATTGTCTTACCCACGACCTCGAGGAAGACTTCGTCAAGGCTTGGTTTGGTGAACGAGATTTCTGTGATCTTCAGGCCTCGCCTCGTGATGCCGTCAACGATTGTAGGGAGCGCACTCTCCGGCTTCGGCAGTTTCATCTTGTAAACTTCCCCCGAACGGCTGACCTCGTAGACGTCTGGGATTCCTGCAAAGAAGACCGAAAGGTCAGCACCGTCGTTGACCCCGATTGTCAGTACGTCGCCGCCTAGCGCCTGTTTCATGCGGGCGGGGGTGTCTATGACCTTGATCACGCCGTGGTCTATTATCGCAACCCGGTCGCAGAGCAGGTCGGCCTCCTCAAGGTAGTGCGTCGTCATAAACACGGTCAACCCGTCGTCCTGGTTGAGGCGCTTGAGATAATCCCACATTGTCCTGCGTGTCTGGATGTCCAGACCCAGCGTAGGCTCGTCGAGGAAGAGTACCTCCGGAGTGTGGATGAGGCCCATTGCCAGCTGCAGCCTCCTCCTCATCCCTCCGGAGTAGGACCTCACGCGCCTTTCTGCTGCGTCCTCCAAGTCCACCAACTTGAGGAGCACGGGCGCCTTCTTCCTGGTTTCGGCTTCTGGCACGTGATGAAGCTTGGCCGTGAGCCTCAGGTTCTCTATGCCTTTCAGCTCGTCGTCGGCCGTCAGCTCCTGGGGGACCATTCCAATCACTCTGCGGACGCCGGAAGGGTCCTTTGATACGTCACGGTCTGCCACAGTCGCTCTTCCCGCAGTAATCGTCGAAAGAGTAGTGAGCATCTTGATCGTCGTTGTCTTGCCTGCTCCGTTGGGGCCTAGGAAACCGAAGGTCTCTCCTCTCTCAACTGCGAATGAGAT
>Ga0187772_10000257_pt1 | contig 23084 bp, 25 predicted proteins | sample 0116_SJ02_MP15_2_FD_133137 | JGI IMG/M metagenome (GOLD analysis project Ga0187772, IMG submission 133137) | Tropical peat soil microbial communities from peatlands in Department of Meta, Colombia - 0116_SJ02_MP15_20_MG | ecosystem: Environmental > Terrestrial > Soil > Wetlands > Peat | place... | reverse complement strand
TGAAATTGTGAAAACTATCTTTTAGCGATTGCTAATTGAAAGGTTGTATCGTGGAACAGAAATGAACAACCAATGTTTCAGGAAGAAATCCATCCTTCTGGCATCACCTTGCAGAGGCCTAAAGGGATCCACTACACAATAAACTCCGACGGTACATCTCTCAGACGAGCAACATCCTGGATCTTCTCAGAGACATTCCATCCATTTGTGCATTGGACCGGACATTGCCTGCAATCCTCACAAACATGGCGAGGAAGACCCAGTTCCAGTACTGTCTCCTGAGCAAGCGCAAGATTTCGGTAACCGTAAATATACATGTATGCTCGCATCAAATCAGGGATAGGGAGATGTTCCGGGCACTGTCCCAAACATTGCCTACAACCCTGACAGTATAATCCAGAATTAGATGCTGCCTTCTCCAAATCTTTCTTTTCAGGTTCAGTGAGCATAGGATTCTCCCCCACTGCCAAATCAATCTTCATCTCTTCAAAGGTGGTAAATCCCGGAACAATCGTAGTCACATTAGAATCTTGAAGGACCCATCTGAGAGCTGCAGCAGTGTTCTTCACCGTCGGAGTCTGCCTGGATCCACCTCGGATCGCTTTCATCCCTACAATCCCAATACCCGCCTGAGCTGCTCTGCCAATCGCATCCCTCACCTCAGCATAATGTTTCTGCTGAAAATTATAGGATGTTAAAATCACATCATAGAATTTTGAATCGATGGTTGCCCGAATGACTTCCGGTTCATTCATGTGGGTGGTGATCCCGACAAACCGAGTCTTCCCCTCCTTTTTAACTTTTTCCAATGCCTTCAATATTGGTTCATAAAGGGCCGATTCTCTTTTCCATACGTTATGATGGTAATAAATGTCTACATAGTCGAGCCCCAAATTTTTAAGGCTAACATCCACTTTCTTTAGAAAAGCTTCTTCGGTTGCTTCTTCAGTATAAAGACCGGTTGTTCGGTTGCTTGGGAGGCGCCCTTTGGTGGCAATGACATAAGAATCCCTGGGACGTCCCTTGAGCACCTCTCCAATCATTTCTTCATCTTGGCCTCTTTGGTAGGTTTGAGCGGTGTCGAGCATCACTATACCGGAATCGAGCGCCACCCGGACAAGGTTCGGATTATCGGCATGATTCGTTCCCATGCTGATCACTGGAACCTTGATCTCCGTTTTGCCAAGGGTTCGGTAAACAAATTTCTTCTCCTTTCCTTTTGCTTCAACAACCCTTAATTCTTGTTTCATATCGATCTGAGGAAGAAAAAATAACCCACCAAACCCCGCAAGGGTTGACTTCATGAAATCTCTTCTGCCAATCAATTTTTTACTCATAGGAACCTCCCCGTTCCCTCTCATCCTCGCCTTCTCCCCACTGTGGAGAAGCGCCAAAAAATTTTACTTATATTTGAAACCCAATCACAAAGTCTAACTTTTGTCAACATTTAAAATGAATTGTGGAAAATATCTTTTTGAGGATTATCACTGGATTGAAAGTGCGTATGCCGAGCAGATAGAAAGGGAATTAAGGAAAAGCGTTTTGCTCTTTCCTCAATTCTGTCTTCCCGAAGCCTTGCGAAGATTTTCAAGAAAGTTAAGGGGAATTTTGTGCCCCAAATCTTGTGCCTGTTTAATGTCCTTCCAAGATTTGTTGTATTCTTTCTTAAAGTAATAGGCAGTTGCTCGATTATAGTAGGCACTGGCACTCTTTGGGTCTATCGCAAGGACCTTGGTGAAATCAGCGATCGCCTGATCATATTGACCTTTTCCCCCGTAGGCAACCCCACGATTAAAGTAGGCACCAGCACTCTTTGGGTCTATCTCAAGAACCTTGTTGAAATCAGCGATCGCCTGCTCATATTGACCATTAATCATATAGGCAATTCCCCGATTATAGTAGGCGCTAGCATCCTTTGGGTCTATCTCAAGGGCCTTGGTGAAATCAGCGATCGCCTGATCATGCTGGTTTTTATTCACATAGGCAATTCCCCGAAAATAGTAGGCATCAGCACTCTTTGGGTCTATCTCAAGGGCCTTGGTGAAATCATCGATCGCCCAATCATATTCGCCTTTTTTCACGTAGGCAACTCCCCGATTATAGTAGGCACCAGCACTCTTTGGGTCTATCGCAAGGGCCTTGGTGAAATCAGCGACGGCCTGATCGAATTGACCTTTTTCCCCGTTCGCAATCCCACGATCGATGTAGAATTTAGCATCCTGAGGCTCATCCTGTTTTTGCTGAGCGGAGGCATAGGAGAACAAAAAGAAGAGAACTATTGGCAGGATTATCCCTGTCGATTTATTCACAGTATTTTTCATAGTTCCAATCGAAAAGCCGAACTTATCCCAGGGTTGGCTTTTAACGTGAGTGGTTACTGGTAACTTGTTTATCAAGAAATGTGACATTTGTCAATCAGGCAATTCAATTTGTTTAAGGTATTAACACAGCCAATGGAATTTGTCGGTTACGGTTTGAAATCTGCACCATTAGGGCAAAATGACTTCTTGCAGATTTCAGGAAGTCCTCAGAAAATGGGGTTGGCGATAACACTTACAACTAAATACTTTCGCTCAAAGATAGAATTAGCTATTACCGTTAGAAATGCTCCTCGCTGCCGTATGAGCGAGCGTAGGGGGAGTCTTTCGGCCCCCCGCTTGCTTGAACTATACGTGAAACGGTAATTACGGGATGAAAATGGCGGATATTTTGTGGGGAAAGTTGGGCTTGAATGCTCTGATCTTCACAATTCGACTCCCCTTTAAGCTCCTCCTCCTAAAACCCAATCGATGTCAATCATCCCGATACGCCGATTTAAGTCCTTTTCCATGTCAGGAGGAAGAGGCTTCATCGGTTCAGCTGACCCACCAAATTCTAATGGAAAGCGAACCGTTTTTCTCACATTCCCCGCACGATCTAAGATGCTCAGTGCAAGAACAAAATCATTCAACTCGCCAGAGTGCCTTGTGTTAAGAGCAAAATACCCGGTGAATTGTTTTTCCATCCCCTTTTTCAAATACACGAAACTCGGCTTGTAATAACTTTCTCCCGTTTGTTCAATGCGGCAAACGACCTGACGCATATTGCCCTCCGGATCAGTGACAGAAAGATAAATCTTCCATGTGTCTCCTTGCCGTATTTTTTCCGGCGCATAGGCGAAGTTGACGATAAGTTCTCCTTTTGTTTGGGCATGGCTATTCGTCATTAAGCCAATAAAAATGAAAAAAAGGCTTAGAATAAAAAAGAATTTAAGAAACAATTTCATCTCTGAACCCCTTCAGTGATTTTAAAAAAGGAATGAAAATGGCAAACCGAATTCTACTCTTTGAGCTTTTTGGAAAAGATTTCTTTAAGAATTTATCGAGTATTCTATTTTTCATCCACGGGTGCCAGTGACACCTAAGATTTGGGTAAATACCACATTAGTCTTTCGTGCCTCTCCGTCCCGAATATATTCCGCATAACATTCCACCCTATGTGAACCAACACTAACACCGGGAAGGCGCGCTTGGAAAGCTGTCTTCGCTCCTAAGGTTAGATACGATATATCCGATACATCAAAACAATATGGTCCCTCCCCTGACTCGGAAAAACAGACCTTCTTAATCTGTGGGTTCCCCGCTGCCTCAAAAAAAACATTAACCGCAAAGGATGAATTCTCTGAGACGGTACCTCCCCCTCCCAGAACATCCATGCTTAATAACCTCAGTTCCCCTGAAGCAAGAGGTTCCTTTGGCACCGTGGCACAAGAAGAAGCTCCTAACAAAACAATTCCACCTAATAAGATAGTTATTAATATAGATTTCATAATCACTTACCTCCTTTCTATTCTGTCTCCTTCATGGAATATTTAATTTGAATAGTACTCGCACGACCATACTTGGCAGTGTCTGTATAGTCAAATCCTGACTTTTACATTACCAAAGATTGAGAAATTATCTGACAAAGTCCCAAATCCACACTGGTATCTTTGTCTTATTGCTTTGCAAAAACATAAGAAAAGGGTATTGCAATCAGGTCTCCGATGACAAAGATCGCAAATATAACTACAAACGCTATTCCATACATCGGAAATGGTCCTGAAAACAGGAGAGGTAAAATAACGCCAACAAACCATATAACTTTATAGCAAAGTTGAAGCAATAAAATAGGCACAAATTTGAGAGGAGACCGCAGACCTAAAATAGATAGAACCGCAAAGGCCAAATAAACACTACCCGTAACTCCAAATACTACCGGGTCTTGCTTAGGCATTCTAGCACTCATTGCATACGCACTAGGAAATAGAATTATACCCAATCCGCTTCCTCCTGCAAGCACAATAGTTAGAATATACATGAATTTTAGCCAACCCCATCGGACATTAATATCTTTAGACATTTTATTCTCCTTTCTTTATAAGTGTTAGGCGCCCAACTGTTCGGTGGTTTTTTGGAGACCGTAATGCCAAGCCAGCCCAAGTGGCTCCCAATAAATCTGCAACCTCGAAACAAATATCATAAAAAAGTTGAACAAGTCAATCAATAAAAGCCTAGCCTTGTGATAGTAAGGCAGGTTAAGAATGGTGTTGATATTTAAAAGTGAGTCTTGCGAGTTCCTGAATCTTTGGCGACATTCGTTGGGTGGCGTGATCCGATAATGGGATGGACTCGATTATCTTTGGGCTGGCGACTTCACCTGCAAAGAGTGAGGATTGGCCTGACTCAATCGTTGACGATTTGCGTTAGAAAGAAAGCATAATGATCGCTAATCACCAATACTAATTTTGGCATCATAAGGGGCAGGACGGCCTTCTTCCCTCTCCAACCAATGTTTTAAACTTAAAAGGAACGTAGCCCACTTGGTGCTGCAATGGCGCATAAATTCATCGGGTTTTTTCCAGTTGGCGTGCGTGAACAGGACGAAAGTCTCACCCTTCTTAGCCTTCAATTCGAAGGTTAAGTCTGTATCCACCCACTCTTTAGGTCCTTTCACGCATTTCCATTTCACTACTTTGTTGGGCTTTGATTCCACAACCCTCATGTCGGCAAACAGGAAATCAATCATTCCGCCTTTTTTGGGGTTTCCTTTAGTACCCACGACCCACCAATGAGAAAGCCCATCAATAGTGGATAGGGCCTTAAAAATCTTTTGGGGTGTGGATTTAATGCCGACTCTGTGAAGAATATCGGGCATAATTTAGCCTCCTTTCCTTTGAATTCGCTCAATCAAAACATATTCAAAGTGTAGTGTTAGTCGCTACCATTTGTCACTGTCGCCTTCTTCTTACTCAATATTGACCTTTCTCTTTCGGCAAACACCACATTTCTTTGATTTTGCAGAGTCTCCCAAGCATCTCTTCGTACTCTTTGTTAATGGCCGCTCTTTCCGTCAGGTCGAGAAATTGGATCATGTATCCATGGGGGCCGGGCATGATAACAAAAGGATAGAAGCCACCGACACTCATGCGATAACCGGCGAATTGTATACTGGGTGGTTTCCCGCCTATGTCTTCATTAGACACATAGGGAGCGTAGTACATGACGTGCGGCAGGTTTGCGGTGCGGACATCGTCGCTTTCATCCGGGTTTACGTATGTCCTTAATATTGGAGACACCATGTAGGAAACGCCGGCTCGCTCAGGCGCTTTATAGTATTGGATTTGGTAGCGTTCTTTGATGATTTTCTTGAGTTCGCCGGGAGGAGTCCCCTTGGCCTGCATTTCTGCCGCGTCAAAGAAGACTCGCATCTGTGCCTTGGCGCCCGCGGCATCAAAGGAAACCGGGTAGAGAATATCATCCCTATATTCCGTTAAGGGCCAGCACCCTCTGAACGTATCATCGCCGGTTCGGGCGACAAAGGTGTGGAATCCATTCGTACCCTTGCGGGCGACTTCAAAGCCCTTGGCAGGGTTTAAAACATATACGGTTGCATTGTCTCTGAGGTGTGGCGGCAGAGCGCTGAGCGCAAGCTGAATTTCTAAATCTCTCGGCAATGGCTCGATTTTTTTCATCTCCTTGGGAGGCTGTTTATTTTCAGCGTTCGCCGTAAGCGAGAACAATAAACCTGCAATTACTATAATTGCCTGAATCTTTCTCATCTTGACCTCCTGTTGTATTGATAGTTGCCCCTTCACTTTGCGACCGCTCCCTACAGCTTAGCAATGGTCTATAGAGCGCTCAATGGGGCCGATACCGTATTTTAATGAGAGCAAGACTGTATTTTATTTTAGGATAACGATTCCAAATCTCTTTGAGTTTCTCCACTCCGCTCGTGGGCGGGACTCTGAGGTACAAGACAATTGAATTCAATCTCAAAAGGATCTCGAAAAAGAAATTATAGGTTCAACAAAGAACATTTTACGTGTGATGGAGCTGGGAGAAGTTAGAACACTTTCAATTTGAAGGCCTGTTGATTTTGATTTGAAGAACTGAATTAAAAGGGAAGAAATATAAAACTTGAAGAAGTCTTCAAAAACAAAGAGCGCAGTCGTTTGACCGTGCCTTGCTCTTTAACAATTGAATATCGCATATCTCCAAGTCCATCTAGGTTTCGTGGGTGTCGGCATCAGAGATGAACCTCAGGTGAAACTCCCGACCTCCTGTGGAAATAAGATAGAGCGTCTTGCTGTACGGGAGGGAGGCGATCTTTAGCTTGGCTATCGGCTCTACGAAAGCAGCGAGAACGGATACTCGGTTTAATAGGGAAACGTCTCTCTGATTATCGACAAGAAAGCCATCTGCGGAAGAGATAAAGGGGAGTCCAGTGTCGTAGCGCCAATACCATACCGTTGCACCTTTAGGGAGCCCTCCTATGGGCTGAATCACGAAAAAGCCTGTGGTGAAATAGAAAAGCAAGCCCCACTCGACGAGGAGGAAAATAACAGCCAAAGGAATTAATCTCTTGGGTTTTATGCTCATAGATGCTCCTTGTTTCAACTGACATTGGTATTCCCACTAATTCTTGAAAGCAATTTAAATACCACACATTAACTGTCATAGTAACTTAGTGAAACTGTTTTGTTTTTCTAAAAGATATAAACCGCCATGACCACTAATAGTGGAAGAGATTTTCACAAAAGTCCCGAATTATCCCCACAAAAAATATGAAAAAAGAATCCTACCCTTAATTGATTAAGTCATCCCTCTCTAACGGAAATGTGCGTCAGATACGATCAAGGCTCCTAGGAGTGTTGAAAATCGATTTTTTTGGGGTACTAATTTCTTCCGTTATCCTTCGTGTTCTTCCTCGAAAAAGTGACCCCATATTCTTATGGGTTTAAGCTCAAAATACTGTCCCTAAGCACAGGAAATACGGTATTTCCCGTATTTACTTTTAGAAGTACCTTGAATAATTTTGTCCTAATAGAATGTTGCTCACAGGAGAGTATGATTTTGAGGCTCCTGCCGGGCAGAAGATCCAAACTCAGAAAGGAGAAAGGGTATGAGACCGAAGGCATTATTCTTAATTCCAGTATTGGTATTAGCGTTCATTAGCAGTAACGGTTTTGCTGTTCCCTCTGGGAAGACTGTGGAGTTTAAAGACGGATCGGCTGGCAACGTGGTATTTAGCGGCAGCGTCCACGCAGAGAAGGGTCTAAAATGCGTGGACTGCCATCCCAAAATTTTCCCGATGAAGAAGAGCACAGAGGAGCTAAAAATGTCGGATATGAATGCCGGCAAATACTGTGGCGAATGCCACAACGGGAAAAAAGCTTTCGCTACAAACAATCCCGCTGATTGTTCGAAATGCCATAAGAAATAAGACCGCTTATCGCAGGGAGAGAACCCGGTTGCTTAGATCCTACCCTCTTTAGGTAATGGAGAGGAACCTTTGCATCCATGATGAAATTGTGCTGGAAGCTCCTATCGAATCCATAGATGAAGTGGGTCTAATTCTACAGGAAACAATGGAGGAGGCCGGAAATGCGATGCTGAAGATTGTTCCGGTTGAGGCTGAGGTGGTTGTTGCGGGCAGTTGGGCAGAGAAGTGATGCGTATTTCTAACGCGTCGATCCTGACCTTGATATGTTGCCGGTTTATTCTTCAATAGGTTGGCGAGTACACCTACGAACATTCAATTATGGTAGCTTCTAACGATTGGGGATTACCGTTAGAAAGTTTGAATTGAGAACAATAAAGGTAGAACCAAGATCTCCCCTTTCGGCTTGACAAATATATTTGATATTTGATATTCTATGGATGTCACTTTACTGTGTCCTCCCTGTCCGAAAAATAGGGTTGTGCCCGCATCGCAAATTGCCGAATCGCGAATGTTAAGGAAACACCATGCTTGAAGAACCGATTAAAAGGCAATCTCTGCAAAAGACGGTCCGTGAAACCTTACGTCAAGCAATTCTGGAACGCGAGATTGAGCCTGGCGGACAGATCAATATCAATAAGTTGGCCGAGAAGTTAGGGGTTAGCTCAATGCCCATTCGGGAAGCACTCAGGGAGCTTGAAGCCGAGGGTATGGTGACCTTCAGTTTCAACAAACGGATTCTGGCCAGTCGGCTTTCTCGCAGCGAGCTCTACGATATTTATTCCATCCGATTCCCCCTGGAGGAAATAGCCTTGGCAAAGTTTTTCAACCTGAATGACGAGCGAAGTCTCGACGATTTGGAAGCGCTCCACCACCAGATGTTAAAACCCCGGGTGATTGGGAAGGATTGGTTCCACCTGAACAGGTCCTTCCATATGAAGCTTTATGAGATGTCAGGGTCTAAAAGGCTTTTTAAAATCCTTCAAGGCCTCTGGAATAACACCGGGCCGTATCTGCGCATTTTCTCTGATAATAAAAAAGCTGTTGCACGGGCGAATGAAGAGCACGGATTGCTGTTGCAGGCGTTACGCAAGCGAAATTGCAGACAAGCTCAAAAGATTCTTAGAGAACACTTGCAGAATGGAATCAGGACGATAGAACTGAATTTGGATGGTAGGGAATAGAAAAGGTAGACAATTTTAATTCCAGCCGTGAACTCCCGTTACCATCATTGGAGATTGTTAGAAGGAAAAACGTTAACGGACTGGGCATTCACAGCGAAAATGCCGCACCGAAGATTCTTCCTACCTTGCGTTTCTGGGTTTGAGAATCTTTCGGAGACTCAGTCACACAATATAACAGCGGTTTTAAGGGAATGAATTCCCAGTTCATTCGAGAAAGGAGGTGATCTGCAAGCTTACCACCAACAAAATGAGAGCTGATCGATGAAGGAACATCACCGGTAGAAAACGCTAAGTCAAAAATCGCAGAAAGGAGAAAGAAATGGGAATCAATGCTGTCCACACGAAATATTCCACCTGGGACGGTGCAGCTGAAATGAAAAAATTTGCTGAGACGTTTAAGCCTGCCAAAACACCTATGGCCTTTGAATATCCTGTCATCCCTGGTTATTACGGTTATAGGGGGGCGGGGACTCAGGGAGTAGATTTTGACGACAGGATAGACTTTGCGAGGATGAGGAAGTATCGCGTCGAGCGCACCAATGAGCAGCTAAAAGCCTTCAATGTGGGTGCTATTCTTTCCATCCAGGAATCGAATACCCGTTATATGACCGGGACATGGACACCTGGATGGACGACCCCGGCTTCGGGATTGCGGTACTCCATGATGCCGGTTACAGCTAACGCTCCCATACTCTATGAACAGGGAGAAATTGGTTACCATACTCGGCAAATGGCCCCGTGGCTTGATAAAGTCAAGGTGGCTATTACCGGCGCGGGGTGGAGCAGCGTCATCATGGGTAGATCTGCCCACGCTGCTCAGAGGGATAAGTTAGTCACTCAGATTGTGGACGACCTGAAGGCTTACGGCGTGGGAAAAGAGACGCTTGCCCTTGATGTGTGGGATCCCGGCCTAATCGAGGGTTTCCAAAGCAAGGGTGTAAAAGTAATCCCCGCCGCCGAGTTGATGTTTGAGGCACGTAAGATAAAGAATGAAGACGAGGTGGAATGCCTCAGAATCGCTTCAGCCATAGGCGAAGCAATGTTCCAAACGATGAAAGAGATGCTCAGGCCAGGGGTACGCGAATCTGAAATCATGGGAGCCATGCATAAGACGGCTTATACGTTGGGCGGCGAGGTTTACTCTGGCATGCTTGTCACCTCGGGACCTTTCAGTTGGCCGAATTCCCGCTATATGACCGATCGTATCATTCGTCCCCGCGACATCGTTTACGCCGATGTTTACAACACGACTTATAATGCCTACCACATCTGCTACTACCGAACCTTCAGCGTCGGGAAACCACCGCAACAACTCGTGGATGCCTACAAGAAGGCCCTGGATTGGCTCTACAGGGCGATTCAGGTGATTAAGCCGGGCGTGACGACGAGAGAAGTCGCGGAAAAATGGCCGCCTTGCGAAAAGGATTGGAGCGATATCCTTGTGGCGTATGAAGACCAAACAGCGGGCAGCAATTGGGCTCACGGCATTGGGATGACCCTGTATGAACTGCCTCTCATTTGGCGGGGGTGCTCACTGGAGCATCCCATTACACTCGAGAAGGGTATGACCTTTGCCATTGAAACGCAGCATGGTGTTCCCGGCATCGGTGGCGTCAGGATGGAAGAAATGATCCATGTCACGGATTACGGAGTGGAGATCATGAGTCAGTGGCCCATCGATGAAATCACCGTCGTTGATTCCTAAGAGTTGTCTTAAGGATACGACCCACGGGCAGGGTTCCACGGCCTCGCCCGTGGGTGGACGAGAGAGGCGATCATGAGGAAAGCCACGGGTGAGTTCATATTCATCGAAACAACCTTCTTTCTAAAATCCATATGAGTAAGGAGGAAAATTATGGCAAATCCTAAACAAGAAAAGGGAAAGAGAGGAGCGATTGACCGACGGACCTTTATCAAGGGAGCCGGGTGCGCTACAGGAATGGCATTGTTTGGAGGCTTCCATTTCGTTCGGAAAACTCACGCGGCAGAGGGTCCCATCAAACTGGGTTTCCCTATTCCTTTAACCGGCCCCTACGGCACAGAAGCGAAAGACCAGCAGGCAGGCGCCGAATTAGCCGTTGCTCAGGTGAATGCTTCGGGCGGTGTCCTCGGGCGTAAGGTGGAACTTCTCGTCCGCGATGACAAGTTAAAAGCAGACGAGGCCGCCCTTCGGGCCAAGGAATTGATCGAGAGCGAAGGAGTTCAACTTATGGCCGGCGTCTTTTCTGCTGCCAATCAACTGGCTGTCAATGAACAGTGCAAGCTTCATGGAATCCCTTATATGTCCACCGGACAATCCAACGAAATCACGCAACTCCCTGACAATAGCATTTATACCTATCACGAGGCCTTCGACCCCTATCAAACCTCCCAAGCAGTGGGCGGATGGGCGGGTAAGAACCTCGGCAAGCGCTGGTACTTCCTCGTGGCGGATTATGCTTATGGTTGGCAGCTCACGGAAGGCTTCCGCCGCAAAGGCAAGGAATTTGGTTTTGTGGACGCAGGGGAAACGAAACATCCTCTCGGAACGAGTGACTATTCCTCTTACATGGCTCGAATATTGGCGGCAAAGCCCGACGTTCTCTTCATGAACAACTTTGGCAAAGATATGACTAATGCCGTAAAGCAGGCCGCCGCTTTCGGTCTTAAAAAACAAGTGACGATTGTTTGCCCCAACTGCTCCCTCTCATCGAGAATGGCCGGAGGGGATGAAGTCTTTGACGGTGTGATTTGCGGGACTTCATTTTACTGGGAGATGGATCATCCCACCACGCGCGAATTTGTTCAAGCCTTTCAAAAAATGCACGGAAGACCACCCGTGGACTATGCCGGCTATGCCTATAGCGGTGTGAAAGAACTCCTAGGGGGAGTAAACAGAGCGGGAAAGCTTGACCCTGTCGCCCTGGCAGGAGCCATCGAGGGGCGGACCTATGACAACTATAAGGGGAAACAATGGTGGAGACCGTGTGATCATCAATCTCAGCAAGACTGGTTCATCGCCAAATCCAAAAAGGCAAAGGCTCAATACGATGTCTTTCAAATCGTTGCGACGATTTCTGGAACCGATCAACGTCTGATGAGAACGTGTGTCGAATTAGGGCTGGATCCTAACAAACCGATTCGAAGCGGTTTGATAAAGAAATAGCTTCCGCAAAAATCCTATCCGATATCACGTGAAAAGAAATTCAGAAAGGGCTTGAGCTGCCGATGAGTGTGACTGCCATTGCGATGCAGTTATTTACGGGGCTTTCGCTAGGAATGCTCTACGTCCTGCTCGCCTTGGGGCTTTCGATCATCTTCGGATTGTTGACGGTAGTCAATTTTTCTCACGGTGCCATGTTTATGTGGGGGGCTTATGCGGGAGTGGCTACCGCTTCCTTCACGGGCAATTTCTGGCTCGCCCTTGTTGTGTCACCTCTCGTCACCGGGGCATACGGTCTATTCGTAGAAAGGGCTTTGGTACGCCCTCTTTATGGCCGGGATCTAAACTACCCTCTTTTGCTCACCTTTGGCCTCCAATATGTCATGATCGAGATCGTCCGAATCTTCTGGGGAACGTCCGACCTCGCATTTAGCGCTCCGGAAGTTCTCAACTTCCCCGTTGGATTGTTCGGTATCTTCTACTTTCCCTCTTATAGATTATTTGTGATCGGGGTGACCGGCCTGATCTGCCTCATCCTGTGGCTTTTTCTGGAGAAGACGAACCTCGGATTGGTCATCCGAGCCGGTACGCGTGACCCCCTGATGGTCCGTGCCCTCGGGATTGATATGGGCAAAATCTGGTGGTTCGTTTTTGGGATGGGTTCAGCCCTCGCAGGAATTGCCGGAATCTTGGCGGCCCCGATTCGGAGTGTCTTCCCAGAGATGGGACTGGCGATGCTGGTCGAATCCTTTGTCGTCGTGGTCGTGGGTGGAATGGGCAGCCTGAAGGGCGCGATCCTTTCTGGGATTATTATGGGAGAGGCCAGCGCCCTCACCACCCTTTTCTATCCTCAGATGGCGGATATCGTCATTTTTCTTGTCATGGCCGTGGTTCTGTTAATACGACCGAGCGGCCTTTTCGGCAAAAGCGGCCTATTGGAATAAGTATCGATATGGCTTTCAGGAAGACCGTCTCAAAATATCCTCTATCTTTCATTTTTCTATTTTTTATTGTATTTCCGTTCATCGTTCCCTACAAAGCGCTGGCCACCCGGATCATTATTTGGGGACTTTTTGCCCTCGGATACAATGTCTGCCTGGGCTACACAGGAATGCTTTCCTTTGGCCACGCTGCCTTCTTTGGGTCAGGCGCATATGCCGCAGGGTTAGTCCTCTTACGGGTATCGCAAAACATCTGGTTCGGCCTCCTGGGGGGACTGCTCATGGGCGCCGTGACGGCTTTCATTCTCGGTTATATGTCTATCAAACGCCGAGGGATCTATTTCGCCATGCTCACTTTAGCTTTTGCCCAGCTCGTCTATTTCATCGCCTTTCAATGGGCTGGCCTCACCGGAGGAGATAACGGTTTACGAAACATCCCTCCCCTCCCCGTTTCCCTGTTAGGACTAACCATTCACATCGAGTCGCCTTTACGCTTCTACTTTTTCGTTCTCGTCTTCGTTATTTTATCCCTTTTCGCGCTGAATCGTATTTTGCAGTCTCCCTTTGGCCATGTATTAAAGGCTGTTCGAGAAAACGATCACCGGGCAAGAAGTTGCGGCTATGAGACGTCCAATGTTCGCTGGCTCGCCTTCATCATCTCTGGCGCGATCTCAGGTTTAGCGGGCGCACTTTACGCCTTATATCTGCACTTCGTCGGGATTGAGTCCCTCTACTGGACAACCTCTGGCCAGGTCGTTATGATGACCCTCCTTGGAGGAATGGGGAGTTTCATCGGGCCTTTCATCGGTGCCGGGGTCTTTCTCTATCTTGAAGATGTATTGAGTACCGTTACCGAACATTGGATGATCTTTTTGGGCGGCATTTTCATTCTGTGTGTCCTTTTCTTCCCGACGGGGGTATGGGGAACCATTCAGGAGATAGTAAGTAGGAAGAGGACCACCGTGAAACAGGAACGAGATGCGTGAAATTCTAAAGACAACTCACCTTACGAAAAATTTTGGCGGTCTCTGCGCCATCCTTGATGTGAACTTCTCCGTTAATGAAGGCGACCATCAGTCTATTATAGGACCCAACGGCGCGGGGAAGAGCACTTTTTTTAAACTGATTACGGGGGATCTGAAGCCGAGCAGCGGTAGCATCGTCTTTTTAGATAAAGACATCACCTCCTTACCACCCACCGTTACTTCTCACCTTGGAATTGCAGTTGCTTATCAGATTACCAACATCTTTCCCATGTTAACCGTTTTCGAGAATATTCGTGTGGCCGCCCAGTCCAGAAGAACTACTTTTAATCTCTGGGCCAAAATCTCATCCTTGAGGGATTGCGACGAAAAGGCACTCGCCATCCTGGAGGAAATAAACCTCTCCGGCAGCAAGGACGTGGTGGCAGACAATCTATCTCACGGTGACCGAAAAAGACTGGAGATTGGCATTGCTTTAGCAACACAGCCGAGACTTCTCCTCCTTGACGAACCCACTGCCGGACTTTCGCCGAAAGAAACGAGAGAGACCATTGAACTCATCAAAAGGCTCGGACAGCATCTTACGATTGTGATGGTTGAACATAAGATGAAGGTCGTGATGGAGGTGTCGAACAAGATCACCGTGCTCCACTACGGAAAAATCTTAGCTCAGGGTAAACCGGATGAAATCCGGAATAACGAAGAAGTACGGAAAGTATATCTTGGTGGGATAAAAATCTGAGTCAGAAGGTTTATGTTCCTTAAGCTTGAAAACATTAACACTTTTTATGGCACCAGTCACGTCCTTCAGGGAGTTTCCCTGGAGGTGGGAAAGCGGGAAATCGTGACATTGGTCGGAAGAAATGGAGCAGGGAAGACCACTACCATTAAGAGCATTCTTGGGATCACCCCTGTCCGAACGGGCCATATCTGGTTCAACGGGACAGACATCAGCTCTCTCCCAACTCACTCTATCGTTCAGCGAGGAATCTCCTATGTTCCTGAAGAACGGCGGATTATCCCCGGACTTTCAGTGCAGGAAAATATTAAAATCGCTTTGCTAAGGAGCAAAAACCGCAATCGTGAGGGTGAAATGATTGAGCGGGTTGCCCACTACTTTCCGAGGCTAAGAGATCGCCTAACCCAAGAAGGGACGAGTCTTAGCGGGGGTGAGCAACAGATGCTCGCTATCGCGCGAGCGCTCGTCACGGACCCTGAAATCATGCTGATCGATGAACCCACAGAGGGCTTAATGCCTTTGTTGGTGGAGACCATCGCGGAAATCATCCAGACCATCAACCAGACCGGGGTGGCCGTGCTATTGGTAGAGCAGAATATGGAGATGGCCCTCGGAATATCGCATCGAGCTTATATTATCGAGGAGGGAAGGATTCAATTTTCTGGCGAAGCGAGGGATGTCTTAGCAAATGAAGATCTCCAGCGACGTTATCTCACCATTTAAAAAGAACGAGACCCGCTTTTCACATAGAAAATTGGCCTTTCTGGATGAATACCACCTCCAAGGGACATCTGGCTGACCATATCTGAACCCCACAGATTCAGTTTGAGAACCCTCCCAGAACGATTCTTACTTCCAATCTCTCTCCCATCCCTGAACATATAAATACTAGATCAATACCAAACCAATTCAATACAGGAAGGAGGAATGTCTATGTGGAAAAAGAAAAAGCTTAAACCAGAGCGGCTGGCGGTAAATGTTTCTGAAGAGACTCGAAGGAAGATTGAGGAAGAGGCCGAAGCAGAGGATATTAGCCTGTCAGCTTGGATTGGCCGAGCAATCGACAGATGTTTTGAATGCAAAAACAAAACGAGGAAGGAGTAAATGGGATGAAAGAAGAGAATTATCATTTAAGCACCAATAAAAATCCATCAGGGTGAGCTTGTCCTAAACGCTTACAAATTTGTCAATTTGACCACAACCTCAAAATAAAATCTCTGTAATCTTAAGCTTTTATATTTGGCATATATTATGCTTGTAAACAGAGTACTCCGATTTTTTTCCTCCTTTCAAAACACCTTCGGGGGGTGGATTAGGTAAACCCCCCAATAAAACGTTATGTCTCCTAAAGACCAGCTGGTATCAATATTAAAACCTGTTTTGATGAACATAGCTGTCTTGTTAGTAATCTCTTCTTGCATCACTATCACGGAAGGGCCGGAAGGGCCTTCTATCTCGCTTGGAAGGACAGAACCCTCCAATCGGGGCGAACTCAGATTATTAACTCTGGATATTCCCCAAAGTTGGAACCTCGCAGCCAACGTAGAATATTTGACTACTATTAATTTTGAGGCAGACCCTAAACCGCAGATTCGCAGAACTTGTTTTAACTTCTCAAGTGACACCCAATCCTGTATTGATGTTCAGGCGAAAGATGTGGCATATGGGTCCCATGCATACTTCCGAGTACCGATTCATGTTCCTATGGGGACAAAGAGAATTGACTGTTATGCTGAATACATTCGAGACGGGACAACACACCGGACAAATACCGTAACCTACTACGTCGTCACCCTGAAGAAACAAGAATAATCGCAAGAGAGCTGGAGGTTTCACACCAAACGTCGGCAGATAAAACTCCACTTTGGACCTCCTTTTAAATATTTTATTCCTCCCACATTTCGCCTTAACCCCTCAAAGATCATCTCTCGTGATCTGTCGCTTCAATAGACACTTTCAGTAGAATTTCATCATCGAGGCATGGACTCCTCTCCCTTTATCTAAGATATCCAGCATCCACAAAGAGGGTGTATACGGCCATCCTTTTTTCCGTCTCTTTTGAGTATGATTTTTTTTCGTAAGGAGAAAGAGAAAAAGGGAAAACCCTTTTGACTAAGGCCTTTTGAGCAAATTGGAAATACCCAGAGAATGCATGTCTAAAAAGAGGTCAAATGGGTGGAACGAATCATCCCTCCGCTGCCCGTCTGCACGGAGGCGTCAGAATAGCATTCGGAGTTCTTCCAATCCTCGTTGAGTCTCCAGAGGATTTCCTGCTGCTGCCGGATCGCGAAGTCGGCATAACTAGGGTCTTTTTTTCCATAAAGGGTCTTAATAAAGACGACACAGTTTCTGGCAGTACGGATCTGTGCCTGGATCATCTCACACTTCTTCAATCCCCAACGGGCTTCGATCGAATCCTTTGGATGAGGGGATAGCCAGGAACAGTTCTGATAGACATCGTAGAACGTGACTGAGCGGTTCTCTGAGATATCAATGGAAATGGCCTCCATCACCTTCCTCGTCAATTCTTTGTCGAGATGATTCAGTTCGATGATTTTGGAAAGATGACCCATGAGGAGAACGATCATCTCGTCACGGCCAAGGGTTTGGTGAATCTCCCACAAGTCCGAACCTTCTGGACACCCTCCCTTGTGACACTTTTGGTATCCTTCTAGAACAATGGAGACCCTCTCTTTAAGAAGGCGAGTAATTGTTCCCATAACATTTACCATCTTCTCCGTGGACTCATAGTCTGCCGGGTCTATCCTCTTGGCCACGGCCTCAACAAAGTCGCCGTTTTCTTCATAAAAATGAGGACTGTACTGCTCTTCCGAATAAAACGGATGTTCTTTGACAGTCAAATATTTCCATCCTCCATTTTCAATAACCGGCCACCGAAACTTCATAAGACCTGAATGAGCTGTGGATTCCGGTCTGGCTGAAAAAAAATTCCTCAAAATCAGTTTTCTAACCTTCACCGGAAGCATCGATTCCCAGGTCTGAAGAGGATGGGCCTGGCAGCCGCCAAGGGAGACGTGAGCGACCATCACGACATGGGATTTTGTCACCAGGAGTGTCCCCGGTGTGACCGAATTGGGAGAAATGCGGACGGGATAGGTGTCATGGGGGAGAGTCCCTGTCCAGGTGGCCGAGAGCATATAAAGGAGGGCGGCACGGAAACGTTTATCCTGGTACCAGTCCGAATGGCGTGGAAGAAGCTTCCAGTCTGTGGACCAGTGGCCGATCAGTTTACCATCCTTTGTGGTAGCTGCAGCGGGAAGATGCTCGATCCGGGCATAAATCCATCGGATCGCATGGACGGCTTTCGCACAATCGGTTGGGGTTCTGTAGCGAATAAAAAAATCTTCCGTAATATTTTCATCCACCCATTTTTCAAACCGATGCTCTTCTTCAAGCGTCCACCTGCGATCGCCGACTTCCCAGACCTGGTCAGGGGATTCCTTCAGCATCTCGCTGAAGGATGGGGTCGAGATAAGTATAATCAGAGAGAAAACAAAAAAGTATAAAAAGATCCATATAGAACGAATGATAAGATAGTCTCTTCTCATAGGCACCCAAGGGTTTATTGCATAGGAGGTGCCAGAGACTAAATTTGAAGACCTTAATGACTAAGTAATGAATTTTTATCGGGTATCTTAATTTCAGAGGGATCCCAGAATTGGAAATTTTGAGTTGTAAAGAAAGCAATCTTTGTCAAAACTGACAAACCTTTGTCACCTCATAGGCAACCTGGCTTGAGTTCAAGGCTGACGATTACGCATGGAAAGCAAGCATCAGGAAGACTTCGATAAATAAAAGGGCAGAGCCGTTTATGACCCTGCCCTTTCCCTTCTGTGATCAAATTGTATACAGTTATTTTTTGAACTTCTCTCTCGTTCCTCAAAGACCAATTAGACCAGAACTCAACAGAAGTATCGTCGCGGGTTCCGAGACTGACTCCGGCAACTTTCTTAGCTTTTTGTCAACCTACTTTCTATGTTCCTCCTCCCCTTTTTCAGGTTTTGCTTGAGGTTTTTGTGGTTGCCTTTGTGGTGGTCGCTGTTGAACCTGAGGCTTCTGAACTTGTTTTTGCTGTCGCATAAATTCCTGGTGTTTCTGAACCTCAGGCCTCTGTTGATATTGCTTTTGTCTTTGTTGTCTTAATACCTGCGTGTGTGCTTGTGTTCGAGGGATATATCCCTGAACCCCCCAGGTTTTCTGCCCTCCCCAAGACTTGCTCGCTTGCCAACTCTTCCAGTTATCATGAAGTCGTTGATAAGGAATCCGTTGATAGTTCCACTCGTGTCCGTACCAATTATGGTTTCTGTAGTAATCTCTCCAATGTCGATCTATGTTAAAATAGAAACTTGGGACATTGTCGTAGTAGACCCAGTCTCGGTCATAATAAGCTGAGCGATACCAACGACCTTCCCATAAACGCCACCAGAAGCCATTCCAGAAAAACAAGTCTGCGTCGATATCAGGATCGACGTACACACCTTCCGTTTCAGGCATTACTATCACATTTGGAGGTGCAGCAAATGGGATAGGTGGTGGCAGAGGAATCCCAATATTTATACTGACCCCTGCCATTGTTGGAATAGGAACGACCATTGCCAACACTAAAAGAACTGTTCCAAAAAATAATTTTTTCATTTTCTTGCCTCCTCTTTCATCAGTTTTGTGCCTAATATCACGGCATCCTATTTATGCTAACTCTAAAGTTAAAAGTTACGGTAGGTAGACCACCTCATTTGCTATCAAAGAGGCACACCTCTTCAGTGTGCCTCTTTGATAGAAGTTTCTCAGTTGCTTTTTGGATTACTGTCCCGTTGTTGCAGCTTTCGGGGTAGCCTTTGGAGCAGCCTTTGGGACGGCCACGTGGATCGCACCAGCGACCATCTTGTCCATCTCCATCTTGTAATGGACGTCGACACGCATTCCAGCCTTCAGATCCTCGAACTTGAGAGCCTCCTTGCCCTTCGTGATCTTTGTATCATCGGTGACCATGAAGGTTTTCTCAACCTTCCCTTTCGGACTGGCAACGACGATGCTCTTCGCCATTGCATCCGCACTCTTAATCGCTCCCCAGAACTTTTGCATCTTGACAGGTGCGGTGGTGGCTGGTGCTCCCGGGGCGGGCTTTTGCTGTGCAAAGGCTCCTGATATAAAAGCTACCAATGTCAGCATGACCACAAACAGAATCGTCTTTTTCATTCAATTCACCTCCTTTCTCAATTTCAGACTTTTTCTGAATGAATCCAAAACCGCCACATTCTTTGCAAACATTAAAACCATGAGGGTTCTTAGGTAGTTTCCCTTTCCCATGACAAACCGGGCAGAAGACCATATTGTATTTTGCGGAATTAAGAGTCTTACCCATATCGACCCGTTCACCTTTTCCTGTTCCTCATATTTGATACCTGGCCCAACCTCATCAATTGCCGATTCTCCAAAATCAACTGATCGACAATCTCCCCGCAGATAACACACCTCCATCCCCAAAAGTATTCATAAGGGCCGTAAAATTTATCGTAGGTCATGACGCTCTTGCAGCGAAGACACTTCATGAGAATATCTCTGTTCATGCTATTCGGTAATATTAAAGGAATGATTCAGGAATCAAATAAGGCGAACACTGTATTTTAGTCTGAAACAGACTGTATTTTGAGTGAGGTTTTCAGGGCCCACGCCAATCAACGCATTGGAGAATTTGGATTAAACGATCAAAGCCATTTGTTATGAAGAAACCCACCTTTGTACTTCCTTTTGGATATATGGAAGCAAAATTCAAACCTTTTGGATACATTCTAAAGCCGCAGATTTCGCAAAGAGGAAGGTTCTCAAATGGTTCAAAGCCGTCTTGCACATCATTACTTCACCCTCTCAAAGTTGATAACTTCAGTCCCCTCCTTTCCATTTTGTGTCCATGTCCACTCCTGGGTGAAGTGATCTCTATCTGCAAAGGTCACGACAAGTTTCTTCATATGGCCTGCATTCGGGGAAGATAAGTTAGTCACATCCACTAAATCGAAGGTTAACTTCTTGATTTCGCCAGAAACAGTCTGCGAACGCATTCTTGGCTGGTTGTGAGCGGAACAGTAGTGAGTCATCATTAAATGATCACCGTCAGGATGGTACATGGTTACCATTTCTGATTCACCGCCTATCGCAAGCCTTTCCATTAAAGCAGAGTCATCTGAAACCAAGGTGTAGGTAACCATCGCGGGTTTCTTATTCATAGAGGTTCCCTTCCATTCACCCACAAGCGATTTCATTTTTTCAAATTCTGGGAGAGCCTTGGCAAAACACATTCCTACACCAAACGCCACGACCACCACAATGATAGCAAACGATTCAAGAAAGTCCTTGATGTGTCTCCCGCCGGGGAAGCCTTTGTTGTTTTCATTCCTATTTTTCACGACTGACTCCTCCTTTCATTGCGATTTTTGGCAGATCGGACAAACAGCCTTCCTCCCCTTTCGTATTTGACTGTTTAATTAAAAAATAAGTATTGGGATGAGAAACTTCAAGTTTCCGAAAGATCTCCGTTTTGTACTAGCCGGAATTCCCTTCCCGAATTGGGGTTGGGTGAGGTGCAGCCTTGGCCGACCCCATCCGGGTCACAAATATATTCCCCGTTCCCCATGGCCCTAAGAAACTCCAATTTTGACTCTGCGAATATCTTGACACTATGTGCACATTATCCCAACTGTAGATATCTGGTCAGAACAAACTCTTTTTTGCCGATTTGAGACAATCATTAACTATTGATTTAGTTTTGACGGAACTGGGTGCTCTTTTTGACACCTCACTTCGCAATTGGGACCTCAAAGTGCCAATTCCAAGGAGATTAAAAGTGACGTAAAGACATGGACATTCTGGACCAATGCCCCCCCTTGCAATTCGAACAATTGATGATTAAATATAAAACGAGCAAAATTCTGTTCATTACAATATCAACACAACAGATTTTGCAGGAAAGGAGGAATAAAAAATGAACAAAATAGAAAGAATTCTAATTGCGATAGCTTCTATTTTCTGCCTCGTCCTTCTTGGCAGCAGCGCTTTTGCTCAAGGATATAATGAGTTCCATGAGGCAACGGTGGGGGCTAGCTACCAGCCAATGGGATGGAGTTCATTTGAGGCCAGTTGGTTGATTGGCCATAATGTAACAACCAAGGAAGGCGGAGATTTAGGCCAGATCAGCAGTCTTGTGATCGACATGACAAACGGTCGTATTGCTCTGGTAGTCCTTTCCGATATCCCAGACTTGGGGGCGGAGTTATTGGCCATTCCTTATGGCTCGATTGTGAGAACTGGCCAGGAGACTTTTGAATTCAACTCGGGCGATATGGAGATAGGAGTAGCCTCCGGGTTTTCGGATCCGTATATCGACGCAGTGACACGGTATCCCAGTACCTCTGAGTTTTACGGTCTCCCGCCCGTAATGGACGCTGCTTGGCTTGCGGAGATCTACGGACACTATAGCCAAGTCCCTTATTGGACAGAAAAAGGGGAACAATCACCCCAGGCATTGGAGCTTTATGAAACTACCGAACTGATGGGGGCTGAAGTTCGGTCGTCAGATGGGGCGGGAGCAGGACAGATCAATGATTTTGCGATCGACTCCTCGGACGGGCACGTAGCCTTTTTGGTCCTCTCCGACGTTCCTGGAAGGGAGACCGATTTAATTGCTGTCCCATTCAGTGCGCTGTCAACCCGTGGAGAAAATGGTTTTGTTCTCAACATCTCCAGGGACCAGCTGGCACTTGCGTCCGGTTTTGATGAGTCCTCGGATTTAAACAATTCCAGATGGGCTGAAGATGTTTACAGATACTTTGGCCAACAGCCCTACTGGACAATCGGAGGGCAGATGGAAAGTCCAACCATGGGGCAACCGATGAAGGAGGAAGAAGAAATAGAGCCTTAATGGTGTAAGTCAGGAATGGTTGGCACAGTGCGGCGAGAGGGAAAACGTTTCCTCTCGCTTTTTTTAGCCTTGCCGTCTGGCAGATTTTGGAGCATCTGATTTATAAAGTATCTTCTCAGCCCTACTACCCGCTTGAAATGATTGTTAGAATTGATTTGCGTTTTTATGACGGGTATGGACTTATTCACTCCCCTGATAATATCAAGGTTTCGGTTGGGTTATTAGATTCATTATTTCAAAAAGGCGATAAAAACATTGCATCTTTTTTCCTTAATCAGTGCATACCCCATCCGAAACCCTTTCGATTCAGATTCTTAATTCCTCTCCTTTTTTTTCTTCTGTCCAAGAGGGCACCAGGCCAAAGAACCTGTAAATCCCTTCGGCAAAGTCAGGATGGTTTAGGTCCAAGTCGTGAAACTCGG